>JAESFL010000893.1_pt1 | contig 14849 bp, 8 predicted proteins | sample 9269401 | NCBI WGS metagenome assembly JAESFL01 (sample SAMN14506025, study PRJNA617098) | algae metagenome | isolation source: Gloeocapsa sp. UFS-A4-WI-NPMV-4B04 and co-occurring heterotrophs from desert... | place: USA: Utah | collected 2006-10-01 | reverse complement strand
GGCATCATCAATTAGCGTACTCAAGTTGATACTCATGGCACCGAACCCTTGAAAGGCTCCTACTATCCTACCAGGACAGCCCACAGCACACTAAAGGTTTATCTCCCTGAAACGCCTATTGAGCCTAAATATTTACGCTTCCATGAGCAATTGCATACCATAGCCATCTAGGATTTGATTTCCTCACCACATAACTCCACGGAGAATGGCACGTACCACCACCTGGAAGATGACGGCTTCATAAGGTTGAACGGATCTACTTCCCTACGGGTTTCTTAATACAGTTTGTAGTTTTTGCAGCAGATCTTGAATGGTGTAGGGCTTAGCGATAAAGTTTTTGATTTCGCTAGCCTCTCTCAACTTATCGTTAGACACAAATCCGCTAATGGCGATCACTTTGATCTGTGGATTAATTTTTTGGAGGGTTTTAATTGTTGTTGCTCCATCCATGGATGGCATCATCATATCGACTAGTGCTACAGCAATCTTGTGTTTGTACTGAGCACAAAGCGAAATTGCTTCAATTCCATCATTTGCTGCCAGCACATGATAATTATAGGCTTCTAGCGAAACTTTAGTTGTTTCTAAAATTGCCGTTTCATCATCTACAACAAGAATCCATTCTGCATCTCCTTTAGACGGATTAGGAGGTTCTGCTGGTGAGGAAACGGATGCGTCTACGGCTGGTAAAAATACTTTAAACTCAGTTCCTTCATCAACTTTGCTAAACACATCAATGAATCCTCTGTGACTTTTAACAATGCCTCTTACGGTAGAAAGCCCTAGCCCTGTTCCTTTACCAATCTCTTTAGTTGTAAAAAAGGGTTCAAAAATTCTATCTGCAATTTCGGCTGACATTCCCGTTCCTGTGTCTTTAACTGTAAGCTCAATGTAGAAACCAACAGATGCATCAAGATTCATACGAGCATAATGTTCATCTATAAATAGATTTTCGGCAGAGATGGTGAGTGTACCGCCGTTCGGCATCGCATCACGGGCATTGACGGCCAGATTCATCAGGACTTGATGCAGATGGGTTGTATCCCCAGAAACTGACCAAAGCCTTGGCTCTACATTGGTTAGCAATTCAATGGATTTAGGAAACGTCTTCTCAGCAATTTGCTTAACTTCGTGGACCAGATGTTTCACTTGCACGATTACCCGTTTACCCTCTACGCCACGAGCAAATTCGAGCACTTGCTTGACAAGAGCAGCTCCACGTCTAATATTAGTTTCAATAATTTCAAACAAATGCTGACTCTGCTCATCGGTATTAGGAAACTTGAACTTTAACAACTGTGCCGCCGTCAGAACGGGAGTCATGATATTATTGAGATCGTGAGCAATCCCACCCGCAAGCGTACCCAAACTTTCGAGCCGTTGTGTTCGCAGAAATTGACTTTCGAGTTGTTTCTTTTCAGTGATGTCTGTATTGACTGCCAAGAAAGATTTAGGTTGTCCCTGTGCATCACACATTAGAGTCCAACGGCTAGCAACAATGATTTCCTTGCTCTGTTTATTGACTTGATGCAATTCACCTTGCCATGTACCACACTCGATTAAACTTCTTTGAGCCATTTCAAGTTGCTCGAGTGAGTCTGGTTTATATAGAAGTTGACTCACGTTTTGGTTGATCGCCTCTTCAAGGCTCCATCCGTAGACATGTTCTGCTCCCTTGTTCCAATACTGAATTTTGTTGTCTAAATCTCGTACTATAATGGCATCTGTTGTAATGTTTAGTAGAGCCGCCTGTTCCCGAATCTTGTCTTCTGCTTGCTTGTGCTCACTCAAATCAAGAACAAAACCAACAATCGCCTTTTGAGATTCATCAAGCAACGCTCCGCCAACCATCACAGGAATGCGGTGTCCATCCTTGTGAAAATATTCTTTTTTAAAGGCACTAAACGCTCCAGTATTGTCTAATTCTGCCACTGCGGCTTGATGGAGATGAACATATTCTGAAGGTGTCATTGCCTGCCAGTTTAACCTTCCAGCTTTCAGGTCAGCACGATTGTATCCCACGATTTGGAGGAAGGCATCATTGGCATCAGTAATACTGCCATCTGCCATGCTAAAAATAGCTCCAATGATATTGGATTCAATTAACCGTCTAAATCGAGCTTCACTGCGCTGTAGCGCTCTAAATGCTTGCTCGCGTTCTGCTTCTACCTGCTGGCGCTGTTGAATTTCCTTCTCTAGCCGCTCATTTTGTTCACTCAATCGCTTGGTCAGATTTTGTAGCCGAACGTGAGTATTAACTCGTGCTAAAACCTCCTCATGATTGAGCGGCTTGGTGATGTAATCGACTGCCCCAAGATTTAAGCCTTTGACCTTATCAACGTTATCACTAACAGCCGTCAGAAAAATGATCGGAATTTCTTGTGTGCCTGGGTTTGCTTTTAGGCGACGGCACGTTTCAAACCCGTCAATTCCAGGCATGAGGATGTCTAGCAAAATCAAATCAGGTGGAGCATACTCTGCTAGGGTGATCGCGCTTTCCCCATCTTCAGCTACCACCACTTTGAAGCCAGCAGCTTCTAGCAAGTCGAGCAGCACATCTAAATTCGTGGGTGTATCATCCACGATTAAAATGACATCTTCTTTTGCAATGCCTGTATCCATCAGGAACACCTCTTAAAATTGCTGCAAAAATTTCAAAATTTGCCGTCCCTTAAATCCTTTGGCAAGCTGCCGCAAGTGGGTGGCAAACGGACTGCACTGCTGGTTCGACTCCTCCAATTGTGTCGCTCGTTTGGCAATGCCTCGTAAATCTCCTCGCTTGACTAAATCCAGAAAAATAGCGATTTCTTCCGGAGGCGGAATTAAAAATTCAGGGGCTGTTGAGGCAGAACTTGCTTGGCTGTTGTCCTGCTTGTCCCTCGCTTTAAAGGGTTTCCCAATTTCGCTTTCATTTTCGTAAATCCATTCCAGTTTCAAGTGTTCCTGCAATTTCTGGAGGAGATCGTCTTCTCGAATGGGTTTCGGTAGAAAATCGTTGCAGCCCACCTTGAGGCTCTGTTGCTGATCGAACTCAAAAACACTAGCCGAGATTGCAATCACCACGATGTCTTTGAGGGCAGGCATTGATCTGAGCCGACGGGTCGCCCCAAAACCATCTAGATTCGGCATCACCAGGTCAATCAGGACGGCATCGGGCTGAAACGCTTGCGCTTTATCTAGTCCATCTTGACCATCTACGGCGTCTAATACGTCAAATCCGAGCGGCTCTAGGAAATTGATGAGGACAGAGCGGTTCGTCGCTTTATCGTCTACAACTAAAATTTTACGCTTGTTGCCTTTGACTCCAGTAATCGTGCGCCGTAAGACATAAGCCATATCCGTCGATGAATCAGTGGCTAGCAGATCTAAATCAAACCAAAACGTACTGCCTACCCCCAAGGTACTCTTGACCTGAAGCGTTCCGCCCATCATCTCAACCAGTTGACCGCTGATAGCTAATCCTAACCCTGTTCCTTCTGGTTTGTAGCTATTTTCACCTACCTGTTGAAACGGCTTGAAAATTTCATCAAGCTGATCCGAGGCAATGCCAATTCCGGAGTCCTCGACTTGAAAGCGAAGCTTCTGCTCGTGATAGCCTACCTTAAAGGCGACCGTTCCTGTTCCAGTAAATTTGACGGCATTGCCCAGCAGGTTCAGCAAGATCTGACGCAGGCGTTTGTCATCTGCCTGAATCAGCTTAGGTAAAGGAGACAGCGTTTGATAAGTTAATGAAATTCCTTTTTGTTCAGCTTTGATTTTGCAAACCTCTGCAATGTTTTGTAAGAATTCACCAAAATTAAACTCCCTTGGATACAGTTCCATCTTGCGGGCTTCAATTTTAGACAGATCTAAAACATCATTGATCAGTGTTAACAAATGTTCTCCACATTGATGAATAATTGCAATGCGATTCTTTTGCTGTTCAGATAAATTTCGGTCTTTTTGACATATTTGGGTATAGCCCAGGATGCCATTGAGGGGCGTGCGCAGTTCGTGACTCATGTTTGTCAAAAACTCGCTCTTGGCTTGGTTAGCAGACTGGGCTATTTCTTCTGCTCGTTGGCGATCACGCACCTCTTGCCGTAGCTGTAATGTTCGTTCTTCGACTTTCGCTTCCAAAGTTTTACTATAATCCTCTAGCTGTTCATGCGATCGTTTCAAATCAGTGTTAGCGACTGCCAAATCTTGATAAAGACGGGCATTCTCAATTGAGATCGCTGCCTGGGAGGATAAAAGCTGTAAAACCTCTACTCGTTCTGCTGTAAAAGCACCTATCGTTAAATTGTTTTCCAAATAAAGAACACCAATGAGCTTGCCTTGATGGACGACCGGCGTACACAAAATGGATTTGGGCTGGCGATCAAGAATATAGTCATCCGTTATGAAAATGCCTTCACGGGTCGCGTCATTCAGTACTACATTCTCCTGCGTTTGCCGCACATAATTGATGATAGATAGCGGTAGCTGGCTTGCTTCTAGAGGAATAGATTTTTGAACGATGATCTCATCTTGATTAACCTGTCCAGTTGCTTCGATTAAGAGTTTCGAGTCTTTTTCTAGAATTAATATCCCTGTTTCTGCACCTGCATTTTCTAGCAAAATTTGCATCAACGTGGTTAGCAAATTGCTTAAAACAATTTCACCTGAAAGAGCTTGCGCGGCTTTCATGACAGTGGCTAAATCCAGGTTGTGATTAGCTTCAGGATGATTTGTTATTCTTTGGGGAATTGTTGCTTTTGTGCCGCTTTTAGCTGAAGTTCTAGTGAAAAATTGAGTATATTTTTCTTCTAACTGCTCAACTTTAGCCTGAGCACCCCAAATCTGATAAGCATAATGCGCCTTTTGTAGATAGAGTTGAGCGATTCCATCTCTCTCCCAGTCTAAATAACACTTACCTGCCAGCTCATACGCCAGTGCTTCTTCATTCAGGTATTCGTTTTCTTTGGCTAGCGCAATGGCTTTGTCATATAGTTCCATTGCTTCTACTTTTTCATCTAAAACTCGATGCCGCTCTGCCTCTACTAAATAGAATTTGTGCAGATAATTCATGGGAGCATGATGCGCCCAATTCTGCATTTTTTCTTGATTGGCTTTTACTCTATCAAGGATGGTTTGACACGCTGATTGGGAACCATCAAAATAAACAGCTAGTTGAATTAAAGAATCGTAGAAATGAAAGATGGGAACAACGGGCAATCCTACCGATGCACCTAAATACTTCTCTGCTATAGCAGTGTTTTCAATTGCCTCTGAATAATTTTCAAATAAACAACAAAGTATAAGTTTGTTCAAATATAGGTAAAAAATTCCTGAATTATCATTCGCTTGCTGGTGCAAGGGCAATCTTATTTGCTCGTCATAAGCTTTACCCTTGAGACGGCAGGGATCATCGCTTCTTCCTAAAAGGTTTAAGACAGCCTGCCAGTAAATTTCATGAAAATTAAGTGCTGTTTCTTGCTTGATTTTATCAATAGCATCTCTGTAAGTTGCCATCTCTCTTTCAAGGGCCGTCAGTTCTTTGCCACTAAAGTAAGCGCAGTACGAGTATACTAGTAGACTAAAGGCAGACCATTCTAAATCTCCCATCTCTATACCGCTAGAATAAGCTGACAAGAAAGAATCTAATGTTTTTTTGAGATGCTCCTTCCAAGGTCGGGTAAATACATTTACGATGACGACTGTTCTAGCTGTGATTTCTCTGGCATTCAATTTCGGTAACAAATTTAAAGCTAATTGACCGAACTGGTGGCCCGAATCAATATCTCCCACAACCCCACAGAGTAGAAGACCATAATTGGCATAAGCAAAAGGAGACGAAGAAGCATTACCGTATTCGATGGATAACTCTACTTGTTTACATAGAATTAAGGGTAATAGTTGTGGAGCAGCAATGTAAGTAGAAGCAAAGATACTTGACATTAGTGTCATGGCTGCTAACTTGTGAAGGTCGCTCATGCGAGGCAAGTTGATTAATTCCTCAATTTGTAAGGTATTTGCAATTGCTGCAGTTTTGGAGACTGCTTGCTCAATATCAGATGGAGTTGGCTGTTCGGAAAAATCTACCCCTAATAGTTTTAAGGTTTGTACTGCCGTACTTACTGCTTCTAGAAGCTTGTTCTGCAATACATGAGCTTGAATTTGGACTTCATATACCTTTACTTTGTCTAATAGGGTTTTAGCGCGGTGTTGTACGATGCCAGCAACTTTCTGTATTGCCTCAAAATCACCGCTCAAATATGCTGACTCTGCTGCTTCAGTGTGCAGTGCTAATGCTAGTTCGTACTGATGAGTCCAGCTATCTTCAACTAACAATTCCATCCCTGCTTGCAAATATTCGACAGCTGCAACATAGGCCATTGTTGCCTTTGCTTTCTGACCTGCTATCAAATTAAGCTGAGCAATTCTATCTCGTTCTAATTGATCGGCAACTAGCTCAATTCCTAGGTTGAAGTGATCGACAATCTCAAATATCTTTTCTGATAACGTCTCTGGTAAAGAGTTCTGCCAAAGCAAACGACCAATTTGCAAGTGAGTCACTTGCTTAGAATTTTGATTAATCAGTGCATACGCGGCTTGTTGCACTCGGTCATGAAGAAACCTTGCTTCCAGGTTTACTAAATGCGTATCAATCGAGTCTTGTGCAAGTGTTAATTCAAAGGTTGATAATACTAGACCTTCTTCAATAGCTGGCGAAAGATATTGATGGGTATCACCTGGTGATCGCTTATTGATTGTTGAAAGTGTCTGTAAATCAAACGTGTTACCCATACAAGCGGCTAACTGCAATACCTGCTGAGTAGATTCAGGTAATCTTCGCAACTTCTGAATCATCAACTCAACAACATTATCAGTAATATCAAGTGCCTCAATTTGGGTAATATCCCATTGCCAGCAGGCTTTGCTAACATTTGCTGAAATATTGAAGATCAACAGGTTTTCCTCATGTAGCGTTTTGAGAAACTGATTGACAAAGAATGGATTGCCTGATGTTTTTTGGATGACTAATTCAGCCAGGGGTTGGACAGAACTTGCATCACTATGCAGCGTGTCAGCAATGAGATGGCTAATATCTGCGAGAGCTAAAGGAGCTAAGGTGATTTCATGAATGACAATAGCTCTAGAGCGTAGTGAATCCAGAGCCATCATCAACTGATGACTCGGACTGACCTCATTATCTCGATAGGCCCCAATTAAAAATAAATAGCCTGTTTCTGTATCGGTCAGGATTACATCCAATAGCTTCAGCGTGGCAGAATCAGCCCATTGCAAATCATCTAGAAATAGGACTAATGGGTGCTCTGATGAGCAGAAGACACGGATGAAGTTTTGAAAAACGAGATTAAATCGGTTTTGTGCTTCTATGGGTGCCAGGTCGGGAACAGCGGGTTGCTTGCCAACAATCAGTTCTACGTCTGGAACAACATCAATAATGACTTGGGCATTGTTGCCAAGAGCGGCTAAAAGTTTGGTTTGCCATTGAGTCAGTTGGGTTTCGCTTTCAGTCAAAAGTTGTTTCACTAAGGATTGAAAGGCGGTGATAATCGCAGAATAAGGAACATTGCGTTGAAATTGGTCAAATTTACCGGAGATGAAGTATCCTCTCGCGCCGACAATCGGTTTGCGAATTTCATTGACTAATGACGATTTACCAACACCAGAGTAACCCTTCACCAACATAGCTTCAGTTTTGCCAGCACTGACTCGATCAAAGGTGCTCATTAACAAACGAACTTTGCGATCGCGCCCATATAATTTCTCCGAAATCGAAAATTGGCTATATAAATCGAACTCTCCCACCTTGAAATGAGAAATCGTGCCAGAAGTTTGCAGCATCTCTAGGCACATTTCTAAGTCAGTCTTCAACCCTAACGCACTTTGATAACGATCTTCTGCTATCTTGGCAAGTAACTTCATGACAATGTTGGATACTGCCTCTGGAATATCTGAATTGACAAGATGAGGCGAGACAGGTGTTTTAGCAATGTGGCAGTGAATAATCTCTAATGCATCCGTGGCTTGAAACGGCAACTGCCCAGTCAACATCTCATAGAAAGTAACACCTAGAGAATAAAAGTCAGTGCGGTAGTCGATCGAGCGGTTCATTCTCCCTGTCTGTTCTGGAGACATATAGGAGAGCGTTCCTTCGAGAACATTGGCGTTACTGATCGTCAAATTTTCTCTCGAAAAACGTTTAGAAATACCGAAATTAATCAGCCTGACCTCACCCGTTTTTTCGTTGAAAAGAATATTATGAGGTTTAATATCTTTGTGAATAATACTCTGTTGATGAAGCTGCGCCAGAGTTGAAGCTAAATGAATTGCGATTTGTAAAAAACTGTTTAAATTAAATCGGTATGCAGCGATCGCCTTCGCCAACGATTTTCCATCGACATCACTCATAATAAGAGCTAGTCCATTGCGGTAGCTTTCTAAGGCTAATGGCTTGACAGTTTCTTCGATGTCTAAGTCTTGCAGAATTTGATATTCGTACCTTAACCGATTAAGCTGGTCTATTGTTGGGTACTCGGCTTTCAACAGTTTTATAATGACAGAAGTTGCTCCTAGATCGCTTTTAGATACCTTCTTAGCTCGGTAAACGCAGATAGTAGATGCTTCATAAAGGACTTCGAGCAAGTCGTAGCCAGCGATCATAGTACTCATTTTCTGGTAGTGATATGGTAGTAGTAGTAAGGCTTAAATCCTCTCTAGTTCTGCATTGTAGCCACGAATGAGTACCAAACAGATCCAATATGATTGCTCTTTTGGAGAAAGATAGGCTTTCTCGGTATTGTCAACTTAAGGGGATAAATCCGAAAATCGGCACGATGATTTCTAAGTAGTCAGCTTGGCTGATTTTAAGCAGCACGTTTAAGACAAGCAAGTTCTCGCCAATCCTCAAATCGTTGGCGCAGCTGTTCACGATAGTGGTGAGCGGTCAGTTGGTGCTGTTTCGGGTGGAAGTGTCCTTGAATTGGCCCAAAAGCGGAAAGAAATCGTTGGGCTTGCCCAGGGGATTTGAATTTTCGCATTCGTCGCTCTTGCACTCTTGTAGGTTGATGGGAGTTCTCGCACAGGTTGTTCCCTTATGCGCTCGATACTCCACATTCTTCATCACTTGTCTCTTCGCCACTTCATAGCTCTTTAACTTAATCAGTGACAATCACTCGTGGCACGAAGCCTTGTTTCTTCAGATCACTCATAATGGTTCTTGCCTTCTAGTTTTACTCGCAACCGATAACGGTTATTCTATTGAATCTCTCCTCGCTCCTAAGCAAGCTTTTCAAGGTCAACAGAAGGCTTGCTCGTTTTGCTTCCCTTACCCAATCAACTCTCAACAGTGCAACCGCTAGAACTTAGTTGCTTAATGAAATTCGCCTGATTTCTGTTGACTCTAACAATATTACTGCTATTGGCTGGTTGGCTTCACCATTGATACTGCTGGCGAAACATTGCTTAACAAGTAAATTAGCATCTAGAGGAATCCCATAGGATACAATACTTCTCGGTTAAGTATTAAGCACTATTAGTAATGGAAAAAGTTAATAGTTGTTGGTGAGTTCCAGTTCCTTGATGAATTGGTTTCTTGGACGGAAACTTCGACCGAGGTTTTTTGACAACGCGGGGATTGCTTCTCCCCTGCCTTGGAGGGATCTTCTCATCCAAGATTTCCATAATTAACCTGGTGAAAAAAAAAGGGAGTTGCGATAGAGAAATATCCTGAAAATCAGGGATGGCGCGTCGAATCACTTTTAGTGTGCCAGTAAAACCTAGAAGCAGTGGAGATATTCCGGCCTGCTTGGCAGCATGAAACATTTAACTAATTGCGCTTGCTGACAATCAAAAACTTGACAGTGCTTAACACATCAAGTAAGCCAAAAGGGTTAAGTCAATTCTTAATATTCAGTTATGAATACGTTAATAATTAAGAGTTACCTTGATACTGTTGAATTTGCCCGTTTAACTTCTTGAGATAAGACCGTAAGACAATCTTGCCCTTTTGTTGGGCATGAGGATTCACTTTAATCCTCTAACACTCGACTTTCTACATCGCACCGTTACTTTTCTCCCTTCAAGACTCCTTGGGCTGTTTTATAGTTATGTACATTAAGTGCAAAATGGTGAATACTCTCTTACAATTGTCTAGCCAAGTATTCCACTACATTTATTCCTAATAGTGCCAAACTCCCAGACTTCTGCCGATACATCCAATCATACCGTTGCCAAACTCCTAGAAGTTGATACCGAACTAGCAACACAAGAACTTGCATGAACGCCTCGTAAGTGATGTCATATCATCGCGTGCTTAAAACATCGGCAAGAGTCTTCAATAATTCATTTGTAGTGAAGGGCTTTGACAAAAATCCTTGAACATTAGTGCCTGTAGATTGGGTAATCGCCTCAGCTGATGTCAGTCCACTCATCGCCACAAGCCGAACCTGCGGATTCATTCTTCGCAAGGTACGAATGGCAGTCATACCATCCATCTCTGGCATCATCATGTCGAGCAACACTACACTGATTTCAATTGTGTGCTGGGCATACAAGGCTAGTGCCTCAATACCATTACTGGCAGTTAATACTTTATAGTTGTGGCTTTCCAGTGTTGTTTTGGTAATCTCACAAATTGCGGTTTCGTCATCTACCACTAGAATCAATTCATCATTTCCTGTCAGCAGTTCCATATTCTCTGCTGGTTGGCTTGCTGTTTCCTCGCTGGCAGGCAAGTACACTTTAAACTGGCTGCCCTTTCCTACCTTACTGGACACTTCTACAAAACCGTCGTGACTTCTAATGATGCCGAGCGCGGTGGACAACCCTAGCCCTGTACCTCTGCCAACTTCTTTGGTCGTGAAAAAGGGCTCGAAGATGCGCTCGATAATTTCTGGAGGAATGCCTGTTCCTGTGTCGGCAACTGTAATCCTAACGTGGGAGCCAACTTTTGCCTCAATAGTCATCCGAGCATAGTTTTCATCAATCAGCAGGTTGTCGGCAGAAATGCTCAGAGTGCCACCATTAGGCATGGCATCGCGGGCATTGACTACTAAGTTCATTAGTACCTGATGCAGTTGAGTGGCATCTGCTGAGACTGCCCACAAGTCTGTTGCTATATCTGTATAAAATTCAATTAATTTGGGAAATGTTTCTTTGACAACATGATTGATTTCCAATATCAAGTGCCTAATCTGGACAGTTGTACGCTCGCCTTCGAGTCCTCGTGTAAAGGACAACACTTGCTTGATCAAAGCAGCACCGCGTTTGACATTGTTTTCTAGTATCTTTAGCAGTCGCTCATTTTGCTTGTCAGGGAATTTTATCTGCAAAAGTTGAACTGACATCAAAATCGGCGCTAGCACATTGTTCAAATCGTGAGCAATACCACCAGCTAGAGTACCAATACTCTCCAAGCGCTGGGCGCGTAACAGTTGGGCTTCGAGTTTTTTCTGCTCTGTAATGTCTGTATCAACAGTGAGAATTGATTTTGGTTGCCCAACCTCATCTCGCATCAGTGTCCAACGGCTGGCAACGATGATTTCCTTCCCAGATTTATTTACCCTACGCAATTCACCCTGCCACGAGCCTCTCTCAGTGACCTTTTTCAGAGCCACTTCCACTTGAGGTGGAATTTCCTTGCACATCAGATCGTTGGCATTTTTCCCCAGAGCTTCCTTAGATGACCAATCGTATAGATACTCAGCACCTTTGTTCCAGAATAAGATTTTATTCTCTAGGTCTCGGACAGTAATCGCGTCAGTGGTGATATCCAGAAGGTCTGCTTGTTCACGGATTTTTTCCTCAGCCTGCTTGAGTTCGGTTAGGTCGCGAGTATTAACCACGACTCCTGAGATAGTGCCATTCATCTCAATGTAGGGAGCATAGGTAACACTAATAAATCGGCGACCGACTATTGCATAGTTGAACCAGGCTTCGTACCGGATAGTTTCTCCAGCAAGACTCTGATCCAGACGAGGCTTGATGATGTCTGTAAAGATATCTTCACCAAGTAGCTTGGTGATCGGATGTCCAATAATTTCGTTGCGGCGTTTGTTGTGAAGCAACGAATAAGTCTGATTGACAAGTCGATAAATGTAATTGCGATCCACCAGCGCAACTCCATCAGGCGTTGCAGAAACAGTTCGTTCGTACTGTTGCAAGACTTCTTCGGCTTGCTTGCGCTCAGTAATATCAGAGGAAATCCCAATAATCCCAATCAATTCCCCTAAGTCATCGTAGATCGGGGAGTCGATGACTAGCGCTAGGAAGGAGGTTCCATCTTTACGCTTAACGAGGAACTCTCCTGACCAGCTTTTTCCCTGCTGTAAACAAGACAGAACTTCCGCCGCTTGCACTTGAGAAGTTTCAGTGGCAGTGACATCTACAACATAGCGACCCACTACCTCTTCAGCACACCAGCCGTAGAGGGTTTCGGCAAAACGATTCCAATAAATAATGATTCCTTCCGAGTCAGTGACGATGACGGCCTGCTCCACTGCATTAAGCAGATGCTCCTGAAAGCGAATTTCCGCTAGTTGCCGCTTGTAAGTCGTGCAGCTTGCCACTTCCTGCCGCAGGTACGCAATTTCATCCCTCAACTGTTGTTTTGTCTTAGCCTGATCCTGCATGGGTTTGCCCTCCATGAGTGGGGAGTAAGGTATAACGGCAACAGCAAAAAAAATTCAACTAGTTTTTAACTAAATACAAGCTCCATTGAAAAAGCAAGACAACACATAATTTAAGTTCATATATCTAGCCATATGAACCAAAGTTCATGAAATTATAATTTGCTCAAAGAATTGCAATCTATAGAACCCATTTGGGATCTATTTAACCAGTCGCCAATCTTTGAAGCATCAGTCGAACAAAACAAAGATTAACCTTGGTGGTGGCATGAGCGAGAGTTCTTTCAAAATTCTTGACCAAACTTTTACATCTTTCCATCCAAGAATTGGTTCTTTCTATCACCCATCTGGCTTGGACGGGAGCAAAGCCCGTTTTTCCTTCCTTTTTCTTTTGCTCTTTGGACGGCTTGGGCGATAACTTAAACCTAATCTTGTTCATGATCTGAGGATAAACCGTTTTTAATTCTTTCTCCAGTAGGACTTACGCAAGAGCGATTTTGAGAGATGAATTCTTAAGTTACTGACAAAGGTAATCATCGAGCAACCCGTGCTTAAGTTGGTAAACCGTTTGAGCTGTTTGAGTAGCTAAACGCTTGAGATTGACCCAAACTAAGAACGCGCAACGGTATCGTCAACTTAACCGGGAATATTCAAAATTAAGTACGATAATCCTTGAACATTCAGCCTTGCTCAATTTTACGCAGCAACTTTCAAACACTTGATCTCCCGCCAATCCTCGAAGCGTTGGCGCAGCTGTTCTCGGTATCGTTTCGCACTCAGTTCATGTTGCTTCGGGTGAAAGTGTCCTCGAATCGGTCCAAATGCTGAAAGGAATCGTTGCGCTTGCCCTGGGGATTTAAATCGCCGCATTCGCCTTTCTCTGACTCGTGTCGGCTGATGCGAGTTCTCTGCTCGATTATTCAATCCCTTGTGTTGTCGATGTTCTACCCGCTTCATCACCTGTTTCTTCGCTGCTTCATAGCTCTTGAGCTTGTCTGTGACGACGATTCGTGGTACAAAGCCTTGTTTCTTCAGCAGTTTACGGAAAAATCGCTTGGCTGCCTCTGTGTCTCGATGTCGTTGGAGTAAGACATCTAGCACATTTCCTTCTGAATCCACTGCTCGCCACAAATAATATTGCTGTTTCTTAATCGTCACCACCATTTCGTCGAGGTGCCATTTGTCGGTGACGTAGGAACGCTTGCGCTGCACCTGATTTGCGTATGGCTGCCCAAACTTCTGGCACCATTCCCGAATCGTTTCGTACGTCACCTCAATGCCGCGATAGAGCATCATCTTCTCGATATCTCGGTAACTCAGCGGAAAAGTGTAGTAAAGCCACACACAGTAGCTGATAATTTCGCCGGGGAATCGGTGACGCGAATACATGAGCAAGCGGATACGATCAACGTTGAACCAGTATGATTATTCTACATTCTGGTTAAGCTGACAATGCCCTTTCAACATACCGATCGCCCTTGTAATATCCCTGTCCAGTTAATTGTGATCAATAAGCCCTGCTGGTAAATCCAAGACGAGCAATCTGCCTGAGTAAGATAAAAGCAGATTGCTCGTATCTATACCTAGTTAAGTAATTAAACTAGCTTTGGCACACTCAAGAACCTCAACGAACAAGACATGACTTTTGCTTGTGGCTGTGGCAATAATACTCAGAAACTTCAATAATGCTTACCCATCTTGACCTTTTTAGTGGTATTGGCGGCTTTACAAAAGCTGGCGAACTTGTTGGGGGAATTACTACAACTCAGTTTATAGAGCGTGAAAAAGATGCACAACTCGTACGGAGATCGCATTGGTCAGGCATCCCCATCCATGATGACATCCGCACATATTCCCCTAGAATCAGAGAATTCGATTTGTTTACGATCGGGTTCCCCTGTACAGGCACATCCAACGCCGGAACCAGAACTGGACTCGATCATCCTGAATCAGCTTTGTGGCGAGAATCCTTGCGCTGTATCTGTATTGGTAGACCGCAGTTTGTCGTTGTGGAACAACCTGAAGGATTTATCCAACGCGGACTTCAAGCAGTCCTTGGGGGACTTAGAATGGCAGGATATAAGTTTGGGTTGTGTCGCAAAAATAGGGAAGTGGTAAGGTGAGAAAGCTGAAAACTCCCACCCTGCTGTTCCATGTCTACTCCGTCTCTATTTAAGTGGCGACACTTTTTACCTGAAATCATCTTGCTCAACGTTCGTTGGTACTGCCGCT
>JAESFL010000892.1_pt1 | contig 14864 bp, 12 predicted proteins | sample 9269401 | NCBI WGS metagenome assembly JAESFL01 (sample SAMN14506025, study PRJNA617098) | algae metagenome | isolation source: Gloeocapsa sp. UFS-A4-WI-NPMV-4B04 and co-occurring heterotrophs from desert... | place: USA: Utah | collected 2006-10-01 | reverse complement strand
GCTGACCCAGGGGATCGTCAGAGTGGGGAAAGTGTCCGGTGATTGATCGGAACGGTGTCCGGCTTCATTCCGGAATGCTGTCCGGCTTTAAATCGGAATACCTGTCCGGATTGCGCCGGAATCCGCAATCCAGCATTGCGCGGCGGCGTTCTTCCCAATCCGATCCGTGCTTTGCTGCGTCGAAGGCGCGTATCTCCGCAAGGGCTCGTTCAACTTGACCTCCCAGAGCCCCTAGCGTCTGCGCCTTTTGCTCACGCAACTCGTAGGCGAGCACATCCAATCCGGTTTCCAGGCTGAGACCCGTCGATAGGCTCTGGGGGATGCGAACGGCCATCTCCGACTCCGGTAACAATTGACGACGGAGACGAAGATGGTGCCGCCATGCCGATGATTGAACGCGACACCCTGGCGCAAGCTGTCCCACCCTTCGCCTGGCCAGCAACGGCGGGCCAAGTAGGACAGCGGATCCCGAGGCTGCCGCAGTCGGGACCTGACGGCATCAGTCCCGTTGATCCCATGACGGGCGAGCCTTGCCATGCGGTCCGGAGCCATGAGCGCGTGGGGAAAGGCATCAAGACGGAGGCCCGGGGTAATGGGCCTCAACAATAGAGGAGCTATGGTGATCTCAGGCTAATCGATACCGTTCAAGGCGAGATAAGACCGGATGATCTGACTGTCGTCCGCCTTGCCGTCTCCACGCCCCGAGGTGGCAAGAAACATCTGCTGGGCCGCCGCCGCCAAGGGCAGCGCCGCCTTCACGTCCCGACCGGCATCCAGCACGATGCCGAGATCCTTGACGAAGATGTCCACCGCGCTCGTCACCTCTGGCTCAGCCTCCAGCATGCGCGGTCCGCGGTCCTTGAGCATCCAGCTCGAAGCGGAAGAACCGCTCATGATCTCCAGCAGGATCCTGAGATCGACGCCGACCTTCGCCGCCAGGGCGAAAGCCTCCGCCACCACGGCAATGTGCACGCCACAGAGGAGTTGGTTGACGGTCTTGACCATCGCACCCTGGCCAGGGCGCTCGCCAACGTGGAACACCTTGTCGCCGAGAGCATCGAAAGCGGGCTTCGCGGCATCGAACGTGTCCTTCGGCCCTGCGGCCATGATCGTTAGCGTTGCCGCTTTCGCGCCCGCAACTCCTCCAGATACGGGGGAGTCGATCAGCCGACGTCCTGCCTTGAGGATGCGATGGTTGATCGCTTCAACCGCACTTGGCGGGCACGTCGCCATCAGCGCCACCACGCCATCGGGTCGAAGAGCCTCAAGAGCGCCGCCCTCGAAGAGCACCGCCTCCGCCTGGGCGGCGTTCACCACCATGAGGATCAGGGCATCTGCCTTGGCCGCTGCCTCGGCGGGCGTCGCCGCCCGTTTGCCTCCGGCGCTTTCGAGAGCGTCGAGGGCCTTGGCATTGAGATCGTACCCGGTGATGGCAAACCCCTTCGACAGGAGATTGCCGGCCATGGGCAGGCCCATGGCGCCGAGGCCGACGAAAGCGATGCGTGTCATGTCGTCCATTCCATTGCTGCCGATCTTCGGCAGGTCATTCGTTGGCAGGCAGAACTCGGGGGAAAGCGCCGCGACCGAACCGGCCGGACGCCTTCCGCCTCAGTAGAGCGTGAGGGCCGGAATATAACTCATCGCAAGAAGAACCAGCAGGGAGACGGCGAGGAAGGGCCAGAGCTCACGAGTGGTGTCGGCGAGCGACGCTCTTGCGATGGACGAGGAAATGAAGAGCGTGGTGCCGATCGGAGGCGTGTAAAGGCCGATACCCAAGTTCAGCACCATGATGATCCCGAGCTGCACCGGGTCCAGTCCGATTGACGCCGCCAGTGGCACGAAGATCGGTCCCAGCAGCAGGATCGCCGGAGGAAGGTCGAGCGGCATGCCGACGATCAGGAGCAGGATGTTCATGGCCAGGATGACCAGCAGTGGATTGCTGATCGTGGCCGTGACCCACTCGGCAAAGCGCATCGGAACCTCGTCGAAGGTCAGGATCCAGCCCACGATGGCGCTGCCCATGATGACGAGCATGACGACACCGGTCGCGATGCCGGATTCGATCAGGCTGTGGTAGAAGCGCTTCCACGTCAGGTCGCGATAGAAGAAGGCACTCAGGGCAAGGGCATAGACGACCGCCAGCACCGAGATCTCGGTGGGCGTGGCGATGCCGAAGCGCAGACCCAGCAGGATCAGGATCGGCATCAGAAGAGCCGGACCGCTCAGCACCGCAAGCTTCAGGAGTTCCATCCGGCTGACGGCCGGATCCTCCGAGTGGATGCCACGCCGCCGCGCGATGAGGCTGCACGTCAGGATGAGCCCACCCGCCATGATAATACCCGGGAGGATACCCGCCGTGAACAGGTCGGCGATGCTGACGCCACTGACGAGTGAATAGAGGATCAGCGGGATCGACGGCGGGATCAGGATGTCGATGATCGCCGACGTGGCGTTGTTGGCCGCGCACAGCCCTGCCGGATAGCCTTGGCGCTTCTGCCAGGGGATGAGCACCGATCCGAGGGCGCTGGCATTGGCCACCGCGCTTCCTGAGACACCGCCAAACACAACAGAGGCCACGACGGTGGTCGAGAGAGGTCCCCCCCGCCAGCGCTGCATCGCCTTTGTGGCGAAGCCCAGGAGTTTTTCACCGAGCTTGCCGCCCAGCATCAGGCTGCCGGCCATCATGAAGAAGGGCAGGGCCAGCATCGGAAAGGATTGCGTCTGCTGGTACATCTGCTGCGCAACGATCATCAGCGGCAGATCGCCCTGCCACGCCAAGGTCACGCCTGCGGCGATGACGAGGGCGTGCCCGACGGGGATCGCCAGCAGCATCAGGATCGTGAAAGCAACAATGAGAATGATGCTCATATGCCGGTCTCCTCTGGGTCGGGGGTCGGCATGGCCTCGGGGCCGAGCTTCCAGACCCGCAGGGCAAGCGCGAAAGTGGTCAGGATGACCGCGAGGCAGCCGAGGGCGAGCGCGTAGTAGCTCCAGCTACTGGACAGTCCGAGCACGGGGCTGGTCTCGATCGACACGATGTCTGCGACCCCGAGAGCCTCCCATCCCAGGATAGCGTAGGAAGCGATGATGATCGCGAAGCCGACGAGCAGCAGGACGCGTGCGCCGCTGCGGCTGAGGCGGGCCAGCAGTGACTCCACGGCCATGTGGCCGCCCTTCTGCACGGCGAGCGCGACGCCGGCCATGATGAACCAGGGGAAGAGCCGCTCCGGCAGTTCCTGGGAGAAGCGAAAGCCTCCGCTTTCCATCACGTAACGAGCAACGACGTTCGCCGTCAGCAGGACAAGGAGTGCAAGACCGGTCAGCAGTATCACCGCACGGCATATGAAGCCGACCGAGCGATCGATGATATTGGCCACGGTGAGCGCGCCGCCCCCCATGGCCCGCGCTGGTTCATCATGGTGGGGCAGGGGGGAGACGCGGGTCATGGCATCAGACCTGGGCAGCCTTGACCAGCTTGTCGACGAAGTCGCCGAAGGGCTTTGCGCGCCAAGTGTCGACGACCTTGGACGAGGCTTCCCGGAAGGCCGGCTTATCGACCTCGTTGACGGCCAGCTTCGGATCGGCCCTGAACTGGGCGTTGAACTTGGCCTCGTTCTCCGCAAACAGCTTGCGTTGCAGGTCGCCTGCTTCCTTGGCAGCGGTCTTGATGATTTCCCGGTCGGGCGCGGACAGGCGGGTCCAGGTGATCTGCGACATCAGGAAGGGCGAGCTTTCCCACTTGTGACCCGACAGGCTGATGTACTTGTTCACCTCGAAGAGCTTCGAGCTCGCGATGTTGGTCAGCGGGTTCTCCTGTCCGTCGACCACGCCCTGCTGGAGCGCGATGTAGAGCTCGCCGAAGCTGATCTGCTCGGTCCCGGCGCCGAGCGCCTGGAAGATGTCAATTGTCATCGGGTCGGGCGGCGTGCGGATCTTGAGACCTTTGAGGTCTGCCGGCTTGGCCACGGGTCGCTTGCTATTCGTGATGTGGCGAATGCCGTTGTCCCACCAGCCGAGTGGCACCATCTGAACCTTGGCGAAGCGCTGTGCAAGCTCCTCGCCGATCGGGCCCTCGAGCACCTTGAAGGCGGCGGCGCTGTCCGCGAACAAGAAGGGCAGACCGAGCGCCGCGAGTTCTGGTATGAGCGCCGACGTGGAGCCCTGGCTGTTGACGGTCATGCTGACGGCACCGGTCCGCAGGCTCGTGAGCAGCGACTGCTCGTTGCCGAGTTGCTCGGATCCTGCAACGCGGACGCTGATGTTGCCGTTCGATCTCTCCTTGACCAATTCGGCGAAACGCTCCGTCGCAATGCTGCGCGGATTGCCGGGAGCCGCGTTGTGGCCCAGCGTGAGGTTGGTAGCGGCCAGAGCGCCCCGGGGGAAGGTTAGGATGGCCGGGGTCGCGAAGGCCCCGGCAAGGAGGGTGCGGCGTGAAATCGTGGTCTTCATAAGCGTTTTCCTTCTGGATGATGCCCGTTGGCTGGGCTTCTTGGTCGTTGTGAGGGATTGGATCAGCTACCGTTTGCCCCGGGTTATGGGCCCCGAGGCAAGCGTTCCTAAAGCCAGCCCTTGATGCTGTCCGTCATGGCCTTGGTGGAGATGCCGTAACGGTCATGGAGGGTCGGCAGGGCGCCAGCATCAAGGAATTCATCGGGCAGGGCGACCTGGCGGAAGGCAGTCGGGAACACGCCCGAGCGCATCAGGAGCCCGGCGACAGCCTCTCCCAAGCCGCCGACGATGGTATGGTTCTCCGCCACGACCACCATTCGACCGGTGCGCGATGCCTCCTTCAGGATCGTGGCCTCGTCGAGCGGTTTGATCGTGGGCACGTGCAGCACCGCGGCATCCACATTGTCATCCGAGAGGGCCTTTGCCGTCTCGAGCGCCCGCATGGTCATCAGGCCCGAGGAGATGATCAGCACGTCATTGCCGTCGCGCAGCATCTTGGCCCTCCCGAGATCAAACGTGTAACCGTACTCGTCGAGCACGAGAGGCACGTTGCCGCGCAGAAGGCGCATGTAGACAGGCCCCTGATGCGCCGCGATGGCCGGCACAACCTGCTCGATCTCGTGCGCGTCACAGGGATCGACAATGGTGATGTTCGGCATGCCCCGAAAGATCGCGATATCCTCGGTGGCCTGATGGCTCGGCCCATAGCCTGTTGTCAGGCCCGGCAGGGCACAGACGATCTTCACGTTGAGGTTTTCCTCGGCGATCGCCATGCAGATGAAGTCGTAGGCCCGGCGTGCCGCGAAGACCGCGTAGGTGGTCGCGAAGGGCATGAAGCCCTCCCGCGCCATGCCGGCGGCGGCACTGATCAGGAGCTGTTCGGCCATGCCCATCTGGTAGAAACGGTCCGGGTGAGCCTTCGCAAAGACGTGCAGGTCGGTGTACTTTGCCAGGTCCGCCGTCAGGCCGACGATCTCCGGACGTGTCTCGGCCAGGGCCGCAAGGGCGTGGCCGAAGGGGGCAGGCTTCGTGCGCTGGTCGGAGCCGGCGAGCGAAGCGATCATCGCCGAGGTGGTCAGCCGCGGCTTGTCCGCCGTTCCCTGTCCTCCTTCGCCCTGTTCCCCGAGCCAGGCGGGCCGTGTGTATTTCGAGCGCCTCATGGTGTCCTCCCGGCGTCAAGCAGTTCCAAGGCCTTCTGCCATTCATGCGGCTCGACCCGCAGGAAGTGGTTGCGCTCGCGCTCCTCAAGGAATGGGACGCCCTTGGCCATCTTGGTGTCGCAGATCACGATCCGCGGCTTCGGCTCGTTCAGGTTGCGGGCTGCGTCGAACGCGGCAACGAGGGCATCGATGTCGTTGCCGTTGACCCGCTGCACATGCCAGCCGAACGACTCGAAGCGGGCCGCGAGCGGCTCGAAGCCGGTCACCTCGGAGGCCGGGCCGTCCGCCTGCTGGTTGTTGACGTCGACGATGCCGATCAGGTTGTCGAGCTTCCAGTGACTGGCCGACCAGGCTCCTTCCCAGACGGAGCCCTCGCCCAGTTCGCCGTCGGAGAACAGGCAATACACGAATGACTTCGATTGCTTGCGCTTCAGGGCGAGGCAGAAGCCGACCGCAAGCGCCAGTCCATGGCCGAGTGAGCCGCCCGTGATCTCCATACCGGGCGTGTAGGCCGCCATACCCGACATGGGCAGGCGGCTGTCATCGGCGCCGTAGCTCTCCAGCTCGTCCTCCGGAATGATCCCCGCCTCGATCAGGGCCGCGTAGAGCGCAATCGCGTAGTGGCCAATGGACAGGAGGAAGCGGTCCCGCTCCTCCCATTCCGGATCCTCGGGCCGATAGTTCATCGCATGGAAGTAGGACACTGCCAGGACGTCGGCGACGCCCAGCGCCTGGGCGATGTAGCCTTGGCCCTGCACCTCGCCCATGCGCAGGGCATTGCGGCGGATGCGATAGGCGCGCTCGGTGAGGGATACGTTGGACAGGGGAGGCTTTGACACCTGCTGTCCAGCGTCTCTGGTACTCGTATTCATCGGTCTCTCCAGGGTTGGAGGGCGCGAGCTGATGGCGCCCAAGCGCCGATCAGTGGATCAGCATGCCGCCGTTCACGTCGATCACGGCGCCGGTGATGTAGGCGGACAGATCGGAGGCAAGGAACAGGTAGGCGCCCGCCACGTCATCGGCATCGCCGAGACGGTTGAGCGGAATGCCTTTCAGGATGTCCTTGCGCATCTCGTCCGTGAGCTTGCCGCCGGTGATGTCAGTCTGGATCAGACCTGGCGTGACGCAATTGACCCGAATGCCGTCGGGGCCGAGTTCCCGCGCCATCGCCTTGGCCAGTCCCAATACGCCGGCTTTCGCAGCAGAGTAATGGGGGCCGCCGAAGATGCCGCCACCGCGCTGGGCCGAGACGGAGGACATGCAGGCGATCGAGCCCTTCCGGCGGGAGCGCATGTGGGGAATGAAGGCTTGGCTCAGATAGAGGACACCGGTGAGGTTGACGTCAATGATGCGCTGCCAGCTCGCCTGGTCGATCTCCATGGTCTTTACGGGCTGGGTGATGCCAGCATTGTTGAGAAGGATATCCACCTGCCCGAGAGCCGCAATGGCGGCCTCTGCGGCCTGCTTGCACGATTCAAGGTTTGCCACGTCACAGCCGATGCCGAGATGATCTGGTCCGAGTTCCGCAGCCGCGTCCTTGGCGCCTTGCTCATTAAGGTCGAGAATGGCGATCTTCGCGCCGTACTTGGCAAAGAGACGGGCGGTCGCGAACCCAATTCCGCGCGGGCTGGCCGCACCGGAAATGACGGCAGTCTTGCCTTCCAGCAACATCGTTTCCTCCAATAAGATTTATTGTCTTTGCTTTTATTGGGGGAGTATTCGTCGGATCGCGCGTTCGGACAAACGCATTATTTACACCTCCTGTTGAATCTGATTCACTACCCTGATGCTTCAGGATGTGCCTCTCTCCTATCTCCGGATCTTTGAGGCTGCCGGCCGTACAGGGTCTTTTCGGGCGGCGGCCGCGGCGCTGAACCTGACGCCGAGCGCAGTCAGCCACGCGATCCGGAAGCTGGAGCAGGTTCTCGGCCTTCCTCTCTTTGAACGCGATACCCGCCATGCTTGCCTAAGCTATGAGGGCGAGGTGCTGATGCGTCACGTCAGCCGGGCCTTCGATGACTTGCGGCGAGGCATGGAGGTGGTCTCGACCCGCGGACCCAAGCTCCTGCGCCTGCATTGCGCACCGAGCTTTGCAACCCAATGGCTGACACCCCGGCTCGCCGCTTTCCTAAAGCAACATCCCGGCATTGAGGTTCGTCTCGCAGCCGGAACCGACTACACAAGGTTCAATTCTGACGAGTTCGACGCGGACATCGTATATGGTCCTCCCAGGGGCGAAGGACTGGTAGTCATGCCTCTCGGCGAGGAGATGATGGCACCCATGTGTACGCCTGATCTTGCAGCGACCATCACCTCGCCAGCGGACCTGTTCGACCACGTGCTGATCCAGAGCGACAGCAAGCAGATCCAGTGGGCGGACTGGTTCGCTGCTAACGGCCTGGTTGCGCCGTCTCCGAACGGAAGCCGGTTCGACCGCAGCTTCCTGGCCATCGCCTTCGCTACCCAAGGCCTGGGTGTCGCCCTGGAGTCCACTCGCCTCGCGGAGGGTGAGCTCGCGTCGGGCCGCTTGGTCATGCCCTTGGAGCGAACGTCAATCTCCGTCCGCTATGTCGGGCACAATCTGGTGTTTCCCCGCCACGTCCGGCAACGCCAACCCCTGAGAACCTTTGCCGAGTGGCTTCTGGCGGAGCTTGGGGTCGAGGCACAAGTGCCTCTCAATAGGATCGTAACCGACGCCTCCGTGCTGCCGACTGCTGACCAGCCGGCCTGAAAAGGAAAACCCGCCTCGCGGCGGGTTTCATCTCTCGGGCATTCATCCAATCGCAGGGTCCCGGCATCGGCTCACAGGGCTGATTTGCCAAATCGTGCCCTTTTGAGGCAACGGACCTTTGCTTCGATGAACGGGTATCGTCAGTAGTGGTAAACCCCACGCTTGGAATTTGCCAAGGCACGAGCTCCGCGGATCTCGCCTGTACGAACCAGGATGTTCCAAATGCCACGCCCGAAGCTCTTCAAAACAGCAATCAACATCGTGATCAGCCCCATTTCTTATGCACTGCAATATCAACAATGTATTATGTTCTATTCGCGTATCAACCAGCATTCAGTGCTTTAGTCATGCGTCAAGGGCATAGCACGGATGCTACTAAAGTCGGATTCAATTAACCGAGCTTAAACTTCGCTGTTCAGCCGAGTTTATGGTCATATCCGACTCGGCATCACACTCACGCCTTCAGAGCGGATAAACCAGAACGTGCCTGGAACTGTAGCAGGGCTGAAGCCCCGCAACGCGAATTCCCGGCCGAGCCACCAGCCCGGTACTGGAGCGGACCTCGCTTCTTGATTTCGATGGCATCACGACGACGGTCCTGGCACCGAAGTGAAGCACGAGGAGGGCGTCATCCCACGGCTGCGTCACAGAAAGCCATCGCCCGGAGGTGCCGACGCCGGCAAGGAAGAGCTTTCGCAGCTTGTTCGGCGATGTGCTCGCCCGACCGATGGTTGCGATAATCATGGCATGGCGTTGCGGGAGCATGGTTTGACCGACGTCCATTGTGGAACCATCAGAAGAGGCTGATGGAAATGGCGGGTACCGACGATGGAGTAGGCGGCAACGCTTATTACAAGGGAATTGCGGAACGACCGCATATGGCACACCTGAGACGCTACGCCGAGGGCAGCAATCCTCACGGAACCAGACCTTCCGAAAAGTGAATGAACTTCACTGCCTGACCGAGGCTGTGTCAAAACTCAAACGAGTCCGGCCTCAACGAACTATTTGTAAAATGCGGCTTACGGGAACCGTGAAATCCGCGGCTTACTTGAGCTCGCAAGACAAAAAATTGCTACGAAAAGTAGTCTGTCAGCGTTTTGACACAGGCTCGACCCAGAGCTGACGCTGTGCCGCACAAAGAAGCACTATCTGAAACTCGCTGTCTGAAGTTGTCTCAACGTGACCTCAACAAAACCCAGTGCAGCTTATGTTAGAAGCGGAGGTGCCGGCTCTCGACACCTCCGCGCTCTGCGACAGCGTCAGATGAACGCGAAATCATCCGCCTTTAGTGAGTGCAGCAGCACGTCCTTCAGCCTAACGCTGCTGCCGTCCTGAGCCGTGATCAGCGTGTCGGCGCCGACCTGCTGGCTTGCCGCGCGAATCGCCGTGAAGCTCTCGAACATATCGAACGTGAGCAGGTCCTCACTGCGGAAATCAGTAACGGTGTCGTGGCCGAAGCTGCCGCGGAACACGAACGCGTCCGACCCGGCGCCGCCCGTGAGAAGGTCCGTGCCGGTGCCGCCGTCGAGAAGGTCGCTGCCCTGCTCGCCGAAGAGCTGATCCGCACCGCGGCCGCCGAGCAGGACGTCGCCGCCGCGCCCGCCCCTCACCACGTCCTTGCCGTCACTAGCCTCCAGACGGTCGGCTCCGTTGCCGCCGCTGAGGCTGTCGTTGCCGTAACCACCAGCTACCTGATCTGCGCCGCTGCCGCCATCAACGACAATCCCCTTCGAGATTGCCAGCCGTGCAATCAGCGGGTCGTGATCGCTCGTCTGTTCCGCGAACTCAGCGTTGATCCGCAACACGTCGAATGCGGAGCGCGCGGCGAGGCTCTCGCTCACCATAATGTGGTCGAGATCCTGCGAGTTGCCGTCGAACACATAGTCGTAGCGTTCGTTCTCCGGCAACAGGTCACTCAGGTCGAAGAGGCCAGCCTCCTCCAGGCGCTCGACTGGCTTCGAGAAGCCGAAATCGTTGAGGTCGCCGAGGACGATCACATTAGCGTCCTCATCAATCGCGTAGATCGATTCCACGAAATCTGCCACGACCTCGGCCTGCTCGAGGCGCTGCGCCTGCGTAACTTGGATCGGTGGCTGGTTCACGCCGTAGAGCGGGTCGTCGCCGCCCTTCGAGTTGAAATGGTTGTTCACGAGGATCACCTTCTCCCCGTTGAACACGAACTCCGCCGCGAGCGGCTTGCGTGAATCCTCGAAGGCTGCGTTCGTCGGATCGAGGCGCCCGATCGTGTATGCGAGATCCACGTTCCCATCCGCGTTCACGACTGCGTTGGCATCATCGTAGCCGCCGATGGTCGGGACAGGATCCGCCAGCTGGACGCGGGCCGCGTTGTAGAGGAAGACCTGACGGATGTTTCCGCCCGGTTGCCCTCCATCCTCGTTGTTCTCCGGCGCCACATAGGTGTAGGAGTACTTCGGGCCACCCGCAAGTTCGATGGCAGCGACAAGCTTCTGGAGGGTTGCCTCAGAGAGCGTCACCCCATTATCGGTGGTGCCGTTGTCGTCCTGGATCTCCTGGAGCGCCACAATGTCCGGCGACTTCAGTTTGCTCACCAGTTCGGCCGCGATGGTGGTGAAGCGGCTTGCCGGATCATTGGCGTCGAGGTTTTCCGCATTGTAGGTAGCGACAGTGAGATGGTCGGCGTCACCCGCCGCAAGGGACGTCGCCGCCTCCTTCTGTAGTCCGCCGCTCGTGACTGCGAACGCCTGTGTGGCGATCACCTCGTAGTTGGAGCGGCTGTCGAAGCTCACGATGCCGGTGACGTCGCCAAGTCTGTCGCCGGTATTCGCAGTGTAGTCATTGTTGAAAACCCGGTTGTCCTCCTGAATGGCGATCTTCTCAGGATTGAAGTCGCCCTCCTGGATGATGAGGCCGCCGCTCGGCGTCTGAAGGCCGGCTCCGGCACCGTCGTCAACCACCGCGAACACTTCACTGTCGCCGAAGGAGCTGGTGAACGACGGGCCGACGGAGCGGGCGTCGTTGAGGGTGACAACCATGCCCTCAAGGCTCTCCCAGAAATCGACGCCGTCGGTCGTCGCGTCAAATGAGGTTAGAGTATCATCGTCGTAATTCGCCGTGACCGGCTGCCGGCCGCCAGCCCCGATGATCTGCGCCTGGATCGCCCCGGTGTTGCCGGTCTCGATCACCTCGCCGTCGCTGCCGATGCGGATCTGCGTCACTGAGAGCTCGGTGCTGCTCCCGGAGTTCGGGAAGAACTCGTCCACGGTACCGGAGACCTGGACCTCGTCGCCGACCACGATGGACGATGCTGGAGCCGAACCGGTGAACACGAATATACCGTCGGAGGTGTTCACATCATTGTCGGGCGTCGCATCCTGGATCCAGAAGCCGTTCGAGGTTCGGCCGGTCACGATGCCGATCGTGGTAACGAACTGACCGAACTTCGGCGAGGTATGGGCCGCACCCTGGATCTCGGCGATCTGAACGAGGCTGGTGTCGTCATCCTGGATGCGCGTGGTCGCTGTGCCGTCCGCGATAGCGCCAGCGCTCGGGTTGGATAGAGTGAGGCTGAACGCCTCATTGCCCTCGTCTATCGCATCGGCCGCCACCGTGGTCGTGATGGTCTTCTCCGTCTCGCCCTCGGCGAATGTCACGGTGCCCGAGGTATCGCCGAGGAAGTCGCCGGCCTTGGCCTGCCCGGTCCCTCCGATGCCCGTGAGGCTCCAGGCTATTGTCGCCGAGCCGATGGCGTTCGCGCGGGTGACCGTGAAGGTCACGGACGTTCCGGTCTCGCCGGTGCCCTCAACGGGCTGCACGACAGGCTCCGCGATGGAAAAGGTTTGTGTGCCCGTCACCACATTGTGCTGGCCGAGGTCGATGAAGGTGTTGGTTGCGAAGCCCTCCCATTGGGCGGCCGGATCGAAGACATCTGATCCGTCGGTGTCGCCGTCCGTCACCGAAGCCTTGCGGCGCAGGGTGTTGTCCGCCGTGCTCGTCAGCCCGGAGCCCCATTCCGTGCCAGGATCGAACCCGACCTGCCCAATGAAATCGATGATGGTATCACCCCTCACGAGAGCAACAGCATCATCGCCGTTGAACAGAGACGACGCAGATGTTTGATCAGCCTGCGCCAAGATCACTGGATCGGCGGAACTGGACGCAAAAACGAAAACCTCGCCTGGTTGGATCACACCGGTCAGCGGAATGGGGGTGAAACTTGCACTTCCGTTGAAATAGACGCGCAGCTTGTATCCAAGATCGCCCAGATTGATGGCCGCTCCAGTGCCATTGTAGATCTCGATCGCTTTGTTGTTGCTCGACCCTTCGATGTACTCAGAGATAAACAGATCTTGCGAGGAGGCCATGATTTACCTTCTAGGTTGATGAAAGTGGTAGCGAGGTTTTGCGGTTGTGCGCGACTGATTTGGCTTAGAGTGGCCAAGACAAGCGAAAACGATGACAGCCGCATGACGTTTCATCATGTCCGAGAATGTCGGCGAAGCGATCAGTCGTTGTCAATGTGCGAAAGAAGGTTGTTACATTAGCCGAGCAGGATGCAGCGCTGGATTGGCTACTCTTTCACGATAGATGGCTTCTGCTTCAGAACGTCGCAGAAATCGTGCGTAACATCTCGGATCTGGAACCAACCTTAACCGTAATTCTGCGTCAGTGGGATAAGCAGGTCTAACAAATAGTGCAGCTGATGCGTCTGCTTTCACTCTCCGTTCCGAATGTCAGCTTTGTGACCTCGCTCCAAGTTCCGCTCCTGGCAGATTTCGTTGAAAAAGTCCTCGTGATTGGCGACGGATCGTGATTCCCTGATCAGGCATTCTCAGCGGAGGATCGAGCCATGATGGGCGAGCGTCTCGTGATGCAAGAGAGCCTGTTCTATGAGTTCCGGCTCGAGGATCATGTCCCCTGCGATCACCTGCTGAGGCGCATCGACCGCTTTGTCGGTTGCTCCGAGTTGCGTCAGCATCTAGCCGGCTACTACAGCACCACAGGCCGACCCTCTATCGATCCCGAGCTGATGATCCGCATGCTGCTGATCGGCTACTGCCTCGGCATTCGTTCCGAGCGGCGGCTGTGTGAGGAAGTCCACCTCAACCTGGCCTACCGCTGGTTCTGCCGCTTGGGCTTGGAGGGCAAGGTGCCCGACCACTCCACCTTCTCCAAGAACCGGCACGGGCGCTTTCGCGAGAGCGACTTGTTCCGCCACCTGTTCGAAGTGGTGGTGCAGCGCTGCCTGGACGAGGGGCTGGTGGGTGGTGAGGGTTTTGCGGTCGATGCCAGCCTGATCCAGGCTGACGCCAACAAGCAGCGCTCCCTGGCCGGATCCGACTGGACAGCGCTGGACCACTCGCAGGAAGCTCCACGAGCCGTGCACGAGTATATCACTACCCTCGACGAGGCTGCCTGGGGTGCTGCGACTGAGGTCGAGCCGAAGTTTGTCTCACCCTCTGATCCAGCCGCTCAGTGGACCGGTGCGCTTCGCGGGCCAGCCTTCTTTGCCTATGCCGACAACTACCTCATCGATCTCAAGTCAGCCGTGATCATGGATGTGGAGGCCTCCCGAGCCGTGCGGCAGGCCGAGGTGGGGGCTGCCCGCACCATGCTGGAGCGCACGGCTGAGCGCTTTGGCCTCAAGCCCGAGCGGCTGGCCGGGGACAGTGCCTATGGGGCGGCTGAGATGCTGCACTGGCTCGTGGACGAGCAGAAGATCGAGCCGCATATTCCCGTCATCGACAAGTCTGAGCGCCAGGACGGCACCTTCTCGCGATCAGACTTCGCCTATGATCCTGAGGCTGATGCCTACACCTGCCCTGAGGGCAGGACCCTGACAACCAGCGGCCGGATCGTGAACGAGGGCACCACCCGCATTTACCTGGGCAGCACCTTTGACTGTGGTCCCTGTCCGCTGAAGGAACAGTGCTGTCCCAACACGCCTGCGCGCAAGATCCCGCGCAGCATCTACGAGCACACTAGGGAAGTCGCCCGAGCGCTGGCCGGCACGCCGGCTTATGAGCGGTCGCGCCAAGGCCGCAAGCGGATCGCGATGTTGTTTGCTCATCTCAAGCGGATCCTCAAGATGGGACGTCTGCGGCTGCGCGGTCCGTGCGGGGCTCAGGACGAGTTCCTGCTGGCAGCAACCGCTCAGAACCTCAGAAAGCTCGCCAAGCTGATCACCCCATCAGAGCCACAGATGACCCAAGCAGGCTGAGGAAGGGCCGGGGAACGGCTCGGCGTGCCCCTCGCTTCCGCAAACAAGGCTTCGCCGCCGCGTCAGACAATTTGAGCGCCGACTTTGTCAACGCAATCGGCACATCCCGGAAGTAAGCCAAACTTCTGTAAAGGTCCGACAAGCGGACCTTCATTTGGTCAGCCCAACGTTACACTTTGACCCCGAGCGGTCCTAGGGGCGTTGCCCATGAGATCGCTTCTGGAAGAAGGCCATAAGGGGAATCCCTCACTAGACGCCCGGTTTGCTGCTTGGCAATGGCGGGGTATCCTGCCTGACGTCCTTGCTTTGAGCTTCCATGACC
>JAESFL010000891.1_pt1 | contig 14921 bp, 12 predicted proteins | sample 9269401 | NCBI WGS metagenome assembly JAESFL01 (sample SAMN14506025, study PRJNA617098) | algae metagenome | isolation source: Gloeocapsa sp. UFS-A4-WI-NPMV-4B04 and co-occurring heterotrophs from desert... | place: USA: Utah | collected 2006-10-01 | reverse complement strand
TTGGGTCGGAAGCGGACATTCGCAATAAGTCAGGGAGCGCTGACGATCGCCCTTACCGTGGCATGCCGAAGCATCTCCTCGCCCTTGAGGAACTTCACTCGCACCCGCATCGCAGGTCGTAGCCAGGAGGTCTCCTTGCGCGGCACGAGAGGAAGCGCCGACCGTTCAACCTTTAGCAGCTCGTTCAAGCGCCAGAATGTCTCCCTGTCCGGCTCAGGCAGCGTCACCATCGCGGAGCCGGCATACTCCAGACCATCGGCCGTCTCACGGGCCAGCAACGCTGTAGGAGCGCGTTCGCCGCGTGCTGTGCCGATCACAATGAACTCGCCCTCGCCGAAGGATTTGACCTTCAGCCAAGACTTCGTCGGACCGCTCCGGTAGCGGCTCGTGATGCGCTTTGACACGATCCCCTCGAGCCCCATCTGATCCGCCGCGAGGAAGAGATCAGCGCCTGATCCGACCACGTGATCGCTGAAGTGGATGCAGCAGCTTGGATCGTTCGTGCCTAGCAGCTCCTGAAGGGACTGGCGGCGCTCAATCAGCGGCTTCGATCGCAGGTCGCCCCCATTGAGGGACAGAAGGTCGAAGGCCATGAACACGAGCTCTTCCGGCCGCGTCTCCATCGCTGATTTGAACGAGCCGAAGTCGGAGCGGCCTTGCTCGTCCTGAATGATGACTTCACCATCGATGATAGCGCTCGCGCACCAAAGATCTTCCGCAGCGCGCACGACGCCCGGGTACTTCCCTGTCCAGTCATAGCCGTTGCGGGTGAAGGCGCGGGCTTGGCCGCCGTCGATCACTAGCTGCGTTCGATAGCCGTCATACTTGATCTCATGCTGCCACTCGTCGCCTTCCGGCGGGGCGTCCACAAGCGTGGGCATCATCGGTGTGATGAAACTCAGCCCCTCCCGTGTGGGAGCATGGGCCGGCTCCTCATGTGTGAGCACGTCACCTAAGCTGCGGCGATCGACCATCTGCCTGCAAGCCTGGCAGCGATAGAGGTGGTAATTCTCGCTGAGGTCGGGAGCAGCAACGGGAAGCGCGTTCAGTTCCTTGCGGGTGGCGCGCTGTAGAACCCTCAAGTCTCGGATGTCACGATCGGCCAGTGCCCGACTCCTTTTGACGGACTCAACAAGAGCTTTTCGAGTCGGGTTCCAGCACCTGTACCCGCACGGACGCGGCGACGCTAAGCGTCGCAGAAAGGAACAATTTGGCCGCCCGCCACCCAGGCCGGTACCCGCTTAGTCGCTGGCCCGATCCGGTGGCTGGTGGCAAGGTCAACGCTACGTCTCAATCGCTGAGCCTTCGAGCAGCATTGTGCCGGTGCCGCACAGCGTAGGTGCCGAAGGTCACGATGCCTGGTGGGCGAGATTTGCCAAATACATGTGGGACTGCGGCGGAGCGGACAGGCCCCCCGCCGCCGTCCTGCTGGAACTGAGCAGGGGGAAGGCTGGGAAGGCTTCTTTCTTCACTTCAGCGAGTGTCTAAGTAGCAGCGGGAAGATCAGCAAGCCGTCGATGAAGCTTGTGTTTAGACCAATTGGAAGCGGGTGATCGAACGGCGGTAGTTATGCTGGCTCTGTTCAACTAGGCCGCGGCAGAGCGTGAAGTGACACTGTCGCCGCCATACTGACGGATTAGGCCGTCGATTTCGTGCGCGGGCACTGCGCGGCTGATGTGGAAGCCTTGAGCTTCGGTGCATCCTTCCGACACCAAGATGTCCATCTGCTCCAATGTCTCAACGCCCTCTGCCGTCGTCACCATCCCCAGCTTATCAGAAAGCTGAATCGTCGCCTGGATGATTGCCAATCCGTCGGGCGTTTGGGCGAGATCGCACACGAAAGAGCGGTCTATTTTGATCTTTGTGAACGGGAAGCTGCGCAAATAGCTGAGGCTTGAATAGCCCGTTCCGAAGTCATCCATGGCTATCCGTATTCCCATGCTCCGGAGGCTCTGAAGAACTGTGAGCACCCAGGCCGCGTCGTTTAGAATCACGGACTCCGTGATCTCCAGTTCGAGCCGTTCAGGCAAAAGCTTCGCGGCCGCCAGTGCACTCGCGGCAACGGCAACGATGTCACCTCTCTTGAACTGCGCAGCTGAGAGATTAACAGCTACCCTCATGCCGTTCGGCCAAGCTGCCGCGTCTCGGCAGGCCTGCCGAAGGACCCATCAAGCATACGCTCTTAATGCTCCGCTCCGGCGACAGCGAAAACAGCTATCTTCTGATTAGCTGCCGTATGGTCCCAAAAACCAAGCGGGATCATTCATCCAGAGAGGTCAATGTGGAGCAGGCAGATGTCCGATTGGCGCCACTTGCGGACGCGCAGGGCACAGGCCCAGCTACCCCGAAACGGACATGCAGCCGCTATTGTTATCATTAGGACCGTTCGGCATCCGAAATGGCGTAGCTGAGCCAACTGTGCACGTGCTGCCTATTCCGTTAGCTGGCCTCCCCAGGGGTATGGCTGATCGCATCCCGCTCTTGTAGCGATGTGGGCATGACCTTCCCCAACGATCTGGCCGACGACCCGCCTTGCCAAGAGGCGCAAACCATTGCGCTCGCGCTAGACGTTGATCCCAGGTCGGGCATCTCGTCGGACGAGGCGGCGCGGCGGCTCGCTCGTCACGGGCCAAACCAACTCCGCGCGAGCGAGGCGATGCCTCTCTGGCGACGAATTCTGGTGCTGTTTCAGAATCCTCTGGTTTATCTGCTGGTGGGGGCGGTGATCGTGGCACTCGCCGCATGGGCGATTGAGAACCACGGCGGCTGGCCGGTAGACGCGGTGGTGATTGCGGCCGTCATCCTGCTCAACGCAGCGCTCGGATTCGCCCAAGAAAGCAAAGCCGCCAATGCGGTCGCGGCCCTTGCCCGAATGACCCAGGTGACTTCGTCCGTGCTTCGAGACGGTGAACGGCGGCGGATCCCGAGCGCCGAGCTAGTGCCAGGCGACCTCCTGCTGCTGGAGGAGGGCGATGCAGTGGGAGCCGACGCACGGCTTTTGACCGCAGCAGCGCTGCGGGTCCAGGAGGCCTCGCTGACCGGTGAGAGCGAGGCGGTACTCAAGGACACCGCCGTGCTCGGGGCTGCTGCGCCCATCGCGGAACGGGCGAACATGGTCTTCAAGGGCACGGCGGTCGTGCAGGGCACCGGCCGGGGCATCGTCACCGCCACCGGTATGCATACGGAGATGGGCGCGATCGCGACAATGCTCGATGAGACGCGGGAAGAGGCGACGCACCTCCAGAAGGAGGTCGCGCGCATCGGGCGGATGCTTGGCATAGCCGTGGTGATCATTGCCTTGATTGTCATCGGCACAATTTTGGCCCTGTCGGACATCGCGGGGCTGGATGACCTCGTTGCGGTGCTTCTGCTAGGCGTCTCGCTGGCGGTCGCGGCTGTGCCCGAAGGGCTTCCTGCGATCCTGTCGCTCGTGCTTGCGATGGGGGTACAGCGGATGGCCTCCCGCAATGCCGTCGTGAAGAACCTTTCGTCGGTCGAGACCCTAGGCGCGGCCACCGTCATCTGCTCGGACAAGACGGGCACGCTGACGCGCTCGCAGATGACCATCCAGCGTATCGTCACAGCCTCCGCAGACAGCAGCGTCACTGGGATCGGCTATGTTCCGCATGGGCAAGCGCTAACCGCCGGCGATCTGCCGCTCGATGAGATCGGCCGGGCCGAGCAGATCGTAGTGCTCAGCGGAGGCTCCCTCGCCGGCAATGCCGCTCTGCGGCAGGTGAGCGATGGGTCTTGGGAAATCCAAGGTGATCCCACGGAAGCGGCATTTTTGGTCGCTGAGAAGAAGCTGGGGCTTGATCAACGGCGCTCCGCGAGGTTTGAGCGCGTCAGGGAGATTCCGTTCAGCTCCGACCGCAAGATGATGTCGAGCATCGAACGTGACCTGGAGCATGGCGGTGAGCTGATTATCGTCACCAAGGGCGCGCCCGACGTGCTGATGACGCGCTGCACGCGCGTGCGGGTCGGGATGCAGGTCCTGCCGTTTGATGAGCTTCGGCGTGCGCAGGCGCTTAGCGATGTCGAGCGGCTTTCGGGTGAGGCGCTGCGCACGCTCGCGGTCGCCTATCGGCCGCTCGGCCCGGGGCAGGAGCCGGGCCGGGACGAGGTGCTGGAGAGCGATCTAATCTTCGTTGGAACGGTCGGCATAATCGACCCGCCCCGCAAGGAGGCCGGGATCGCGATCGCTGAGGCTCACCGCGCGGGAATTCGCGTGATGATGATCACCGGTGATCATCCGCGTACTGCAGCGCGCATCGCAGCCCAGCTGGGTATCGCACCACAGGATGCTAAGGCGCTCACCGGCGCCGAGCTCGACGCCCTGGATGCTGCAGGCTTCGCTCAGGCTGTGCGCGAGACGTCGGTTTATGCCCGCGTGGCTCCCGTTCACAAGCTGCGCATTGTCGATGCCCTGCAGGCGGACGGCAACGTCGTTGCAATGACGGGCGACGGGGTGAACGATGCGCCTGCGCTAAAGTCCGCTGACATCGGCGTAGCAATGGGCATCACCGGTACTGAGGTGACCAAGGAAGCGGCCAAGATGATCCTGGCCGATGATAATTTCGCCACCATCGTCGTTGCCGTGCGTGAAGGCCGGACTATTTTTGACAATATCCGCAAGTTCTTGCGCTACCTGTTGTCATCGAACATGGGCGAGGTGCTGACCGTTTTCCTGGGCGTCGTCGGTGCCGGCTTTATCGGTCTGAACGGTGCGGATGGCGGTGAGGGACTCGTCGTTCCCCTGCTGGCGACCCAGATCCTTTGGATAAATCTTATCACCGATTCACGCCCTGCGCTTGCAATGGGCGTCGATCCTGAAACTGAAGACGTGATGGCCCGCCCGCCACGCGGATCCGACGAGCGCGCGATCGACGGCACAATGTGGCGCGGCGTGATAGCGATCGGCCTGGTGATGGCAGGCGCCACGCTCCTCACTATCGATATGCAGCTACCCGGCGGTTTAATTGAAGGTGATCAGCCGCTCGCCGAAGCACGCACTGCTGGTTTCACCGTGCTCGTGCTGGCGCAGCTGTTTAACTGCTTCAGCGCGCGGTCGGAGACCGTGAGCGCCTTTCGGCATCTGTTCGTCAACCGCTGGCTGTGGGCTGCCGTGGCGCTTTCGGTCCTGCTCCAGGTTGCTGTGGTTCATATCGAGCCGCTCAACGTCGCCTTCGGTACAAAGCCGCTCGGAGCTCAAGAATGGCTGTTGTGCGTCGCGATGAGCAGCTCGGTTTTGTGGTTCGCCGAGATGCGGAAGTGGCTGTTGCGTTTGAGATCAAAGCGGGATGTGCAAACCCGATCTGCGTCGGCGCAAGTGTGCTGAAGTGGGGAGTGCGCCGTCGTCGGTTTTTGCGAACTGCGGCAGGAAAGCGGAGGGGCCGAAAGATTTCGCGCGATGTCGTCCAGCCGGGCGTCCTGATCGAAATGGCAGTACCGATGCGGTGCATGGCAAGCGCACCCGTTGGTCACCGAGGCAGTGAGATCCACCCTACGGCAAGGCTTGCAACAAGGGCGGTCATGCTTGCGGCTAGAGCCCAGGCGGCCGGCGCGCCTCGCCTTCGGGCATAAGCCAAGGTGATGCCAAGCTTTACCGCCATGTTAGCGAGAACAGTGCCGCCCAGTGCCAGGGCGGCAAGGCTGGGACTGATCATCCCGGGCCTAAGACCCCCAACCGTCACAATCGCAGCGTCGACGTCGAGGCTCCCCATGAGCAGGATGAGCACGGCCATGCCTTCTTCGCCGAACCGCCCCTCGGCCCACCGTGCGGCTACTGCCGCAAGCGCGAGAAACATCACAAATCCAAGCGCCGGAAGGAGGGCGATGGGATTGCCGGGGGGCGCCGGGCCCTCGGTGCGAGGCGCGCGCCGATAGAGCCACCATCCGGCCAAGATGCCAAGGAGCATGGGTGGCAAGATAATGCCCAGCAAGGCCGGCAGAACCGACGTTGCTAGCACACCCACGAGGAGCAGCACGCGCAGGTACATAATCGCGCTCGCCAAGGCGATGCCGGCCTGCTCGGCGCCTGCGGCCTTGGCCGATCCTAGCCGTTGTGCCAGCGCTTGGGTCACCGCCGTGGAGCTATAGGCCCCGCCGATTACCGCTGTGGCAATGGTGCCGTGCCTCGCGCCGAAGATGCGGTTCGCGACATAGCCGGCGAACGAAAGCCCGGTAACCGCTACCACCACCAGCCACAGCTTCTGCAGGTTCCAGGCGCCGTAGGGGCCGTAATCCCCGTCCGGAAGGAATGGCAGCACCGCCGCGGCGATGACGCTGAACCGGGCAAGCGCCTTCACATCTTCCGCGTCCAGACGGTTGATAAAGCCGTGCGCCTCTTCACGCAGTGCGAGGATGAAGGTCACGACAGCGGCGCCCGCAATCGCAAGGGCAGGCGAGCCGCTTCCCGCCAAAGAACCGAGCGCAATCGCCGTCACTGCCGCAACGGCGCTGGTGGCGTCCGGTCCATCGTCGTGCCGAGTTCCGTTGATATATCCAGCGGCGACGATGGCGGCCGATGCGAGGACCAGCGCGCCCCCGGCGAAGGAATGGCCGCCGTGGGCGATTAGGCCGGCGACGCCGGACGCTAGCCCCAGCAGGCTGAAGGTGCGGACGCCGGCCACCCGGGTGCCCTTAGGCGCATCTCGCGACTTCCATCCACGCTCGATCCCGATGAGCAATCCCACAGCAAGCGCCGTCACCAAAGCAAGTGCCTGGTCCATCCACGTCACTGGCATGTCAGGCCCTTGCGATCCCGAATGTAAGGGACTTCCTCTTCATACCTAGTCGAAGATCATGTTGCGGAGGGGGAATCGGCTTCCGAAGGTGATGTGCAAGGGCTGTCCCGACAAAGGGGAAGGCGCGCTCGCCTGCCTCTGTAGATGGATATGGAGGTGCGGCTCATCCGTGTTGCCCGAGTTGCCGACATAGCCGATGAGCGCTCCGGCAGATACGATATCGCCGGCCCGCGCCACCACGCCCCCGCGTCGAAGGTGACCCAGGAACGCGATCGAATCGCCACACCGAAGGCGAACGAGATTCCCCTCGAGATGCCTCCGATTCCGCACCGGCACCAGCATGTTAGGCGGCGATCGGTAAATGCGATGCAAAGGTCGCGTGCGTGACCTCAACGCGGAGGCCGCTGGCGCTGGAAACCTCCTGAAGCTGCGCCTTGAGTTGCTTCGCCAGCGCGGCGACGATGGCCGTACCAAGTCCGCCGGAAGCAGACGAGACTGCCGTCCCGCGCCCGGCACCGTTGTCGGACACAGTTAGCTTCCAGTCCGAGTTGTCGAATTCAAACGCGACAAGAATGCGAGCTCCGTTGCGGTGGCTGGGGAAGGCATATTTAAGGGCGTTGATAACGAGTTCAGTCACAATCAGGCCCATGCTTACGACCTGACCAGTGGGGAGTGTTCCCTCATCGGCAATAACCTCGATCGCAATCGTATGGTGCGGCCCGATCATCGATGCCGCCAGGCCTGCCGTCAGCTTCGTCAGGTAAGCCGCAACATTGATCCGCTCGATGCCGTCCACGGCGTGTAGGTGGCTTTGAACCGCCGCCACGGACATCACCCGCTTGTGCGCATCCTGCAACTCGTCGCGGGTCTCTTCTGAAGCAACGGCACCTGCTTTCAATAGGAGGATGCTGGCAATGATCTGCAGGCTGTTCGCGATCCGATGCTCCATCTCACAAAGGAGAGTCTGCTGCTGGGCCAGTAACTGCTCGGTGTGCTCCAGCAGTTCCTGCTTCTCGCGCTCGATCGCCCGACTTGCCGTGATGTCTTTGAAGGCGAGAAGGATGGTGGGGCTGGCGTCATCCTGATATCGGACGAGCCGTGCGTTCAGCAGCAAAGTGCGCTTGCCAACGCCGAGAAAATCATGGTCCACCTCGAAGCCATCCATCGACGTTTGCTGAGGGATCATCGACTCGATGAGCAGGCGCAATGCAGGAATGTCCCACTGCCCACGGCCCAGCTCAAAAAAGGGCTTTCCCCGAGTTTCATGCGCGTCGACCTTGAAGAATTCGTAGAAACAGCGGCTCGCTGCAACCACTCGAAGTCCGTCGTCCAGCACCACGAATGGCTCAGGAAGGGTGTCCACGATTGCCAGTGCGAGCGTCTTGGCGTCTGAAAGGCTGCCAAATTGCTTCATGGGTTCGCTCCAATATGGCGGGAGCATCGCATCTCTCAGTCACCGGCGCGCCGAGGCTTGGCCAATGATGAGAACAGCCTTGCATACTTACTTAGATTAGGAAAACGAAATTAAGCGCTGGCAGAGGCTTAGCCAGCGAGGGCGGTGAGCCACTATCATGCAAGGTGCTCGTGACCGTTGTTCCGTGACAGTGCCAAGATCATGTCATAGAGGCCCATGATCTCGAGCTCTGCCTTGAGATTGACCTCATAGTCCAGAGCAGCAGCGATCCTGTCGCGCGCCGCCTGCCGATTTTGCGACATGAGGATGATTGGCGCCTGAAGAGCGGCTACCATCGATAGGATCAGATTCAGGAAGATGAACGGGTAACTGTCGAGGGCCATTCCGTAACGGGTGACCGCGAGGGTGTTGAAAGTTACCCAGCCTATCAGGAGGCCTACGAAGATCAGGATGAACGCCCACGAGCCTCCGAAGCTGGCCACCCGGTCTGCTACCCGATCCCCAAATGTCTCTCTCTCATCCACAGCTCGATTGACGTTGCGCGTGACATGCTGGCGGCGAGCGATCGTGGTGATTACGCGCCGCTCACGCTCCGAAAGGGTGTTCAAGCCGCCGTCCAGCAGCAGCTGACCGAGCGCAGCCACGCGGGCGCTCGCTCGGTCCTCGAGTGCGTCCGGCTGGTGCGCCAATTTTGTCCATTCCAAGCTGCTAGAGGAATAGGTGCTGTCCACCCTCAGGGTGCGTTACCCGGGTAAGAGATTAAGCTAATGCCGCGGGCCTCTCGACGACTTCCATCCGCGATGGCGCCAGCGACCTTTCAAGAAGAGTGAGCGTGGCGTCCCCGGGATAGGCGCGGGAGGTGAACCCCATGTCGCGCTCGACCTGGATGGCCGAACGGTTATCCTGGCTCTCGATCGCCTGCAGCGTCTTGACGCCCATCGCCGCTGCCCGCTCGCCGGCATGCTGCAAAAGGCTCCATCCAATGCCCATGTTCTTGAAATCTGACCTGATGGCGATCGCCACTTCCGCGTGCTCTAGATCATCCTCGATCGCCAGCATTGCGCTGGCCAATAGACAACCAGTGACCATGTCCAAGGCGAGGTAATTTTCGGTACGCCGATGGTCGACATGACTGAGAAGCGCGAGTTGTGCGTGACCGACTTCCTTGACTGCTGAGAGGAAGCGGAACCGCAGGTCGTCGCGCGTGACGTGCGTGAAGAACTCCGCGAGTGCCTTCTCATCACTCTCGTCGGCGCTTCGAACTTGGAAGCTAAAGCCGGAGTGGGTAGTCAGCTCTAAGCCTTTGTTGAAGAGGGGCTGGGGGCTGCTGTCGACGCCGGTAAGTTCTTGACTCAGGACCATGGCTTTTACCCATCTCAGCAAGCGGGAGCGCAAAGGTCTCTCTGTCACGGGACGCTTGCGGAAGGGGCCAGGTGATCTGGAGTATATGATGCTTTTATAATTGATTACGAGGTGCCTACGGCCCAGGGTCGTCGTTCTGCACTTTTGCTGGCGCTGCGTAGCGTTTGCAAGGGCGGACACGGTCAGGCGCTTGATTGCGCTAGATATATTCGGCGACGCTTGCTACGAACATGAAATCACTGGCTCCCTTTTGGCCCGCCGGTGGCTGAGAGACACGTTTGCTCCCGCCTTTGAGGAGCATCAGCCGTGAAGCCGTTCATCGTCATTCTCTTCACCAGCAGCGCTTTAGTCAGCTGTGCTCCGCACACCGTGGCTGAACGCGACAGCGCCGCGCGTATGACCAACAAGCCAGCTACAGTCGGTCAGCCGAGTGCGCGGCGGCTGGAGAAAGCGGATGGCTACGCTTCTGCACCGGTGGGCGAAAATAGCTACGAGTTCACCTATTCTGGGCCGTGGGTTGGCTCCAGGGACGAGGTCGAGGGGTCGCTCCTTTATCGCGCCGCTCTTCTCGCGCGTCAGCACGGCAAGATGTGGTTTCGATTTCTCCACATGCCTGGCGAAGCCGGACCCTTGTCACATCCGAAGCGACAAGCCCCATCCTTCGGTGCGGAGTACGGGCATTGGCAGCCTCACTGGAGCTACTCGACAGCGTCGGGCTGGCAGTATTGGCACCCCGAATGGGGATCTGCATTTTGGGCTGAAACCCCGGACGGAAGGCGCGCGGAACGGGTCGCGGTACATGCGATGATCGAGCTGGGTGTTGGATCGTTCTCCGCCGCCGAGCAGACGGACTTTGATGTTTCCGCGGTTCTAAGGGATCTGCGACCCGCGCCCGAATGATCGGCGAACTGACCCTCGCGAGGATGATGGTTGTTCTAACGGTCGTTGTTCACGCTATCGGATTGTATGCCGTGGCGCGGCTTTTGCGGCTGGAAGAGCGCGGAGAAGCGGCGGCACACGTGCACCCGCTTTCCCTGCGCGGGTTTGCTACCACGTTAGCCGTCATCCTGAGCCTCATCGCATTGCATGGCATCGAGATCTGGATGTACGCCTTGGTCTATAACTTGATCGGCGCAATCGACGGACTGCGTGAAGCGGTCTATTTTTCGACCATCACCTATGGTGCGATCGGATACTCCGATGCCGCTATGGCTGAGGATTGGAGGCTGGTTTCAGCAATTGAGGGCATCAACGGCATCATCCTCATCGGATGGTTAACGGCCTTCTTTGTGATGATCACTGCCAGAATGCGGCGAACCTAACTGCTCGCCTGCGGCTGCGGCCACTCGAGTGCGAACGTGTAAATATGGGGGAGTTGCATGGCTAATCACCATCACGGCGCAGACAACCATCAGGGGCATGTCCTCCGCGGCGGACCCGAGACCCGAGAATCGGGAGCTAAGTGCGCGACCGATCCAGTCTGCGGCATGAAGGTGGATCCCGCCACCACGCCACATCATGGTCAGTATGCAGGACAGGATTACCATTTCTGTTCGGCCGGGTGCCGCTCGAAGTTCATGGCAAACCCAAGCGGCTACAATGGCCATAAGCGTGTCCCGGAGCTAGCTGCCACGGCCGGAGCAATGTGGACATGCCCCATGCATCGGGAAGTCCGCCAGGAGGGTCCCGGTACCTGCCCGATCTGCGGCATGGCGCTTGAGCCGGAGGTGCCGAGCCTAAATGACGCGCCTAACCTCGAACTGGTTGATTTCACCCGCCGGACCTACGTTGCAGGCGCGTTGACCGTCCCACTGCTCGCGATCTCGATGGTCGGTGAAATGCTTGGCGTGCACTTCGCGCCGCCCGCCTGGTCGCCATGGATCCAGCTGGCGCTTACCGGGCCGATTGTATTGTGGGCCGGCTGGCCGTTCTTCGCCCGGGGCTGGACCTCAGTCCGCACAAGGCGCCTGAACATGTTCACGTTGGTGTCCATCGGTGTCGGCGCGGCGTTCCTCTATAGTCTTGTTGCGACGATCGCCCCGGGGCTTTTCCCATCTACCTTCCGCTTGCACGGCACTGTTCCCGTCTATTACGAGGCTGCAGGCGTGGTCGTGACGCTCGTCCTGCTGGGGCAGGTTCTGGAGCTTCGCGCCCGCGCCGCCACGGGGCGCGCCATTCGTGCGCTGATGAAGCTGGCGCCGAAGACAGCGTGGCGCATTGCGGTGGATGGCAGCCAAGAAGAGGTGCCGTTGGCAGACATCGCGCTGGGCGACCGTCTACGCGTGCGTCCCGGGGACGCGATCCCGGTCGATGGTGAAGTTGTGGAGGGCCGCTCGTCCGTCGACGAATCCATGCTCACCGGCGAGCCAGCGCCCGTTGTGAAAGAGGCGGGTGCCACGGTCACCGGCGGCACCGTGAACGGCACGGGCAGTCTCGTCGTGACTGCCGGCGCCGTCGGCTCTGACACAGTACTCGCACGCATCGTCAGAATGGTTGCCGACGCTCAGCGCAGCCGCGCGCCCATTGAAGCTGTCGCAGACCGCATTTCAGGTTGGTTCGTCCCGCTGGTCGTTGCGATTTCTATCGCCACATTCGTCATTTGGAACCTCGTCGGCCCAGAGCCGCGCTTCGGCCATGCTCTGTTGAATGCCATCGCAGTGCTGATCATTGCGTGCCCCTGCGCCCTTGGCCTTGCCACGCCGATGTCGATCATGGTGGGGACCGGTCGCGGGGCAATTGCCGGGGTGCTGGTCAAGAATGCCGAGGCGCTGCAGGCGCTGGAAAAGGTCGATACGCTGGTGATCGACAAGACGGGGACGCTTACCGAGGGTAAGCCGAAGCTGGTGGCGATAGAGATTGTTGGGGGAATAGAAGAGAACGAGCTCCTCTCACTTGTCGCCGCGGTCGAGGTCAAATCGGAGCATCCGCTTGCGCAAGCGATTGTGACCGCGGCACGCGAGCGAGGCCTCAGCATCCGCGCAGCGGATGATTTCGTCTCTACTACCGGTGCCGGTGTGTCGGCGCGCGTGGCGGGGCGGATTGTCGCGGTTGGCAATGCGGCCATGATGCACGCCGCAGGTGTCGATCCCGAACCTTTGAGTGCATCTGCCGAGGCTCGGCGCGGCAGTGGAGCCGGCGTCATGCTTGTCGCCTTAGACGGGCACCTCGCGGGGTTGCTCGCAGTCGCTGATCCCGTGAAGGAATCAGCGCGCAACGCGATCACGGATCTGCGGGCGGAGGGGCTGCGGATAGTAATGCTGACGGGGGACGGGCGAGGCACTGCGGAAGCAGTGGCGAAGTCTATCGGCGGCATCGACGAGGTGCGGGCGGACCTCAAACCGGAAGACAAGGCTCGGATGGTCGGTGAGTTGAAGGCGGGCGGGCATGTGGTCGCCATGGCTGGTGACGGCATTAACGATGCACCGGCCCTGGCTGCTGCCGACGTGGGCGTGGCGATGGGGACAGGCACGGACGTTGCCATTGCGAGTGCAGGCATGACGCTTACAAAGGGTGACCTCGCAGCCATGGTCCGGGCGCGGCGCCTGGCAAAAGCGACAATGCACAACATCCGGCAGAACCTGCTGTTCTCGTTCCTGTTCAACGGCATCGGCGTGCCGTTAGCCGCGGGCGTGCTCTACCCTGTCGCTGGCATCCTGTTGTCGCCGATGTTGGCCGGGGCGGCGATGGCGCTCTCGTCATTTGCCGTGGTAACAAACGCGCTTAGGCTCAATGCGGTAAAGCTCTGAACATGGACCTGCACAGGCGCCTAGCACGCCTGATTTATCTTTGAGAAGCCGATCGGATCCAGTGGCCGCTCTCGACACGGGCTCAAGCACTGCTGAAAAGCAATCATCCTATTGACTTATGTAAGGATTAGGCCGAGCGGGGAGGCGATTGGCACTCTCGATCGGTGAGTGCCAGACGCAATCATTAAGCTGGCTACGGTTGCATCAAAGACGATCTTCGTCGCTCGCCAGCAAAAGGTACTCTCCATGACATTCCGTCCCTTGCACGACCGCGTGCTCGTCCGTCGCATCGAGGCAGCCGAGAAGACTGCCGGTGGGATCATCATCCCCGACACTGCCAAGGAGAAGCCGCAGGAAGGCGAGATAGTCTCCGTCGGAACCGGCACCCGCGGCGAGGACGGTGCAATCACGCCGCTTGACGTCAAAGCAGGAGACAAGATCCTTTTCGGCAAATGGTCCGGTACCGAGGTCAAGCTCAATGGCGAAGACCTCCTCATCATGAAGGAAAGCGACGTTCTCGGAGTCGTAGGCTGAACAAGCCACGCTCACTGAGCTGCTCACCCAATAATCAAAGGAATGACAACCATGTCAGCTAAAGACGTAAAATTCTCGCGCGATGCCCGCGAAGGCATCACTCGCGGCGTAGATATTCTAGCTAATGCAGTGCGCGTGACGCTGGGTCCAAAGGGCCGGAACGTGATCCTGGACAAATCTTATGGTGCGCCTCGCATCACTAAGGACGGTGTCACCGTCGCCAAGGAGATCGACCTCAAGGACAAGTTCGAGAATATGGGGGCACAGATGCTCCGCTCGGTGGCTTCCAAGACGCACGATCACGCGGGTGACGGGACAACGACGGCCACTGTGCTCGCTCAGGCCATCGTGCGCGAAGGTATGAAGTCGGTTGCGGCCGGCATCAGCCCCATGGATCTGAAGCGCGGCATTGATCTTGCGGTGCTAAAGGTTGTTGAGGACCTGAAGGCTCGCTCCAATCCCGTCGCCAACAACAACGAGATCGCTCAGGTCGGCATCATCTCCGCCAACGGCGACACCGTCGTCGGCCAGAAAATCGCCGAGGCGATGGAGAAGGTTGGCAAGGAAGGCGTTATCACAGTCGAGGAGGCCAAGGGCCTTGAGTTCGAGCTTGATGTCGTTGAAGGTATGCAGTTCGACCGCGGCTATCTCTCCCCTTACTTCGTCACGAACCCCGAGAAGATGTCGGTCGAGCTTACCGACCCATACATCCTCATCCACGAGAAGAAGCTCTCCAATCTTCAGGCGATGCTTCCGATCCTGGAAGCGGTCATCCAAGCAAGTCGTCCGCTTCTCATCATCGCTGAGGACATTGAGGGCGAGGCTTTGGCCACGCTCGTGGTGAACAAGCTGCGCGGCGGCCTCAAGGTTGCGGCTGTAAAGGCTCCTGGGTTCGGCGATCGCCGCAAGGCGATGCTCGAGGATATCGCGATCCTCAGCGGCGGCGAGATGATCTCTGAGGATCTTGGCATCAAGCTTGAGAACGTCACGGTCGATATGCTGGGATCAGCAAAGCGAGTGACGATCGACAAGGACAACACCATAATCGTGGACGGCGCGGGCGACGGGGATGCCATCAAGGGCCGTGTTGAAGCGATCCGTCAGCAGATCGAGAACACC
>JAESFL010000890.1_pt1 | contig 14934 bp, 15 predicted proteins | sample 9269401 | NCBI WGS metagenome assembly JAESFL01 (sample SAMN14506025, study PRJNA617098) | algae metagenome | isolation source: Gloeocapsa sp. UFS-A4-WI-NPMV-4B04 and co-occurring heterotrophs from desert... | place: USA: Utah | collected 2006-10-01 | reverse complement strand
GCCATTCTCCGCTCGCCGATCCGGCCGCGCGGGTCAGGTTAGCCACCGCAAAATGGGGCGCGCCTACCCACCAGAAGATGACGAGCGTGAGCATCGTCACGACGGTCATTGCGAGCAGCACTCCGAGCGCCTCGCCGGCCCCGGCCGCATGAAGCGCTGCAAATATTCCAAATGCGGCCAGGATCACGAAGTAGGCGTCGATCCCGATAAGAGCGGCGACATAGGCCCTCACGAAAAGTCCGATCACCGCCGATGCAGCGAGATATTCGAGCAGGATTGCCGCGCCGGCTAAAGTTCCCCATCCTTCTCCAAGCGCAAGCGACACGAAGGTCGCTCCACCACCTGCTCCGGGGGCCAGGGCCACCATCGTCCCCAAGGTGAAAACAAGGGCAAGGTACACGATCAGAGCGACGGCTGTGGCAAGTGCCAGTCCGCCATAGCCCCCGTAAGCCAGCCCCAAGTTCCACCCCGAAAAGTGGCCGGCGATAACGAAGGATACCCCGAGGCTGGCCAGTCGGACCCACCCTATCGAGCCAGCCCGCAGCTGCGCCTCAGGCCGTCGGCTATTCTCTTCAACCAGCATACGCACTCCTGCCGCTCAATGCCCTCTACCCCAGGCGATAAGCTCCCGGCAGTTCAGGGCTCGCGCACTGCGCCGGTGAGGGATCAGTAGCGGCACCAGAACTTTGAAGGAGCATCGCGGCAGCTTGCTTCGAAGGCGATATGTGGCCGCTCCGATCGCGAGAGTCGAGGCTGAACGAGCGGCAGGTCCGGGACGCGCTTGCCACTCTATTTTCGGCTGTGCCCGACGTCAGTTTGCCCCTCGCGGTTTGCACGGCGAAGGTTCGCCGTGGGTGGAAAGCGAACGTTGGCGCGGCTAATGAACGAATCTGGCTAAGCATCGGCAGGGAGCCGCCATGACGGCCTATGTGCACGTCAATATCCGTATAAAGGATCCGGCCAGGCAAGCCGCGTTGGTCCCTCGTTTTCAGGCGGCGCTCGAGGCGGCAGGGGGCCGTATCCTCCACTTCGGGCCTGTGGCCGAGACGCTGGAGGGGGACGTGGCGCCATTGCCGATGGCTGGCGTCTTCGAATTCCCGACGCTGGCCGACGCGATGGCATTCTATCAGTCACCGGAATACGCGCCAATCAAGGTGGAGCGCGACGCGGCACAGGAAGCGCGCATGTTTATCGTCGATGCGGGCTGAAGGCTCGCAATACTGCCATGGCGTTGCACTCGGTGCGCAATGGGGGGAAAACGGAACAGGCTGGGACTGGCAGGTTGCCGACACGCAGGTTTTGGTCGCCTAGTGGCTTGAGCCGTCGAAAAAGGTCACAGCATGCTGCGCTTATTCGCCCGGACTCAGCGGGGCCAATGGTAATATATCTACGATCCTTCCCTCGGCATCCATGGAGAGCACGGTCTTTCGCCGTCCGTTCGCAAAGGTGAGCTTGTACTCGTCGCCGCCGAATGGGTCGGGCCGCCAGAAATCTACCGAGAGCAATTTGCCGAGACTTGCGAGCTCAGCGCGACGCTGAGGAAGCTGTGGCTCGATTGCCGAAGCGAGCTGCGGAGCCACGATATCTTGAATTGTCGCACCGCTGGCAATCGCCTCGAGGAGCTTGCGAACCGCTGCGCCGGAGCCGGGCAGCGGGGTTGTCCGTGGGCTGAAAAGCCGCTTCGTGGATGCGGTCGCTATGTCGGCGAATGGCTTCAACCCCGCCCTCTCTAGCGCCACGCCCAGCGCGGCGTCCGCAGCAACGGACACGTCTGGTCGAACACCAACGCCTTCCCAGTTGGATTTGGTGATCGGGTTTTCCGCGCGGCCAAATGGGATCATGGCGATCAGTCCATGGCCGATATCGACGGGGCCCACCGGGTTGGCGCCGCCGCCCGACGTCTCTCCGATCACCATCCCTCGCTTAAGCGCTTGGAGGTCGTAGGCGAACTCCTCGCCGCCCGAGAAGGTCGCTTTGCTCGTGAGCACGTAAACGGGTACGTCGTTGAAGGAGACTGGTGTGCGGACGCTTCGGAAGCTCTGCCTCCTTGTGTCGTTCGTCTTCTCCACTCGTGAGATGATGTCGTTGATCGCTCGGTCGGGCGGAACCAGGAAGCTGACGAGATAGGCAACAGACTCCGGGTCACCGCCCCCATTCCGGCGAACGTCGATGATCAGGGCTCGACTGCTGGAGAGCGCGGTCATGACCGTGTCGATGACTAGCTTGGAGAAGCTTAGCGGCGGAAAACCGACCACTTCGATATAGCCAACGCCGCCCGCCAGCATGTCTGCACGCGCCACCCCTGCCTCAGCGGCAGGCATCTGACGCGGCGGTCCATTGCCTTGCGGCTCCTGCATCGAAAAGACGCTAAGATGCTTGTCGTGAGTCACGGCGGACGCGTCAGCCGACAATCTGTGTGCGAGTTCCGCAGCCGTCCTGGCGCTGTCATATTTGCCGGCCGCGAGCGCAGCGGTCGTCCTCGCCGCCACCTGCTCGGCCCGGTCGGGGAACACGTAATGCTCGCGCATCGCGCGGGCGAACTCTTCCACGATCTGGCGACGTGCCGTGTTGTCGAGGGCAGAGGCGGAAGCGTTTGTTGTCATCTGTGCCGCGGCAGGCAGAGTCAGCGGCAAAAGCAATAGAAACAGGTAGGACATCAAGGCGTGGCAACGGCCCATCGGTAGCCCCTCCGGTACAGTTTCGGTCGGTGAAATGCCTCGACGATGTCGACAATAACCGGTGCCGACCCTTCATCGGCAGCCTGTCGGAACGTCAGCAATGAGGCAAGGCCGACGAGCATCTAAACGGCCACGATCGGGCGTGAGCCGCCGTTCGCGGTCCGGCGCCGAATGTCCGGGTTCGGTCGTAACCAGACGTTGCCTCGAACCTCCGCGATCGGTGGTTAGCTGTCGTCCAAGCGCAATCGAGACCGAGCTTCATTCTCAGCATCGGCGAGCGTCCCGTAGAGCCCCGGGAGCGGCTCTTTGTCTTTGTAAATGGCGGGATCGTAATCGGTTGACCAAATGCGATCCTCAGCCGGCTCGATCCTCATTGCTGTCTGTGCCTCTACGGACCAGTGCCAGTGCTCGTAGAGACAGAAGAGGCCATCCGAGCGTCTGACGACGGCAATCCGCCCGCATTGGTCGGGGGACAGGAGAACACTTATTTCTTCGTGCATTCGGTGAGTGTGGCATGTCACTCAGAAGTCAGCAATGGGTCGAAGCGGACGTTGGATGTCGCTTCTGGGCTTGTGTTACATGGGCAGCGTGAACGAGCTACCATCTGGACCCGTCGCGCGACTGGCGGGCTCGCCTTCGCCTACCAGTTCCTGCGCGTAAGGAATCCGCTGGATCTACCAACCCGCCGGCTGATCCGGTCTACCGATTGATCCGTTGGCTCCGCCGGGGTCTTCATAAACGGCCTCGCCCCCCAAGGGCCCAGGACCCCCGAGACCTCAAGAGAGGTGCCGGCATTATTCCCGATATCCTGAAACTTCTGCCATTGTTCTACTTGAGCGGCGGTCCAAGCGGACTTGCTATCGTCCGAAACCGGATCCGGAGCAGGCGAAGCGGGGACAACATTAACAACGGCCGCAACAGCGGCTGCAACAACGGCCGCGAGACCAATCGCCCAATATCCGGTTCGCATTAGGCTGTCTCCGTTCGAAGCCGAGCTTTCATGCCCGCATTAATCGCGTTCTTCCTTCTTGCACTGGCCAGGCGGGCCGCAGTTGAAGAAGTTCTTATCTACAAAGTCCGCTACCGACCGCCCGAGCATGGCGCCATTCACGTTGGCTGTGCGGAAGTGAAGGCCGTTCAGCATTCGCGCCTCGATCACGTCGCGGCTGACATCGGTGAAGCGACTGTAGTGCCGCGTCGATCCTGTCCCCGTGCCCGGCCCGGTACCCGTGCTCGTGATATCGAACTCCGCTTCGTCGCTGCCGAAGAATGCCTTGGCGCTGTTCATCAAACCGCTGAAGAGGCAATTGGCGCCCGATGGCTCGTCGGGGTACGGCGGCACCGTGACGAGTGCGGTCCAGACGGCATCGAGCTCGGTCGCAGCGTTGCCGTCGGTGTCGGCGAGCCGGATCGCCGTCGTCGGGCGCCAGAAGCTCCAGTGGGCCTTTTCTGCCCAGCAATTAATTGTGCTGTCCGCCCCTGTCATGCTGGTCATGGCGTGGAACCGTGCCTGTTCACTGATCGTCAGTTCCTTCGAAGCCGCCACCTGGCGCAAGGCCGCGTACGTCATTGGAAGCGGGTGCGCAGACGGCCAGTATGCAGCGAGGTCTGAGCTGCCGTCCGCGTCGATCCGGTCGCCGCGCCCAACGCTTTCACCTCATTGAACTCGGCCGCGTATTGGGCGCTTGTCAGTGCGGGCGGCCCTGACGTGTGAAAATATTCCGCAATCGGCAAAGTGAACGGTCGCACGTTGCGCACCCATGCGTTCGGATCGTTTACGAAGCCCGGCCCGACAGGGCGCCATTGCCCGGGGCCAAGCATGCCAGGGACCGGAAAACCGCCCGCGCCGAAGCGGCCATCACCCTGACGATTGGCCAGCATCCGCGCCGCAGCCGTGGCTCCGACACCGACGCCCTTGTCCTTGGCGGGACCTGCCGGGATTTCGGCCAGCGAGCTGGCATATTTTGCATCGAGGCGGGTTTTGATAGCGACCTTGACTGCGGCGGTCAGGGTGGTCGTCAATGGCGCCTGGTCGACGAGGCCGATCAGGACATGATGCGCCGCTGTTGAAGCCGCCGCGTCCTTGGACGCGCTGGTCGGCGCCTTCAGTCCTTGCAGGTACGGGTCGTGCCCGCCCTTGATGGCGTTGACGGCGTCGTAGACCGCGCCCTGGACGATCGCGAGATGAATGACCGCGACCGGAGGCGGAAATTGGACGCCTGGCGGGGCGCCAGTTGGTCCGTTGACGAGCGCGATTACGGCCCGTTCATTCCATACGCTCACAGCATTGTTCTCAGCCGCGTAGGCGCGGCCGGGATGCAGAGTGACGCTGGCGAACAGGGCGATGGAGAAGAGCCCGCCCGCCAGCCGCTCGACACGCGATCTACGCACACGAGAGTTTGAGTTGATCGCGGTTCTTGGAGATACAAAGGCGTTAATCGCTTTGCGACGATGGATCATCGTTGGTCCCCCCGTTGCCCCCAGCGCATGGCTCCGGGGCGGAGTCGCGCAGACCGGCCAGTGCTGCTGTCTCGTGAGGGCGCCGGAAGAGCGAAACGGGACTCAACAGGTCCGCGGTTTCGACTCGATCGCGATAGGCGATGCTGGCCTTAACATAGATTTGAAAACGGCGCTAATCGGCAGGACGACGCTTGCTCGCACAACTTTCTCTTGGCGGGCATTTCGGACGTGCCCTTATGCCCGCAGTGGGTCGAACGCGGACATTTGCGGCCTATGTCTGCAACGCGTGCAACCGGACGTTCGACTGCTCAAGGGCCGACCATGCGAGGGCCTGAGCGCTCAGGATCCGTTGCGGTCCTTCGCGAGCCGGCCTTCCTCGGCCTTGAAGTAGAATTGGCTTGCCACCAGCCAGCCTTTGATGGGGCGCAAGGGGAGCACGGTGGTGATGGCGAGAATGGGCAGGCTCGTCACGAGGTGGACCCAGAAAGGCGGGCTTGCGAGGATTTCCAGCATCAGGGTGAAGATGACGCCGGGGACGCAGGCGAAAAGCTGCGCGAAGACGGCCGGTCCATCGGCGGGATCCGCGTAGGAATAATCGAGACCGCAAACCTCGCAGCGGTCGCGGATGGTGAGGAAGCCGGTGAAGATGTGCCCCTTTCCGCAGCGCGGACATCGCCCGAACGGCCCGGTTGAAGTCGGCGGCAGCTTCTCCCAACGCCGTCCGCTGGCGTCGACGAAGCGCAGGTCGTCATTCTCTCTCACCAAATGTCCCCGTGGCTGGCGTCCCAGCCATGTCGGGCTCCCAACCCGCATTTCAACCGGCGCGGCAACATGGATCAGCTCGAATGCTCGCGACGCGTTGGTCGCCGGCGCCAATGCCCGTTCGAGAAGCTTGTCCGACGCGGAGAGACTAAGCGCCGCCCGCATGCATTTGGAGGACCCGTTGCAGCGCCTCATCGGCCGGGGTCTCGACGTCGGGGCGGACGCCGACGCCCTCCCAGCCCGTTCCATTGATCGGCTTGCCGCGGCCGATCGGCATGATCACCACGAACTCGCTTTCGAGGTCCATTCCCGCGCTCGGGTTGCCGCCGCCCCCCGTGCGCTCCCCGACGATGGTCGCGCGGCGATAGCCCTGGAGCTCGTGAGCCAGTGCTTCGGCCGCTGAAAAGGTCCCGCGCGAGACCAGGACATAAACGGGTTTGCTCGCGAAAGCCGGACGCGGCGGCGGATCGGTGAAGCGGCGCTCGAGCCGCGGCGCCACCTGATCGCAGGCATCGGGCCGGTCGGGCGGCGGCGGCGCGCACTGCCGCCATTCGATGCTCCCCAATTCCTTGCGCTCGGCGAAGAGGTGCCCGAGCAGCCGGCCGAAGCTCACCTCGCCGCCGCCGCCATTGTTCCGGAGGTCCAGGACCAAAGCCGGAGCGTCAGCCACCGACGCCATCGCCCGATCGACGGCGCCGCGCGATTCCGGAGCGTTGCTGAAGCCGGACACTTCCAGATAGGCGACGCCGCCGGCCAGACGCTCGATCTTGCCGATCCCATAGGTACCGAGCGAAGCATCGTCGGCCCGAGGCGGGTTCGGCCCCTTCAGGAAGACCATCAGATGCTTGTCGTTCGAGGCTTCGTACAAGCTCTTGTTGAGGGCGGCCATGAAGGCGTCATTGTCCTGGAGCGCCAACAGCGTTTCGCGGTCGCGCCGGAGGCGCGTCACGATGGCCGCTTTCCTGCCGGGATCGACATAATGATCGATCCGGCGGATGAGCACGTCGAAGGAATGCGCACGCGTCGCCCCATCGGGCGCCTTCGGCTGCGCAGGCGAGGGCGACGCGGTGATCAGCAGCGCCAGAAGCGCCAGGCTTTTTCCAATCATGACTGCCTTTCCATCTGGTGTATCATACATATAATACACCTGTCGAGCATCGATCAAGCCCCGCGCGGCTTGCCGATGGAGAGGCGTCGAACGCGCGTCTCCTGGGAGGCCGATCGGAGAGAAGGTTGAGCGGCCCCCGCCACTGTGTTATCTGAACATTACACCCAAGGAGACAAGGATGAAGACGTCTAAACTGGCCCGGAAGCTGTTCGGCAAACTGGCGAAGAAGCTGATCAGGAAGGCGGCGCGGCGGCTCGATCGGAAAGCGGCTTCTTCCCGCTGAAGCGGAGAGCGGAAGCGTCGGCTTTATGCGTGCGATCCGGCCGGCATCCGGAAACTCACCTTCGGATAATCACCCCGCACGAGCCCCGCCCTCCATCGCCTCTTCAAGGATCCGCATCCCTGCAAAAAGCACGCCATCGGGCTGCGGAGGGAAGCATGCGACGATGGCGGAGGCTTTTGTTCGGAAGCGAACAATCCTGTCCGCTTTCGCACGGCGTTCAGCGGGGAAAAAGGGCGCCGTATCCACTGCACGGCACGGATTGACGCCGTAGATTCAGCTCTGATGCTCAGATATTTTATCGCTTGCTTGGCCTTGTTCGGAACCAGCGTGTCCGCCGCCCCGTGCCCCAATCTGATCCCCGGGCAGCTTTACCCGTGGCAGACGTCCGAGACGCTGTCGGATGATCAATGGGCCTATCTCTATATCGATCTGGACATCAAGGGCCGGCCGAAGGCCTGCCGCGTCGGCAAGCATAAATTCGCGCCGGAAACCGGCTTCTGGATGCAGGGCGATGATGGGTGGAGGAAGCTTCGAGCCGATCATGAAAGACGGTGTTGCCGTAGAAGGAACGGTCACTCGTTACATGATATTGCGAGGCCGGCAGTGGCGACGGGCCGAAGCGACAGCACGCAAGAAATTCTTCAAGGATCATCCCGAAGAACGACCAAGCTGCTATCCATCCTGAAAGTTTTGAGCCCCCGCTGAAGGCTGGATCCTTCATGGGTCGAGAGGCGGACTTTCGGAGGCGGGGGCTAACCTCCGCCTCGATGTTGCCGGCCCGGGCGGATTGACAGGATTGCCGAGGAGCGTCCAGGCCTAGAAGCTTAGAATGCCGAGCCTCATGCCTCCTGACCCATCCGCCATCCTGCGACGTGCGCTCGTGACGCGTGTGCAGCGGGTGTTCAACGACCGGTCACGCGGCGAGGCGCCGGTCCAGCGGTCGGCAGATGCGCTATATGATGCGCGGTCGGTAATCTGGCGGGTGCATGGCGACGTCACGACGATGATGATCGGCGGCATCAGCGCCTTGCTCATGCAGATGCTTCACCCGGCGGCGCTGGCGGGGGTGTGGGAGCACAGCAATTTCCGCAACGACATGCTTGGCCGTCTGCGCAGGACGGCGCGGTTCATCGCGGTCACGACCTACGGCGAGCGCGGCAGCGCCGAGGCCGCGATCGCGCATGTGCGCCGCGTGCACGAGCATATCCACGGCGCCCTTCCCGATGGCACGCCCTATTCCGCCAGCGATCCAAAGCTGCTCGCCTGGGTGCATGCGTGCGAGGCGATCGGTTTCCTGGAGGCCTGGATTCGCTACGGCGAGCCGGCCATGCGGATCGCCGATCAGGATGGCTATTTCGCGCAGGCGGCCTTGGTCGCCCGCGAGCTCGGCGCCGATCCGGTTCCGGAAAGCCGGGCGGAGGCGGAAGGGTTGATCCGCAGCTTTCGGCCGGCGCTGGTGGCCGACGCGCGAAGCCGGGCGGTGGCGCAGCTGATCCTGACGCAAGCCCCGCCGTCGCCGGCGGCGGCGCCGGTCCAGGCCATGCTCATGCAGGCTGCCGTCGACATCCTGCCGCGATGGGCCCGGGAAATGCACGAGCTCGAGGTTTCGCCGCTCGGCAGGCCTGTCGTTCGGGCGGGGACGCATGCCGTTGCCAGCACTTTGCGCTGGGCCTTCAAGCCGAGGCGGCCGGCGTGTGCCGGAAGACGGTAAAAGCGACGGCGCGGTCTGGGTCGAGCGTCAGCCCGCGGCCCGCAGCGCCTGAGGGGCCTCGCCCAACACGTCCCGCCAAGGCTTGGGCTTGCCCAGCAGATAGCCCTGCGCACGCATGAAGCTGAGCTGGGCGAGCGTCGACAGCTCATCCCGCGTCTCGACGCCCTCTGCCACCAGAACCGCCCCCGTCTGGCGTGCAAACATCTGCATTGCTCCAGCCAAAGCGCGGCGGGCAGGATCGACGTCGATGGTCTGGATCAGCGTCATGTCGAGCTTGATGATATCGGGCTGGAGCCGCAATATGTGCTGAAGGCCGGCAAAGCCGGCGCCGGCATCGTCGATGGCAAGCTTGAGGCCGCGCGCGCGAAGCGGTGCGAGCTCGGCATTGAGGCCGTCGTAGCTCTGGACGGCGGCATGTTCGGTCACTTCCAGCGTCAGCCGATCGAGCGGGCGATCGCCGAGCACGCGCGTGAACGCACCGCTCGCAACCGTCCCGGGTGATGCGTTGACCGACAAAGTGTAGGGTTCGGGGAGCTGATCGTAAACGATGAGCGCCGCCTCGATCGCGGCGCATTCGAGCTCCAGGGAAAGGCCGCATTCGGCGGCATCGGCGAACCACAGGTCGGGCGTGCGTAGCGGCTCGAGCACGAACCTCGAGAGAGCCTCGAAGCCGAGCGGCGGACCGCCGAGAAGCGCGCAGATCGGCTGCAAATAGATCGAGAACGCGCCGGGCTCGAGTGCCTGGCGAACCAGAGCGGACTTTTGCGCCAGCGTCTCTTTCGCCAAATGCTGGCGCTGCATCTCCTCGGCGACCATCCCGGCAAAGGCACGGACGATGTGCAGGTCGCGTTCGTTCAAAGCCGGTTGCGGTTTCGCGCTCAGGCAGCAGAACATGCCATAGACTTCGCCATCCGCGTGCCGGATCGGAACGCTGACATGCGCGCCGATCGGCACGTGCGCGGTGATCGGCAAGGCGACAGCGAAAGGGTTCGCCGCGGTATCGGGAATCAGCTCCGGAAGCCGGCCCGCAAGGATATGGCGGCAGTAGACCTGCTCAAGCGGAAGGGAATCGCCGACCTTGATGAGCGCTTCGAGCCCCGGTGCATCCACCTCCCGGAATATCGTGTCATCGCCGACGAATTCCGAGACATAGGCGACATCCATGCCGAGATGGCGGCGGACCGCCTCGAGCGATCGATGGGCGAGTGTCGCGGCAGCCGCCGGAGTCGGTGCGCCAAGCTTGGAGAGGAGATCGGCCATTGGGCGGGAATTACACAACAAACCTTACCAAGGCTTCAAACTATGGGACCTCGCGAATGGAGCGGGCGCGGTGCGCTCGTGATCGGCGTACGGCCGGCCGCTTCACCTCTCGTCAGACGGGGCTGTCGGGTCTGAACGGGTATTTCCGAAAAAAGCCTCGGCCAAGTAGGAGCCATTGCCAAGGTACGAAATTCGTCAATGGGGAGGCCTCAGTTCGATGACCCGCATATTCCTGACGCGGCGGTGGCCGGCGGAAGTCGAAGATCACCTGCGGTCGATGGCGAGGGTGGAGCTGAATAAAGACGACCGGGCCCTGAGCGCCGCCGAGATTGCGGCCGCGATGGAGCATGCCGACATTCTGTGTCCAACCGTGTCCGACGCCATCAGCGCGGACGTGATCAATCACCCGGCCTCGGCGGTGAAGATGATCTGCAACTACGGCGCCGGATACGACCATATCGACCTGGACGCCTGCCGGGCACGCGGCATCATCGTCACGAACACGCCCGATGTTCTTTCCGAAGCCACTGCGGAGCTGGCCCTGGCGCTCATGCTGATGGTCGCGCGAAGGGCGGGCGAGGGCGAGCGCGAGCTTCGTTCGGGCCGGTGGTCCGGGTGGCGTCCGACGCACATGCTCGGCACGAGCCTGGCGGGCAAGAGGCTGGGACTCATCGGCTTTGGGCGCATTGCCCAGGTCCTGGCGAGGAAAGCAGGCGCGGGGTTGGGGATGAAGATCCTGTACCATTCGCGCCGCCGCGCCCCTCCCGACGTCGAAGCGGCAGCATCCGCGCATCATTGCGCCAGCCTCGATGAGCTGATCGCGAGCGCCGACGTCGTGTCGCTCCATTGCCCGGGCGGGCAGGCGACGGAGGGACTGATCGGCGCGGAGCAGCTTCGCCGGATGAAGCCGACCGCCCTGTTGATCAACACGGCTCGCGGCAGCGTGGTCGATGAAACGGCGCTTGCCGCGGCGTTGCGCGACGGCGCGATTGCGGGCGCGGGGCTCGACGTGTTCAGGAACGAGCCCCGGGTCTCACGCGATCTGATCGAGGCCCCCAACATCGTGCTGCTGCCGCATCTCGGCAGTGCCACCAGCGAGACCCGGATCGCCATGGGCATGCGCGCGGCAGAAAATCTGGAGGCCTGGATCGCCGGCAGGGAGCCGCCGAACCGGATCGCCTGACTTGGCGCAGCAAGCTTAAGCGTTCGTAACTCGGACCGGTGGGAAGTCGCTCGAGGCGCAGCAAGCGGGCTGCCGGCCGCTTCATCAAGCACTCCCCTTCGAGCATTCATCGGGGCGGGGCACGCTTGTTGCCCGGCGAAGGGTGCTGCGGTTTGCCCGGCTTGAAAATGAGAGGCGGTCGTGCGACCGGCGGCCGTCAATGTTCCCAAAGAACAGAGGGTTAGAGATGGACTGGCGGATCGGCATTGCTGCACTCAGCTTGCTTGCGACGGGATGCGCAGCCGGTTCGTCCTCGGGCGGAGGTGTCGCAGCCACCCCGGGGTTCGACACCCTCGTGTTTGCCGACGAATTCAATTCGGGTTCGCTCGACCGCAGCAAGTGGAATGTCGAGGGGCCGGATTTCTGGGTCAACAACGAACAGCAGGCATATGTTGATTCGGCAGACACCATCCACTTCCTCCCGGCCGGCGCGGTGGCGGGCGCCGAGGGCGGCGTCCTGGTGCTGCAGCCGCGTTTCAGCAAGGGGTTCGCGACCCCCTCCGGACGAACCGCGGATTTCGTCTCCGGCCGGATCAACACGCGCGGCAAGTTCGAATTCACCCATGGCCGCGCCGCCGCACGCATTCGCATGCCCGATGCGGTAGGCGTTTGGCCCGCCTTCTGGCTGCTCGGCAACGGCAAGTGGCCGAATACCGGCGAAATCGACATCATGGAATATGTCGGCGAGAAAGATTGGGTGGGCGTGGCGCTGCACGGGCCCGGCTATTCGGGCGAAACACCGCTGGTGAACAAGTATTTCTTCGAAGACGGCGCGGATGTGACCGACTGGCATGTCTATTCGGTGGAATGGTCGGACCGGCAGATGCTCTTCAAGGTGGACGGCCGCACCATCTATCGCGTCACCCGTCCGATGGTTGAGCATTATGGCGCCTGGGCGTTCGATACGTCCAAATATGTGATCCTCAACTTCGCGCTAGGCGGCGCCTACCCGTTCAAGACCAACGGCATCGAACAGCCTTATAGCGGCCTTCCCGCCGAAACGGTGGCGCGGGTCAAGGCGGGCGACATCAGGATGGAAGTCGACTGGGTCCGCGCTCACCGCGCCGATTGAGCATGCGGGGACGCGCCCATTGTGGATGTCGGCAATGGGCGAAGCGGACATTGCGGAGGTGCCTCGCCTCAACCGAAATTGGATCGGGTCAACCTTGTCGTAGCTTGTCGAAAGGCTGGCAGATTGCCCGCCGCGCCGTCATACCGCCCGGCAGCTGAACGGGGGGGCTCACCCCCAAGCGGGCAAAGTCTTTGGTAATGTTCGAATAGTTCAAACTGAGTGCCTCATCGAGTGCCGCCGCTCGCGATAGGAGGCCGTTCAGGCGTGCCCGGTCGGGTGCAGGTACCTCGGATAGGCCTGCAAAGTCGCCGATCGCAAACCACACGTCGCGTTCGCGCTCCTGCAGGTCCGAAAAGGTGTCCAAGCTATCGTAAATCGCTGCATATCGCAGCCTGGCAGCGAGCGGCATCTTGGCCGCCACCTGTCCCGCCTTCGACACGTCCCAGACACTGGAGAACACGGCAATAGAACCCGGCCTCCCGATCTCGTTCGGAAGTGGCGTCCGCTCGCCGGCCGCTTGGCGGCTGATCCAACCTTGAAGGTCCGATATGCGCCGGCGGACGCACGGCTCCACCGCATGGCGGAACTTCACCGTACCGAAATTCTCAAGCAACTCGCTGTTCAAGGCCCGGTAGGCATCGCTCACCTCCGTCTCCGCCCGGCGATCGGCAGCCCATTCACTCGCCCAAAGGCCGAGCACGACGCCGGCTGCGACGATCAGCAATTCAGCCGCGTATTTTCCCCAGGTGCGGTGTCCGCCAGGCAGCTGCAGCCTCATCTGAGTTGTCCCCCTTGTGCGGGCGAAGCTAATCCAATTGCAAGTGAGATGCTAACGCCCGCTTGGGGTCGAAAGCGGACGTTGACGTCGCTGACAGCCAGCCGAATTTATTCGCTGGAACCACTCTTCAATGGTGGCAAGGTGCGCAGACCTTCGATCTCTCGAGCGGTGCGCTCTGCAGGGTCTGTAGCGATTGTCTCTAATGTCTCGACACGCTGCTGAAGTGCCGTAACCAGCTTTCGCAAACGCTCGTTTTCTTCGTCCACCGACTTTAGCGTCTTAACCGGCTTCGAACTTTCATCTGCAATGAACTCAACGACGCCACACTCGCTGCAGCGGCGTGATCGCAATTTCACAATCTTCCTGCCGAAGCTGGCGGTCACGCTAGCCCAGAAGCTCGCCTCGCCGTCTACCCATCCGAGATGACCGCCATCGCTCTGACTGATGGCGAAACCTTCCGTCATCTTACCACGGCACCTGAGGCAGTCTGCCATCTCAATACCCTTCTTGAAGGCCTTGCCAGACATACCCCTCGTCGAGATCATTCACAATGAAGCGCGTATTTCCGTGACGGGTCGAAAGCTGACATTACGGCGCAATCGCTTTTCGACCAATGCTTGGTCGATGGACAGGAGGGATGACCGAGACTGGGAGTTATACGCGCGTGCCCTCGACATCTACGAGGGCCGTTTGGCGGGCCATGCCCTGCCCATCATTCGCAAGCTGGTCCGCAGACGCTTCGCGCCGGCAGTGACAATCCTGAGTGACTACGTGTCTGAAGCTGAAGGGATCCGGCTACTGAGAGCAGCGGCCCGCCAAGGCGACGCGACATCGGCTTACAATCTGGCAATCACGCATCGGAACCGAGGAGATATGCTTCGCTACCGAACGGAACTGGGCCGCGCTGCGAGGCGTGATCCCTATGCCGCTTTGGAGTTGCGCCGCTTCAAAACTCGCTTTCCCGAGGAGGTGATGCGGCGCTGCGGAAGGCTTGCGCCAGACCGGGCCGGCATGTCTGCAATGGGTGGAAAATGGACGTTCCTTAGACGCGGCCAGCCTCGTTCTTCGCGATAGTCTCGGGATCGTAGGGACCAACCCTCTTACGTTTGTTACGGAAGTTAACCAGCAACAGGCCAAAAACGGCTGGGACGACCAACAGCTGGGGCTTCTGGAGTAGACTGCTGTCAGGCTCGTAGGCGCTCCACCAGAGCAAGGCGCCCACAAGGAAACCGATCAGTGCGCCCACGTCCATGCGCCAAGGCTTTGGTTTCGTCATAATCCGCTCCGCGCCGAGCACTAGTTAATCCGAGCTCGTATGTCGCAACGGGAAAGAGAAGGTCCGCAATGAGTGGAAGGCAGATTTCGATGAGGCGCTAAACTCTGATGCAGCAATTTTAGCGGGTGGTGCCGGCCGCCAGCCGCCAAGGCGGGTTGAGGCGGTTCTCTCCAGCTGAAAAAAGGCGCAAATCATAGCCGTCGGGGTCTAGCAGCCGTGCTTCACGCCAGAGATACCGCATGTCGGTGGGTGGCTGCGTGAAACAGACGCCAGCCGCGACTAAATCTTCGTAGGTCGCATCTACGTCCATGCATTCAAAGTAAA
>JAESFL010000889.1_pt1 | contig 14941 bp, 10 predicted proteins | sample 9269401 | NCBI WGS metagenome assembly JAESFL01 (sample SAMN14506025, study PRJNA617098) | algae metagenome | isolation source: Gloeocapsa sp. UFS-A4-WI-NPMV-4B04 and co-occurring heterotrophs from desert... | place: USA: Utah | collected 2006-10-01 | reverse complement strand
CCGTCCGAGGCATCGGCGCCGTGGAACTGGTTCACCGTGTCGAACCAGGCGGAATGCGAGCGAACGTACAGCTTCTTCCCGTTTTCCGGGTTCAGCATGTAGAAGGGCTTCTTCAAGCTGGTTCGAAACCAGACGAACTCATGGCAGAGTTCCGCGCTGTCATGGTCGCGATGTGCCGTTACGGCGCGGCCGCTGTCATCATATATGATGATGATCCGTCCCGTCGATCTGAACGGCAGCGTCGCAATGAATGCCATCAGCTCCGAGAATTCCTCGGCTTCCGCGCTGGGCTCCCAAAGCTCGGTTCTATCGAGGTCGTAGTAATTCTCTTCGGCTCGAGATTTCGATAGGTAGACAAGGCGGGAACCCGGCAGGCTGGCCGCCTTCTCGTTCAGCAAAAAGGGTCCTGTATAGAATGCCAGATCGCGCGCCGCGGCCAGCCGGCGTTCGATACGTTCGACAATATAGAGATCCAGCGACTTCAGCCAGTGAACATCGATGAACGGGTCCAAATCCTTGTAGCTGGGGTAGCGGGCTTGCGCGGTCATTCGGATTCCCTTGGCACACGCATTCTCAACCGCCGAAGAGGAATTTGGATCAGCTACGTGTCGGAAATTTCGGCTTCGGAACCTGTACGTCACTGTGCCGTTATGGCGATAATAAAATTAAATCCCAGCAGCTTAACTCTTGTTAGTGTCCTAGACCAGGTTTCCATTAAGAGCGGCGTTCCTCGCCGCACATCGACCTGCGCCAAGTAAAGAATCCTGATCGCCCCTTATCTGGGCGAAGTAGCAGCCATGTCTGGAGCAATATGAAAATCTATGTGAGCGGGCTTTATTGTGGCGGCAATCCACAACCCGGTGTTGGAATTGTTCGCTCACTGAGGCAGGCCTTTCCCCAAGCAAGGCTCATCGGCGCCGAATATTCGAACCGGGTTTCGGGTATTCATTGGCAAGAACTCGACGATCTATGGATCCAGCGTCCTTGGGACGAGCTTGACCTGGAAACCTATGGGGTGCGGGTGAAGGCAGCCCTCGACGAGGGCGGCCTGTGGATTTCGGGAAGTGACTTGGAGGCCATGTGGCTGGCCGATCTTTTCCCCGACGGGCATGACAATCTGCTGGCGCCGCCGATGTCGGCGCTGAAGCGGATCACCAAGCCGGCTGTCGAAGCGGCAGGCGGCCTTCCGGTGAAGATCCCGACCTTCATCTCGACGGATCATAGCGATTGGGATCTGCACGCCTTTTGCCGTCAGCATGATTGGCGCGTCTGGCTGAAGGGTCCCTATTACGATGCGGCACGGACGCCGACTTGGGACACGTTCGAGGCGGCGCGCAATGCGCTGTCGAAGGTCTGGTCGACCGAACGGCTTTACCTTCAAAAGCATGTCAGCGGCTATGAAGAGTCGGTGATGCTTTCCGCCTACAAGGGCGAGCTGCTTGGTGCGGTCAGCATGCGCAAGCGGGAGATCACGCCCGAGGGCAAGACATGGGCGGGGGATATATCCGAGGTGCCGGACCTGTTCATGGCGCCGCTTCGCCGGATGGTGAAGGAGCTCAATTGGACCGGTGGCGGCGAGCTTGAAATGGTCCGCGATGCTTCCGGCGATCTCTGGCTGCTGGAAATGAACCCGCGCTTCCCGGCCTGGGTGCACGGCGCCACGATCGCGGGCCACAATCTTCCTGCTTTGCTGGTTCAGGCCGCCGCTGGCGTCGCTCCGCGGCCGGCGATCGCGCATGGCCAGGAGTTCACCCGGGTGGTGCTCGAAGTGCCGGTCCGATCCCAATATCCGCTGCCGCCGCTCCCGGAGCCTTTCGCGGGCGCCGTCGGCCACTCGATGAAGCACCCGTCCGGTCTTACCTCGCTGGCCAAGAAGCTCCACAAGGCTAACCCGGATCTTCTCGAGGTGATTCCGGAGGAGGGCGGCCCCGATGGGCTGCCGTCGATCCCCGCTACGTTCGTGGCGGACATCGACAGTCACGACTTCGCCTCGATCCACACCCCGCAATTCCTGTTCATGGATTCCACCGCTACCGGGCTTTTCGAACGTGCGGCCGATCGCGCGCGCCGCTTAAGCACAAACGAAGTCCAAGTGGTGAGCGGCTATTCGATCAAGACCAATCCGGACGAGCGCCTGATCAAGCTTGCCCTGGACAACGGGTTTTACGCCGAATCGATCAGCCTGCTCGAAGTCCAGAAGGCGCTTCAGGTCGGCTTCAAGCCGGACCAGGTGATTCTCAACGGGCCCGGTAAGTGGTGGCCTGAGGGCATGATGCCGAAGGAGCGCATGCATGCCGTCTTCTGCGACAGCGTTGCCGATCTGGAGCGTGCTTTGGTCGCGATGGAGGCGGGCGAGATGTCCGCCAAGCATGTCGGCATCCGCATTCGCACGCCAAATATCGTCTCCCGCTTCGGCATTCCGCTGGACAGTCCGGCCACGTACCGGAAGCTCGTCGAGAGCGTGAAGCGCCTCCCGACCGATACGGCGTTCGGCGTGCATTTCCACATGGCCAGCGACCGTGTCGGCGTTTCGCAATGGCGGCACCTGCTCGAAAGCATGCTGAAATGGTGTCGTTCGATCGAGAAACTGAGCGGCCGAACGATCGAGATCCTCGACATGGGCGGCGGCTGGTTCCCCGACGACTGGCATTCGCACGACGACAGCAAGTTCGCGCAAGCCGTTGCAACGGTGAAGGCGATGCTTCCGGGCGTTCGGCAGATCGTATCGGAGCCGGGCAAGGCCATGGCTCAGCCGTCCATGGCCTTGGCGATGCGCATCCTCGAAATTCAGGAGCATGAGGACGAGAGCGTCGAAGCCGTTGTCGATGCCTCGATAGCGGAGCTGCCGATGTACTTCTTCTACCCGCACCGGATGCTGAGGAAGTGCAGCAAGACCGGTGAACTCACTCCTCTGGGACGCGGCAAGACCCATCTGATGGGCCGGCTCTGCATGGAGCACGACATCGTCGCTGCCAATGTCCAGCTTCCCGAAGGAACCCGCGCCGGCGACCTTCTGATCTTTTGCGATGCCGGCGGTTACGACAGGAGCATGTCTTATGTATTCGGCCGCGGTTAAGGAGCGCGAGGAAGCGCTCAGGGACAATGTCGCCGAGGCGCCGCTGCCAAGCGCCCGCTGGCAGCATTTCCCGTTTAGCTGCTTTTCGCACCACGGAGAGTCTTGCTGCGAGATCGCGCGCGAGTGGATAATTGCCAACGATTATGCGCAGCTCAACGGCAGCGACCTGCTGACGGGGCCACGTTGGCTTCGCCAGAAGTATGAATGGGGCCCGTCGGCTTGGCCTATGCATTGGTGCGAAGCCGTCGAGCGCAAAGTGATCGACTGCGGTGCACATGCCGCGTTGGCACAGGAGGCGTTCGCCGCCCGCGGCGTGACTGCCTTTCGTGCGCAATTCGTGCAGAAATACAGTGCCGACGCGACCGACCAGTGGCGAAAGAAGTGGGGCGACGAGCAAGCCTCGGATCATTGGCTCACGGGCGAAGACATCTACCATGAAGGCAACGCGCTGCTGGTGGGTGAAGATGAAGTGAAACTTTGGGATGCCAGTGCCGGCTGGTGGATCAACCCGCGCCAGGCCGGGGGCTATGGCAGCTTAGTGGCGGTGCGGATCTTTGCCGAGAGTCAGTGGGGCAGGGGCGACGGCTTCCGCTGGGGGGAGCACCGCATCAAGCCCAACGAATGGCACCATATCTAAAGATAGTCTCGCAATTGGAGCCACGCTTCGCGCTTTCGCTCGAAGGCAAGCGTATAAGCTGGGCTGGACGACGGGAGTGGGAGGAGCGCCCACAGCGGCGTCGCTCCCAGCTCTTTACGGCCGATTCGCGCAGACGTTCCGCCATTGAACGCGATGGCGCGAAGTTCGGGGAGGCTCTCGGCTAAAGACCGAAGCTTGTTCGCGCTGTGCAGGCGGATATTGCCGTCGAGGCTTCCCGGACGCGTGGCCGAGCCGACCGAATCCCACAGCCCGATCCCGGCCTCGGTCAGGCGCTCCAGCCTTTCCAAATATGGTAGCGAGGCAAGCTCGCACGCGATGACGGCGCCGATCAGCCGCCAGAATTGATTGCGCGGATTGGCATAATATTGCGCTTTGGCGAGCGACTCTTCGCCAGGCAGGCTGCCCAGCACAAGCAGCCGGGTTCGTATATCGGCCACAGGCTCGAATGACCGCTTTGTAGGTTCACTCATTTTCCGGGACGCTGCTTTCCTATCAGGGACTTCTTGTACCAACAGGCAAGCGGCAACGCAGCTGTCCCATTCCGGCTCATCTTTGATCGGCTAGTCTGGACGGCACTATGATGCTGGAACATCTTCTTGAAATTCAGTATTTTTGCCGGTGCGGCCTGTCGGGCTGAGCGGGAGAACAAGATGTATATCCTCCTCTTTGCGATCACGATCTTGGCCATAGCGCTTGCGATACGCTCCTTCCTCTACTGGACGTTCCCCGAGGTTCCGGAAGACAGCACCTCCTTTCAAGAGCCGCCGCTTCAACCTTCGAACTTCTACGATCCGCGCACCTGGGCCATTTTCAAACCGATGACGCTGATCGGCTATCGCCGCGACAAGAAGGGCCGCTTTCGAAAGATGCCGTAGCGGCCGAGCAATCACGGGCTATACCAGCGGAATGGATATTGTTCGCGATCCCACTCTGCCCAAGCATCAGGAGGCGGCGCAGAGCGAAAAGCTGGTGATCGCGGCATCGTCGCTGGGGACGATGTTCGAATGGTATGATTTCTACCTGTACGGGCTGCTCGCCACCATAATCTCGGCCCAGTTCTTTTCCGGTGTCAACGAGACCACCGGCTTCATCTTTGCCCTTGCCGCTTTGTTCGGGCGGATCGGCGACATCGTCGGTCGCAAGAACACGTTCCTCGTCACGATGGGCATCATGGGTCTGTCCACCTTTCTCGTCGGCCTGCTGCCAAGTTACCAGTCGATCGGCATCGCCGCGCCGGTCATCCTTGTCCTCCTGCGCCTGGCGCAGGGGCTTGCGCTTGGCGGTGAATATGGCGGGGCGGCGACCTACGTCGCTGAGCACGCGCCGAACCATAAGCGCGGCTTTTACACGAGCTTCATCCAGACCACCGCTACGCTCGGCCTGTTCGCGGCGTTGCTGGTGGTGATCGGCGTTCGCTCCCTCATAGGGGAGGAAGCTTTTGCAAGCTGGGGCTGGAGGATCCCCTTCATCATTTCGATGCTGTTGCTGATTGTTTCGATGTGGATCCGGATGCAGCTCGCCGAGAGCCCGGTCTTCCTGAAGATGAAGGAGGAAGGCACGACCTCGAAGGCGCCGCTAACGGAGGCGTTCGGCCAATGGCCCAACCTCAAGCTCGTCATCATCGCCTTGTTCGGCGCGGTCGCCGGTCAGGCCGTGGTCTGGTATACTGGGCAATTCTATGCGCTGTTCTTCCTTGAAAGGATGATGAAGGTCGACGGCGCAACGACCAACATCCTGATCGCCGTCGCGCTGGCGATCGGCACGCCCTTTTTCATCTTCTTTGGGTGGTTGTCGGACAAGATCGGCCGAAAGCCGATCATCATGGCGGGCTGCATCCTTGCCGCCCTCACTTATTTCCCGTTGTTCCACGCGCTGTCCAAGGCAGCCAACCCAGCTCTTTACGCCGCCCAGCTGACCGCCCCAGTGAGTGTCGTCGCCGATCCCGCCGATTGCTCGGTGCAGTTCGATCCCATCGGCAGGAACAAGTTCGACGCCCGATCCTGCGACATCGTCAAATCCTACCTCGCCAAGACCGGGGTGAGCTATTCGAACGTAGCGGCGGCTCCCGGCGCGGTAGCCCAGCTCCGCATCGGCAACAGGGTGATCCCGGCGGTCGATCCGGAAGCAGTGACAGGCGCCGACCGGGCCGAGGCCATAAAGGCGTTCCAAGGTGCGGCCGGCGCCGCGCTCGAGGCGGTCGGCTACCCCGAAAAAGCCGATCCGCAGCAGATCAACAAGCCGCTCGTGGTGCTTATCCTGACGATCCTGGTCCTTTATGTGACGATGGTCTACGGCCCGATCGCGGCCCTGCTCGTCGAGCTGTTCCCGGCGCGGATCCGCTATACGTCGATGTCGCTGCCTTACCATATCGGCAACGGCTGGTTCGGCGGCTTTCTTCCCACGACGGCCTTCGCAATGGTCGCGGCAACGGGCGATATCTATTACGGCCTGTGGTATCCGGTGGCGGTGGCGGCGATCACGGTCGTACTCGGCCTCCTGTTCCTGCCGGAAACCAGAAGACGCAAGATCGACGCTTGAGGCAGCCAAGCGTGACCGGTGCATGGCCCTTGCCTGAGCATCACGTCGGCCCTTCGAGCCGCCGCTCAGTGACCAAAGAGGCTTGGCTCTCGGCGCGAACGCCTGGACGTAGCGGCTGGTGCCCGGAATCCCAGATTGGGACACGTTCTGAATAGGATAGGTCCGGAGCGCGGCAACTCAATGTAGAGCAATGCGCGCTGTCCTGATAGGCCATAGTGACGGGTGCACGGAGTCTCGAGGAGCTGGCCGCGAAGGCCTAGGCTAGAGGAAGCGCGTTGTGGAACGAGTTGGCGTCGCTCTCGTCGGGCATGACCCCCTGGTGCGGGAAGGCATTCGCCGGATCCTGACCGGGAGCCGGTTCGAAGTGTCATCCGCCTGCAGCTTCTTGGAGCAAGTTGAACCCGAACAAGGCGGATCGGCACGTCAAGGGTTCATCATTCTGATCAATGGCGCCTCCGTCGAGATCGAGGAAGCGACGATGGCCGACCTCCGGAAGCGTGCGCCCGCGGCCCGGATCTTGGTCCTCGTCGAAAGATTCGATCTGTCCTCGATGATGCATGCCTTGCGCGCTGGCGTGAACGGCTATCTGGTCAGCGATCTTTCCGCCGCTCGGCTATTGGAATCGCTCGAGCAGGTGGCATCGGGCGAGAAGGTTCTGCCCCCCCAACTTCTCGATGTGCTGAACGAAGGAAGCGTTCGGCAGGATGAGGCTTCCGAAAAGGGGTCGAAGCATGCCGAGCTGACGGACCGCGAAACATGGCTCTTGCGCTGCCTCGTCGCCGGCATGCCCAACAAAGCCATCGCCCGCCGGCTGGGCATCACCGAAGCGACGGTCAAAGTTCACGTCAAGGCCGTGCTTCGCAAGCTCGAGGTCCGCAACCGCACCCAGGCGGCAATCTGGGGCGCAAGCCGCGGGTTCGGGGACATGCTTCAGGACGGCGACGCTGTTCCGCCTGCCCAACAAAGCCCGATCACGGCGGATGAAGCCAATCCTGAAACTTCCGCACCCAAAGCTCAGGCGCAGAAGAGACGCTAGTTCAGATATTGGAAGGCCTCTACCTCCCCACCGATAAGATAAGCGATCCGTCGTCCCCCAGCCTTAGATGCTTTGCCCGCATGTATGTCGGCCGAACGATACGGTGACGGGGAGGGACCAGCCTCCAGTCGGCGCTTTCGGATCTAATCAGCTCGCGACCGCACCGCCGGCATGACGAGAAGCCGATGCCCCTGTTCCAAACCGGAAGGGGTTTGGGATTGTGCTGTGTCAAGCGACAGAAAACACCCAGGCGGCGCATAGGCGCATCATAACCGGGAGCAGAAGCCGACGCGACGGCCTTCACGGGCCGATTGTGCCATTTCAGGCCGGCGCATGCCGCAAAGGCGGGAGAGCGAAACGACGGGCTTGGGAGCACAAAAGCGGCTGTCTTGCGACTGCATCGCATTAGCGGCTAACGAGAAGCCATGAAGCGGGGCGCTATCCGAATCTGGTTTCTCGTGCACAAATGGACCAGCATCGTCTGCACCCTTTTCCTGCTGATGTTGTGCTTGACCGGCTTGCCGCTCGTCTTCCACGACGAGATCGACGGTTTGGCCGGCGGAGCGCTGCCCCTAGAAGGCCCCGCCTCCTCCTCGGATGCCCCCGGGCTTCTGCCGCTTGACGTGATGCTGAAGCGGGCGCTGGCGTTGCGGCCGGGTGAAGTGCCGCTCTTCATGGCCTTCGACAATGAGAGCCCGCTGCTGACCGTCACCACCGGCCCGGCGCCGAACGCGTCGGCAGATCAGATGACCTTGATGTTATTTGACCGTACCAATGGCCGCGTCGTTGCCGAGCCGGGCGAGCAGGGGATCATGGACTTCCTGCTTCAGCTTCATACCGACATGTTCCTCGGTCTGCCGGGCATGCTGTTGCTTGGTGGGATGGGCGTATTGTTCGTCCTGGCGCTGATTTCAGGGGTCCTCCTTTACGCGCCGTTCATGCGCAAGCTCGACTTCGGCACGCTTCGCACGCAACGCAGCCGCCGCCTTAGATGGTTGGACTGGCACAACCTGCTCGGGATCACCGCCCTTGCTTGGATGGTGGTGATTGGAGTGACCGGCATCATCAACGCGCTGGCGACGCCCTTGGTCGACAATTGGCGCAATACGGCCTTGGTGAGCATGACGGGCGCACAGCGAACACCAGTGTTCTTGCCGCCATCGCGTTATGGATCGCTCGATAGTGCGATGAGTTCGGCTCGAAGCGCGCTGCCGGGCAACGATCCCCAGTTCATTGCCTTTCCCGGCGGCACCTATAGCAGTGGCCTCCATTATGCGGTCTTCTTCCAAGGTGACACGCCGCTGACGCAGCGGCTGCTGATCCCAGCTTTGATCGACGCGGAAACCGGGAAGCTTACGGATGTGCGGCCGATGCCGATCAGTATGAAGGCGCTTCAGCTGAGCCAGCCGCTTCACTTCGGAGACTATGGCGGCCTTCCGCTGAAGCTGCTCTGGGCAGCGCTCACCCTGTTCACCATTGTTGTGCTCGGATCCGGTCTTTACCTGTGGCTCGGCCGTCGTCACCTGTCGCTCAACGCACGCCTGCAGGAGGTGGCGAGTGGCGGGCGGATTGCTCCGGCCGCGAGCGACGCGGCGTGATCCGTTCCACCTTCGCCCTGCCGCTGCTGCTCGCCGCGCTCACCCTTGTCGGCCTCGTCATCGCCCTCACCGGCGAAGGCTGGCGCGACGCCTTGGCCTGGGCCACGCTGGGCGCGCCGCTCATCGCCGTCTGCTGGGCCGCCGCCTCGCGCCGTGCGTCCTGAAGCGCCAGCCTCGAAAAACTCAGAAAAAGCCCCGCAACGTCGACCAGTCCAAGCGGCGATTTGGGAAAGCATCGAAAGGCCCACTTTTGCCGCTATTCGGAAGTTGTGGCGATCACGGGCCAGCCTAGCGCGGATACACTTGTAGCGGGCAACTCAGATCATGGTGGTGATGCGACGCGAAGCGGCCAGTAGCTCCGGCAAGATCTTTTGCTTCATCTCTTCGGGAGAGTGTCGCGTCGATGGGCAGCACACATTGAGCGCCAGGATCGTCCGTCCGGAATTGTCGCGAACCGGCACCGACAGCGAGCCGAGCCCCACTTCCATCTCCTGGTCAATGATGCTGTAGCCAACGACGCGCGCGTGCTCGATGGCTTCGCGAAGCTTGACCTTCGAAGTGATCGTGTGCGGCGTCAGCTTCTTCAGCTTGACGCGATCGAGATACTGGAGAAGCGCCTCTTCCGGTTCGTAGGCGAGGAGGATGCGGCCGATCGATACGGCGTGCGCCGGTGCCTGCCTGCCGACGGTGATACTGACGTTGATCAGCCGATCCGTGGTGGCCCGTGCGATGTAGGTCACGTTGTCCCCCGACAGCATCGCTGCAAACACCGATTCGCCCACAGTCGCGGACAGGTCGGTCATCACCGGCTGGATCACCTCCAATATGCCCATCGACGATAGGGCAGAGTAGCCGAGCTGCAGGATCTTCGGCTTGAGGTTGAAAAAATTCTCGTCCCGGTCCGCATAACCTTCGCGAACCAGCGTCAGCAGGAACCTACGGGCGGTAGCGCGGGTCATCCCGGTAGATTTGGCGACGTCGCTCAGCGTCATCTTCGGACGCGTGCGCGTAAACGCACAGATCACCTCCAAACCTCGGGCGAGTGAATTCACATAGTCCCGGTCGCTGACATCATCCGTTTCAACCACATCAACCTTCACAACGAATCCCCCAAGCAGTCATACAGAGCGACCTAACGGCCGAAATGCGCCATGACGCGCACCGCCGGCAACGACATCACAGCACTCCAAAACATGGCCCCTTCCCCGCGCAGCCGTTCGGATACAACAAAATGGTTCGCTGTGCGACCAAAATTGGTTGACAGCTCGTTGCCAATTGTAGCTATTGCGAGCAGACATTCACAAGGTGATTGGGCTGCCGAGTCAACGGAGCCGTAAGGGAGGCGCGGGTGAGGGGGCGGAAAACGTTGATTTTGGGGCTTGCGGCTGTGGCAATCGCCGCAGCCCCGGCTGGTGCGGCAGCAGAAGTGTTTCGGGTTCAGCTGGCGAACAAAGTTTCCAAATCTGCTTATGATGGGCGGATCATTCTTATACTCACCAAGGACGAGGCGACCGAGCCTCGCTTTCAGGTAGACCAAGAATATAACGCTCCGCAAATCTTCGGTATAAACGTCGATGATCTACGCGACGGCCAATCGGCGCTGATCGATGCGACCGTGCTCGGGTACCCCGCCGAGGATCTTTCAAAGGTTCCGGCCGGTGATTACCAGGTCCAGGCGGTCCTCCACAAATATGACACGTTCAACCTGGCCAACGGCAAGGTCGTCAAGCTTCCAGCTGCCAGGGGCGCGGGTCAGAACTGGCGCAAAGAGCCCGGCAATATCATCAGCAAGCCTGTCAAGGTGTCGTTCGACCCCCGCAGGGCGGGAGAGATCAAGCTCAACCTGGACACGGTCCTGCCGACGATAGCGGAGCCGAAGGACACCCAGTTCATCCGCCACTTCAAGATCCGCAGCGAGCGTCTGTCCAAGTTCTGGGGAACCGATGTCTTCATTAGAGGGCACGTCCTGGTGCCGAGGGACTTCGACAAGCGGAAGAATGCGCGTTACCCGCTCGCGGTCTTCCATGGCCACTTTCCGGACGATTTCGGCGGCTTTCGTACCACCCCACCGGATCCGAATATCAAGTGTGAACCCAGCGAGCGGTTCAGCGAGCCTTGTTATAATCGCACCGAGCAACAGGAAGCGTACGACTTCTACCGCAAGTGGATCTCCGACGATTTCCCGCGGATGCTCATCGTCGAGATCGATCACTCCAACCCTTATTACGACGACAGCTACGCGGTAAATTCCGCCAATCTCGGTCCCTATGGCGACGCGATTACCTACGAGTTCATCCCCGCGCTTGAAAAGCGGTTCCGCGGGATCGGCAAGGGATGGTCCCGTTTCCTCTACGGCGGCTCCACCGGCGGATGGGAGGCGCTCGCCGCTCAGGTCAAATATCCGGACGAATATAACGGGGCTTTCGCTGCCTGCCCCGATCCGATCGACTTCCGTCAGATGATGGTCACCAACATCTACGAGGACGAGAATGCCTATTGGCGGTATGGGCCGTTCGGCCGAGTGCCGAAGCCGGGCAAGCGAAACTATCTGGGGCACGTCTCCTATACCGCGGAAGACGAGAACCGCTGGGAGCTGGTGCTTGGCGACAAGACCCGCTCAGGTGGCCAGTGGGATGTATGGGAGGCAGTCTATTCGCCGATGGGCGAAGATGGCTACCCCAAGCGCATCTGGGACAAGCGCACTGGTGTCATCGACAAGCAGGTTGCCGCCTATTGGCGGGAAAATTACGACCTGCGGCACATCATGGAGCGAGACTGGAAGACGCTCGGCCCTAAGCTGCAGGGGAAGATCCATCTCTACGTCGGAGACATGGACAATTTCTACCTGAATAACGCAGTCTATCTGACCGAGGATTTCCTGAAGAAGGCGGATCCGCCCTACATGGGCGAGGTCAAATACGGGGATCGCGCAGAGCATTGCTGGAACGGCGACCCCAACCTGCCGAACGCCGTCTCAAGGCTTCGGTATAACACGATGTACGTCCCGAAGATGCTGGAAAGGATGTCGAAAACGGCACCCAAAGGCTCGGATCTGACCAGCTGGCGATACTGACGAACAGGATCAGCCGTCGCCGGCTGCCCATCAAAAAAATTCAAGCTTTCACATATCCTATAGGGGGATTTCCAAGATGAAGACCAACGTCAAGACGCTGCTGCTGGCTTCTACGATACTGGTAGGTGCCATCGGGGCCGCTCCGGCTCGGGCGCAGGAGACTCCGGCGCAGGATGTCCCCGTGAACACCGCGCCGGACACCGGCGCGGAGCTTCCAAGCGACGCCTCGGTCCCACAGGCAGAAGCAGGGGCCGAATCCGCCGAAATCGTGGTGACGGGGTCGCGCATCCGCTCGGCCAATCTCGAGAGCGTCAGCCCAATCACCCAGGTGACGGCGGAGGAATTCTCAAGCCGCGGCGTCGTGCGTACCGAGGATCTCGTCAACGCCCTGCCGCAAGTTTTCGCGGCGCAGGGCGCGAACAATTCCAACGAGGCGACCGGAACCGCGCAGGTCGACCTTCGCGGGCTCACGCCTTCCCGAACGCTGGTGCTCGTGAACGGCCGCCGGCTTCCTTACGGATCGCCCAAGAACATTCCGTCCGACGTCAATCAGGTCCCGTCGATGTTGATCGAGACCGTGGAGGTTCTGACCGGCGGCGCGTCAGCGGTCTACGGTTCCGACGCGATCGCGGGTGTGGTCAATTTCAAGCTGATCGACGACTTTGAAGGTATCCGCCTGGTTGCAAACGTTTCCGGCTTTCAGCACACGAACGATCGCGATGAACTCCGCGACCTTCTGGACGAGAATGATGCGCGAGTGCCCGGAGCCTATCCGAAGCCGAAGAAGAACGTCTGGAATGGCTTTGCTCAAGACTACGGGGTGGTAGTCGGCTCGAATGTCGGCGAGGGACGCGGCAATGTTACCGCTTATGCCAGCTACCGCAAGGTCAACCCGATCCTGCAGAAAGACTTCGATTATAGCGCCTGTGCGCTGGGCACCACCGGCCCTAACGGAAGCTTATATTCTTGCAGCGGCTCGCAGAACAATGCTCCCGCGAACCTGACCAACGGCGGCCGCATTCCCGGGCTTCCAACGTCTTTTCGGGTAGCCGATGGCCAGTTCGTTCCAGGCTCGGCGACCTACAATTTCGCGCCGGCAAACTACTATCAGAGGCCGGACGAGCGCTACGCGCTCGGCGCATTCGCGCACTACGAAATCACGCCGAAATTCGTGCCCTACGTCGAAATGAATTTCATGGACGATCGGTCGGTCGCTCAGATTGCGCCCGGCACCAATAATGGCGGCATCACGGTCACATCGAGTGGCATCAGCGGGATCAACTGCGACAATCCGTTTCTGAGCGCGCAGCAAGCGGACTTCCTGTGCACCAGCCGCGGTCTTGCTACAGGCAGCATCTACGATGCCGCGGGTAATTACGTGGGTCCCCAATCCGTTGCGCAGGGCGTGCTCGTCGCTCGCCGCAATGTCGAGGGTGGTAATCGCCAGGATGATATCCGCCACACTTCCTATCGCGTCGTCGCCGGACTTCGTGGTGAGCTCATCGGTCCTTTCCGGTACGACCTGTTCGGATCCTATTCCAACGTAGGCTATCGCAGCATCTTTTCAGGCGATTCAAACCGCGGACGTACAGCGCGCGCCTTCAATGCCGTGCGGAACTCGGCCGGCCAGATCGTCTGCGCCGTCAACGCGGACGCAAGCACGGACAATGACGACGCTAATTGTCGTCCCCTTGACTATTTCGGACCCCAGGCCAGCCAGGAAGCGGCAGACTATATTGCCGAGGTCAAGACCATCACCGGCGACACCAGCTTGACCAACATCGTCGCGGTGGTCGACGGCAACCTTGCAGCATACGGCATCCAGTCGCCCTGGGCGACCGAGGGCGTCGGGCTCGCCTTCGGCCTTGAATACCGCAAGAACACGGTCGATTACCTGCCGGACGAGATCTACCAGGCCGCGGCCTCCCCGGAGCTGCCGATCAGCGGCGAGACTACTGCCAAGGAGGCTTTCGCGGAGCTCAGCATCCCGATCGTTCAGGAGCGCCCGTTCTTCCACCTGCTCTCGTTCGAAGGCGCCTATCGTTACTCCGATTACGACACCGGCTTTACGACGCACACCTACAAGCTTGGCGCAAACTGGGCCCCGGTAGACTCGCTCCGCTTGCGCGGCAGCTACCAGCGAGCCGTGCGCGCGCCGAACGTCATCGAACTCTTCTCCGGACAGTCGTTGTTCGAGGTTGAGCTGACGGAGAATGCGAACGGATCCTATGATCCCTGCGCCGGCGCAACCCCCTTCGCCAGTCTTGAGCAATGCGCTCGAACCGGCGTTACCGCCGCCCAATATGGAAACATCGTCGACAATCCGGCAGGACAGTTTAATTCCTTGATCGGCGGCAATCCGGACCTGCAGCCGGAGACGGCCAAGACTTTCTCGCTTGGCGCCGTTTTTCAGCCGACGTTCGTGAACAATCTCTCCATCTCCGTCGACTATTTCAAGATCAAGGTCGACGACCTGGTCGGCAGCGTCAATCCGAACCTTTCGCTTTCGAACTGCCTGAGCAGCGGAGACCCGTTCTTCTGCGACCTGATCCAGCGCAATCCGGACACCGGCTCTCTTTTCCAGGGCGAGGCGGGCTTCTTCAGGCGATTCAACGTCAATACCGGCTCGCTTGAAACCAGCGGCATCGACCTCACCGTCGACTACCGATTGAATCTCGACACGTTCGGGATGGCCGACAGCGGATCTGTGTACTTCAACCTCGTGGGCACCTATCTCGAAAGCTACGAGACGACGCCACTTCCCAACTCGCCCGCGTCCGACATCTATGAGTGCAAAGGGCTTTACGGCGGCCTTTGCGGACGTCCCCGTCCCGAGTGGAGGCACAAGTTCCTCACCACTTGGAGGTCGCCATTCGGCCTCGATCTGGGGCTGACCTGGAGGTATATCTCGGCGGTCAAAGTCGCTCAGACGAGCTCCCAACCCGTGCTGCAAGGGAGCTTT
>JAESFL010000888.1_pt1 | contig 14958 bp, 16 predicted proteins | sample 9269401 | NCBI WGS metagenome assembly JAESFL01 (sample SAMN14506025, study PRJNA617098) | algae metagenome | isolation source: Gloeocapsa sp. UFS-A4-WI-NPMV-4B04 and co-occurring heterotrophs from desert... | place: USA: Utah | collected 2006-10-01 | reverse complement strand
GACAGGCATCCATGGCACGGGCTCCCGGATCGCCAAACAGCCCGCATCCGCCGCAGCGGCCCAGCCCGAAATCTATTCTGAGTCAACAACTTGCCCTCCGCAATAAAATTGCTCACCAGCCTCTAAGTCTTTGAAGGGAATGGCGCGCCCGAAAGGATTTGAACCTCTGACCCCCAGATTCGTAGTCCGAGGGTACATCTGATTAGGGGCGATCGGGAAGCATCATAGAAGCTTGATTCCGCTGGTCACTGGGGCCTACTCTCAGACTTTGGCGATCAATCGTGATCGCTGGGAAGCACAATGTTGCTTCCCATGTGCTTCCCAGATGGGCCCGTCTGATGCGCCTCACCCGCTCCACCGTTGCCGCTCTCACTCTCCCCGTAGGTAAAAGCGAACTCCTCGTCTTTGACGACACCCTCCCCGGCTTTGGGGTGAGGATCCGCTCTGGTGGCAAGCGCACCTGGATTGCCCAGTACCGCATCGGATCCAAGCAGCGTCGCGTGACGCTCGGGACTGTCGAGACTCTCGATCTCGACCGCGCCAAACAGGCAGCCAAGGAGACACTCGCACGGGTGCATCTTGGCGGCGATCCACAGACTGAGAAAGCGGAGGCCCGCACCCGCGCCGCCGTCACTCTGCATTCTGTCGCTGAGCGGGCCGTGTCTCAGACGCGGCGGATTCGGTTTGCACCGCTGTTTGCCAAGCCGACACAGCAACTTACAGACAAATTATATGAGATCGCGAATGCAGCCGAAAACTTTGATGCTCGCCTTCTCCATACTAAAGAGCTGAGAGATCTTAGCCTGAGCAACTCGCGTATAACGCTGCAATGCGCGACAGCTGGCTGTACTTGGCTCACTTGCTAGCAACGAGAAAGCTTACGGCGCATGGGGTCACCGCCACAGGGAACTACGTCCGGCTCGAACCGGGTATTTGGACTGAGGCGGTAAGCACGTCTGCATTCCCGGACGGGCGTATAACACTGCCGACCGGCTTACCTGTATCGATCGCCATACGCGAGAGTGAGCTCTCATCGCTCTTGGAGCGCCATCAAGGGGCGGCACGCCAGCCACGGGTACGAAGACCGCCGTCACCGAGGGTTGATCAAGCAGCCCGGTTACTTAAGCAGAAGTTCCCTGACGGTCCCCCAGCGAGTGACCAGCTTCCCGACAAAGAGCTCTGTAAGATCGTTTGCGAAATGGTCGAGAAGGGTGTGAACCCTCCATCCCAGACATCGGTCTTGCGAGCGGCCGGTCGACGCAAGTAGGCCAAGTAAAGCCTGCTCTACTTGCTCCGTGCACTTCTGATCCCGCCTGGCATCCTCTGATCCTGTTCAACGCGGCCTCGCCGCAAATTCAGGATCAGGTTCATGCATCCTCCTGTCAGCCAACTGCCGGCGGAGCTCATTCGCCACAAGGTACTGAACACCGCCCAATCAGCGGAATTCTGCAACATCAGCATCCCGCACTGGCGGCGGCTCTACCACACCGGTAAGGCCCCCTCGCCCCTCCAGCTGAGTACACGCAAGCTTGGGTGGCGCGCGAGCGACCTCATCGACTGGCTTGCCTCTCGTGTCAGAGAGGACCGGTAATCATGGCTTCGAAAAGCGAGAGCCCGGTCCCGCGTAGCAGCGCGGGTACCAGGCTTGGTGATGGATCTTGCGAAGCGGCAGTATCCAAGACCGAACTTAGCACAGAACGCCCGATTGAGGAACGCCTTCAGCGTCGCTTCGGCATTTCCCCTGAGGTAGCGCGAGTGCTCGCAGACCTCACGGCGCAGCACGGTGCCTTCTTCTCAAGGGAGGTGCGCTGTGGCTGATGCGAACCCTTTCCTGGCGTACGCTAGGGCGCTGCCGTCGCGCCCCCGGATCGACTTCGCTGAAGTCCGCTCCGCTGCCCTCCATCAAGCTCTCCCGATCTGCCACCGTGTCCTCCCCGGTGGTCGGTGCACGGTCGCGAGTACGTGGTGCGCAACCCCAAGCGTGCCGACACCCGGCCCGGCTCCTTCAAGGTCAACCTGAGAACCGGCCGGTGGGCCGACTTCGCCACCGGCGACAAAGGCGGTGATCTGATCGCGCTCGTCGCCTGGCGCTTCGATGTGAGCCAGCTCGCCGCCGCCCGCCGCCTCGCTCGCCTTCTCTCGATCTCCCATGAGGCTGCCCCATGAGCGCCCCCCTCGACATCGACACCGCCTTCGCTACTCCCCTCCCATCTGAGGGACTCATCGAGCTGCGCCAGCAGCCGGCCGGCACCCATCAGCCGAAGCACGCTCTCGTCATGCCAGTGCCGGCGGCTGCCCCAATGCCGCTGATACGCCACGCGCGGCTTGGCACGCCTTCGCAAACTTGGACGTATCTGGACGCAACAGGCGCCGTGCAGCACTACGTCATGCGTTTCGAGAACTCGCGCGGCAAGGAGATCCGGCCTCTAACGCTCTGGCGTGATCGGACGGGGCAACTTGGCTGGGAGTGGAAGGCTGCGCCCGGGAACCGCCCCCTATACGGCCTCGATCGGCTGGCCACTCGCCCTGACGATCTGGTCCTGATTGTCAAAGGCGAGAAAGCCGCAGATGCGGCCGCGGAGCTTTGCCCGGGCAGCGTGGTCATCACCTCGTCGGGAGGGGCAAGTGCAGCCCAGCACACCGACTGGTCTCCCCTCGCCGGCCGCTCGGTCGCGATCTGGCCCGACAACGACGAGCCGGGCCAGCGCTATGCCCAAGCCGTTGCCACCATTCTGAGCACGTTAGCAGTGACCGACCTGCGGATCGTGGACTGCAGACCGCTCGCCAGCATGACCCCTCATGGCGGGAAGCAGACCACCGTAGAGGGATGGGACGCTGCCGACGCTCTCGCTGATGGTTGAACTCCGGCGACCCTCGAGCCGATCCTGCAGAAACACGCACTGCCTTGGGCTCAACCGCCCGCCGAGGAGGACGACTGCCTTGTCGCCCTCACCTCGGATCCGCAGCTCACAGCGGCTCTGCTCCACCTGGCCGCCCTCAAACCGGGCGACTACGCCCTGCAGCGCAAAAACGAAGCCGCACGGCTTGGCATCACACTGAAAGCCCTCGACCGCTTTGTCAGCGAAGTCCGCGGGGGAAGCGAAGACATGGATGCCGCGCGTCCTCAGCGCGACATCCTCCTGGAGCTCGCAGCCGACGCCGAGCTCTGGCGCTGCCCGGCGGGTGATGCCCACGCTACCGTCCACGAGGCGGGGTGTCGCAAGAACTTTCGTGTCCGCTCGGGCGACTTCCGCTCCTGGCTTATCCGCCGCTGGATGGCGTCCTTTGGCAACGGCGCCCTGACCTCGGCACCGGGCGGACAGGGCCTCCAGGACGCCATCACTGCCCTTGAAGCCAAGGCTCTGCAGGGAGACGTGCACACCCCCTTCGTTCGCATCGGCCATCTCGACGATGGCATCTACGTCGATCTGGGCGACGACAGTTGGCGGGCTGTTGCGATCAACGCGCAGGGATGGCGCATTATCGAGGACGTGTCCGTCCGGTTCGTCAGACCCTCGGGCATGCTCCCCCTGCCCGAGCCACAGCGCAGTGGAGAGGGCCTCAAGGCGCTGCTCGCCCTCCTGCCGAACGCTGCGGACGGTGCGGACGCAAAGAACGCAACCATCCTGCTCCTGTCCTTTGTCGCCGGCGTGTTCATGCCCTATGGCAGCCTGCCCCTTCTCGCCCTCTCGGGTCGACAGGGCTCGGGCAAGTCGACCCTCACCCGCCGCCTGCGGTCTCTCATCGATCCCAACCAGGCGCCGGCCCGCCAGCAGCCTCGCAGCGAGGACGATCTCATCATCGCGGCAAGGAACGGGGCTCTGGTTGCCTTCGACAACCTCTCACGCATCAGCGCCGAACTGTCGGACGCCCTCTGCCATCTCGCAACAGGAGCCGGCTTCTCGAAGCGGCGCCTCTACACGGATGGTGACGAGATCATCCTCCAGGTGCGCCGGCCCGTGATCATCATCGGCATCACCGACCTGGTGCGGATGCCGGATCTCGCCGACCGTGCGCTGTTCGTCGAGCTGCCGACGCGCTCGTCGTTTGCACCCGAGGTAAAGTTGGAGAGAGGCTTCGAGCAGAGCCGGCCTGCCATGCTTGCTCCCCTCTATGACGCTGTCTCTGCCGCGCTGCGGGGCTCTGCCGGCGAGCAGGGTTCACCCGGGATCCGCCTGGCTGACTTCGAGCGCTGGGCACGCGCTGCCGGGCCGGTGCTCGGTCTTGAGCCGGATGAGGTCTCGGCGGTGATGCGCCACAACCGCCTCATGGGCGACCGCATGCTGATCGACGAGGACATCGTAGCCTCCCAAGTCCTGAAGATGCTGGATGCTCAGTTGCATCTGTCCGGGATCGCTACGGAGCTCCTCAGGGTGCTGCGGGAGGAGGTCGACGAAGGCGATATCCGCCTGCTGCCCAAAGGACCTCGAGCGCTCTCGGCCCACCTGAAGCGCTTCGTTCCAGCCTTTGAGCGAATTGGGATCGTCCTCGAGCAGCCGCGGGAAGGGCAAGACCGGCAGCGATACTGGTCGATCCGCAAGGCCGAGAAGACAGTTCGCAGGGTCGAGAAGACCGTTGTGGAGCTGTTCTGATGGGGGCCGCCCTTTTGGCGTCCCTCGAGGCTCGCGGCGCTCATGTGAGCCTCACCCTGGAGGAGAAGATCCGGGTGGAGGCGCCCGAGGGCGTCCTGGACGATACCCTGCGCATGCAGCTCCGGCAGGAGCGCGATGGTCTTGCCGCCCTGCTGCGGAATAGACAGCGCGGCGAAGATCGGGGGCTCAAGGTTGCGTTCTTTGCGTCCTTTGCGTCCGCATGGCCAGTTGATGAGTGGAGAACGCGGACGCAGCGGACGCAAAGAACGCAAGTCCGCACCCCCGATCTACGGACGCGCGCACTATTCACGCGGGAGGAGCTCACCCTTCCTCCTGTGCCCGCGGACCTGCCCGAGGACTGGCGTGAGGGTTTGGACCGCCTCCCGCAGCTCACTGCCCCGACCGGGTTCACCGAAGAGCGGTGGAGGGTGGGAGTGTGGTGGGCGAGGCGGATAGCCCACGAGCACGGGTCGGCGGCCTTCGTCATGGGCTGGAGCGCAGAGAGGCTGTTCGGCCTCTACCCTGACGCGCCGGCGACTCGATACGACGGCATGGGCCTGGCATTTCTGATGAGACTGGGCGAGGTGATCGTCTCCCTCGACGACGATCAGGCGATCACACGTGCTCTGAGCGGAGCCCAGCACCGCGTGCTGCGCAATCATGGACTGCTGACGGCAAGACCCGCGTGGAGCCTGCAAACACCAACACCCTAACGTGTATTCTGTTTCGGCCGCACTCCTGCGGCATCTGACGAGGCACGCTACGTTATGGACGCCCGTCGTGCCGCTGAGCAGCCCTTACTGCCACGCCCGCTACCTCCGACCCTCACTCTTCATTGAGACACTGCCCATCTCTGGAGAACCTGACCATGCGCCAGAACCCTGTCTCCCCGCCGGACATACCCTCTCGGCTCGACGTTGCTGCCATCCGGGCCCGGATGGCAGCAACGTCGAGCCGAGTTCGCCCGCGCGATCGGAGTGTCGGTGGGCACCCTGCGGCAGTGGGAGCAGGGGCGCAGGCAGCCAAGCGGCCCGGCTCGCGTGCTTCTTGCGCTCATCGATCGGGCACCCGGCATCGTCCGAGACACCCTGGGCGATCACGGCTGAGGCCTCGCGCGCGCGTACTGGTAGCGTAATTGAGCCTCTGGCGTACTGCGCAAAGACAGCCATCCTGAGAGGCCAACAAGGGCCGACTGTTGAAGTGGGCGCTGAGGGAATCCAGCCAAAGGGCGCCGTGACGGGACGCTCCGGCGGATCGAAGAGCAGCGACAGCGTCATCCACCTCGCGCAGTCGAACGAAGGGCAGCGGAGCCGTGACGAGCTCGCGCGGAACGACAGGTGCGACAAGCGTGCCGAGCCACGCTGCGGCGCGTTGTCCCAAACGAAGGCTGAGGTTGTGGTACCGCTGAGGATGGACGAACCGGAGGTCGGTTTCGACCCGCAGGTCCCCTAGCTGAGAGTTGCATATTCTTAAATCATGGGGATCCTCTATCCTGAGGGATCCGCCCAAAGCACCGAAAAGAGCCTCAGCTGCCTGAAGGGCGCTCAAGCGCGTAAACTCAATTTCGACCCCAACGCATCGAGGAGTGCCGGCAGCCGTCACCAGGAGAGGAGGTTGAGGTATTCCAGGAGCAGTCGCCGTTTCATGCATCAGCATCTCGACATGGGGAGAGCTCCAATCAATGGCAACTCACCTGTAGACGACACCTTCACTCGACCTTCGCGCCCTGAGCTCCCATATCAATCCTGATGTCTCAGCCACCTCCAACAGGCGCTCGGACGCTCCGCGAGCGAGCAGGCGCGCTGCGTCACCTTCCGGCTCTTTTCCGCCTCGTCTGGCAGGCAAGCCCCACACTCACCCTGGCAAGCCTCGTGCTTCGGCTTGTCCGCGCGATCGTGCCGGTTCTGATGCTGTATGTGGGCAAACTCATCATCGACGAGGTTTTGGCTCAAAGCCGTGTGCCGCCGCCAGGGGATAGCTTAACGGCTTGGATGACGAGCGGACGTCTGTTGGCCCTCAACGGGCTTATCGCCCTGGAATTCGCTCTCGCGATCACGACCGACCTCCTTAGGCGGGCCAGCACCCTGGTCGACAGCCTGCTCTCCGAACTCTACAGCAACTTCGCCAGCGTGCGACTCATGGAGCATGCCGCCACCCTCGATCTGGAGCAGTTCGAGAGCAGTGAGCAGCAAGATCGGCTGGAGCGCGCCAGGCGCCAGGTCACAGGGCGTACCACCCTTCTGACCCAGGTCTTCGGTCAGGCGCAGGATGCTCTCACGGCCGTCTCGTTAGCTGCGGGTCTCGTCGTCTATGCACCCTGGCTGATCGGCCTCATCCTGCTCGCCCTGCTGCCCGCGTTCCTCGGCGAGATCCATTTCAACGCTCAAGGTTATCGGCTGAACTACTTCCGCACGCCGGAGCGCCGGCAGCTCGACTACGTGCGCTATCTTGGCTCGAGTGTTGAAACCGCGAAGGAGATCAAGCTATTCGGTCTCAATGCCTTCCTGATCGACCGCTTCCGCCGCTTTGCGCAGCGGATGTATGCGGACAACCGCCGTCTCGCGCTGCACCGCGCCATCTGGGGCGGCGTGTTCACTGCTCTGGCCTCCCTGGCGTACTATCTCGCCTATGCCATGATCGTCTGGCGAACGGTCCAAGGGGCCTTCAGCATCGGTGACCTGACGTTCCTTGCGGGCTCGTTCCTGCGCCTTCGCACCGTTTTGGAAGGATTGCTCCTCGGCTTCTCCCAAATCGCCGGCCAGGCAATGTACCTCGAGGACCTGTTCTCGTTCTTCGGCGTGCGTCCTCGGATTCTGTCCCCGCGGCAGGCGCAGCCTTTTCCTCAGCCGATGCGGCACGGGATCGTCTTCGAAGATGTGGGCTTTCGGTATCCCGATTCTGACCGTTGGGCTGTCCGTCACCTCAACCTGTCCCTCCGGCCCGGGGAAGTCCTCGCATTTGTCGGGGAGAACGGAGCCGGCAAGACGACGATCGTGAAATTGCTCGCGCGGCTCTACGACCCAACGGAAGGACGTATCCTCCTCGATTGGCAGGACCTCCGCGATTTCGACCTTGAAGACCTGAGGCGCCACATCGGCGTGATCTTCCAGGATTTCGTCCGGTTCCATTTCACGGCGGGCGAGAACATCGCGGCAGGACGCATCGATGCCGCCACCGACCGGCGGCGCATCGGGCAGGCGGCGGAGCGAAGCCTTGCCGATGGTGTGATCTCTCGCCTTCCGCAAGGATATGATCAGCCTCTCGGCAAGCGGTTCCATGAAGGGGCGGAACTCTCGGGTGGAGAGTGGCAGAAGATTGCCATTGCCCGAGCCTACATGAGGGACGCCCAGCTCCTGATCTTGGACGAGCCGACAGCCGCGCTCGATGCACGTTCGGAGTACGAAGTATTCCAACGGTTCCGGGATCTCAGCAGAGGCAAGACTGCCGTACTGATCTCACATCGCTTCTCGACTGTGCGTATTGCCGACCGCATTCTGGTGCTGGAGAATGGGCGCATCGTGGAAGACGGCACACACGCGGAGCTCCTCGCGATGCGCGGCCGCTACGCCGAGCTGTTCGAGCTTCAAGCGTCTGGCTATCGCTAGGAGGCTGCGCGAGGCCCGATTAGGTTTGTCGTCAGAGCAGCTTCGTTGGCGGGGCATAGCCAACAAGGCCATCGTGGCACACCGACGTTGCAAACGAACCGGATCGTCGCATGAACCGTTCCGCTCCTCCATCCGCTTCGGTTGACGTGCCGGACGACTGGGCCGACGCAATAGAGCAGATCTTCCGCGGGTCATTGCACCGCCTAAACGTGCTTGGCCCGACAGATGCAGGAAAGAGCAGCTTCTGCAGCGCGCTGCTCATTGACGCAGCCCGACGGGCCAGAAGAGTGGTTCTGCTCGATGCCGATGTCGGCCAGAAGGTGGTCGGTCCGCCCGCATGCGTCACGCTCGGCCGATGGGACGGCGCGCTCAAGCTGTCCTCGCTCGCTTTCGTCGGAACGACGGACCCTCTGAGGGGATGGCGAGCGCTCCTCGAAGGCGCGCGTCGCATGATAGCCGAGACCATCCAAGCCGTCGACCTCACGCTCGTCAACACTGATGGCCTCCTGACTGGTCCCGGTGTTCGATTGAAACGTGCGCTCCTCGATGTCGTCGAACCCCATGGTGTGGTCATTCTAGGCAGCAGCATCAGTGGGACATCGCCCCTCAACGGGATCGGCCCCGAGGGTTCGGCGCTCTTTCCTCTCACCTTATCGCCACACGCCCGCCGCAAGGGTGAGGGGGAGCGGCGACGCGCCCGGCAGGAGGCATTCCGACGCTATTTCGAAGGAGGCGTGACGTGGTCCTTACCGATCGAGGCTACCGACGACTGGAGCAATCTTAAAGGCGCCTTCGAGCCGGGGCGGCTCGTCGGCGTGCGCGATCTGGAAGAAAAGGACCGAGGGCTTGGCGTCATTCGGAGACACGACAGCGAAGCGATTGAGGTTCTGACGCCGGTTGATCTCGAGAAGGCGGCATCGCTCTATCCAGGCCACCTCATCATCGATGAGACCTTCCGCGAGACACCGGGGCAAGGAGTGGCGTCTCGAGCAGGATCGCCGGTGAGGATGGCCGCTGAGCTCAAGTGGTCTGCCACGCCAAGGGTCGAGTGGTCCTCTGAAAGCTGAACGGCAGGACTGGGCTCCCTATGGTATGGAGGTCAACACTCAACTAGCATTGATACCAGATCACCCAATGCGGGCGGATCGAGTGCAGCCTCCCATCATGTCCCATCCTGACCCGCACGCGCCACCGGACCGCACACCGATCCAGATCGGCGAGACCTGGGAAAATCCCGTGACGAGGGAGCAGGCCACGATTCTTGAGCTTCCTCACCACAACCCTGATCACCGCGTGGTCGCCGAACTCCTCGCTCGTGCCGGAGCGCGGGTGGTTGGTGAACATCGGCATCCTGGAATCGTTGAGCGCTTCACTGTTCTTGAGGGTGAACTAACGATGAAGCGGCAGGGCCAGACGAGCACCCTTTGCCAGGGCGATACGGTGATTATTGAGCGCAATGAATGGCACGACTGGTGGAATGCAAGCGCAGGAGATGCACGTGTGCGCGTGGAAGTCACGCCTGGCGAGCGCTTTGGCCATATGATTGAAACCCTGTTTGGCCTCGCGCGGCTTGGGTATACCGACGCGAAGGGGATGCCGAAGCTATTGCAGCTCGCACTGATCGCGCGCGAGTTTAGCGATGTGATCGTGTTCCGCTCGCCGCCGTTGTTGGTGCAACACGCGCTGTTTGGCGTCCTTGCTCTTGTTGCGCACTGGCGCGGCTATCGCGCGACGTACCCCCAGCTCTCCCGGTCCGTGCTAACGCCGCGGACATAAGCACCGTTCAGTGCTGACAGGCTTCTTGCGCCCCGGTACGCTCTGTTCGCCCTGGATATCCCTGGTTTGAGCTCCTTTGAGCCGGCAGGATCGCTGAGCCGAGTAGAGCCCATCACCTGCCCAGGATGAAAGCCAAGACGGCAAGCAGAAGGATCAGGATGATCGCGAGGATCACCGCCCTATGCGCGTTGGGACCACCTCGCTCATCGATCTCGGGATGTCTGCGAGAAGGTGGATCCTCGATCTCAGACAGCCTCCCCTCTGGGCCCTTCGGAACTGCTTTGGCCGCGTCGTTTTCGACAGGCAGGATCTCAGCAGGTCTGCGCGGCATTAGTGCACCTGGAGAAGCTCGAGGGAGCAAGGTCTCGTCGAGGTCGACAGAAACACCGGCGTCCTCAAGGTGCACCACGACGAGCGCAATGTCGTCAGCGCTCATCGTGGCGACAGGCAATGCATCCGCCAGGTCCTGGTTTGTCAGGTGCCCCTTCTGCCGGCCGAGAGCAACGAGGCGGGCCAGTGTGGCGCTATTGATCACGGGCTGCCTCCATCTCTGCAAACAGAGCGCCCTCGAGGGCTTCTGAGCGCGCTAGAGGCGCAATGCAGATGAGGAGACTGCCCGTGCGGGCGGCCTCCCCAGTGCGGTGCTAGGCTGCGGCAGCGGGGTTAATGGCGTCCTCCGCGAGTTCCGACAGGAGCTGGTCGGTGTTCTCCTCCTCGACCAGTGTCTCCTGGATCAGCCCCTCGGCTTCCAAGAGGCCAAGCTGCTTGGCCCAGGCGAGCAGCGTGCCGTAGCGGGTGATCTCGTAGTGCTCGACAGCCTGAGCGGCTGCGATCAACCCCGCGTCCAGCGCCTCACCGCCCGCGAACTCCTTCTGGACCTCTTGGGCTTCCTCGATGATGCCCTGAATGGCCTTGCATGGAATCCCTTGGGGCTGCTCGCCCACGAGCTGAAACACCTGCTCAAGGCGCCTCACCTGCTCTTCGGTCTCCTTCAGGTGAACCGCAAAGGCACCCCTGAGCTCCTCGGATTGCGCGGCTTCGGCCATCTGGGGCAGAGCTTTGAGGATCGCCTGCTCGGCGAAGTACGTGTCCTTGAGCTGGTGCACAAACAGGGCTTTCAGATCCTTCTCGGCCATCGTGGACTCCTGATCAGGTTTGGGGGAGAGTTGTGGCAACCCTTAAGGCACTGCGGTGTTCCGGTCAGTTCAGCCGATCCGTGCGCGTCGATCCCGCTGACAGGACCCAGGAGGGCGCACTCGCGCCATGGTCCTTGTCGCTCCTGCAAACTGAACACGGGTGACCTCGGCTGGGCAAATCCGGTGCGTCGGGGGGAGTGGCCCCTATTCCACTGATCTGCTCGCCTCCTGGTGGGCTCCAGCCCGGCTACGCCGGGCTCGCTCCGCTGCCCGGAGCATGCGCCTGCGCTCCTGCAGCTCGGCACGGCTTGGCCGCCACCATCCCCTCGGCCTGGACAGCTCGGGCGCCTCCGGCTCGCGTGCCGGCCAGGTTCTATTGACCTCCTCGACGGTCGGCAGGCGCCACCGCGCCCAAACGTACTCAGCATCAGTGCTGAGATGCGGATAGAGCCCTGCTACAGCCGGTATGTCCACGACCTCGCCTTCGATCTCCTCGAACAGAACCACCCCATAGCTATGGGTCGCGACCGGCCAGTCGAGCGGAGGCGGATCGTCAGGGCGGACGGGATAGCGCCGTCGGCGCCGCTCGGCCTGCAGCCGGGCTGAGCTGCCGTAGTCCCTAGCCCTGCGCTCACGTTGGCGCTGATTACGCGCTTCGGGTTCGTTGCGTAGGGCCGCCTCCTCGATCTCGGGCCAGCGGTGGCGGAGCTCGTCGTAGGAGCGAAAGGGGACACGCCAGGTGCGCTGCTCGGGATCCCAGCGCGCCCAGGGGATGGTGCGCATGATCGCGACGACGGTGCGGGAATAGGGCGTTCGCACCGACAGATCCCCACCAACGAGGAGATAGGAGCTCGACAGGGGCTGGAAGGCAAAGGCATCCCGGCCTTTAGCGTCTGCGTAGCGGTCGAGTTCATCGAGCTCGTGGGCGATCCAGCGGTCGAGCCGGCGCGGCGCCGTTGGCCCCGGCACAAACCAGCATGCCCCCTCCGGCTGCCAGCGCGCCCGCGGGAAGGTCTTGCGGAAGCGTTCCACGAGTTCGCGGTCATACGGAAAACAGGCGAAAGCCCCAGGGGGCTCGCCCTCGGCTGGAGTGACATAAAACGCGGGGACAAGCTCCACAGATGGCGCCTCAGCGTGTCCAGCGAAAGCAGGCTGGCTTGCGGGACTAACCGGCAGGGGGCCGGGTTTGATCCATCCTCTTGGGCCTCCTTCGCCGCTTGACACCCTCCCACACTGGTCTGTGGCGGGCCGATGGATTGGCGGGGCTCCTCTCGATGGCATCGGCGTCATCTCGCATCATGGGCCTGAGGCGGAAGCAAGGCGGGAAGGGCTCACCCCAGGCGCCGGAGATCAGCTGCGCCTACTTGACGTGACAGCACCCTGATCACAATCAGCGTTCGACATGAGGTGTTCCAATCGTTCTGAGCGCTGGGTGCAGGCCCAACTAAAGCTCACAAACTTACGGATCTGCCACACTTCTCATAGCTGTTGCAGCGGTCATCACGCGCCGGAGTGGATGATAGAGCATGCCATGACCGTGTTCCACGCCGTGGGACATCACGACCTCACCCGCACAAGATCCTTCGTGCTCAGGCGTCGCGGGTAGCAGCAAAAGCCGCGGCGGCAGGCCCCTCACGACGTGCTCATGCCGCCTTCCGACGATCTCGATCAGGCATGTACACCAGCTGCCTGTGGTAAGTGCACCAGCTTGAGTTCTCGAGGGTCCCTGCGCCACAGCACACGGCATCGCGCACGTCGGCAGTGACAATGAAACGGCACTGGCGTGCTCGAACGTCGAGGAGCGGGGTTTGGGGGTGCAGGGACGGCTCCGCGACGGTCAAGGCGGACATGATCTTAGCTTAGGTTTTTGTGGGGTCAGAAACAGCAACGGCCACGTGGCAGCGAGGTGCGCGTACATCCGGCGTCACATCACGGCTCGTGGCCTTCTCCGATCAAGCGCAAGGCGCAACCGCTTAGACTTAAGATGGGGGCTCGCGGCGTTCTTTACAACCTGCCGCGACAAGCATTTCTGATCGAACACTGTTGGCCCGTTACCCGCCAACCTATGGCATCAACGCCCCCCATCTGGAGCAGCTCCGCGACAACGGATTCGAGGACCGCGAAACCTGGCACCAAGTCGCGCTGCCCTCCTTGCGCTTGAGCGGCTACCGGCGCCGGCCCAGGAACTCGTGCAGAAAGCCCCAGATGTGATCCTTGCTCACGGATCGTTCTATGGCGTAGCTGCGGGGCAATCTTCAGGTTTTCTCATGGCGTCAGAAAGATAAGCAGCGACGCCGTTGATGGTGTCCTCTGCGACAACTCCCACCATGGTCCCTGCAGCAACGTCTTCCGCTTTCAGGCGTTAGAGCGTATGCATTATCTCCAGGAATCGGCACCTACGTCCCAAGCAGAGCCCCTCACGAAAGCAGCGGCGGAGCGGCTTGCGCGCCACTGCATGATCTACCGCAGCGCCGATGACCGCCAAGCGCTCGTCCAACTCGCCACCACATTTCCGCCCTTCGTGGCGTTGACTGCTCTTCTGCTCTGGGGCGCCTCACAGGGGAACTGGCTCGTCCTCCTCGTTTCGGTCCCGGTCCTTGCGCTCCTGGCTGGCGGCCTCTTGGTCCGGCTCTTTATCATCCAGCACGATTGCGGACACGGCTCGTTCTTTTCAAGCCGGGCTGCCAATACCTGGGTCGGGCGAGCGCTCAGCGTTCTCACCCTTACCCCATACGGATGCTGGCGCCGCTCTCATGCGCTTCACCACGCCAGCGCTGGAGATCTCAGCCGCCGCGGAATCGGGGATGTGGATACGCTCACCGTAAAGGAATATCGCGCGCTCTCGGCCTGGGGCCATCTCAGGTACCGCATCTATCGCAATCCTGCGGTGCTGCATCTGCTCGGCCCGCCCCTCTACTTCGTGTTGTTCCAGCGCTCCCCCTTCGGGCAGGCGCTGCGCGCGCGAGAGACGTGGCGCAGCATTATGGGGCTGAATGCGGCCCTCCTGGTGATCTACGGCGCACTGATCGCCGGCCTCGGCATCAGTCCGGTTGCGCTCGCGCTGTTGCCCGTCGCCTGCGTGGCGTCGTGGGTGGGCGGCTGGTTGTTCTTCGTGCAGCACCAGTTCGAGCATACCCGCTGGGATAAAGGCGATGAGTGGGATTTCCAGCTCGGGGCGCTCGGGGGCAGCTCTTACTATGTGCTACCGCGGATCCTGCAGTGGTTTACGGGCAGCGTGGGCCTACACCACATCCATCATCTCAACAGCCGCATTCCCAACTACCGCCTCCAGGGCTGCTTGGAGGGGGACCAGGATCTTGCCTGGATCTCGCGCCTCACCTTACGCGATAGTCTCAGCTGCATCGGCCTTGCCCTGTGGGACGAGGACCGACGCGAGCTGGTCAGCTTTTCTCAGGCAGGAATGATCACCTAAACGGCCCGAGGCGAGGAGCCTAGCGACCGCACAGCCGACTGGGCAGCGATGCCATCGGCCTCTGGGGGACCAAGCGCGCTACGGTCGAAGCCAATCGTAGTGCCTGGCGCCAGATCGGCGAGGCGACCGCCTATAAAGGGGTGGAGGTCAGACGGGTCGGCGGGTAGCTTCAGACGTCTTGCCGGCCGCCAGTCCTCTATTCTCGAGCTGCAGCTGTGAATTTGCCTTTCATTATGCTCCTCGCTGTTCTCTGCCAGAACGCAGTGAAGGGAAAATCCTTGCTACACCCGATCTAGGAGCCTGTCCGAGTAAGCGTCTCGACGAGCGGCTTGCGGGATGTTTCACTTGGCTCATGGCCAAGACGTTTCGCTCGTGGGACGTGGACCAGGGCTGGCTTCTGCCGCCCTCGGTGCACG
>JAESFL010000887.1_pt1 | contig 14960 bp, 14 predicted proteins | sample 9269401 | NCBI WGS metagenome assembly JAESFL01 (sample SAMN14506025, study PRJNA617098) | algae metagenome | isolation source: Gloeocapsa sp. UFS-A4-WI-NPMV-4B04 and co-occurring heterotrophs from desert... | place: USA: Utah | collected 2006-10-01 | reverse complement strand
CGCGATGCTGATCACAACCTCGTCGAGATGCCATTTGTCGCTAGGAGCCGGAAGACGGCGGCGGATCTGGTTGGCGAAGCCTTGCCCGAACTTCAGCGCCCATTGCCGCACCGTCTCATGGCTGACCAGGATGCCGCGGGCCGCCAGCATCTCCTCGACCATGCGTAGGCTCAACGGAAACCGGAAGTACAACCATACGGCATGGCTGATCAGTTCAGCCGGAAAGCGATGACGGGCATAGCGAGGGTGACGGGCGTTCTTCATTCCTCATCTATGCCTCTACCCAGTCACCTACCGGTTAACCTGACGGTACCGCCGGAGTACTGAAAGTGATTGGCATGGCGCAGAGAGCAGCCCACCAAACCCTTGCATTGACGAGACGGCCAAGGTGGAGGCATGGGCCCCGGGCGACGCTTCCCTGACCAGGAACGGCTGCCGTCTCCTGGGGCTTGTCCCTTTAGGCGCTTGCTCGGGCGCCGGAGCCAAGGAGGGACCCATGTCGATCGTGAAAATGGTGGAGTTGTCAGCCCAGTCGCCAGACAGCTGGGAGGAGGCCACCCGTCAGGCGGTGGAACGGGCCGCGCGCACCCTGCGCAACGTTCGCTCGGTCTGGGTCAAGGAGTTCGAAGCTGTGGTGGAGAACGAGCAGGTCACCCAATTCAGGGTCATCCTGAAGATCGCGTTCCAGCTCGATGAGGGTGCGAGCGCGAGAAGCACAAGGAGCATGGGAGACGAAGAAATCCTGGGCTTGGATTGATATCTCGAACTTCTTGCCCGAAACACAGACCGGCCGCACTCGGGTGAGATCGTCTAGCTGAGTTGGCGGTTGCTGTGGGCCTGAGCGGATGGCATCTGACTTCATCTTCATGCTGACCCGGGCCGACCGCACCATCCCGGATGCGCACGACCGGGTGCCGGAGGCGCTTGCGGCGGGCGTGCGCCATATCGGCTTCAAGGACATTGGGCTGTCGTTCGCCAGCTTGCGCCGTCTCGCAGACACGATCCGGGCTGGCGGTGCGACCCTGTACCTGGAGGTGGTCAGCCTGGATGCAGCGAGCGAGGAAGCTTCCGCGCGGGTGGCGGCTGAGCTCGGAGTTGATGTTCTGATGGGCGGCACGCGCCCGCCTGTAGTCCTGCCGATCCTGGCCGGCACGGGCATCCGTTACTATCCCTTCCCGGGTGAGATCGTTGGCCACCCGAGTGTCCTTACAGGGACCGCTGACACGATTGTCGAGAGCGCCTGTCGGCTGGCGTCGCTGGACGGGGTCCATGGCCTCGACCTGCTCGCCTACCGCTTCCAGGGCGACGTGCCGGATCTGATCGGCCGGGTCTGCCGGGCGGTCGCCCCCAAGCCGGTGGTGGTGGCCGGCTCCATCGACCGTACCGTGCGGATTGCCGCCATCAAGAAGGCTGGAGCGGCCGGCTTTACCGTCGGCACGGCAGCGTTGGATGGCGCCTTTCCGGCCCGCTCGACCAGGCTCGTGGATCAACTCACATTCATTGCCGAACAGGCATCATTGTCTTAGGTGAGGTCTCTAACGGCCTCGTGAGCCGCGTGCCTGACTGAGGCACACACAAGATCAGAGCTGGCACAGGAGATCTTGGTGCAGCCCGAGACAGGCTTAGGCAGAAGGAGTATCATTCTCCTCCGCGTCTCGGCGCTCATCGCTTGATGTGGGCATGAGCCATGAAGTCGATCCTGGTGCCAGTGGAAGAGCATCGTCTCATTCAGTCTGTTCTGGAGACGGCGCTGGTGCTCGGGCGAGCCGTCGACGGCTACCTGGAAGGTATGGCGATCACACCCAACCTGCCGCCCTACATCGCCTCCGACATTGCTGTCGGCGACATCTCGTTCCTTGATCCTGAGGTGCGGCGGCAGCGGGCTGATGCGTCCCGACGTTTGTTCGAGACATTCATGACAGCGCAGCAGGTTCCGTGGCTCAATGCGGAAGCTATGGGCCTGTCCTTTGGTTGGCGCAGGAGTGAACTGGAGGAGGACGACTTTGTCGGCCACTATGCGCGGTCCTTCGACATCACCGTGCTCGGGCGGCCGAGCGATCAGCCCGACCACCCGCGCCTGCCCACGATCGAGGCGGTGCTGTTCGAGAGCGGCCGGCCGGTTCTGCTCGTGCCACCGACCCCGCCTGCCACGCTTGGAACAACCGTGGTGATTGCCTGGAACCGGAGCACGGAGACGGCACGTACCGTGGCCTTGGCAATGCCGCTCCTGGCTAAGGCGCAGCGGATCGTCGTGATCGACTTTGAGGACTGGGGCGTGTCAGGCCCCTCCTCCCAGGATCTCAGCCACACCCTCACGCACAACGGCTTGCCGGTGGAAACACGAACGGTCCCGAACCCGCATAGACATGCCGGCGAGGCTATCCTGTCCGCAGCCGTGTCGCTCGGGTGCGATCTGCTGGTCAAAGGCGCCTACACCCAGAGCCGGTTGCGGCAGTTCATCTTTGGCGGAGCCACCAGCCAAATTCTGTCGAACACCACCATTCCTGTTCTGATGGCGCACTAGGCAAGGTGTCCCACTTCGCTACCGCAGCGGATCGCCAGAACGGCAGTTCGATTGTCGCTGGCGAGCCAAAGGCGTATAATGGCGGATGCCAAGCAGCCGCGCCACGCGGCGCCGGTCGATCAGGACATGCCTCGTGACGCAGGGAACCCCTTGCTCCATCGGAGGCCCGTCATGACCATCGCACCCACACTTCAACAATACATGGACGAGCGCGGGATCCGGTACGAGCTTGTGCCGCATGAACCAACGATGTCGGCGCTTGGGTCCGCCCATGCAGGGCACATCCCGAGTGACAGGCTGGCCAAGGCTGTCGTGCTCAACGATGGTGGCCGCTACACGCTGGCCGTTCTCCCCGCCTCGCATCATCTCCAGCTGTCCGACCTCAGGACGGAGGTCGGACATGAGATTCACTTGGCCACCGAGTCGGAAACAGCGGATGTTTTCCGCGACTGTGCGCTCGGCGCGGTTCCGCCCGTGGGCGCGTGCTATGGGCTGGACGTCATCATCGACACCAGCCTCGACCCGCAGCAGGAGCTGTACTTTGAGGGTGGGGACCACGCGACGCTGGTCCATGTGAGCGGGGCCGAGTTTGCCCGGCTCAATCCTGGGGCCCAACACGGATCCTTCAGCACCCGCACTTGAATGCGTGGCTCGGGCGGCCGAAGGCAGGCATGGGCCTGACAAGGTGTTGCCCACGCAGGGAGAAGCACGATGAAAGCAGCTCTGGTTTTTGCCGGCAGCGGACCGATTGTGATCCTGACCTCCTATCCCTCGTTGTCAGATCCTGGTTTGCTGCGGACGCTCAAGGCGCATGGGGTTGGCAAGTTTATTGCCTATGAGCTTCCGCTCGACACCGTGGCAGCCCGCTATGGCGGCCATTTCCAGGTGGTGATGAACGACGCTCGCGACAGCGATGACCTGCGGGTGCTCGACGTCAATGGCGACCGTGCCTTCCGGCTCTTCCGGTTCTCCGAGTTGGGTCCGCCGGTCATGCATGACGATGAGCACCCGGATCGGGCAGAGTCGGCAGCCTGAACGGCTGTGTTGCAGTCACTCGGATAGCGCACATTGGGCCTAACCCAAGAGGCCATTCAGGCGGTCAGGCCGAACTGCTGGTGGACGCAACGGATTTCGGCTGTCACTTTCGACGACCGCAAGATGCAGTGGCTTCGACGGATCACGAGCATGACCTTAAGTCCCTTGATCGCTGCTGAGGCTGTTTGCAGTCTCTGGAAGACGCGCATCGACCGGATCATGCTCTTGAGGGCACCTTGATCCGCTCGGGCAGGAAGTTCGCGCCTGATTATGCTGGGCCCTTCGTCACAAGCAGCCAAGCTCAACTGACATTCGGCACCTGGCAGTTTTCAGTCCGTGATTTCTCGCGGCGCGGCTATGGTGTCGTCGTTCAAAGCAACAGAGGTCGAGCGCCGTGCGTCTGAAGGATTGCCTTAATTTTCATGATTTCCGCCGACTGGCCAAAAGGCGCCTGCCTGGTCCGATTTTCAACTACATTGACGGCGCCGCCGATGACGAAGTCACCTACCGTCGCAACACGGCCGCATTCGATACTTGCGACCTCGTCCCCAACGTGCTGCGCGGTGTCACCGAGGTCGACCTTTCGGTGACCGTCATGGGGCAGAAGCTGGCAATGCCGGTTTATTGCTCGCCGACTGCCCTCCAGCGGCTGTTTCATCACCAGGGTGAACGGGCCGTCGCCGCAGCAGCCGCACGTTTTGGTACGATGTTCGGTGTGTCTTCACTGGGCACAACAAGCCTGGAGGAAGCGCGCCGGATCAGCACAACCCCTCAGGTCTATCAATTCTACTTCCACAAAGATCGCGACCTTAACCGGGAGATGATGACACGGGCCAAAAAGGCTGGTGTCGAGGTTATGATGCTGACCGTCGACAGCATCACAGGCGGTAACCGAGAGCGTGATAAGCGCACCGGCTTTTCGATCCCGTTCAAGCCCAATCTTGCCGGTATCACGCAGTTTGCCATCCGCCCGGCCTGGGCGTTCAACTATTTGACGCACGAGCCGTTCAAGCTGCCACAACTCGACGGTCATGTGGACATGGGTCATGGCACCATGTCGATCAGCCGCTACTTTACTGACATGCTCGATCCGTCGCTGTCATGGCAGGATGTCGCTCAGATGGTCGAAGAATGGAACGGTCACTTCTGCCTCAAGGGTGTGATGTCGGTGGAAGACGCCAGGCGGGCGGTCGAGATCGGGTGCACTGGGATTGTACTTTCAAATCATGGAGGTCGGCAGCTCGACGGCTCCCGCACCGCCTTTGAACAGCTTGCGGAAGTCGTTGATGCTGTCGGCGGCCGCATCGACGTCCTTATGGATGGTGGGGTGCAGCGCGGTAGTCACGTCCTCAAGGCACTTTCGCTTGGGGCTAAAGCCGTGGGCCTCGGTCGGTACTATCTGTTCCCGTTGGCGGTTGCCGGTCAGACAGGGGTAGAACGTGCGCTTGAGCTGATGCGCACGGAGCTCGTGCGCGATATGAAGCTGATGGGCTGCACCTCCATGGATCAACTCAGCCGTGACAGTTTACGCTTCCACTGATGCTTTTTGTGTCCGCTTAGGCGAACCCGGATGTTTGTGGTTTCACAGGTCCCTGGTCCCATCCCAGACTCGGAGTAGGGACGAGAAAGTAGCAGGTGCTTGGTGACGCAGCGATGAGACGTAGCATGGCCCGCAACGTTTGTTGTTGCCGGCTCGGGCCATATTGCCGGGGTGGTAATCGCACCGGCCCGGAACCGGTATCAGTGCTGGACCAACGGGCCGCCCGTGGGAGAGCTTGAGACCTGGCTCGAAGCCGCAGAGGAGCATTCGGGCTCCTGGTGGTCAGACTGGCAGGCCTGGAGCGAGGCGCAGGACAGGAGGCGGGTTCCGGCCCGGGAGATCGGCGGGGGCAGGCTCGCCGCCATCGAGGATGCGCCCGGCAGCTATGTTCGGGTGAAGAGCTGAGCACAGATCACCGTGCGCACCACTCATGTGATCAGCTTCGCAGGGCAGCCTGCCTTCGGCTCGTCTCGATTGGCATAGGCTTCCTCAAGCGTTCGACTCACATGTCCCTGAGGCGTCGTCCAACAGCCGCAAATGGGCGATGCCGTAAGGCCGAACGCCCGTGATAAAGTGAAATGACGACCAGAGAATATCGTATGGCCAGCCCAGCCGCTCCATCACCGGGTAGGTGTCGATCACACACCACCGCGGCTCGCCGAGCGACAGCTCCTCCGGACACGCCAGACCCCATCTGAACTCGGCTCCGAGCCGGCGCAGGGATGCGTTCAGCCACGCCTGTCCGACCATCTGGGCGCAGTAATAGTCGTAGGCGAACTCGGCCGGGGCACCCCTTTGCAGTTCAGCGAGGTCTCGCGCCAGTTCAAGAACCTGCGCGGGTTTGAGATACATCAGGAGACCTTCGGCCACCACGAACGTCGGGCCACGCAGATCGCTAAGTCTCGAGGTCCAACCAGCCTCTATGACTGAGGCCGGCACGAGGCGCCTGCGCGGGTGGGGCGGGAAGAGGGCGCGTCGCAACTCCGCAACCTCGGGGAGATCGACATCCACCCAGTGGAGCTGGCCGTTATCGAGCCGCTCGAACTGGGTCGACAGGCCGGATCCGAGACTGAGCACTTGAGCCTCGGGGTGATGGTTGAGGAAGTCATGCAAGAGCCGATCCAACACTAGACTGCGCTCGATCAAGCCCCACAGCATGTCGCGATCGGCTTCGAACAGAGTGAGGTCACACGCGAGGCGCACGGCGATTGCTTCGGCGGCTGGATCAGCAAATCCCTGGTTGGGAAAGAGGCGGCGGGCGAGCGCGCGTGCCGCAAGGGGAATGAGCAGGGTCTGCTCAATGGAGCCCAGATCCGCAATACCGCGTCCGGTGTTCAGGAGGACGGTCAACGCCGCACTCGCTCTCTCGAAGGCAGCAGTGTCGGCATAATGGCTGTCCTGTATCACCGCGACGTCGCCTGGCGAGATGATGCCGGCGAAGCGTTTGTGTCCCCTGTTCGGGACTGGCAAGCGTCCGACTCGGATATCTCGCTGGCCAGATGCACGGCGGCATGATTGTGAGGTATAGTACGCCTATCGCCCCGCCCCTACAATCCGCCTGCGACCACGCACGCTTGATGGAAAAATCCAGCAAGCAGGCTAATGCCCCCCTCGCCTGTTGTAGAGATAGAAGACGCGCCTTGAATTCCAGAGAGAAGTGGTACTCACCCGCTAAGCATAGGTGTATGACGAACGTCCGGACTGTGTCACCCGAGGAATTTGCCAAGGGCTCAGGAATGTTTGTTGCATCATCCATCAGCAGACATTCGATCTACCTTGCAGAAATGCCATGCTCCAATGAATCCTAGTGATCAGTCTTCTCGCAATTCGATTGATCAGTACCCGGGTCAGGGAAGAGGCAGTCAATCTGGGTCAGAAGCAATTCGCCACGGATCCGACTAGCGCTGCAGTCGCTCATGATTGGCAGAGATGCAAGGTGCAGACACGCCTGTGAAGCGAACCTGAAGGTGCCGGGGTTCAGCAACGTCGTCAGCCTATATGCCAATATACTTACGCCTATCTTACCGTTAAGCGAAGTTAGATATCGATTCCGAGCGCCAACCCAAATATTATAGTAAGTTAAATTTATAGACCATTTACAATATCCTGCACCAATAACGGAACAAACAGGTTTCAGGAGGATTTAGACAGGCCTTATAACCATGATCCTCATGGTTGCGTTCCTTCCCACTGGCGGGAAGCCGCAGCTTCCCGCCTTTTTGCAAGGACGCTGGGGGTGCAGGATGTTAAGCCTTGCTTCTCCATACTCCACGGGGAATGAGCCTAACCCGCTGCTTCGGACCAAAAGCTCGGCCAATGACAAGCAGGCTCATGAAAACAAGGGGGCAGACCGACCGCAAGGAACACACGTATGCTGTACCTGTTGCACGATGCGTACTGCCTAATGCTTCCTCCGGCTCGGATGGCGGCGGACCTTACAAGACTAGCCTGTGAAAACCCCTTCAACCCAGCAGCTCATACTCCGACCGGCCGCGTTCTTGCCGCCTCGTGTGCGCTCTTCGAGCGCACGACTCGTACTTATCCCAAGCCGGCCTTCAACCTTCCTGCATCGGAAAAGGTGGTATGGCAGCGGCCCTTCTGTCGGGTGACTGCCTTCGGGCCGCCGTCGAACAAGCCCAAGGTGTTGATCGTCGCTCCGATGTCAGGCCACTACGCCACGCTGCTGCGCGGCACGGTGGCGGCGTTCCTCGACAGTCATCAGGTGTTCATCACCGACTGGAGTGATGCCAAGCATGTGCCGTTGTCTGAGGGCCATTTCGATCTGTCTAATTATGTGGATTACTGCATCGCCATGTTCGAGGCGCTCGGACCAGACCTGCACGTGATGGCGGTGTGCCAACCCTCCGTTCCCGCGATGGCAGCAATTGCGCTCATGGAAGCTGAAGAACATCCGCAGGTGCCCCGCTCGGTCACGCTGCTAGGCGGGCCTGTCGATACCCGGCAGACCCCGACCGCCGTCAACAGCTTCGCTCAGACACGGGACATCCCCTGGTTCAAGCGTCACTGCATCCATCCGGTGCCGGACCGGTTCCGGGGACGAGGGCGGCCGGTCTATCCGGGGTTTATGCAGTTGTGCGGGTTCATGGCGATGAACCCCGACCGTCACCTGTCGGCTCATTGGGAGATGTTCAATCATCTGGTTGAAGGAGACGGCGACTCGGCGGACAAGCACCGGGAGTTCTATGACGAGTACTTGGCCGTCATGGACTTGCCTGCCGAGTATTACCTCCAGACCTTGGAGACAGTGTTCATCGATCATCTGCTGCCCAGAGGGCTGATGCGGCATCGCGGCAAGCGGGTAGACCTGAAGGCGATCCAACGCTGTGCTCTCATGACCATCGAGGGCGAGAACGACGACATCACCGGACGCGGCCAGACGGTGGCAGCGCTTGATCTCACGCCGAACCTGTCACCTGCGAAGAAGGAGCATCATCTTCAAGCCGGGGTGGGTCACTACGGCGTCTTCAACGGCACCCGCTACCGTATGGAGATCGCACCGCGCATCAAGGCATTCATGAGCAGGAATGCGGCCGTCGAACGGGTCCGCCCGCGAAGATCGTCAAGGGATGCTTCTACGAAAAGAGGTGAGGTTGCCTCGCCAATCCTTAGCTCATCACAGCGCCCAGGTGACCTTGCTCGTCCCTGAAACGGCCTAATCGCTCAAGAACTCACGCGGTCGAGCCGGTGTTCTGAAGTGCCATGATCCTCATGGCCCGATGCTGGAGATCCGAAAGCCGCTGCACATAGGGCTCGCGTTCCCGCTGGTGACGTTCCTCAAGCTGAGCGGCAAACCGCTTCTGGAGGGAGTCAGGCCCTGTCCACGCCGCAGAATGCTTCCGGTCGATCTCGTACCGGACCTCTACATCGGCCAAGGAAGCAAGTGCAGTCTGGATTTCATCCAGAAGGTCGTCAGGATAGCAGGCGGCTTGTGCCAGAGGTGCAAAAGGCTCTTGCGCGGCAGAGCTATGGGGCATGGTGCTCTCCCCTTTCAGGACGGCAGCCACCATAGCACCGCCGCGTCCACAAAGAAGGGTGATTTTGCGGCCCAGGAGCGCTTCGCTCCTCTTCAAGCGGCTGATGTGCGGTGATGCACAAACCTGTAGCAGAATCATGCGGCCAACACACCTTGGGCACTGGCGAAATGGAGCCCCTACCCGAAGAGGATTCGGACTGAGGGGAGCAGTTCCGCACCACGCCTATAAACCGTCGATCGTTGAACTGCGGCTGCGGTTGGAGAGGAGAGTCCAGGCGGCTCACGCTCACACGCAGGTGGGTGTTGCGATTGGCCGCGGCTCGGATTTCTACGGGTCGCCGGTGAACTCCGCCGCCCTCGTCATCAGGCACACCACGTTCCTGATTGAAGGAATGACATTCCGCATAGCTTGATGGCCCTTGAGACGGTTTGATGCTATGTTGAATGTAAGGGGCACCTGGACCTTCAGTCGCGGAGACTGGTACGTGTTCCGGAAGCGTCTCACCCGAATGATGGCCGCCGTCCTCGTGTTGATGGCGTCGCCGGCGGTGGGCGCTTCGGCGGCTGGGCCCAAACCTGGTGCTGATCGCTATGTGACCTCAATCGCGATCACCGGAGCCATCGGGCCCGCGACGGCCAAATACGTCAAAGACAGCCTTCTCGCCGCCAATCCGCAGCACGTGGAGGCGGTCATCCTGCGCCTGAACACACCGGGCGGACTGGCCACCAGCATGCGTGAGATCGTCGCCGACGTGCTGGCCTCACCGGTACCGGTCATCGGCTTCGTGGCACCGGCTGGCGCCCATGCGGCGAGCGCGGGCTCCTACATCCTGTATGCCACCCATGTGGCCGCCATGGCGCCGGGCACGAACTTGGGCGCCGCAACCCCGGTGCAGATCGGCAGCCCGCTTGCACCCGCCCCCCGGGAACCTGAGAAGGACAAGGAAGAAGGAAATCGGCCGGCTCTGGGATCTGGCGATGCCATGACGGCCAAGGCAACCAACGATGCAGTCGCCTTCATCCGCAGCCTGGCTGAACTCCGGCACCGCAATGCCGACTGGGCGGAACAGGCTGTGCGGGAGGCGGCAAGCCTCTCGTCCCTGGCGGCATTGGACAAGGGTGTCATCGACCTCGTCGCCACGAGCCCTGAGGATCTCCTCACTCGCCTCGACGGACGGGAAGTCGAGGTCAAGGGCGAGCGCCGACGCCTGGCCACCAAGGAACTCACGATCAGGTCCGAGGAGCCGGGTTGGCTCATCCGGCTGCTCGGGGTGATCACGAACCCGAATGTGGCCTTTATCCTGATGATCGTGGGGGTCTATGGCCTCATCTTCGAATTCAGCAATCCTGGGGCAGTCGCGCCTGGCGTGATCGGCGCCATCTGCCTTGTCCTTGGCCTTTATGCCTTGAACATGCTGCCGGTGGACTACACCGGGCTTGCGCTGATGCTGCTTGGGCTCGCCTTCCTGGTCGCGGAGGCGTTCAACCCGACCGTGGTGCTCGGAACGGGAGGGCTCGTGGCGTTCCTGCTCGGAGCGTTGATGCTGATCGACACTGATGCGCCGGAGTTCCAGGTCTCCTGGACAGTCATTGGCGGAGCCATGGTGGCCAGCATCAGCCTCTTGTCCCTGACGCTCGGCTACGTCTGGCGAACGCGGCATCAGCCCGTTCGCACCGGCGCTCCTGCCATGCTCGGGCAGGCGGCAGAGGTGCTCGATTGGTCAGGCCAGGAGGGGCACGTGCTCGCCTCTGGCGAGCGCTGGCAGGCGCAAGCCTCCCAGGCTCTGATGCCGGGCGAGCATGTTACGATCACCGGCATCGAGGGCCTGATGCTTGAGGTGCGGCGCATACCCGAATTGGTAGAGAGTCCTGGAGGACAGCCATGATCTTCGATTATGTCGCCTACTTGGTTCTGGCGCTGCTCATCGTGGCCTTCCTGGCCGCGGCCATCCGGATCCTGCGGGAATATGAGCGTGGGATCGTGTTCACCCTTGGCCGCTTCACAGGGGTGAAGGGCCCTGGACTGATCATCCTGATCCCGTTCGTGCAGCAGATGGTTCGCGTCGACCTGCGGGTGATCGTGCAGGACGTGCCGCCCCAGGATGTGATCTCACGGGACAATGTCTCGGTGAAGGTCAACGCCGTGATCTACTTCCGCATCGTCGATCCCGAGCGAGCCATCATCAAGGTTGAGAACTACATGGCCGCAACCAGCCAACTGGCGCAGACCACGCTGCGCTCGGTGCTGGGCAAGCACGAGCTTGACGAGATGCTGGCCGAGCGCGACCGGCTCAATGCCGACATTCAGCAGATCCTTGACCAGCAGACGGATGCGTGGGGGATCAAGGTGGCGAATGTTGAGATCAAGCATATCGACCTCAACGAGAACATGATCCGCGCCATCGCCAAGCAGGCGGAGGCGGAGCGCCTGCGGCGGGCGAAGGTGATCAACGCAGAAGGCGAGCAGCAGGCAGCCGAGAAGCTCGTGGAGGCGGGTCGACTGCTCGCGGCTGAGCCACAGGCGATGCAGCTCCGCTATTTTGCGGCACTGCATGACATCGCCAGCGAGCGTTCGTCGACAATTATCTTTCCGCTGCCCACGGACCTTCTGGCTCATCTCGGTGGCGCATCCGAGCGTCAGACCGCTGTGGCTCGCGACCCCACAAGCTCGCAAGACCGCGGCCGCGAAGCAGGGGTGCCCAGCCATGGGGCCAAGCGCGCCTGAGCCCGCTGCCCAAGATGGCATGGACACCACGGAGACGGCAGCCGTGCAATGAAGGAGAGCCCCACCAGCTCTACTCAAGCCTTGCTCGAACATCCTTCACTGCGTGCAATCGGGATCCCGGTGCATCCAACAGATCCTCCACAGGCAACGAGTGTCGGTGATAGGAATAGGATTGTGAGACAGGTACTCAGGACATGCCTGGGTAGGTCCGAAGAGCTCGCCTAAACTCCTGTGGGGTTCCACGCGGATGAGCATGGGTGCATAAGGAGAGATGCGGGTTGCCGAGATCGTCACTTGCGGAGCAAGGAACTCCCGGACCATTGCCTACGGGTCCGGCCCGTGTGAGAGCTCAATCCAAGCGGATCGCAGCAACGTATTTGTGCAAGATCATGCAGTTACCCTGGGGATTGTCGGTCTACTGAGTTTTGTAAGCCATAAATCTCCAGCAAGTGGCCTGTTAGCGTTTTCACACAGTCGCTGTTATGAACTGATCTTCGAACAGATAAAATATAGTATCGAAGTCGCAAAGGAACCTTGCCAACAGCGGGTGCATGGCTCGGTCGCTCAGACTTGAGGCCTGACAGAACCGCGCTGGCCTTGGCGGGACACGACAGCGATGCAGCACGTCACAGTCTTCGGTGGGTCGGGCTTTATCGGCCGGCATCTGGTGGAGTATCTCAGCAGGGTGGGAGCGTCCGTACGGATCGCGGCGCGCCATCCGCTCACAACGGCAGAGCCTCCCAGGCTGGCGCAGATCCAGTACGTCGCGGCCGACATTCTCGATGATGCGGCTGTCAAAGCGGCGATTCAGGGCGCCGACACGGTCATCAATCTGGTCGGCATTCTCTCGCAGGCCCACCGGCAAACCTTCACGGCCATTCATGAGGACGGGGCTCGCCGCGTGGCCGCCACCGCCAGACGCTTGGGTGTGAGGCAACTCGTTCACGTCTCGGCGCTCGGGGCCAGCCGCACGGCACCAGCCCAGGCGGATCGGTCCAAAGCGGCCGGAGAGGTGGCGGTGCGTGCCGCGTTTCCCGAGGCAACAATCATCCGGCCCAGCCTGGTCTTTGGCCCAGACGATCACTTCTTCAACGGCTTTGCCACACTAGCGCGCCGGCTACCGGCGCTGCCGCTGATCGGCGGCGGACGAACGAGGTTTCAGCCCGTCTATGTTGCGGACGTGGTGGCAGGATTCGCCGCTATTCTGGCGAGCCCAGCCAGCCGTGGGACGACCTACGAGTTCGGAGGCCCGAGGGTTTCCACCTTCAAAGAGCTGCTGGAGTTTGTCTGCGCGACCGTCAGCGTCCGACCGCTGCTGGTGCCGGTGCCATTCTGGGCGGCTGAGCTGTTAGGCGGGCTGCTGCAATTGTTTCCCAAAGCGCCACTCATGCGCGATCAGGTCCGGCTGCTGAGAACGGACAAGGTGGTCAGCGGCTCCGAGCCAACACTCGCCGATATCGGGGTTGAAGCCATCGCCCTTGAGACAATCGTGCCTGGGTATCTGGCGGTCTATCAACGGCGGGACTGACGCTTGACACCTGGAGCGAGCAAAGGATCGTGCTTGAGGACTGGCGCGCCTGCAAGAGGTCGCGGAGTTCGACCCGACGTTCCTGAGCCTGGACAACGGGCCGCGGTGACCGCGGCAAGCCGGATCAATCGGCTGATCCTGCCGGGCCTGTCAGGTGTCGGGCGATCCATTCTTTGGCTGTGCCGAGATCCCTGAACGTGGGCTTGTGTGGTCCCTCCAGCCGACCAAACCCCGCTCGAGGTACCACCGCCCTGCCAGTTCCTCATGCAGTTGCGACAGGCGGACCAGAACGGCCACCAGCCGGTCATCGGCAAAGATCAGACAGCCCTATTCGTCATCACAGCCCACAGCGACCTGCACCGGTCGTTCCATGAGGGACAGGTGGCCGCCATCCTCGTGCTCGGCAGAGATCATGTTCTCGCCTCCCGGCCATCGAGGTGCAGGTAGAGCGGATTGAACTTGGCGCGCTGCCGCAGGCGCTCCCAATCATTGATGCACAGGGAGCCTCTGCCCAGGGTAATCAGGCCATCTCGTCGCAGATCCTGGATCACCCGGTTGACATGAACTGTGGTCAAGCCGAGCGCATCGCCCAGTTCCGTCTGGGTCATGGGAAACGCACACGTGTGCTCATCCTCGGCCAGGCCAACGGCCTTGAAGCGCACCAGCAACTCGCGCAGGAGATGGGCGAGCCGCTCATGTGCCGATTTCTGGCCCGGGCCCACTATCCACAACCGGAACATCGCCGCATCGACAATGGTGTCGCGCCACAAGGCATTCGCGATGGTGGGATAGCGCGCATTGAGCTCGTTGAGGCTCTGGTGCGGGATGAACGCCACCATGGTGGGCACCAAGGTGGCGACGCTGTGGTCCATGGTGGTGATGTGGAGGCTTTGCAGGTCCGGGATGTCGCCCGGGATGTAGAAGCCCATGATCTGACGGCGGCCATCATCCAGCATCAGGTAACGGAACACCATGCCTTCAAGGACGAGGCAGCACTCCGCCGGACGGTCCCCTTCGCAGACGACGTCCTGATCCGCCTTGAAGGCTTTGGTAGTCCTGGGCAAGCCACGCAGGGCCTGCTTCTCCTCGTCCGAGAGAGCGGCCAGGGTCTCGAGCTTCCGGATCAGCCTGTCGACATGTTGCGGATCGTTCATGGCGTCCTCCCTTGCGGTGCAGGCGGGAGCGCATCGAACTCTCAGGCATCGGCGCCTGTGATGGAACGGCCGAAGCTTGCAGTAAGATAGCTCTTGCTCAGACGTGATGAAAGGCGGGAATGGCTCGCTTTGACCTCATCTCTGACGGATTGGCATCCCTGCCCGACTGGATAGAGGCTGAGAGTCCGTCCCATAAATCATGAGCACCGTCCCAAGCGGCGGACGAGAAGCATGACGGAAGCAGCGTAGAGGAACGCGCGGGCTGACGTGAGCGTCGCCTCCGGATCTTTCCAGAGCCGGCGGTTGCGGCTGATCCAGGCGAAGAATCTTTCAACGCTCTCCTGTACAATGGTGCTTGGATTTGAACGTTCGATCTCCGCCTGTGCCTCCTGATGGCGGAGGCGGAATGCGGAACACAATCTCGACCTGGCCTTCATCAATCTCGATGCGGCGGACCATC
>JAESFL010000886.1_pt1 | contig 14971 bp, 15 predicted proteins | sample 9269401 | NCBI WGS metagenome assembly JAESFL01 (sample SAMN14506025, study PRJNA617098) | algae metagenome | isolation source: Gloeocapsa sp. UFS-A4-WI-NPMV-4B04 and co-occurring heterotrophs from desert... | place: USA: Utah | collected 2006-10-01 | reverse complement strand
ACGGTGCTCGCCGACACCCCGACCGCCAGCAAGCCGCCGACTTCGCTCGCCGCCGAAGCCAAGGACGTGATCAGCCCGCGGCGATCGGCCCTTGCGCCTTCGAGCAGATAGGCGACGACGCCCGTATATTCGCCCCCCACCGAGAAACCCATAACGCAGCGCAGCAGCAGCAGCAGCCAGCCCGCGGCGGGGCCGATCTGGGCGGTCGTCGGAAGCGCGGCCGTGGCGAGCATGGCGAACGTCATCACCGCCATGGAAAGCAGCATCATCCGCCGCCGCCCGTAGCGGTCGCCGATATGCCCGAACACGGCCGCACCGAAAGGCCGCATCAGATAGGCGACGGCGAAGCCGGCCAAAGTGGTGGCAAGCGACGTCTCGCCGCCGCCGAAGAACACCCTCGCCAACACCGTCGCGAGGTAGAGGTACAAGGTGAAGTCGAACCATTCGACGATCGTCGAGAAGGCCGCCACGGCCATCGACCCGCGCGAAATCTCCTGATCGGGTCCGGCTGTGGCGGTCATCCTGCCCTTCGTCCTGGGAGTTACCGAGGCCAAGGGCCGGGGAGCGCGCGCGGCTCCGGAGCGGATATAGCCTCGCCTCGGCTCGCCTGACAAATGCGGGCGTGCGCGAAGGTCGCTCGAGCCCGTCAGGGAGGTATCAGCCTGGCAGCGGACAGGCCGGGAAACCGCAAACGTTGGGGAGCGGTGGTGGGGAATTCGGCCGCGCCTGACCGGGGGCGGAAGTTTGGGACGGCGGCGGCGCTGACAGGGCGCCGCGACCGTCCCTGCTGGCCGTGAGAAAGAAGAAGATCGGGAAGATCGCTCTCTCCGGTTCAGCCGATCCCGGATAGCCGCAAAAGGTCAGGAAAGGGTGAACGAGGCCCGATGCCCGCCGGCCCCGCACCGCCCGGCAATCTTGTCCAACACCGCGACATGGAGCGGCTCTTCGAACGCGAGCCCGACCACTCCCCCTTTGACCCACGCGACGCGGGAGTAACGGGCTTCGAGCTGCGGCAGTTTCAGCCACACATAGCTTCCGACCTTGGGGGCATGAGAGATGGTCAGCCGCGAACCGTGGGTCGTGAGGTCGAGGATAAGGGCGGGAATGGCCGTTTTTCCGCGTTCCCGGCATACCGCAGCGATCGCCACCGCTGCCCGCCTCACCCGGCGGCGCTCGCTTTCAATGTCATCGCGCATTGGTTCCCCGCCTTCCCCGCCACGGGTAATAACGGCGCTGCGTTAAATTATATTAATCAACAGAAGCTAATTGGCGTGCGGAGGGTCCAAGCGCGACGATTTCAGCGCCCGCACGGCCCAGCCCCACGCTTTCGGCTCGGCGGCAACGTGCGCAAAATCACGCGGTAATTCGCCTTGCCGGCGAGATCCCAATCAGCTCAGCCAGCCGTGCCGGCGCGCGTGCGTCGCCAGCCAGGCAAGCAGGATGGCGCCGGCGCTGACGGTGATCGGCACGGCCAGGCCAAAGGCCTCCACGGCGCCGCTGAAGAAGACGATCCAGCCTTCCAGCACCAACAAGGCCACCAGCGACACGATCAGCACCGGCTGCGCCCAGGCCTTGCGGAGCCACAGGCCGACGCTTCCGATCAGGCCGGCAAAGGCCCCGATCGCAAAGGCTCCGGTGATCCAGCCGGGAATCGAGGAGGCCGCCGCGCGCTCGGCTTCGCTGAGCCCCGCCATCGGATCGCCGAACAGCCCGACCGAGCTCAAATACATGGCGACACCGAACGCGTTCCAGACGACGGCAAGCAGCGCCACCCACCGGAACCAAGTGGGGGGCGATGCGGACAATGCAGTGGCCATGACCTTCCCTCCTTCTTCGTGATCGGCGGCGATTGTGCTCCTTACGGGTCCGAAACACAATCGGCGCCCCCGGTTCGGGCCGGACCAATCTTTTGTGCCGTCGAACTGGCTATTCGGAGAGCTTGACGGGCAGGCCGCGCCAAGGCCCCTATAGGATGGCACACACTGTCCGAGTCGTTTTTGCGTATATGATCTGGACTTCCCGGCAGGCGCCGGAAGCGCGGGGATTCTATGAACAAGCCGACGTCGATCACGGGCAGCCGAAAGCGGAGCGCATCACGCGGCGGTGCCAGCGGTGACTTGCCGGCTTTGTTCCGAACCGCGCAGACCACCGAAGCCTCGCTCGAGCTCGAAGCGGAGGCCCTTGCCGCGCAGCTGGCCGAAGCGAAGGCCCTCCTCGCCGCCGCTTACCAGAAGCTGATCGACTACCGGAGGGAAGTCGCGTCGACGGTCGCCGAGACGGTGGAATTGCGCGCCCGCCTCAAACGGACCGAGGCGCGCGAAGCGGAAGCCCGGTCCGCGCTGGAAGCCGCCCGGAACGAGATCATGGCCCTGGCCGAGGCGGCAAGCTTCGCCCAGCAACTGCTCGCCAATTCCGACGAGGAAATGCTCCGCCGGCGCTGGTGGCAAAAGCTGCTTCGTCTGTAGCGGCAACGCGCTGCGGGCCGCCAGGAGCCCCGGTGTACAAGCGTTCGCCGTCCAAACCCTCGGGTCTTCAGCCGATCGTCAGTCGTGATGCTCCACCTTTTCACCGACGATATCCACCCAAGGATGCTTGCGGTTCTCGTAAACCGAATAGACCGGCGCGGGTAAGTCGCTCCCGGCAAAGGCGCCGAGCGGTACCGCGACCAGATCGGGCCAGGCATCGATGCTGTAGACGATCGTCGATCCGCAGGCGGGACAGAAAAGGTAGGTGAGTTTATTGCCGCTGTCGGCGGTTCGGACGAACTGACGGGACTCGCCGTCGAGCGCGACATTCTCGGCGGGAAAACGAGCCTGCGCTGAAAAAGCGCTGCCGGTCCGGCGCTGGCATTCGAAACAATGGCACACCGATACCCGCACCGGCTCGCCGGCGCATCGGGCTTGCAGCTTGCCGCAGCGGCAGGAGGCAGTTCGCATCCTGCCCTTATGGACGGCGCCGTGCCGCCCGGCAATGTTCGCTCCTCGATCCGGAGCCGTGGTTTCTCAAGCGCCGGCTGTGCCGCCGGTCTTTTGCGGTTGCTGATTGCAGCAGGGATAGTCGAGCTGCTCGTCGGCGGCCGGCCGTCCGCCCGGCGACAGATCGAACAAAGTCCAAAGCGGCTCGACCGTGCCCATGTGGCGCATATCCTGCCCCGGGTCCGCCGGTTCGAAGACGAGCTCGCTCGCCCAATGAAGCCGGATGGTCCCGTCCGCCTCGCGCTTGAAGACCGTCATGATCGGCACCGGCTCGCCGTCCGGACCGTCGCCGCCATAATCGCGGCGAAAGCGGGTGCCGGCGGCGGAAAGCAGCCGCGCATGCTTCCAGCCTTTGTCGCGTGCGAAGGCCGCCACCTGCTCGATCGGCGCCCGTGCCACGATCGCCAGATTCCCGCCCAGCCCTTCGAAATGCGGCATCGTACCTTCCCACATGTCGATCAGCGCGGTGCAGGAAGGGCATGGGCCCTCGCGGAGCGGCACCTCAGCCATGGCTCCCCCGGCGGGACCCGGCCGGTCGTCCTCAGAATGACGCGGAAACATATAATGATAAATCATCAACGCATCGCCGCCGCGGAACAGCTCCGACAGCCTGACCTTCTCGGGAGCGCCGTCGGCGCCGCTCCGCTCGAAGACGTAATCTTCGGGCACCTCGCCGCCCGCCGGCAGCCGGCGAAGTTCGGCGGCGACCGCCTCCATCTGCCGGCGCAGAGCGATCTCGCGCTGGAGCAGAGTGTTGCGCGCGGCGCGATATTCCGACGTTTCGTTCGGGAAGCTGATGCCCATTTGCCCGACTCCTCCCATCACCCAATCGAGCCTAGCACCGTTGGAGGCTCGCTGTCTGTGACGACTGGCGAGCTCGCTGGCCGCCTGCTTTGGCGAAAGACCGACACTGGCGGCGTCATGTGCTAGGATGTTCCCGCAAGCATGTGCAGCGACGCGGAGGCCCCGTGGTACAGTCCAAGGCGAAGAATGTTGACGATTGGATGGCGACGCTCGACGGCGCCCGCTCCCTCGCCTTTCAGCAACTCCGCCGGCTGTGCCGGGAGCGGCTCACCGGCTGGACCGAAGGCATGCGGTGGGGAATGCCGGGCTGTCCGGAGGGCGCGGATCCGGTCGTCGCCTTCAACAGCCAGAAGCAGCACATCGCCTTCTACGCCGGCCCCACCGCCGTCGCCCGTTTCGCCGATCGGCTGGCGGGCCTCGACTGCGGCAAAGGCTGCATTCGCTATCGCCGGCCGGAGCAGATGGATTTTGCGCTGATCGGCGACATGCTCGACGACATCCGAGCCCGCGGCGGGCCCATGGGCTGAAACGGGGGGGGCCGGACCTTACCGCACCCGAAACATCGGCAGGAAAGCGGCACGTGCCGCGCCAAGAGCGGCGACAACGATCCGCCAGGCGCTTATCCACTGAGCCGGCAACACAGGAGGTGCGAGGATGTTACCATTGATCCTTGGGGCGGCTTTGTCGGCGGCACAAAGCGGGGCACCGGTCCACGCGCCGGCGATCGAAGCCCATCTGGCGCCGCTGGTGGGCGATTGGACGCGGCCCGGCCAGGAGACGACCTACCGCGACCATTGCGTCTGGTACGACCGGCGCGCCTTTGTCGTGTGCAGCCTGACCGACAGGCTGAAGGGCGGCCGGGTGGAGGCGATCATGGGCTATTCGGCAGCGGACCAGCGCTACACCTATCAGAATTACGCCAACAATGGGTCGAGCCGCGTTCAATATGGCTATCCGCTCGGCGCCAACGGGCTGGTTTTCACCGACGAGCAAAAGATGGACGGCAAGCCGGTTCGGCTCACGACCTCGCTCATCCCACAGCCCGACGGCCGCTTGCGCATCGTCCAGGAACGTTCGGTGATGGGCGGGCCGTGGCAGCAGGTCGGCGAAGTTTATTACGTCAAGCGCAAATAGCCCTCGCTCGCCGTCGGAAGAATTAGGCGGCTTCGGGCGCTGATGCTGTTTCGCCTACCGCCTTGCGAAACAGCCAGGCGGACAGGAGCCACAGCGCCCCGAACAAGCCCGTCCCCAAGGCGACTTCGTAGACCCCGTGCCACCCTGCCGACCCCAAGCTGGCGGCCAAAGCGATCAGGCCGATCAAGAGTTGAACCGCGGCCGTCGCCGACATCGCTTTGGCCATTCCGGCTGCCCGAAACCGGGCGATGATCGATCCGACGATGGCAACCGCAATCACCGCCAGGAATATCACATTGGCTGGATTGTCCTCGCTGCCGAGAAAGCCGACGGCGAGGTTCACCATCACGAGAAGCAACATGGCCGCGGCCGCCACCACGGCGCCGCCTGCATAAGCCCGGCGGGCGAGCCTCCGCCGGCTGCCGGGCCGCCCGTCATTATCGTCATGGGTCGCGGCCATCGTCCTTCCTCCTCCAACAAGAGGCTCAACCTAAACGGCGGGCGTGCACCCAGCATCGGCAAGTTGTGGACTTTTCGTGGAGAATGGCCGCGGGAGACGCTTGTCCCCAAGGCCCGATCGCTGCCGCACCCGCTTCGCTCGCGGGAGGTATGCCCGCGCCGATGAAATCGGATGCTCGCTTTGTTAAGGATCAACATAAAAAGTCGCGCCGAGGCAAGGAGGCCGTGAAGCCATGCAAGCATCCCAGCCAAGAACGGACCGCGCTTCGCGCTGCATCCAGGCTCCCCGGGAGCAGGTCTTCGAGGCCTTGATCGATGGCGAGGTCGTCGCCGCGTGGCTTCCACCCACAGGCGCGCGCGCGATTCTCGAAGCGTTCGACCCCAGGCCCGGCGGCGCTTTTCGCATGACTTTGGTGTTCAACGGCGAAGCCGGCGTGCCGACGGGGAAGACGTCCGAGACATCCGATAGCGTCGATGGCAAGTTCGTCGAGATCATCGCTCCCCGGCTGGTCGTCCAGCAATTCACTTTTCTCTCCGACAAGCCGGAATTTGCCGGAACGATGAAGATGACGTGGAGCCTTGCGGAAACGGACGGCGGAACGCTCGTCACCATTGCCGCGGAGGGTGTGCCAGGCGGCATCTCCCCCGACGAGCATCAGGCGGGGATGACCTCGTCGCTTGCCAACCTGACCTCGTACCTGGAGAGCAAGCGGCCGCCCGCCGCCCGCTGATCGCCAATCTGGCGGGACGGCGGGATTGGTCCGGCTTCTTTGGGAAGCACCGGCCGCGTGGTAGGGGCGCGCCATGCATTTGTCGGACCCGCTCTATGCCCACGCGCTGCGGCTGATCGAAGCCGGACGGAGGGGCGAGGCGATCCTGCTCGTCAACCAGCGCGCCGCGGCCGGAGATCCCTCCGCATGGCTCACGCTCGCGCTGTGGCAGTGGGAGGGGATCATCGTCCCCCGCGCGTTTGTCCAGGCCCGCGCCCTTTTCGAACGAGCGGGTAAGGCAGGTCACCGCGCCGGCAGGGCGTGCAGCACCAACCTGCTCGCCAATGGTGTCGCGGGGCCGCGTGACTGGAAGGAAGCGTTGAAGAGGCTGCGCGAGGAAGCGCGGCACGACCCGCCCCGGCAGGCGGCGTCGAAGCTCCTCGCCGCCATGCGTCTGACGCCGGAGGGTGACCCGGCAAAGAACGTGCGGGGACAGGCGCTGAGCACTGCCCCGGAAGTGCATTTGCTTCCCAGGCTCTTTTCACCCGCGGAGTGCGATTATCTGGTTCGCGTTGCAGAGCCGAACCTGCGGCCGTCCTTCGTCGTCAATCCGGATACGGGGCTCCCTCAGCGCGACCCGACGCGGACCTCCGATGCCTATGAACTGCAATGGTGCGTGGAAGACCCGGCGATCCACGCGCTCAATCGCCGGCTGGCGGCAGCAACCGGGACGGCCGTCGACCAGGGAGAGCCGCTCCAGATCCTGCGCTATGGCGTGGGGCAGGAATATCGGCGCCATATCGATGCCGTGCCGGGGCTCGAGAACCAGCGTGTGCTCACGGCGCTCGTCTACCTCAACGAAGGCTATGAGGGAGGAGAGCTCTTCTTTCCGCGTACGGGTTTGAAGGTGAAAGGCCGCAAGGGCGATATGATCCTCTTTCGAAACGCTTCCGCGACTGGCGTCCCGGACCTCATGTCTCAACATGCAGGCCTGCCCGTCTCACGCGGGACGAAGCTGCTCGCCAGCCGTTGGATACACCTCGATTCCATCGTTCCGTGACACGGGCGGGTGGCCGCCAGGTCTGCCCTGGTCCTGGCCCCGCCAAGCCTTACAAGACCGAAGCCGAGCTTCAGGGCGCGCCGTAGCGGCCCTCGAGCTCGCGCAGCTTCGGTTCGAAGCGGCGAAACTCCCGCTCCTGATCGTAGGTCTTGGCCGGGCGGCGACAGTCGCTGGTGACGATGAACGCCGGGTCTCGGCCGAACCGGCTCTCGTGGCTCGCCATCAGCCGCGCGATCCGGGCCCTGTAGCGGCGCGCGAAACGGCGCTGAAGCCTCGCGGCCAAGGTCCGGTCGCAGAGCTTCGATCCGCTCGCCGCCATGCTGGCATAGAAAAGATCCTCCGCCAAATTGCCGGGAGAACCGGCACCGGCTTCCAACGCGCCGGCCTGAACGGCCGCCAGCATCAACGCCAGGATCAGCAAGTGCCCCTCCTCCCTCGTCTCATCCGGCACTCTCCATCCCGTTGACCAAGGCGGGCCATTGCCAAAGTGGACATTTTGCCCGCGCGCGTCAGCCTAGCGCGAAGACGTGTCCAGCGGCGAGCCCCTTGTGAGGGCCTGTCCCGCTTTCGCTGAGGCTGCTCTTAGCCGCGGCCCTGGCCCCGGATGCTCAGCATCGCATCCAGCCAGCGCACCGCCATATCGCTCGCCTGATCGGCGCTGAAGGTGGTCGGGTCGAGCGTCAGTTCGAGCCATAGCCCGTCGACCAGCGCGGTAAGGGCGATCGCCGCCGAGCCGGCTTCGCCGCGCGCCACCCCGCAATCGCCCAGGAGCTGCTCCAGCGCGGCGCGATGCTCGGCATAGGTGCGGCGGTGGATCTCGGCGATCGCGGCGTTGGTCTTCACCAGGCTCCAGAAGGCGAGCCAGGTGGCGAGCAGCGATGGCTCGGCGACCGGCGGCCGGAAGCTCGCCGTGACGAAGGCGATCAGCCGATCGCGAGGGTCGCTGCCGGCGCTGGCGCCGGCTTCGCTCAGCGTCTGCGACACTCGCGCCGTCACCTCCCGATAAGCCGCCGCGATCAGATCGTCGACCCCGGCGAAATAATGGGTGAGGAGCCCCGGCGACACGCCGGCACGGGCGCAGATCGTCCGCACCGAGGTGCCGGCGACGCCCCGCTCCGCGAGCGAGGCAGCGGCCGCATCGATCAGCGACTGGCGCCGGACGTCGGCTGTTTCACGGCTGCTCATTGCCGTCAGCATACACTTATTGTACGAGCGTACAAAGGAGCCGCCATGACCGAAGCACAGCTTGCCGAGCCGATCAGCCATGCCGATCCCGACGAGGGATGGAGCCTGCCCGCATGGACCTACCACGATCCGGAATTCTTCCGCGTGGAGATGGAGCGGGCGCTTCGTCCGAGCTGGCAGATCGTCTGTCACGTCAGCGACGTCCCGGACGCGGGTTCGTGGCACACGCTCGACTTCCTCGGCGAAAGCATCATCGTCATACGCGGCAAGGACGATCGGGTCCGCGCCTTCACCAACGTCTGCCGCCACCGCGGATCCCGCTTGGTCGACGGCGCTTCGGGCTGCGCGAGGAAGCTCGTCTGTCCCTACCATGCCTGGAGCTACGAGCTCGACGGCCGGCTTGCGGGCGTGCCCGGCAGAAGCGCCTATCCGCCCTTCGCTGACGAGGATCACGGCTTGGCTCCGGTCGAGCTGGAGCTGTGGCGGGGCTTCGTGTTCGTGCGTCTGAAGGGCGGCGGACCATCCGTCGCGCAGATGATGGCGCCTTATGAGGCGCAGGTCGCGCCCTACCGGTTCGAGGAATTGCGAGCGCTCGGACGCGTCACGCTCCGGCCGCGGCCGGTGAACTGGAAGAATGTCGCCGACAATTATTCCGACGGGCTCCACATCCCGATTGCCCATCCCGGCCTCACCCGCCTGTTCGGCAAAGGCTATGGCGTCGAGGCCGAAGAGAATGTCGATCGGATGTGGGGCGCGCTCGTCGATCGCCCCTCCGCCAAGCTTTCCGAGCGCCTGTACCAGAAGCTGCTTCCTCCGGTTCCGCACCTCGGCCCGGAGGCCCAGCGGCTGTGGCTCTATTTCAAATTATGGCCGAACGTCGCGTTCGACATCTATCCCGACCAGGTGGATTTCATGCAATTCCTGCCGGTTTCGCCAACCGAGACCCTGATCCGCGAGATCAGCTACGTTCTTCCCGACGACCGCCGTGAGATGAAGGCGGCGCGCTACCTCAACTGGCGGATCAACCGGCAGGTGAACGCCGAAGACACGTCGCTGATCGCGCGCGTTCAGGCCGGCATGCAATCGCAAAGCTTTACGGTCGGGCCGCTCAGCGAAGAGGAGGTGTGCCTGCGGAGCTTCTGCCGCAAGATGCGGCGCCTCATTCCGGAATCCCGCTTTCGTCGCTCCCCTCCTCCGGGCTGGAGCGGCCGCCCGCCGGTCGGTGCGCTCGCATGACCAGGCAATATGACGCGATCATCATCGGCGCCGGCCATAACGGCCTGGTCTGCGCCTTTTATCTGGCGCGGGCCGGGTTGAAGGTACGCATCGTCGAGCGGCGCGACATCGTCGGCGGCGCGGCGGTCACCGAGGAATTCCATCCGGGCTTCCGCAATTCCACGGCGAGCTACACGGTCAGCCTGCTGCAGCCCAAGGTGATCCGCGACATGAAGCTCGTCGATCACGGCTACCGCGTGATCGAGCGGCCGATCTCCAACTTTCTTCCGCAGGAGGACGGCCGCTATCTGAAGCTCGGCGGCGGGCTCACGCGTACGCAGGCGGAATTCCGCAAATTTTCCAATTCCGACGCGGAAATCCTGCCCGCTTATTATCAAGCGCTGGAGAATGTCGCGGACGTGCTTCGCGATCTCGCGCTCCAGACGCCCCCCAATCTCGGCGACGGCCTGCGCACTTTTGTCGATGGTGCGCGCCAGGGGCGCCGCCTCGCCAGGATGCCGCTGGATCAGCAGCGGGATGTGCTCGACCTGTTCGTCAAGAGCGCCCGCGTCTTTCTCGACAGCTGGTTCGAGAGCGAGGCGGTGAAAGCGGCCTTCGGGTTCGACGCGGTGGTCGGCAATTATGCCAGCCCCGACACGCCCGGCAGCGCCTATGTGCTCCTCCACCACGTCTTCGGCGAGGTGAACGGCAAGCGCGGCGCCTGGGGCCACAGCGTCGGCGGCATGGGCGCGATCACCGAGGCGATGGCGACGGTCTGCCGGCAGGCGGGCGTCGAGATCAGCCTCGATTCGCCGGTCGAGCGCGTTCTCGTCGATGGGGGCAAGGCCGCCGGCGTGCGGCTGGCTGGCGGCGAGGAAATCGCCTCGAACATCGTCATCGCCAATGTCGGCCCCAAGCTTCTCTACGAGCGGCTGATGGAGCCGTCGGATCTCGCACCGGATTTCCTGCGCCGGGCGCGCGCGTTCAAGGCCGGCTCCGGCACCTTCCGGATGAACGTCGCCTTGTCCGAGCTGCCGCGCTTCACCGCCCTCCCCGAGCCCGGCGAGCATCACCAGTCGGGGATCATCATCGCGCCGACGCTTGATTATATGGACGAGGCGTTCCTGGACGCGAAGCGGCATGGCTGGTCGAAGCGGCCGATCGTCGAAATGCTCATCCCGTCGACCATCGACGACAGCCTCGCGCCTCCTGGCGCACATGTCGCGAGCCTCTTCTGCCAGCAATTCGATCCGGAACTCGACTGGGACGATCATCGCGAAGCGGCCGCCGACGCGATCATCGACACCGTCGAGGCCTGGGCCCCGGGCTTCCGGGCGTCGGTGGTCGGCCGGATGATCCTCTCCCCGCTCGATCTCGAACGCAAGTTCGGCCTCGTCGGAGGGGACATCATGCATGGCAACATGACGCTCGACCAGCTCTGGTCCGCCCGGCCGATCCTCGGCAACGCCGCCTATCGTGGGCCGGTGAAAGGTCTCTACATGTGCGGCGCGGGAACCCACCCGGGCGGCGGCGTGACCGGGGCTCCCGGCCACAATGCCGCGCGCGAAATACTAGCCGACCGCTCCTTCTTCGGCCGCTTCGTGCGCCGCGCCTGAGCGGCGCATGACGAGATAGACGATCCCGCCGACGGCGATGAGCGCCAGCCACGGCCCGAACGCTTCGGAGCCCGCTCCCCATATCGCCCACAGCGCATAGACCGCGCCAAGCAGGCTCAGCATCGGCAGGAGCGGCGATGAGGCGATGCGCCCGGACAGCCTGAGCCGAATCGCGGCCAGCGAGCAGACGAGATAGGGAACCAGCGATGCGGTGGTCGCGAGCAGGATCAGGAAGGTGAAGAGCTCGGCCATCGACTTCGCGTAATTCAGGAACAGAACGATCGTCAGCAGCAGGCTGGAGGTGAGATGCGCCCGAACCGGCGTTCCGCGTGACGAGGTGCGGGCGAGAAAACGGGGAAAGACGCCGTCCTTGGCCATCGCCCAGGGCATCTCGCCCTGAAGGAGGATCCAGCCGTTCAAGGCCCCGAAGGCGCTGATGACGGCAAAGACCGCCACCCACTGGCCGGCCGCCGGGCTCCAATAGCGGCTGACGAAGTCGGCGAGCGGCGCGCCCGATTGGGCCGCTTCGGCCGAGAGCAGCAAGGCGACGGATGAGCAGGCGAAGAGATAAAGCGCGCCGGTGAGCGCGGTGCCGATCAGGGTCGCCCGGGCGATGGTGCGGCTCGGATCCTTTACCTTCTCGGCCGGGACCGTCGCGGATTCGAGGCCCAGGAAGGCCCAGAGGGTGAGCGCGCCGGCGGCCGCGATGCCGCCCTCTCCTGAAAAACTTATGTCTTCCACGCGAAGCGGCGGCAGCTCGGCTCCGCCGCCGATCACATAAGCGGCGAGCGCCACCACCGCCGCCAGCGGCAGTGTTTTGACGATCGTCAGGACGAGCTGCACACGGCCCGCGAGCTGTGCGCCGAAGCAGTTGATGGCGGTCATCGTCCACACCATCGCGCAGGTGACGAGGACGCTGTTGTCCGCGACGCCCGGCACGAGCGTGCTCAGCGGAGCGACCACTCCGGTGGCGATCGCCACGTTGCCTACCCACAGCGAACACCAATAGCTCCAGGCGACGAGGAACCCCGGAAAGCGCCCAAAGGCTTCGCGCGAGTAAACGTAAGGGCCGCCCGCTCGCGGAAACTGCCGCGAGAGCGAGGCGAACACGAAGCCAAGGCACAGCGCGCCGCCGATGGTCACGAACCAGCCGAAGACGCCGTTCCAGCCCAAAGGCGCGAGGCTGGCGGGAAGGAGATAGACCCCTGACCCGATCATGTTGCCCATGACCAGGGCAAGGCACATCCAGAAGCCGAGGACGCGCTTCTCCGCCGCCTGGATCATGTCAGCTCTAGAATTTGGTGCCGACCTTGATCCCGATCGTACGCGGCTGCGTCACATAAGTGTAGATCTTCGGGCCGATATTGAAACCGAGCGGCCGGAGATCGGTCCCGCATACCGTCTCCACGCACTGGATGCTGTTGCCGACCTGGCCGCGCGTGTCGAACAGGTTGCGCACGAAGATCTCGGCTTTCCAGACATTGCTCTTGATGCCGGCGCTGAGATCGACGGTGGTATAATCCTCCAGTTTGCCGAGAATGGCTCGTTCGTTCAGGCGAAGATCGCTGGTGCGCGCGCCTTCATGCACGACGCCGGCCTGGAAATGGCCCTCCAGCGCGCCCACCGGGAATTCGTAGCGTGCAAGCGCATTTCCCTTGATGCGCGAGGTGATCGGCAAACGCGTTCCGGCCGGTGCAAGCAGAGCGTTCGGGGTTCCGTCCGCGCCGGGCAGCGTGCAGTCGAACAGGCTGTTGGCGATCAGGCAGAAGTTCTCGGTGATCTCCGCGTCATTGTAGGAAGCGCCCGCGGAAAGCGTGAGGCCCGGAGCGAGCCGCGCCCACAGATCGACCTCAGCGCCGCGGATGCGGGCGTTGCCCGCGTTCCGGATTTCGGTGAGGCCGTTGGCGCCGAGGAAGGACAGTTGAATGTCAGTCCAGGTGAGCTGGTAGATCGCGCCGTTGAACCTCAGCCGGTTGTCGAGCCAGCTCGTCTTGAAGCCGAACTCAAGATTGTCGATGAAGTCGGGCTGATAAGGCGGCAGCTCGCCGCGGCGGTTGATGCCGCCGGGACGGAAGCCTCGTGATATGGTGCCATAGACCAAGGCGTCGTCGTTCACCTTGTAGGTAAGGTTGAGGCGGTGGATAAAGTCCGTGTCGGAGGTCGTCTTGTCGAGGTTCGTGCAGGGCGAATCGTCCACCACCGGCGGTGCGAAACAGGCGGCCACGCCGGTTCTGCTGCTATATCCTGAACTGAAGCCGAAGAAACCTTCCAGCGAGTTCTTGTAGCGGAACATTCGCGTGCCCATCGTAAAGCTGAGCTTGCTGGTGATATCAGCGGTAAGCTCCCCGAACACGGCATAGTCGCGATCCACGCGAAGCTGCTGCGTCAGCCAGATGTTGCTTTCCGTCCCCGGTACGGTGATCGCGTCCGCAATGTCGTCGACGATGTAATTCTGTTCGATCCGGTGCGTCTGGCGCTGGTAGAACAGCCCGCCGATGAAGCGGACCGGCCGATCGCCGGGCGAGGCGAACCGCAATTCGTGGCTCTGTTTGGTGTAGCGGTCTGCGAACTGGATATATTGGTTCGGGTTGACAAGGTTGCCCGCATTGTCCGTGAAGTAATTCCCGTATCCCGCCAGCGCGTCGTAGAAATAGGCATAGTCGACATAGTCGGTTTCGCCATCGACCTTCCGGGTCAGATAGGAACCGGCATAAGTGAGGTCAAAATTGCCGATCTTCCCCTCGATCGTCAGCGCCGCCTGGATCCAGCGATCGTCCGAGCGTTCCGGATTGAATTGCTGGACCTCAAGCTCGTCAAGGCCCGATTCCTGCGCGAATGTACCGTTGCCGACCTGCTTCTGCCCCATGATCTGCGGCGTGATCGTCCAATTGTCGTCGAGATCGATCCTCAGCGCCGCACGGGCGCCGTAGGTCTCCACATCGTTGTAATTCTCTTCAACGAGATCGTCATTGTCGAAGGTGATACCGGAACTCGGGAAGGTGAGTGAGCCCGGAATATTGTCGATATAGCCGCCGTCGCGCCGATACCAGCCGACGACGCGAACGGCGGCCTTGTCGCTGATCGGTGCGTTGATGAAGGCTTCGGCAACGCCGCCGGCCTCGCCGTGCCGAACCGTGTTCAGCTCGATATTCGCTTCGCCGTAGAAGCTCGACGTGTCGGGCTTGTTGGTGATGATGCGCACCGTGCCGGCCTGGCTGGAAGCGCCGTACAGCGTCCCCTGCGGGCCGGCGAGCGCCTCGACACGGGCAATGTCGAAGACGTGGATGTCGAGGGCGCCCGTAATCGTCGTGATCGGCTGTTCGTCCAGGTAGGTGCCGACGCTCGGAAGGGAGGCCGAATGGTTCGCATTCTCGCCGCTGGCGACGCCGCGGAAATAGACGTTGGAAAAGCCGGGGCCGGCGGTCTGGATCGAGATGCTGGGGACGTAGCGAGCAAAATCGTCGAAGTCGGAGACGAGCAATTCGTCCAGCCGCTCGGTTCCGATCGCCGTGATCGCGATCGGCACGTCCTGGAGGTTCTCTTCCCGTTTTTGCGCGGTGACGATGATGTCTTCGCCGTAATTGTCGGCGCGGGGCGTATCGCTCTGGTTGTTGGACCCGGCATCGTTGATCTGTCCATCGCCCGATGCGGTCGCTTGGGCGAAAGCGGCCCCGCTGGTGCAGAGCATCGTGCTCGCCAGAAGGACTGTGGCCGTAAAGCCGAGCTTGGCCCGTGCCGAGTGATGAATCCCCATCTTTCGCCCCCTCTTGATGTAGCGCAAGATGGTGTTCAGCTTTGCGGGAGCGGTCAATT
>JAESFL010000885.1_pt1 | contig 15026 bp, 11 predicted proteins | sample 9269401 | NCBI WGS metagenome assembly JAESFL01 (sample SAMN14506025, study PRJNA617098) | algae metagenome | isolation source: Gloeocapsa sp. UFS-A4-WI-NPMV-4B04 and co-occurring heterotrophs from desert... | place: USA: Utah | collected 2006-10-01 | reverse complement strand
GTTCAGGTTGCGCGTCATTTCTGAATGTCCACATCGTCATGAATCGGTTCTGGGTAGAGGATTCGCTCTGGCCTTGAGAGCGGATGGTTCAGACCCGTACCAAAGACCAGCACCTGACCCGAAGTAGACTCTCCCTCAATCGGACACTCCCTCGCGGGTCGTGCCCCTCGAGAGGGTGTGACCCGCCTGCCCAGGCCGCGATCAGTTCAGCGTTGAGGCGATAGGATAATGGCTTGGCTCAGAGCTTCCAACATGCTGCGCTCATCCGCTCTGCCCGTGCCGGCGATATCGAATGCTGTGCCGTGATCGACCGAGGTCCGGACGACCGGCAGGCCCACAGTCACATTGACGCCCTCCTCAATTCCCAGGACCTTGACGGGCCCGTGCCCTTGATCGTGGTACATGGCCACCACAAGGTCGAAGTCGCCGCGCTGGGCGCGGAAGAACAGCGTGTCGGCCGGCAATGGCCCTTCCACGTCGATTTCGCGCGCCCGCAAGGTGCGAATGGCCGGCTCGATCTTCTTCTCTTCCTCACCGCGGCCGAACAAACCGTGTTCGCCGGCGTGGGGGTTGATCCCGCACACGCCAATCCGGGGTCGAGGAAGACCTGACCGTACCAGGGCCTCGTGGCCGCGCAGGATCGTGCGCTCAACCAAGTCGGGCTCGATCCGCGCGATCGCATCGATGAGGCCGATATGAGTTGTGACATGGATGACGCGCAGCTTCGGTGTCATCAGCATCATCGAGACCTCAGGGGTCCCCGTCAGCGCCGCCAGGAGTTCCGTGTGGCCGGGATAGATGTGTCCGCCCGCCTGAAGCGCCTCCTTGTTGAGGGGAGCCGTGCAGATCGCGTCGGCTGCGCCTGCCAAAGCGAGTGCCACCGCCCTCTCGATGTACCGAAAGGCTGCGTTGCCAGCGAGGGCAGACAAGCGGCCCCAAGGTAGATCCTCTGGGATCAAGGCAAGATCGATGCAATCGACGGTTCCGTATTGGAATGTTCCGGCACTGGGCTCCGGAACAGCCTGGACAGCAAGCGGTACGCCGGTGATCCGACCCGCAGCGCGCAGTCGCTCCGCGTCGCCGATGACCAAAGGACGGCTGCGCTCATAGACCACGCTATGAGAGAGGGCCTTCATGATGATCTCCGGGCCCACGCCTGCGGCATCGCCCATCGTGATCGCAATGATCGGCTTTGCCATGCGCAACTCCCTCCTGCTCACAATACCGCCCTCAGCCTTATCGCCACTCAGGAATCGACGCTACGGCCGCGGAGGGCGTCGATGCTCCGGATCAGGGTCGTCGGATCGCCGAACGCCCCCGCCTTGGTGATGACAGACAGTCCGGACATGCCCAAAGCCGACGAGAGCGGGATTCCAGGTTGGACTTCGCCACGGACCCTCAGCCCAGGGATGCCGGAGCGAGTGAGAATGGCCCGGGCCGTTTCACCTCCCGTCGCTATGAGGCCGCCCAGGTGGGACAGCCGTGGCGCAATGAGGTCAGCCAAGGCGGCCGAGAGCTGTCGGCCTTCCCGCAGATCAACTCCCTTACTTCCGTCGATGGCCACAACGAGATCCTTGCCAGCGGCTAGTGCGGTGTCGATCCTGCCGGAGACAGAGCGAAGAAGCCCTGACGCTCCGCCTGCGCGCAGAACCGCGGGTGCGATCATGATCGCCATCGTCGCCCTCTCTTCCACAAGGGTTCGAACTTGCCTGTCCGACACATGCGACGCGCTGCCGACGGCTACCAGCACAGGCCCAACGACGGCGGGATTGGGCGCCCGCGTGGCAGCCGGACGGCCCTCCCTGCCGGCAAGGGCGCGCATCAAGCCAGCCGATCCGACGCAGAGTGGCATCGATGTGAGGGCAAGAACCGTACTGGCGATCATGTCGAGATCGTCATCGGTCTGCGCATCGCACACGATGACGTCGGCACCAGCCGCGCTCCTGCTGGCGAAGACGACGGACAGCCGGTCTGGTCCTAGTCGGACGTCGTCGAGTGAGGCATGCGTAGCACGAAGCCCCTCGGCAGCAAGCCAGGCTGCCGGTTCGGCTGGACGCGTGAAGCCCTCCCGCGCCCAAGTCTCCGTCGCCTCGAGAGCAATCCCATCCAGGAGACTACGACCATCAACAACGGTACGGCCTGCCGCTGGAAAGGCCGGAGCCACGATAGCGAGCGGCCGATGCCCAAGGATCGTAGCCATAGCCTTGAGCACGCACGCAGTCTCCCGGGCCCAGTTGCCTCGCAGGGTCGAGTCCATCTTCTGGTACAGAATACGGGTGTCGAGGCTCAGGAAGCGTTCGACTTGCGCCGCCATGGTTACGCCGGCTTCGTGCGGGGATTTTGCACGGGAGTCGACGTCAACAGCAATGACGGTGGCGTTGTCGGGATCGGCCCGTGGGTCAATGAGCACGAGCGGGTCCATGCCACAACGTAAGCAGGAGCCCGCACAATCCGCCGCACCAGACAGGTCGTCTGCAAGGATGAGGATCTCAATCATGGCAGCGGGCGCATCTTTGCGCTTGGCGGGGGCAGCCGATATGACGTGAGTCCAAGGGATTGGATAGCCTAGCCAAGCGTCGAGGAGGGGAGGGTGTCCTGATAATGGCCAACGCCGCTGGATGTAGCAGCAGCTTACGCAGGAACTGGAGTGATGAAGCGGTAGCTCGCACCGACTTGTCGCGCTTCACAAGGCCAGTCTGAGCCTTGGTTTCAGCACTCACATAGGCACCCGCGCCCCTAGGCACCGCTACACCAGGGCACTACAGCGCACCAAGTACTCCCGCCCTGAGTGGCGCCGCGGTGGGTCAATCTTCGACATCACCGAAAGCAGAATGGTAACATGCGCCGGGGGACTTGGCCCGAAAGCAATGCACTGGAGCCGTGGGGGATCAGGTAAGCCGCTAAGCGCCGATGCGGCAATTAGACAATATCCCACGATGAGTTTACGGCTCTAGCTCACCTAGCATCACCAACTCCGAAGCGATGGTCATGATATGGACTGCCAGACAGCTGTGCAGTTCGCGTCGATCCCAGTCTCCGTCGCTCTTGTTGCATTGTAAGATTCAATTTAGCTGGATGGGGTTGGGCTTGGCGAAGTGACAGGCTGCATATTGTCCGGCTCCCACGCTGGTTAGAGCCGGGCGCTCGACCGCGCAGATCTCCGCGGCTAGCGGGCACCGGGTCCGGAAGCTGCAGCCGGAGGGCACATCCGTCGGGCTCGGCACATCGCCCTCCAGGATGATCCGCTTCGTTGAATGGTCGGGATCTGGCTCGGGCGCAGCGGATAGCAGGGCCTGAGTATAGGGGTGGTGCGGCGCAGAATAGACGGCGTGTTTTGGGCCGATTTCCACAATGCGACCGAGATACATGACAGCTACCCGGTCCGCAATGTGGCGCACCACAGCAAGATCGTGCGCGATGAAGAGATAGGATAGCCCCTTCTTCTCCTGCAGATCCTGCATTAGGTTGATGATCTGAGCCTGGATTGACACGTCGAGAGCCGAGACCGGCTCGTCGGCGACCACAAAGGTCGGATCTACCGAAATGGCTCGCGCGATACCGATACGTTGACGCTGGCCACCTGAGAACTGTCGCGGGTAGCGGTCCATGAAGCTTGGGGGTAGACCAACCTGCTGTAGGAGGTCTGCGACCCGCTCGCGGCGCTCGCGGCGGGAGCGCACGAGGCCGAACACCTCGAGCGGCTCGGCAACAATATCGGCGATGCTGCGCCGCGGGCTTAGGGAGCCGTAGGGATCCTGGAAGATCATCTGCGCCCGGCGACGCATGCCTCGCATCTGGCGCCATGAGAGTCCAGCGAGATCAACTCCGTCGAGGATGACCCGCCCCGAAGTGGGCTCGATTAGCCGCAACAGGAGGCGGCCGAGCGTGGACTTGCCGCAGCCGGATTCGCCTACAAGTGCCAGGGTCTCACCTTTCGCAAGGGTGAATCCGACGCCATCCACCGCCCTGACCTCGTCGCGGCGGCGCGTCAGCGACAAGCCTCCGGCATCGGAGAAGACTTTGGTGAGCTTCTCAACTTGGAGGATGGTCTCGCGGGCGGTCGTGTCCAACATGTGGCCGAGCGCCGCCCCATTGGCTTCGCTCATGGAGTCGTCTCCAGACTTTGTGTGGGCAGCGCCTCAGCGGTTACCCAGCAGGCGCCCCGATGCCCCGGCCCGAAGGGGAACATCGGCGGCGCGTGCACGGCGCAGTGACTCACGCGAAGCGTGCATCGGGAATAGAAGCGGCACCCGGCCTGAACCGACCCTGGCAGTGGAACCGATCCCGGAATTTGGTACAGCCGCTGGCGGCCGTCGTCGAGACGCGGGATGGATTGCAGTAGCCCCCGCGTATAGGGGTGCGAGGGGCGACGGAAGATCGAGCGGACGTCACCCTCCTCGACCACCGAGCCGGCATACATGACGATCACGTGGTCGCAGACATCGGCAATGACCCCGAGGTCGTGAGAAATCAGGAGGATCGCCGTGTTGAGGGTCTGCCGGATCCTCTTCATGAGATCCAGCACCTGGGCCTGGATCGTCACGTCGAGGGCCGTTGTCGGCTCGTCGGCGATCAGGAGCTTCGGATTGCAGGCGAGCGCCATCGCAATCATCACGCGCTGGCGCATCCCACCAGAGAACTGATGCGGATAGGCGTGAAGACGCCCTGCGGGGTCCGGAATCCCAACGAGTCCGAGTAACTCGACGACGCGCGCCTCGCGCTGCTCGCGGCCCTTGTCGTGATGGAGCAGGATGGCCTCGCCGATTTGGTCTCCGATGGTCATGACCGGATTGAGCGAGCTCATTGGCTCCTGGAACACCATGGCAATATCGCGGCCGCGAATGTCCGGCATGTGAGAGCGGGGGAGATCAAGGAGATTGACACCTTCGAACTCAATACGGCCCTCAACGATCCGCCCGGGCGGCTCCGGGACCAGGCGCAGGATCGAGAGGGAGGTGATCGACTTGCCCGATCCCGACTCGCCCACAATACCAACGGCGCCACCAGCCTCGATCTCAAAGCTGACCCCGTCGACGACACGGATCGGCTTGGCACGGGGCCCGAACTCGACCGCGAGGTCACTCACCTTCAGGAGTGGCGTCATGGGCGGCCTCCAGATTGGCTCTGTATCGGATCGCAGCTCGAATGCGAAGGGCGATCTGCGGATTGAGAGTACCTTGAGCGGTATGACCGGACAGGCTCATGGCGCCGTATCCGGATCAAGGATATCCCGGATGGCGTCGCCAAACAGATTAAACGCCAGCACCACGCAGGTGATCGCGAAGCCGGCGCCGATAATCGGCCAAGGCGAACCGAAAAGGCTGTTGAGTCCGTCGCGGATGATATTACCCCAGCTCGGATTCGGAGCCTGCGTGCCGATGCCGAGGAAGCTGAGTGAGGCTTCAAGCCGGATCGCCGACGCCGTCCACAGGGTCGCAAGGACAACAATCGGAGCGGCGAGGTTCGGGATCACATGCCGGAAGATGATCACGGGCGTGGTCACGCCGACGGCCACGGCGGCTTCTACATAGGGTTCCTGCTTGATTGAGAGAGTCTGCGCCCGGGCAACCCGGGCGAAGCCAGGAACGAAGGCAGCCGTCAGCACCGCGACGATGTTCCAGAATCCGCCGCCAAGAGCAGCTGCGATGATGATCGCGAGTAGGAGCTCGGGAAAGGCAAGCAGGAGATCGACGAGACGCGAGACAACTCGATCGATGATGCCACCGAAATAGCCCGCCACGACGCCGAGCGCAGTGCCAATCAGAGCTGCGAGCGCTGGCGATAGGAGACCGAAAACCAGCGAGTTGCGCGAGCCGTAGATCATTCGCGAGAGCACGTCGCGGCCGAACTGGTCTGTACCGAGCCAATGACTCGCGGAGGGGCCTTGATTGATCTTGATGTAGCTCTGCGCCAGCGGGTCGTAGGGTGCGATCCAGGGGGCTGAAATTGCCACGACCAAGAAGATTGCTATAACGATCGCCGCGAAAACCGTCGCAGGTCGGCCGAAGAAGGCTCGGTAGATTGCGAGTCGATCCAGGTCGGGAGCGAGCGTTTCGGTAGGACGAGCCGTGCTGCTCATCATGTCACCCAGATTCCCGGCTCTACTGCGACGAGCGCAATTCTCATCATCACTTCACCCGGATCCTTGGATCGATTAAAACATAGACAAGGTCCATCATGAGGTTGACGAGTACGACCACCATGGCGAAGACGATGACGCCTGCCTGGATGACCGCGTAGTCGCGCTCCGCAATCGCCGAGATAAGCAGGCTACCAATCCCAGGGCGGTTGAACACGAGCTCGATTGCGACCGACCCCGACAGGGTCGCGAGCAGACTGAGGCCGAGTCCGGTAGAGAGGGGCAGCAGCGCGTTGCGCAGCCCGTGCCGATAGATCACTCGCGTCTCGCGAGCGCCCTTGGCACGAGCGGTGCGGATGTAGTCGCGCCCGAACACTTCGAGGAGCGAGGTGCGGGTTAGCTTGCCGATGAATGCGGCTTTTACAAAGGCGAGCGTGAGGGCAGGCAGGACGATGTGGTGCATGCGGCTCATGAAATCGGTCCCGCCGCCATTGACCGGAAACCAGCCGAGATTGAGCGAAAAAACGATGAGCAGCAGCGCCCCGAGATAGAAGTCTGGTATCGCGTACCCGATGAGCGAGAACATCCGAACGCCGGCGTCGGGCAGCTTGTTGCGGTGGGTCGCGGCCACAACACCGAGCGGAATCCCGGCCACGATGCCCATGATCATAGCCACGAGCGTGAGCTCGATCGTGTAGGGGAGATGGTGGGCGAGGAGCTGCAACACCGGCGTGTTGTTAATGAGCGAGCGCCCGAAATCGAGTGTCAGCACGCCGACCAGAAAGTTGATGTATTGCTGCCACAGCGGAAGGTTGAGGCCCATCTTCACCCGCAGCGCAGCGAGTTGTTCGGGCAGAGCATTGTCCCCGAGGGCGGCGAGAGCTGGGTCCCCGGGGAGAATGCGCATTGCGACGAACACGAGAGTCAGGACGAGCAGGACGGTCGGGATCGCATCCGCGAGCCTCCATGCGATGAACCGAGCCATGGGCGCCGTTCCGTTCCGCGCGATCAGGCGGCTTTGGTGGCGCGGTGGAAGCGCCAGCGCGCGTAGCCGCTCTTTACTGGATAGCCGAGGTCCACATTCGCTCGACGCGCGACCGTGAACGACAGAGTCGAGAGGCCGATCAGCGGCAGGTCGCGGAGCACCTGCAGTTCGATCTCACGGCAGATGCGCTCGTATTCCTGGAAGTTGGTGGCCTGGAGTGCCTTGTCGAGCAGATGGTCGATGCCCGGCATCGCAACGCCATAGTGGCTGTAGTTGCCGCCGCCCGATCCGTCCGCCTTTACTTCAGACTTTGAGGAAAGCTGCTGGAAATAGATCTGAGTCGGGATGGGCGGATAGCTCGAGGAGTGCATTGCAAGCGTGTTTTTGTCCGACCGGTTGTCGGCGTGATAGGCCGTGTGGTCCCCGATCTTAAGGTCCATGTTGAACCCAGCGAGGCGGAGCTGCTCCTGCACGATCAGCATTGTGGAGGCGTAATCCTCGCGCTTGCTGCACAGAGCGACGAAATTGATGCCGTTCGGGTGTCCGGCCTCGGCCAGGAGCGCGCGCGCCTTCTTGGGATCGTAGGGGTAGCGCAACTCAGGCGGCAACTCATCGGTCTTGAAGCCTGCAGGGAAGAAGTCGGGTTGAAGGCCAGCCATCACGCCGCCCATTGGGGCAAGCGCCTTAGCGACGGCTGGCCGGTCGATAGCATGCATCAGAGCCTGCCGGACCTTGAGCTTTTCGAAGGGTTGACGCGTGAGGTTGATGTGGAGGGTGTTGAACGAGCCCGGCGCTGTCATGTCGAACTTCAGCGTTCGGTCACGCTGGAGCATGGAATCAACCCAACCGGGGGCGCGCACGGCCTCCATCATGTCGATCTTACCCGACAGGAGCGCCAGCGTCCGCGCGGTGGTGTCGGCTATGTAGAGGCATTCCACATTGGCGATCTTAGCCTTCTGGCCCCAGTAGCCCTCATGCCGCTTTAGTGTCATGCCGGAGTTGGGATCGAACTTGACGAGCTCGTAGGGCCCGGTCCCGACTGCATCGGTCTGGAACGCCTCGCCCATCTTCTCGGCAGCCTTTTTGGACACGATGGAGGTGTTGTTGTTGAAGACGCTCGTTCCCAGGAATAGCGGATCCGGGTTCTTGAGCGTAATCGTGACCTCGTAGGGTCCGTTGGCGACGATATCCGCGATATTGGCAAGAATGGTGGTGTTGGTACCGTCCGCGATGGCGCGTTTATACGAGTAGACCACGTCATCCGAGGTCATCTCACCATACCCCTTGTGGAACTGGACGCCCCGGCGAAGCTGGAACGTCCAGAGCTTGGCGTCTTCGGAGGATGTCCAACTCGTTGCCAGCGTCGGGATGAACTCCTCGGGCTTCGTCGCGAAGGTACCATCTTCGGGGCGGACGAGTTGCTCGTACATCTGCTCCGTAGCCCAGTTATCCGATCCCTGCGTGGTGTAGTTCGGATCGGAATGCCGCGGGCGTCCGGCCGCAATGCCGATCCGGATCACGTTCGATTCCTGCGCACCGGCCTGATCGAAGGTGACGATCGCGGCCGCCGCGGCCGCTGCACTGAGCTGCAGAATGTTGCGTCTGTTGAGATCCATGGCCGTTCTCCTCCCGTATGGGCCCGACGCTGCTGTGTCAGAGCCTATTTCTGATTTTGGTCTCATTGATCATCAGGCCGAGCCCTGGCCCGTCTGGCACAGCAAAGCTGCCGCTGATCGCTTTCGGCAGGCTGTCGAAGGCCACATCCATGCGTCCGGATGCGTCCGCGTACTCGGCCGGCTTCGTGAGGTGCATCAAGGCCGCGAGCACGTGCAGGTTCGCCACGTGCCCGATCGTTGGCTGTGTCTGGTGCGGCACAAGCTCTACCCCATGCGCGTAGCAGATAGTGGCGCATTGCATTAGGCCGGTGATGCCGCCCATCTTGACGATGTCAGGCTGCACCATCCGGACGCCCGCGTGTATAATGTCGACGAGACCTTGCAAGGTGTAGGTCTGCTCGGCCGCCGAAACTGTAATGTCGAGGCGCTGCGCGACTTCGCCCATGCCGCGTACGTCATAGTGCTGGACGGGCTCCTCGAACCAGACATAGCCGAGGTCCTCGAGCGCTCGGCCGACCCGCATGGCTCCGCCGACCGAGTAGCCGTTGTTGGCGTCCCATGCGAGAGGAAAGTCGTCGCCCACGAGCCTGCGTACCGCGCGCGCCTTGGCGATATCGCTGGGGATGTCAAAGTCGAGTTTGGAGCGGTCGCCGTCGCGCCGAATTTTGATCGCCGCGGGCGTCTCGGCCCGCCACCGCGCCTCGACAGCCCGCACCGTCTCGTCAACGGTGCGAGCAGCGTTGCCGCCGATTGAGGCGTAAAAGGGCACCTCCGTGCGCCAGGCCCCGCCGAGCAACTTGTAGACCGGCAGGCCGAGGATCTTGCCCTTCAGGTCCCAAAGCGCGATGTCGACCGCTGCCAGCGCGCCGGTGAGCGCGCCCTCGGGTCCGAGCTTGATGTTGCGGTGATACATCCTGTCGTGAAGCACGGCCTGATCGAACGGATCGGCTCCAATCAAATCCTCAGTCAGGTCGCGCTCGATAATCCCGAGTGAATGCAGCCCGCCCTGCATTGGCGACGCTTCGCCGTAGCCGACGATCCCGTCCTCGGTCGTGATCCGCACGAGGGCGCTACGGCGGCCCGGCGGATCGTTGGGCTGCCAGGCGACCTGAAAGGCCTGGACCGATGCGATAGTCGTTGAATGTGCCACGCGCGTGCTGCCCCTCAGGTGCTGAATGCGGAGGTTGCAGACCGGGTCTGGTCCCACCCCACGGAGTGGCGAGCACCGCACGCGGTCCGGGTCCCGACGCCCGCTGCGGACCACTGCTCCCGCACGGTCCCGCGGGAGAGGACGCCCGGCCTCCCAAGGCACTCACTGGGCGGCTGGCGGGTCGGCGGTGTGCCAGTCTGCGTCACAACCGCGGATCCGGATTGCGAGACTCTAAAGCGCACTGCATGGCGTGGCCCTCCCTTGAGCGGTCTGAGGCGCCGCGGGACGGTAGCGGCAGGCCTATTCTTCGTTTCATCGACGATACCCGGTTTGCATCCGGATGCAAGCGTAAGCGCAACGGTGTCTTTGCCAGGGCGTCCCGACGGGGCAGGGGCTACTCCGCCAGATCGGCACGGCCTAGCAGCCGGCGGCCCGGCTCTCCGCTTCGCGCGGTCAGGCATAGATGGAGGTACGCCGGAAGCGGGCCACAACGGCGGCGGCGTCGGCGATGAGGTACTCCTCGCTCTCGAAATAGTGCTTACCCTTGCGCTCGTATACGGCCGTCACGGCCCCAGAGGTTGCGAGCCGCTGCCCGGGAAAAACAAGCGCGTAATGCTGCGCCTCGCTGGCGACGAAGACGACCGGGCTCGGATAGTCGAAGCTCTGGTTCGTATCAGCCATAGCGAGGCGAACCAGGCAGCCGGAATGCACAAAGCCGGGATGGGTGTAGAGCGGATGCCGCTCATCGAAGGCCGAGAGTGAGGTCCGGACATCCTCCCGGGTCAGCACCGCGCTCCGAGAGCCGACGCGCATCCCAACTGTGATCCCGCCGGGCCGGACAGTGCGCCGCGGATTCGGCAGGGGCAGGACCGGCAGGACCTCGACCGGCGGCGGCGCGGCTGGATCGGCCTCCGGGAGGCCGATCCAGCCGACCGCCACCTCGTCGCCGTCCTCGTTCCGCATTGAGACCGCGGCGCGCACGCCGTCCGGGCTCCGTTCCAGCTCCGAGGCCCGCGCGGTGAGTACGTCGCCGTTGTAGACCGGCCGCCGGAAGCGGGCGAACATGCGGCCCCGGCGTGCCCAGTCAGTACCCCAGCCCTCAATGGCGAGGCGGCTCATATGACCATAGACGAAGGCGCCCGGCACTAGGGCGGCCTTGTAGCCGAGTTGCCGCGCCACCTCGTCGTCGTGAACCGAACCCTTGTAGCGCGGGCTGTCGTCGAGCCGGATCGGGATCTCCATACTGCGCGGGAAGGCCGACTTATGGTCCATGGTGTCAAGCTCCCGGCAGCGGCGCGTTCGTTATGCCGGCCCGCGGCTGCAGCGCGGCGATCTCCTCTGGGGCCATCTTTAGAATGTCGCGGAGTACGATCATGTTGTCACCGCCGAAGGGCGGCGCGGCGCGCGCCTGGTGCCCCGGCGTCAAACTGAGATGGATCGGGAGCCCGGGATAGGGGTGGCGCCCCGCCTCCGCGTGCTCCAGCACGGTGTAGAAGCCCCGGTGCTCCAGGTACTCGCTGCGGGCGAGGTCCTGCGGGGTCTGGACCGGCGCGGCAGGAGCGCCAGCTGCCTGCAAAATGCGCGCCGCCTCGTGCTTGTCACGGGTGGCGGTCCAGGACGCGACAATGCGGGACAGCTCGTCCTCGTGGGTGAGGCGTCCGGACAGCGTCGCGAAACGCGGGTCGCCGGCGAGCTCGGGACGGTCCATAGCCCGGCACAGCGCCTGCCATTCCGCCTCAGTTTCGGCTGCCACCACGACCCACTCGTCCTCGCCCTTCGCCGGGAAAGCGTCGTGCGGCGCGGCATACGGTGAGCGGTTGCCTCGCGGCGCGGGATCCTCTCCCGTCTCGAGGGCGGCGAGGAGCTCTGCGCCGATGAGCTGCATCGCGGCTTCGACCTGCGGGATCTCGACGGCCTGGCCCTCGCCAGTCCGCTGCCGGTGCAGCAAGGCCGTCAGGATTGCGGCAGCGGCGTTGAATCCGCCGATCGGGTCGAGATAGGAGGGCCCGGTGGTCTCGGGCTGCCCGTCCGGATAGCCGATCAGGCTCGACATGCCGGTCGCCATCTCCATAGTAGGCCCGAGCGCCGCGTAGCGGGCCATCGGCCCTGTGGTCCCGAAGGCAGGCAGCTCCGCCACGATGATGTCGGGCTTGATCCGGCATAAGCTGTCGTAGTCGAGCCCAAGCTTGGCGAGGGTCCCGGGCCGGAAGTTGCAGATCAGCACGTCCGCGACCGCGACGAGGCGCCGGAGGATGGCCCGGCCATCCTCGCTCTTTAGGTCGAGGATGCAAGAGAGCTTGTTGACGTTCTGCGAGTTGAACAGGAAGGACCGGTCGAAGGGGCGCGTTCCGGGCTCGCCATCCGGGAAGTTAATTGGGTTCGGTACTTCCTTGTTGAGGCGCCAGGAGTTCACGCGGTTCGGCGATTCGATGTGGATTGACTCGGCGCCGAGATAGCCGAGCACCCGCCCGGCCATGGGCCCGGCCCAGGCTGTGGTAATCTCGACGACGCGCAGCCCCTCCAGGGGACCGCGGTTGAGGGCGGTTCCCGACGTGGGGTCGGACGGTGCGTCGGCAGCCGCGTCGGCAGCCGCGGAGCGCTCCGTCCCGGTCGAATCTTCGCCGAGGCGTGGCGCCCATGCGCGGACCCGGCGCGGGGTCTTGCTCAGCCGGAAGGGTGGGCCGAGGATCGGCTCGCACGTCTCGCCCACTGTTTCCCAGAAGCCGCGTCGGGCCAGGTGCTCGTTGCGCCCGAGTTCGGACGGGCGGTAGGCCTTCGCGGCGATCACCTCGGCGCGCTGGAGCGTCGCGACCACCTGCTCGGCACTGCTGTCGACGAGCTTATCCTGGATGATCTCAAACAGGGCCGCCCAGTTGCGGCGCCGCTCGCCCGCGTCGGCGAAGCGCTCGTCGTTCTGGATGCGCTGCAGGTCAAGTGCCTCGCAGACCGCAGACCAGCGGTGATTGTAGATCCAGATGCAGACCCAGCCGTCCCGGCATTTCACCTGGCCGGCCGGGATGTTCTGATCGCCGCGGCTGCGCAGGGTGCCGTTGTAGATGTGCTGGACCACGTAGGGAAAGCACATCGCGGCCGCCGTCTCGGCCTCGTCGACCGAGACCATTTGCCCGCGACCGATGCGTCTGCGGGCGAAAAGGGCCGCAGCGATGCCAATGTAAGCGCCGAGTCCCGCCGCGAACGAAGCGCGGCGGCCGCAGCCATAAAGCGGCTCACGCCCATAGGCCCCATTGTTGAACATCATGCCTGATAGCGCCTGGAGCACAATCTCTGGCCCTTTCCAGTCACGCAGCGGTCCGTCAGACCCGAAAGGGCTCACCGTCGCAGTGATGCAACGCACGCCGATGGCTGAAGCGAAGCTGCGCTCGATGTCCTCAGGGATGATTGCGACATCAGAGTCACGCAAGAGGTCACGGAAGGTCCGCTCCCCGGCCTCGCTTGAGAGATCGAGGCGCAGGGAGCGCTTTCCCAAGTTTAGGTGAGCGAATAGGAGCGACTCGCCATCGTTGCGACGAGTAGAGAATGGCGGCATGCCACGAGTGACGGATCCTCCCCCCGGCTCCACCAAAGTGACCTCCGCCCCGTAATCCGCGAGGAGACGTGCGCAATATTGTCCGCCGACCGACTCCGATGCGTCTACGACTTTGAACCCTTCGAGTGCGCCGGGCATAGCTTCCTACCCATTCCAATCGGCGCGAGTGCCGTACCGCGCGTCCGCTCACAAAGCGCTACCAATCTTTGCATCCGGATGCAAGTGTGGGAAAGAAACTGGTCGAGGGCGAGCCGTCGGATGTTTTTCATGTCCCTGACACCCTTCTCACTACAGATACAGTCAAGATAGCTGGCACTTAAGGGTCGCACCTTGCCTGCGGATGCAAAATAAGACCTATTTGAACTGGTTCAGGTCGAAGTAAGGAGCATTAATTGACGTCCGGCACTAAACGGAAGCCTATGACGGCACGTGAATTCGCTCGGCTCATCGGCGTCAGCCAATCGGCCGTGTCGCGTGCGTTTACCCCAGAGGCTTCGATCTCAAGCGATCTTCGTAAGAAAATCCTCGAAGCAGCGGATGAGCATGAATACAGCCCGAATGCCATCGCTAGCATTCTATCTAAGAGCAAACTTGCGAAAACAAACAACAACATAGTCGGCATTGTCTTTTCAGAGCTCCAAAATCCTTTCTATCCTGTGCTTCTGGAGAAGCTAACGCGGGAATTGCAACGTGTCGGACAGCAGAGCCTGCTATTTAACGTTACTCCCGGCAGCGACACCAAACAGCAGATGATGGCGCTGCGCCGCTACAATGTTGACGCCGTAATCGTAGTCTCCGCGACGCACCTCTCTGGACCAGAACTCAACTGGGCTACGGAAGGTCGAAGGGCGCTGTTGGTCAACCGCGTTGCCAATGATGCCTCGCTGACCAGTGTGTGCTGCGATAACGCATCCGGCGCGCGCGCGATTGCCGATCACTTTTACAGTCTCGGTCACCGGCGCGCTGCGTATGTTGCAGGTCTGCCGAACACGACCACTAATCTCGATCGGCAGCACAGTTTCATCGCCCGCCTCGCAGAACTTGGCATCAGGCTTACGGCCAGCGTGAAGGGCGGTTCGTATGCCTATGAGGCGGGTTATCGTGCAGCGATCGAGATCGCCCGGACGACCACCACAGACGCAATCTTCTTCGCCAACGATATGCTTGCCATCGGTGGTATTGACGCCTTGCGGGAGGAAGCCGGGCTGATGGTACCGAACGATATCTCGGTTGCGGGGTTCGACGACATCGCGATGGCGGGGTGGCCGCGTTATGCGTTAACGACCTACCGGCAGCCAGTAGACAGGATTGTGGACCTCGCCGTCCGATTGATTACCGAGTATCGCCAGAACGATCCATATAAGGCCGCCCTGCACCTCGTCTCCGGCGAACTAGTTGTGAGGCATTCTACGGCGGAGAGAGTTGGATTGGTGGCGACGTAGGGAGCGGATGCTCTATCCGGTTGTTAGATCGACCGACGTCTGCGACTTCGGCGGCTAACCCGTCTGCAAGGTGCAGTCAATGCCCTCTTATGACTGTGGTCAAGGGGAACAGATGAACGGCTTCGCCCCGGGCCTGCAGCACGGGTTTGATCTTCACCTTGATGGGCAGCACGGGGACGGGATGGGCCTTGAGACGACGGTTGATCA
>JAESFL010000392.1_pt1 | contig 15040 bp, 16 predicted proteins | sample 9269401 | NCBI WGS metagenome assembly JAESFL01 (sample SAMN14506025, study PRJNA617098) | algae metagenome | isolation source: Gloeocapsa sp. UFS-A4-WI-NPMV-4B04 and co-occurring heterotrophs from desert... | place: USA: Utah | collected 2006-10-01 | reverse complement strand
CGGCACGTTTCATAGCCTTCGTCGCAATCGGATAGGCGGCGTTCTTGTCGACCGTGATGGTCCGCGGATTAACCGTATGGGGCTGCCCTAAAGCCTTCCGGAAGAAGCGCCGGGCGGCAGCCGCATCCCGCTTGGGTGAGAGCAGAAGGTCAATGGTCTGCCCGGTCGCATCAACGGCGCGGTAGAGATAAACCCATTCACCCTTCACCCGAATGTATGTTTCGTCCACGCGCCAGGAGCCGTTGGTCATGCGGAGATGCGGACGAATGCGCTTGTCCAGTTCGGGAGCGTAAGCCTGGATCCACCGAAAGAGGGTTGTATGGTCCACTTGCACGCCTCGATCGGAGAGCATGCACGCGAGGTCCCGGTAGCTGATCGGGAACTGTAGGTACCAGCGGACCGCTCACAGGATGATCTCCGCCGTGAACTGCCGCCCCTTGAACAGGTTCTTGTTACTCTGCTTCACCGCTAGTCCCTCTTACTATACCCTCGCGGCGTAGCTCAGACGGAGCAAGCTTCAAAGCTGCAACAGAACCGGCTTTGGCCTGTCTTCCAAGCCCCGTCTCGGACCCTTTCTCCGGATCTCCCCACCGCGTTTCCGACCTTTCAGGTCCTGGCATGCAGGAGACTGGTTCGCGTCTTAAGCTTTAATTTTGCCTCTCTAAAAGCAGCGGTTCTCCGAATCATTTTCTGACAGGCGGCACGGTAGGCCTCTGGGAACTGTTCCAAACCCTCCCATCATAATCTTTGGCGCTATCTCTTCCCATAGCAGATGTCAGGGTCATTACTGAATTAGCGGCCCTGCAGGAGAACAGTCGCCATGGAAATCGGAGTCTACACCTTCGGCGATGTGGGCGTCGATCCCGTGACGGGACACCGGGTCGGACCGGCCGAGCGCCTCCGCAACCTAGTGGCGGAGATTGTCCTCGCTAATCAGACAGGGCTCAACGTGTTCGGTCTGGGCGAGCACCACCGGCCCGACTATGCGGTTTCGGCTCCGGCCGTGGTGCTGGCCGCAGCAGCGATGCAGACGAAGCACATTCGCCTGACGAGCGTCGTGTCCGTGCTGAGCTCCGACGATCCGGTCCGCGTGTTTCAGCAGTTTGCTACCCTCGACAATCTCAGTTCCGGACGCGCCGAGATCATGGCGGGCCGCGGCTCGTTTATCGAGTCGTTCCCGCTCTTCGGCTATGACCTTGACGATTACGACACACTCTTTGCCGAGAAGCTGCAGCTCCTGATGCAGCTCAATGAGAGTGAGCGGGTCAGCTGGTCAGGCGGGCAGCATACACCCGCAATTGCCGATCGTCGCGTCTACCCGCGGCCCTGTCAGGAGAAGCGGACGATCTGGATTGCGGTGGGCGGCACGCCTCAGTCTGTGGCGCGGGCGGGAATGCTCGGCCTGCCGCTGGCCCTTGTCATCATCGGTGGCGAGCCAGCCCGTTTTGCCCCTCTCTTTGATCTTTACCGGCAAGCGGCTCAGCGCGCGGGCCACGACTCGGCAGCCATGAAGACATCAATCAACGTGCATGGCTTCGTGGCCGACACCACGCAGGATGCGGCCAATACCTTCTATGCCCCGCAGGCGGAGGTGATGAACCGGATCGGGCGCGAACGCGGCTGGCCGCCCACGAGCCGTCAGCACTTCGATGCGGCGCGGGGACCACGCGGCGCGCTGTTTGTCGGGAGCCCCGCCGAGGTGACAGACAAGATCCTGGCCGCGCATGAGATCTTCCGGTTCGACCGCTTCCTGATCCAGATGGCCATTGGCGTGATGGACCACATCAAGCTGATGCGGGCGATTGAGGTCCTTGGAACAAGGGTAGCGCCGGAGGTGCGAAAGGCGCTCCGATCATAGCAGCAGGCTGTATGTGCGGCTTCCGGGAACCGGCAGGAGGCGGTCATTGTCGACCGCACTCCCGCGAATGATCATTTGCAGTTGCCTCCTACGGCAGGCTTCGCTGCATGACACGTGCAAGCCGTTGTGAGAATGCCTTTGCATCGGCCGGCAGCTCACCATCCAATATTCGTGCTTCGTCCAGAAGAAGATGGGCGGCGTCTTCCCGGATTGCCTGTTCGGCATCTTCGAGATTTGCCAAGGCGACAATGAGGTCATGATGCGGGTTGATCTCAAGGATTGGTTTTGCTGCCGATCCTAGCTGTCCCGCTCGAGCCAGTAGCCGCTCGAGTTGCCGGTCCATGCCAGTCTCGGGTGCGATCAGGCAGACAGCACTTTCCGTCAACCGTTCAGAGGCACGGACGTCGGAGATAGCGTCCCCAAGGGTGACTTTCACAGACTGGATGAAACGCGAGACGGCTTCTGTTGCAGCTGCGGTTGCATCCTCTTTAGCTTCGATCAGCGGGATCTGCGCCAGGTCGGCAGCGCCTTGCGTGACCGACTTGAACAGCTTGCCCTCGTAACCGACGCCGGCCGTGACCCAGAAACTGTCGACCGCATCCGGCAACAGCAGCACCTCGATGCCACGCGCCCGGAAGCCTTCGAGCTGCGGCGAGGTCTCGAGCCGGGCGAGATCCGTACCCGTCACGTAGTAGATGGCAGTCTGGTTCTCCTTGAGAGAGCCGACATGGTCCTTAAGTGAGCGCCACCCGCCACCGGACGCGGTGGTCTTGAACCGCACCAAGCCCAGCAGCGTCTGGCGCCGCTCGAAGTCCTCGTAGAGCCCTTCCTTCAGCACCGGACCGAAGGTCTCCCAAACCTTGGTATAGGCCTCCGCATCGTTCTGCGCGAGCTTCTCGAGCTCACTCAAGATCCGGCTGGTCACGCCTTTTTTGATGGCAGCGAGAAGCGGGCTCTCCTGGATCATCTCGCGCGAGACGTTAAGCGGCAGGTCGGCCGAGTCGACCAGTCCGCGCACGAAACGCAGGTAGCGTGGCAGGATCTCAGCCTCATCGGTGATGAAGACCCGCTTCACATAGAGCTTCATCCGTCCGTGACGATCGGGATCGAACAGGTCGAACGGGGTGGAGCCTGGCACGAAGGCAAGCGCCGTGTACTCGTGGCGCCCCTCGGCCCGGAAATGCACCGTCAGGGCTGGCTCATCAAACTGGCCGGCCACGCTGCGGTAGAAGTCGGTGTAGTCCTCAGGCGTGATCTCAGAGCGCGGCTTCACCCACAGGGCTGCCCCGTCGGCGACCTCCTGCGGCTCCGCTCCGGGCTTCTCGACGATGGAGATCGGCACCGGAACATGGCCGGACTGCTCCTTGACGATGCGCTCGAGCTGGTAACGCTCAGTGTAGGAAGTGGCATCCTCCATCAGGTGGAGGATCACCCGGGTGCCGCGAGCGGGCGCCTCATCGAGCACCGCCGGCGCGACCGTGTACGATCCCTTGCCGTCGGACGACCAGATCGTGACCTCGTCGCTGCTGGCCCGGCGTGAGATGACATCGACTCGGTCGGCCACCATGAAGGCCGAGTAGAAGCCGACCCCGAACTGTCCGATCAGCTGGGCTCCTTCGCCGCCTTGAGCCGCCTGGATCCGGTCCATGAAAGCTTTCGTGCCCGAGCGGGCGATGGTGCCGAGCGCCTCGACCATCTCGTCTCGGCTCATGCCGATGCCGTTGTCCTCGACAGTCAGGCGACCGTTTTCAGCATCGATCAGCAGTGTGATCCGGGTCTTGGGATCATCGCCGAGCAGAGCGGGGTGGGAGATCGCCTCGTAGCGCAGCTTCTCGCAGGCATCGGCCGCATTCGAAATCAGCTCGCGCAGGAAGACATCCTTGTCGGAGTAGACCGAGTGCACCATCAGGTGCAGTAGCTTGGCGACATCAGCCTCGAAGGAGTGGCTCTCAGGGACGGGGGTGGTGTCAGCAATCGTCATAGCGTGAAATGAACCTTGTTGCTCAGGCGGGCGATGAGATGGACGCGAACGGTCAAGATTTCAAGCCTCAGGTAGCCCTCAACTCAAGCCTGTACCTTGGAGAAGTATCTGGCAAAGGTTTGTGTGGTTGCTCGCGAAGATATTGGGGTAATAAGATTGGTAGATCCATCTCAGCGAAGATGATGAAAGCGTGAAAAGCAGGGCTTTCCCTCTCAGGCCAGCCCAGTCGGTAAGCGAATGTTCCCACGCCCCGCTCGTGCTCAATGGCCTGAGCCACTTCGCCGTACTATAACCCACACCTGGCGAGCCAGTTGCTCAATCATTCCAGAGCTCCGAACTGCCCCTACGCCGTGGAGGGCTCAAGCGTCAGCCAACCTCGCGGCGAGAGACTCGAACGCATCGCCTTCGAAAGGACCAGCAGGTCCGGCTTCCCCATGCCTCTTCGCTCTATCTCCTCGTGGGCTATCGGCAGAGAACATGACATCATAGGGTGGTGCTCTCGTCACAACAAATCATCTCAACCTGCTCTCGACGAAGTCTTTGACGCGTCTTCAAACCGTCTCATATCGAACAGCGAAAGATCGAGTTTGCTGGTTCCCGTAGTTGCGAGGTCGGCCAATGCCTCCCCAATCACACTTGCGAACTTAAACCCGTGTCCTGAGCAGGGAGACGCCACCACGACCTCCGGTGCTCCCGGAAGAGTGTCGATCACGAAATGCTCGTCGGGTGTGTTGGTGAACTGGCAGGTGGCGAGCCGCAGCGTCGGTCCATCGGCATCGGGGAACATGTGCCGGATGCCTTTGCGAAGCGCCTCTTCGTCGGCAGGCGTAGGCTCACGGGACAACTCGTCCGCGTGGCCGGTCTCGTGGAAGTGGTGGTAGAGCCCGATCTTGAACCCTGGAATGCCCCAGGTCGGGAACTGGTAGAAATGGCCGACCTCAGACTCGATATTCGAAACCGGGAAGACCTCTGGCCGGAACAGGTCCGGCTTCTGGGGCAGGAACCAGCCCAGAACCTGACGCTCCGGCACAGCCTTGCTCTTGAGAGCGGGAATGAGATCGGAAATCCACCCGCCCGCAGATACCACCACCCGTCCGGCCTCATAGCGATCCTGGTCCGTCACGACGACCACCCGCCCGTTGGCGGGTTCAATGGCGATCACCTTCTCTCGTCCATGGAGTTCGGCTCCGGCAGAAACAGCCAGAGATGCATGGGCCAGGATGGCGCGTTCCGATGCCACGAACCCTGCCTCTGGCTGGAAGACGACGGCATACTGGTCCGGGAGCTTGTAGCCGGGGAACCGTTGTGTCGTTTCCCGAGCGGTGAGGACTTCATGCGCGAGGTCATGCTCCCGGCACGCCATCAATGCGCCCTGAACGATCCGGCTGTCTTCCGTCCCGGCATCAATGCCACCCGTGACGAACAGCAACTGCTCGCGGGTCAGTTGCTCGGCCTCCCGCCACAGCTCATAGGCACGGCGGAGGAGCGGGACATAGTTGGGATGCTCGAAGTAAGCGAGGCGGATGATCCGGTTCAGCCCGTGGGAGGAGCCCATGCTGTGCCCCAGGTCAAACCCTTCGATGCCCAACACCTTCTGGCCACGGCGAGCCAAGTGCCAGAGGGTGGCAGACCCCATGCCGCCAATGCCGATCACGATGGTGTCGAACGGTTTCATAGCATAATGCCCCATGAGCGATGGATAGATGGCAAGGCCAGCTTACCGGTTGGGGAACACAGAGCAACGGTCATGTGCGATGGTGCGCATTCTCCCATCGGAGCGGGGTAACGGGGCTGATCCGATGGTCACGATGGTGGACGCCCCGGCAATTGAGCGGAAGGGCTTAGTATGATGAAGATCACTCGGTCCAGGTCCGTGCCTAAAGGCATGCAGGTGTCTTATGACACCATTACCGCATTCACAGATGCCTTCTGCCGGGATCACCTGAATGATGAATATCTTGAATTGGCGCGGGCCATGACGGCAGCGCTGTGCCGTAAGCGTCCGAGTCCGGTCGCCACTGGCCAGCCCCGGACCTGGGCTTGTGGCATCGTCTATGTGCTTGGCCAGATCAACTTCCTGTCGGACAAATCGTTTGAACCCTACATGGCTATGGCTGATGTCTGCGCCGGATTTGGTGTCGGCCAAAGTACCGCTATTGGTAAGGCGCAGGTCATCGCACGGGCGCTCGATGCGCGCAGGTTCAATCCGAAGTGGTCGCTGCCGAGCCTCCTAGAGCAAAACCCGCTGGTGTGGATGGCGGAGGTCAATGGACTGCTGGTTGATCTCCGAAATATGCCGCGCGAAGTCCAGGAAATCGCCTTTGAGAAGGGCATGATCCCCTATATTCCTGCTGATCGGGACCAAAGTTAGATTGTTGCCTCCGATTCGGGAGACTTATGCAGTCTGATGAGCATCCTCCCAATTGAACTGTGACACATCTCGATGACTGACCTCCACCAACAGATCGCTGATCTGGAGACTGAAATCGACGATCTCTCAGAGGCGGCAGAGCGCTGCAGGAAGAGCATGATCGTGGCACACGTAGCGATGCTGGCAGGTATTCTACTGGTCGGAGCGTCGCTTTCAGGGCTTGTCCGGACTGATGCCCTCGTTCTGGTAATCGGGATTGCTGCGACCCTGGCCGGGATTGGCTTCTTGGGATCGAGCCGGGGCTCCTTGGAACACATTACCGGAAAAATCCGAGCATCTGAAGCTCGTCGAGACGGGATGATTGATGGGATGAACCTTCAGACGGTGCAGGATAGCTAAAGGTTAGTGTAAACCGTTCCAAGCGATAGAGGCTGTTCGGGTGAGAGGATATAAGCGGCTGTTCTCGCCCTAATACCCCTTCCACAATCCGGGTGTGGCAATCTCCAGCAGGTGATCGTCGGGATCACGGAAGTAGACGCTTACGCCACCCCTGGGCCATTCTGTTCGCCCCTCCAGCGCAACGCCAGCGTCAGTCAGATGCTGCTGCCATTCCTCCAGTTCATCCTGCAGGATCGAGAAGGCAACATGCATGGGGCCATGGCCGTCGTGCGGTGGGATCGATCCACCAGTGCTTTCAGTGGGCTGGAGCGATCCACCCTGCGGAAAGAGCAGAAGCACTCCGTTGCCACCGACATCATAGGCTCTCATTCGATGATCTTCGTGGATGCACGGCAGACCCAGTACATCACCATAGAAGGCAGCAGCCCGGTCGAGGTCAGCAACGTACAGGGCAGTCTCAAGCACACGGGTCAACCTGGGCATGCGTGGCTCCTCATCATTGTCAAACCAACGTTAACCTGGGCCTCACAATACCATCAGAACTGGAGAAGGTTCCTGATGGCGGTGGCGAGCTCGTGAGGCCAAGGACACAGGACGGTTGCCCCTGCCTCTGAAAGTTCCGTCTCATTGCCATAGCCCCACAGGGCTCCCACGCCTGGAATGGCATGCCGGGCGGCAGCCAGCATGTCATTGGCCCGATCACCGACCATGACCATACGGTCGGGTTCGATCTGCTCCACCCCCATAATGTGCTCTATCAGCAGGCCCTTGTCGTCAAACTTGCCTTCGAGGTCTGCCCCGTACACCCGCTCGAACAGGTGGCCCACGCCGAAGTGCTCGATGATCCGCTCTGCGAAGCCCTGTGGCTTGGCCGTGCAGACGAACAAGCGAGCAGGGAGCGCATAAAGGTTAGAGAGGGCCTCTTGCATGCCGGGGTACACGGTCGCGTTGAATAGTCCGTGTTCTCCGTAATGGTCACGATAGAGCCGGACGGCTTCCTCTACGTCCCGCTGGGCTCCGATCAGCTTCGGAAACGAGCGCCGGGAGGGTGGGCCAACAACCCAGGTGAGGTCCTCGGCAGGAGGGCAATCCACCCCCATGCACCGCAAGGCATGCTGATACGAGCCGATGATTCCCGGCCAGGAGTTGATGATGGTGCCGTCAAGATCAACAAGGATGGCAAACACAGCGTCTCCTGAGTCAAAGCTTGGCACAGTATTCTGCACTTGATCTGGGTCTATCGGTGGAGACACGACCTCTCAACCTTGTTCCCTGGTCCATGTTCACCCTGGATGGATAACTCACAGCTATCCATATGAAAGGGTATGACGAAAAAGCCAGAACGCGGGGCAGATCGCTCGCGGAACCGATCCAGGCCAGCAGACCCACCCGGCTTCCGGTCGCCGGTTCGGATCAGCATTGATCGAGAGGCGCTTGCTGCATTGGACAAGCGCGCCATTGCCGCCCAGGTGGGAGTTGGCGCTGTGGCCGGATGGCTGGCAAGCTGGCTGGTAGGCGGATCGGGGCTTCTCAAGTATGTGATCACCGGACTGGCGGGATCACTGATCGGCGGCTTTCTTCTGGAGCGCCTCGGCATCGACTTGGGGATCAGGAATCCCCTGGCTCACCCTATCGCGACTGCAACGCTAGGTGCGACGGTCATTGTGCTACTGGCCCGTATCATAGGTTGACTGGCACGGAAGGATCGCTGTTTTCGGCGGCAAACCGTTAGAACACGCCAGAGTTCTCGAAGAACTGTCGAACCACACGCGTGTGCAGTGGAAACGCTGTTTCGGTTGGCTGACGAATGACCAGCACTTCGGAGACTTCGGCATCGTGGACGAATGAGCCCCAGTGTTCGACTGGAGGGCTCTGGCAGAAAAGCAGATTCTGTCGCCGATCAGGCGTAGTCTCAACCGTCACAACTCGCAACGCTTCAGGGGAGACAGGGACACCTGTCTCCTCCAGCACTTCACGCGCTCCAGCTTCCTGCCATGTCTGGCCGAGCATCTGGAACCCGCCGGGGAGAGCAAGCTTGCCCTGACCCTCGCCTGCAAGAGCACGGCGGATCATCAGCAAGCCGCCTCGGAGAGGCACCAGCACCACCACGACGGTGGGCGTGTTGTCATAGCGGATCATCAGGATCGTCTCTGCGCTACATTCCGCCACTTGGGATGTTGGTGAAGTTGCGCATCATTGGAGCGAGAAGGGAAGGAGGGCTGTACTCAAAGCAATGGGGTGTGGCTTGCGACGCGGCGAATGACTATCCAACTCCTGGCACTGCCCAGACATCCAGTTCACCTGCGCCTTCGCGCAGTTTCTTCACTTCCGCATATTCCGGTGAGTTCCAGACGGAATGGATGACATCCATTGAGGGGAACTCGAATACGACAAGTCGCCGCTCATCATAGGAGCCCTCCAGAACCTCAATCGGACCTCCTCGGACGAGGTAGCGCCCGCCATGCCGCGCGAAGAGTTCGGACACCTTCTGACAGTACTCAGGCCAGCCCTCTTCGCGGGTGATTTTGATCTGAACAATAAGGTAAGCAGCGGGCATGGCGCATTAGCAGTCTGTGATGCTGGCATACTCGACCCTGGCAACTCTCAGGTCGATAGGGGGATGAACCTCATATCCTCAAGAGTTGTAGAGGCAACACGGACGTTTGGAGCAGAAAGGGCTCGAAGTGGGTTCGCGTCTCGAGCCGACCCAGCCCCCCGGCTTGACGACAGTTGAGTACGAGGCGGTCTGCCTGATCGCCTATGAGGGCCGGGATGCTCACGCCCGAGCCCGCGAGCAGGCTGCATACTGCCGTTCGAGGGGAAGTCTGAGCGGAGCCATCCTTTGGACCGAAGTTGCGGCCGAAATTGCGAGGCGATCAGGCAAGGCGCGATCCGGACAGACCCAGCGGCTGCCGCGGTGAGAGCAAATCAAGCAGGTGCTGGGATCAGCCAAGCTCGGCGACTGCCGTCGGCAGACGACAGCTCCAGGGACGAGCCTGCTCCATCTGCGCGGCAAACGACAAGAGGAGGTCCTCCTGCCCGAAGCGCGCGACAGCCTGCACACCCACGGGTAAGCCATCAGGCGTCCAGTGCAACGGAAGACTGGCGGCTGGCTGCCCCGTGATGTTCCAGATGGGTGAGAACGGCATGAACCGGAACGCGCGCTCAGCCGCCTGCCGCAGGAGCGGTCCATAACGCAGATAGCGACCGACGCCGAGGCGGGCGGCCAACACTTGCAGGGTGGCCTCAAGGCCGCGGGGGTGGAGCTCTCCGTGCCTGACCGGAGGACTGGCAAGGGCCGGCGTCAACAGCAGGTCATAGCTCTCAAAGAACCCGGCAATCTGGCGCGTGGCCCGGTGCAGACGCTCCTGGGTGACCGAGAGCTCCGCGGCCGAGAAGCCCCGCCCCAACTCACGACATAACCACGTGCTTTCCTCGACATCGCTGCGCCGGGCCTTGGTGCCGGTCATCTCCTCCGCAAAGGCAAACTCCTGCGACACCGCCGCCAGAAAGACAATTAAAAACCAGCTGAAGTAATCCTCCGGCACTGAAGGCGCGGCTTCCTCCACATGGTGGCCCAACTCGGTACAGAGCCTAGCTGTGCTCTCCACCGCGATCCGGCACTCCGGATCCACTGGAGCGCCGTTGGGAGCCATGAAGCTGAAGGCGATCCGCAGCCGCCTCGGCGGCCGTGTCACAGCTTCGGCAAAGCCCCCCACCGGTGGAGCAATGCCATAGGGGGCGCCGAGATCAAGTCCGGCAATGGCATCCAGCAGGCGGGCGCTGTCCCGCACGCTGCGGGTCACAGCATGGCCAATGGCGGCGCCATGCCAGCCCTCCCCGATATAAGGGCCGTTGGGGGTGCGTCCGCGAGTGGGCTTGAGCCCGAACAGGCCACAGCACGAAGCAGGAATCCGGATTGAGCCGCCTCCGTCGGTAGCATGGGCCATCGGCACCGAGCGGGCTGCCACGTGAGCCGACGATCCTCCCGATGAGCCGCCGGTGGTGCGGTCCAGGGCCCAGGGGTTGTTGGCCCGACCCAGATGCCGGGGCTCTGTGACAGGTGTGAGTGATAGCTCGGGTACCTTGGTGCTGCCGAGGATGATCAAACCAGCCGCCTTGAAGCGGCAGACCATCTCGCTGTCCTGCGGTGGTACCCAACCGCGCCAGATGCGGCTGCCGTTGTGATAGGGGATGCCAGCCGCGACATGCATGTTGTCCTTGAGCAGAAAGGGCACACCGGCGAAGGGGGTGTCCAACACGGTCTCACGGGCGGCCTGCCGCGCCTGATCCAGCGTCCATTCGGCCATGCCGGCCAGCTTTGGTTCCACCTGCTCCAGGCGCGCGATCGCGGTTTCAACAAGTTCGGCGGGACTGACGTGCCGTTGCCGCACGAGATCAGCGAGCGCGGTGGCATCGAGCGTGATGTAGTCCTCCGCAAGGCTCATCCATCTGCACCTGTGCTCTGTTCTGCAGGAGAGGATACCAGAACTCGGATGGCTCTGAGTCAGGGCATCATGATCCACCGCGCTCAGGTCCCGAGGGTATCCTCGACAATCCTTGGATTGCGGTCCAGCAGCGCCAGCAGCACCCGTGCTGGCCCCTGGCGTGAACGACGTCCCTGCTCCCAATTGCGAATGCTCCCCACCGCAACGCCGATGCGGCGGGCGAAAGCGGCTTGCGAGAGGCCCGTCCTGCTCCGGACGGCCGCTGCATCAATCGTAGCGGGCAGGCGCAGCCCGCTGCCGAGACTGAGATCATCGTCTGTCCCTGCGAGAATGGAGCCAAGGCTGGCAATGAGGTGCTCGAACTCGTTGTCGCCCATGGATGCTCCCTTAACGAAAGCGAGGACATACGTCAGCGGCGCAGTACGTCAATGACGGAGCACAATGACGCAGGAACTGCGCTGAACCTCTTCTTAAGCCTTGTTTCACTCAGCGGTGCCGAATCTCTTAAGCAGAAAGTGTGATGCCGCTCAACGCACCTCAGCTGCTGAAGCTGTGGCTTACCCCTAAGCCCTGAACCCGTCACGACTCACCCTTGCGCACTTGGATCAGTACTGCTGCGACCTATATTAAGTCTATGCCACACAAGGGATCTTCTCGCCGTACTCCCGACCTGTTTGAGTACACGATAACTGTGCCGACACCGCCCTCCCAGCGGGCTGCTGCCCCGGCTAAGCCGCCGGAGATTACGCGTTTGTCTGACGCACAGTTGGTACAAGATCTTGCTGCGCTGGTCGATGAGTTGCGGCGCCGCCTGGAGACGGGCAGGGGGAGCCGGGCGGAGTTGGAGGAGGCGGCAAAACAGGCCAGCCTGTCACTCGAGCGTCTGGTTCCAAGCCCCACACGCCAGAACAAGCCCTCAAGATCTGGCAAGACCCCATCGGTGCTGCAGGAGGGGCAACGCAAGGCCGTGCGGGCGGCACTTCTGGCCGGGGTGGCTCCCTCTCAGGTGGCCAAACACTTTGGTCTGTCGCTGGTCGCAATACGCAAGGTGCTTGAAGAGACTACGTAGGTTGAGGCAATCCGGCTGTTGGGTACTTGCGCATGGCTGATGTTTGCTCAACCATCGACCTATGAACTCGGTACTGTCAAGTTGGCGTAGGTCGGTTCCTATGGCAGGGTCCCGGGTATGAGCACCACGTCCAATCCCTACCGCGGTTTTCGCTTTCCGGCCGAGATCATCAACCAGGCAGTCTGGCTATATCACTGCTTCAGCCTGAGCCTGCGTGACATCGAGCTGATCGTGGCGGCGCGAGGCATCGTGGTCAGCTACGAGACCACCCGTGAGTGGAGCCTGCGCCTCGGACGAACCTACGCCAAGACCCTTAAGCAGCGCCGGCCGAAACCCGGTGACAAATGGTTTCTCGACGAGGTGTTTGTTCGCATCCGGGGCAAACTGCATTATCTCTGGCGAGCTGTTGATCAGCATGGGAACGTACTCGATGTGCTGGTGCAAAGCCGCCGCAACAAGAAGGCTGCCAAGCGCTTCTTGCGCAAGCTGCTGAAGGGCCTGTGCTACGTGCCCAGAGTGATGGTGACGGATAAACTCGGCTCCTATGGTGCGGCCAAACGCGAGATCCTTCCGAGCGTCGAGCATCGGCAGAGCCGATACTTGAACAACCGCTGTGAGGTGTCGCACCAACCCACCCGACAGCGCGAACGCCACATGAGGCAGTTCAAGTCAGCTCGGCACGCCCAGCAGTTTCTCGCCACTCACAGCCTGATCCACAACCACTTCCAGCTCCGACGCCATCGCCTCTCAGCCAGTGAGTACAGGGCTGCCCGCGATCGCGCCTTCGCCATGTGGCGCGGGGTTGCAGGGCTGCCCTCGCAGGCGAACCTTGCCTGACTCGGTGGACGCGCCCAAGGCAGCATTGTGTGCTCGGCCTCAAGTTGACAGTACCGGACAGAGGCTTAGCCGTTTCGGACACCCCGCGCCGCACTGCTGGGACGTTCGTCCGCTGAGGACACTGTCGACCTGACGTGGCGCGGGCCAAGTGCTCGATCAAGTCTGGTGTGTTACGACAAGCGTTCATGCTGGATATTTCCCATGTTCGGGATACGCTCTGGTGAACAGTATGGAATGTGTGCAGGCCTCTTCGAGCGTCGGTTGGGAGACCGCAGATGACCCTTGACGGTACTGGGATCGAGCCCTTCGCCGTACTCGAAGCAGCATCAGAAAGCATTCTAGTGACCGATGCTGATCTGGAAAGGCCTGGTCCGATCATCGTCTATGCTAACCCCTCTTTTGAACAAATGACGGGGTGGACCGCGCGCGAAGTGATCGGCCAATCGCCCCGGATCCTCCAAGGTGCGAGTACTGACCTCTCGATCTTTCTCGGGATGCGGGAAACGCTCGAGAGCGGACACCGTTGGGAGGGCCAAACGGTCAACTACCTCAAGAACGGTCGTCAGTTCGTCATGGAGTGGTCAATCACCCCATTGAGAGACAAGGCCGGTCAGATTACCCACTTCGTTGCGGTCCAACGCGATGTCACCGCGCGGGTCGAAGCCGAACGGCGTCTCGCGCAAGCACAACAAGCTGCCCGTGAGGCAGACCGGAAGAAGGCTAACCTGGCGCGCTACTTCTCGCCTGCCATGGTCGAAACCTTGGCTCAAAGAGACCACCCTCTCGGCCCTGTGCGGCGGCAGGCGATAGCGGTTCTCTTTGTTGACATCGTAGGATTTGTTGCAATCAGTGAGAGCTTGCCGCCTGAGCGTGTCGTTGGACTGCTTCGGTCGTTCTACCGTCGGATGGCAAAGGTGATCTTCGCGCAACGCGGCTCCATCGAAAACTTCTCGGGCGATGCGCTGATGGCACTCTTTGGCGTCCCCACCCCCACCGGACGAGAGGCGACCGATGCGCTGCATGCCGCCGTTAGCATCATAGACGAGGTGGAGCATTGGAATGCGAAGCGGATTGGAGCTGGCCGTAGTCCCATTGATGTTGGCGTCAGTGCCAACTTCGGCATGGTTGTTCTTGGCGATATCGGGACACGCGAATCCATGAGCTTCACAGCTATCGGAGCGACGGTGAATACCGCGAGCAGGATGCAGGAGCTGTGCCGAGTGCTGCAATCACGGCTGGTTGTCAGTCAATCCTTGATTGCACAGGCTCGTGAAGAGAGCGGCGATCAGTTGGTAGTATTACGGCGCCTTTCTGATGGTGGGCACCACTCGTTGCGCGGGGTCGCTCTGCCAGTGAACGTGTGGACATGCGTCTGACGGTCCGGTGCCAGTGGTGATCTGCCAGGCTTTGTTGCGTTAACTTGGAAAGGGCACGACGAACCTAGCCGGAATGGATCGCTCAGGTGGCAAGACCGAAGAGCTGGTTCACAAGACGGATTTCGCCTGTCGCACCGGCCTCTGGCAGGATGCAGTGGCCACGACGGATCATGCGCATCACCTCAAAGCCTTTCAGGGTTGCGGAGGCTGTCTTCATCCTCTGGAAGCCCCGGGTCGGTCGGATCACACGCTTGAGCGCGCCGTGATCGGCTTCGATGACATTGTTCAGGTATTTCGAGGTCCGGTGCTCGACATCTTTCGACAGCAGCCCTTCGCTTTGTAAGCGTCGGATGGCCCTCGGGTACGATGCCAGTCTGTCGGTTGTGATCGAGGATGGCGGATAGTCGCTCATCGTCTTTACAGTCTCGCGCAGGAAGCGGTAGGCTGCTCCCGTATCGCGCCGATCTGCCAGCATGAAGTCGATCAGCTGCCCGTGCTTGTCGACGGCGCGGAACAGGTACTTCCACTTGCCGCCCACTCGAACGTATGTCTCGTCAACGCGCCACGAGCCTGAACGATGTCCCTGGTGTGGTCGCACCCGCTTCTCGATCTCGGGGGCATAGCGTTGGACCCAACGAAAGATCGTGCTTGGATGGACGGTGACACCGCGCTCGAACATCATTTCAGCCAGATCGCGGTAG
>JAESFL010000884.1_pt1 | contig 15050 bp, 19 predicted proteins | sample 9269401 | NCBI WGS metagenome assembly JAESFL01 (sample SAMN14506025, study PRJNA617098) | algae metagenome | isolation source: Gloeocapsa sp. UFS-A4-WI-NPMV-4B04 and co-occurring heterotrophs from desert... | place: USA: Utah | collected 2006-10-01 | reverse complement strand
AACACATGACTTGATTCAATCACTGGCGAAATCAAGTTAAATTCTTTTAGCTGCATTTACAAAGAGCCCCATCCCAGCTAGCAATCTCTCTTAACCTGATTCTAGCCTTAACCGAGACGTATTGGCTAGCGAACTTGTAAGCAAGTTAATGTTTGGCGAACAAACTCTTGCCCCACACCTTTCACCAGCAGATGATTCATTAGAGCTTGTGTCTCTTTCATTGGTTCAAGAAAGAGCAAAAATTCTGCGTGAGATAACTCCTGAAATGCTATTTGCTAGAGCTCAAGGTTGGGAAGAGTGGTGTTTAGAGAATTTTGAGGAGTGGAGAAATTTGTATATTGAAGCAGCCGAAAAAAGTGAGGAAATATTAGTTGGGTATGGTTGAAAGGTTTTCTACCACAATGACGTTTAGCCCTTGCTAGATGAACAAAGTAGTTAGCGATCGCCACTCTCCCATATAGTCCACAAAATCCCACTATTTAGTATAGTTCAAGACAGTTTAAATTTGAATTATTTATTAATTCTTGAATTGCCTCTGCACCCAACCGGAGTATAGCTTCTACCTGAGTTGTTGCATTTCCACACCTTAACCAAATTACTTTCGGAGGTGAACCGTAAAGGCGGCTCTTCTCTGCAAAATCAGCATCTTGAGTAACAATACAAAATCCCTGAACTTTGGCAAACTCCCAAATCTTGCGATCGCTTGCTTCGCTAAACCCTTGAAAATAAACATGGCTAGCATCAGGGAAAATATTAGCCAGCCGATTAACTAATTTTCGACTTAAGTTTTGGTCGAATAGTAGCTTCAAGTATTACCCACAATGGCAGTTAGACGGTGTTCTCGATCAGCAGCAAATTCAAGACTTGCTCTAATATCTTCCTCCGTCAATTCTGGGAAATCATCTAAAATTTCCGCGTGAGACATTCCAGCCGCCAACCAGCCCAAAACATCATACACAGTGATCCGCATTCTTCGAATACAAGGCTTGCCACCGCGCTTATCTGGCTCGATTGTAATAATATGGCGATAGCTCATGGCAGTAGGTTTATTGTGTCTCTGTTTCAAGTTTAGCCCGGTCTAACAAGAGTGCTGCACCCTTACGCTAATTCAAGCTGCGGCTGGGTTATGAAGGCTATCTGCCATTAATGAGTTTAACTGTTAAGCGGCTGCCAGATGAACAAAATAGTTGGCGATCGCTCGCCACTCTACCTACATATTGTTGCTCTAACTGGGAATAAAAACACGCTCGAATGGCTGCTTGCGATATCGCCTATAAATATCAAAATCCTTATCCAAAGTAGCGATCGCTCGTATGTTCAATCGCTCTGAAATAGCAACTAAAGCCAAGTCTGCAAAATCTCCTGGTAAATCTGCATATTGGGCGTTAAGTTCTGTAATTCGCGTAAAGTCTTGTGCTGTTAGGTGTTCGCAATTAAATACACCCCTACTGACTTGTAGTAGAAACTCATTTTGCACTCGCCAGTCAGCAGCCAGTAGATACATAGCTTCGGTGACACAGGCAATTGTAGTAATTAATTGACTCGTACAGCGTTCAAAAAACTTAAGCGCCAGAGCATGATATTTATCAGCAGCACTGTAGTAAGCAACTATCACTCCTGTATCCATAACGATGAGGGGATGGTAAGTCACGGCGTAGCTTCTGGATCACTTTTGGATTCAGCTTGCTCTAACACAGATTGAACTGGTATTGCATTTAAGCGTGCTTGTTTAGACATTGAGTTAGCACCTTGCTTCAATAAATATTGTGCTATTGCTTGCTTGCGATTTGGACGTTCAGACAAATCTGGAGCAGCGCCTTCTAGTAAATGTTTGGGATGTCCACCCATTCTTTCCACTAAAGTTTGCCCAGCTTGCAGACTCAACCAGCGTTCGTTAATTAGCCTTCTAATTAGTTCGCTCTTGTCGGTTTTCTCATACGCCTGAATATCTGCTAGATGAGCCTCAGTTTCCGAGTCTAGGCGCACAGCTATCAGTCCCATGTTAATGTTCCTGCTAATTAGTGTTATACAAGTATAACGAAGTGACAGACATTTCTATAGACTGCGATCGCCCTTGAATATCGCAATCGAGAGTTAGCGATCGCTATCCCAATATATGTTGTTCCAGCAAACTAGAAAGCTCTTCCTTCGTCATTTCACTTTGCGCTAGCTGCATCACCATGTTGTATGCAACTTCCTCAGTCATGTTAAGTTCATAGGAATTCATGCTCAAAAATGCAATCATTGTGGCAAACGCAGTCCGTTTGTTGCCGTCTAAAAAAGGATGATTCTTAGCTAAGTGATATAAGTAAGCAGCTGCTTGACTAGAAATAGTTGGATGCAGAAGCTCACCAAAGAATGTGGCTTGGGGTTGGGCAAGATCTGAGTCTAAAAGACCGTCATCTCTGATACCATCAAGTCCACCAAATCTTTCAATCTGGCGTTTATGGATGTCAAGCACATCCGACTTTGGCACAAATTCAGGAGTCTGCAAGGCGACGATATACCTCCGACCATTTTTCCTCGGACTCTAGATAAGCTTTGAAAGCCTTTCCTTCAGAAGTAGGCTTCACCTTCAGCGATCGCACAAATTCTAATAACTCTGCTAAAAGCGGTTCTGGTACTTGTTCAATTTCTTGAATAATTTGTTCTTTAGTATTCATTGCTTTTGCCTCACGCGATGGCTACACAATCTATACCTATTATCTAGCTCACCTTTAGGCGGTTTCAAGCACAAAAATCTATAATTAAAAGTTGGTAAGCTATTTCCCTTTGTTTGTAAATTACAATGACCACTTCTAACCGCCGTTACCACATCACCACCTTCGGCTGCCAGATGAATAAAGCTGACTCCGAGCGCATGGCTGGTATTTTGGAAAATATGGGCTTTGAGTGGTCAGAAGACCCGAATTATGCAGACTTGATTCTCTACAATACTTGCACAATTAGAGATAACGCCGAACAAAAGGTTTATTCCTACCTGGGACGACAGGCAAAACGTAAGCAAGAACACCCCAATTTGACTTTAGTAGTTGCTGGCTGCGTTGCTCAACAAGAAGGAGAAGCACTACTAAGACGAGTGCCAGAACTTGATTTGATCATGGGGCCGCAACACGCTAACCGCTTGGAAGATTTGCTAGAACAAGTATTTAACGGCAATCAGGTAGTAGCAACTGAGCCGATTCAGATCATCGAGGATATTACTAAGCCACGCCGCGATAGCAGTGTGACGGCTTGGGTAAACGTGATTTATGGCTGTAACGAGCGCTGTACTTACTGTGTGGTTCCGAATGTGCGCGGGGTTGAGCAATCGCGGACACCAGAGGCGATTCGCGCTGAGATGGAACAATTAGGACAGCTGGGTTATAAGGAAGTAACTTTACTTGGTCAAAATATTGATGCTTATGGACGAGATTTGCCGGGTGTGACTCCAGAAGGACGGCATCAGCACACATTGACAGATTTGCTGTACTACGTCCATGATGTGCCAGGAATTGAGCGGATTCGGTTTGCTACGAGTCATCCACGTTATTTCACAGAACGCTTGATCAAAGCTTGTGCTGAATTGCCGAAGGTATGTGAGCTTTTCCACATTCCATTTCAGTCAGGTGATAACGAAGTATTAAAACTGATGTCGCGGGGTTACACTCACGAGAAATATCGGCGGATTATTGACACGATTCGGCGGTATATGCCGGATGCGTCAATTAGTGCTGATGCGATCGCAGGTTTTCCTGGTGAAACAGAAGCCCAATTTGAAAATACACTCCGTTTGGTAGATGACATCGGCTTTGACCATCTAAATACTGCTGCTTATTCGCCGCGTCCAGGCACACCTGCGGCTGTGTGGGACAATCAGCTAAGTGAAGAAGTGAAAAGCGATCGCTTGCAACGACTGAATCACTTAGTTTCAATTAAAGCAGCACAAGCGTCAGAGCGCTATCGCGATCACATTGAAGAAGTGCTAGTAGAAGACCAAAATCCTAAAGATCCTAGTCAGGTAATGGGACGGACACGCGGTAATCGCCTCACCTTTTTCGATGGCAATATCGGCGAACTTAAAGGCAAAGTAGTACAAGTTAAAATTACTGAAGTCCGGCCTTTTAGCTTGACAGGTGAGCCAGTTAAGTTACTCCAACCCCTGCCTGTATAATTACTCAACCTGCTTTCTTGCGTCCTAAGACAAAAAAAGTGGTGATATCGTTCCAGATTCCTTTATCTGTTTCTAATGCCTCAAGTTGGGTAAAATAATCAGCCTTAGCTTGCTGCAATTGTTCTATGGAAAGTTGCGCTAAGGGACGGCATAGAGGATACTTAAGGCTACCTTCCCACGATTTTTTGGCTGCACTCAAACTAATATAGCTGCCATATTGCTCTGTTTTTATTTCAATATCCTTAAAACCTGCTTGTTGTAGCAGGGTACAGCACTTTTTTTCTGTGCCAGTCAGATCATTAAATATCAATGAGACACCGTATCTTTGGGCAACTTTCTGTAACACAACGCCAGTGATAAAAGCGGTTTCGGCGAATACACATAAACCAATTAGTCCATCTGGCTTCAGAAAGCGATGCCATAAGCGTAAAGTAGCTTGCAAATTAGTTATCAAAGGCAGTGCAGAACAACACAGCACTCTATCAAAACTGTTATCAAACTCTAGATTCTCCGCATCTGCTTGTCTGAGTTCAATATTACTTAGACCTGCTGCCTCAATTTTTCGTTTTGCTTGGTCAAGCATACCAGTAGAAATATCTACTCCAACCACCTTACCCTCAGAACCAACAAGCTGTGCAGCTTCAAGAGCAACTAAGCCTGTACCTGTAGCAATGTCTAAAATTTTCTGTCCCTTGTAGATTCCTACACATTCAATCAGACGATGAGCAAGCCGAGGGTGGAAATCGCCTTCGTCGTAGTTATTGCTTCTGTGACTATATACATCAGCCACTTGTTGCTTAAACTCGTCAAGCTCAACAAAGTTACTCATTAGGGTTAGTCTTAAATAGTTGTTTTTGGCATACTTTAAATAGTGTAAGCTTGCTCTTTGAATAAGGGTTGAGGGGATTTGTGTAAAAGTGTAAATGTTTAGTTGTTACAGAGAAGTAAGTGAATATATGCTGTTAGAATTAATGCAGAAGCTACTGCAAATACCTATAATGGTTTAGCAGTGTAAGTATCACTCGAAGTTGCTCTGACTAATTTTACAAGGTAGTATTTAAATTTAAACAGATGTAACTTTTTACAGTTACTAAATCCAATCAATATTCCACAGTAAATTACTTTTTTTGAATTAAAATATTGTGTTTACAGGATTAGTTCAAGCATTAGGAACAGTTAGAGCGCTAGGAAACGACACTTATCAAATTAATTGCGTCAGCACAGATAATGACGTGATTTTGCACGATCTTGCCATTGGTGACAGTGTTGCTGTTGATGGCGTTTGCCTCACCGTGATGGAAGTTTTGCCTCAAGGATTTACTGCTGCTGCGTCACCAGAAACTCTGCGCCGGACAACACTAGAGCAACAAATAGGCGATGGTTTTGTCAATTTAGAAACATCGCTGCGAGTTGGGAGCAAGTTAGGCGGGCATTTTGTGATGGGTCATGTAGACGGCATCGGTAGTCTGCAAGAAGTAGAACAAACGGCGACTTCCTGGGAAATGAGTTTTACAACGACTGAAGCGATCGCTCGTTATATTGTCCCGAAAGGCAGTATTGCCGTCAATGGCGTAAGTTTGACAATAGCAGAATATAACCCAGAATTAAACAAGTTCAAAGTTGCAGTTATTCCCCTTACCTACGCCGACACAAATCTGCGTTATCTCAGACCAGGTAGTAAGGTGAATTTAGAAGCAGATATTCTGGGTAAATACGTTGAAAAATTAATTTCTTCTGGTTCGCGTCATGATGCAATAGCTCATACTAATTCAGATGAGCTAACACCCGCATTTTTAATAGAAAACGGGTATTTATAGGAGAAATTACTCTATTTTGTAGTCAGTGATTAAAATGCGTTAATTTTATACGCTTATGAGAAAAATTATAGGTAGCAGAAGCACCACTAATTGTATTAGCAAGGTTTCAAAGTTGAGTTGATCCACTTGCTCGCAAGGAGTTTCTTTTAATAGTAAGTGCGCTAAAAATTAGCTTGAAAATGTACAGTATAAACAGCTAAATTGGTACTTGAGGTATTTAATTGTGAGGAGATTGTCAAGCTGTGGATAAAAAAAGATGGAATTTAGCAAATTTGATCCTCGTTGGTAGTATAGCGATCTCTGCAACACCAGCACTTGCCCAAAGTGTACTGAATGAAAGACAGATTTCACTAGGATTGGCGCGGGAAGCCGCAAACGCAGCGATTAATCAATGCCGTAAGGATGGTTATCAAGTGTCAGTCACCGTAGTTGACCGTTCTGGTCAAGTCAAAGTTATGATGCGAGATGACAATTCTGGCCCTCATACACCAGATACAAGCCGTCGCAAAGCTTACACTGCGCTTACCTTCCGCACCAGCACAACTGAACTGGCAAATCGTGTTGCTAGTAATCCGAGTGCAGCCAACCTCAGAGACATTACCGATATTATTCTGCTTGCTGGCGGCTTGCCGATTCGCGCTGGCAACGAAGTCATTGGCGGTATTGGTGTAGGTGGCGCTCCCGGCGGCGATAGAGATGAGGTGTGTGCCAAAGCTGGTATTGATAAAATTAGCAATTGATTTGAGGCGGTGCATCAATACAAATAACACCGCTGAACAGCTAGTGCATGATTACGGTCAAAAGTCAATATCATCCCAGCGAATAAGGGAGAGAAATCTCCCTATCTCCCCCTTAGCCTTTATTGGCGGGTTTCTGCTTTAACTGAGCAGTGCGTAAAGATTCAACTAACTCAGCTACAGCATCTTCTAACTGAACGCTTGGATCAGTGGCAACCCAGCCTTGATCTGTTAGCTGGCGAGTTTCAAAGTGAAGATGCGGGCCTGTAGAGTTACCAGTGCTGCCAACGCGCCCAATTACTGTTCCTTGTTCAACCCACTCACCGGGTTGGACAAAGATTTCTGACAGATGACCATAAAGTGTCTGTTGTGTGAAGTTTTCGTGTTCGAGGACAACAGTTAAGCCATAACCACCCAACCAGTCAGCGATCGCTACCTTACCTGCGTCAGCAGCCAAAACTGGTGTCCCCAATGACGCGCCGAGGTCAGTTCCAGCGTGAAAACGGCGAGTACCTGTAATTGGATGAATCCGCCAGCCAAAAAGTGAAGTAATCGGAGCCGGAATAGTCAGTGGAAACATTAGTCGTGTATTACCATTACCAAATTGTCCCGTAGGCTGAGGCGTGCGGTTGTAGTAGAACACACTACGAGGTTGGACATTGGCTGAGGCAATCTGACCTGGAACAGCTATTCTGCGAGTAGTACGACCATTACTAGCGCTGGCTGTGATTGGACTTACCCGAATTGGCGAAATTCTACCTACAGCAACGGCTCCCCTTGTTACCCAACCCGGCGCTTGAGAACGAGGAAGTCGCCCAGTATTAATTCGACGAGTAGCAGCGATCACTCCTTGTGTTCTTCGCCTTGCTGGAGTACCGCAAATACTACCTGACATCCCTTGCCGCGCGATCGCTTTACAACCCGTTGAGCGCTCTGATAGCACTACCGCGCTTGGTGGTTCGTAGCTTCTTGTAGCACCAATTTTGTATTCGGTAGGGTCAATATAAGCGCCGTTGTAATTTGCGGCGGAATTAGTAGCAGCTTTTCTTGTTCGATTCGGTCGTGCTTGAACTGACTTTGGGGAAGTGGTTGCAGGTTGGGCAACTGAACGAGTGGGAACTGATAACCGAGGCGCAACAGGAGTGACAACTTGCCGCACAGAGCGATCGCGTACTCGTGGCGTTGGTGAAAGCTTTTGCCGTAATCGTTCTCCTCTAACGGGAGCCGGAGAAGTGGAAATCCTTGATCTCAATCGTTCTCCTCTAACTGGTGCATTAGGCACAGATTTTACTACTGGCGGTTTCGAGGTTGTAGTAGGTACAACTACGTCTATTGAACTTTCTGTTTGGGCAAGTACCGCGTTGCTACTAAACAGGCTGAATACACCGATCCAACTCAGGCTTTGTAGTAGAAGTAATTGCACCAAGCCCACACTGCGCGATCGCAGCCACAATGAGCGTAAAGGCGTGTAGGCATCAGTTCGCTGGGTCATTTTTTCTCTCGCTTTCTACTTTGCCTTGTGCTAAGTAATTATACTTATCGTTTTAATTAACTATAAATTTTCCGACATCTAGCTTCTAGCTTCAATTTACTGCTCACCTCTAACCCCCAATACTCAGCTTTAGACCTTTGACTAGAAAGTGTCCATTTAATAACAATTAACTATACCCCAGACTGATTAAACCAGGCTGAAAACAAATTTCTGGATCTGCTACTGAGTTAACGTCAATCGTAGAGCAAAAGCGAACTCGCAGTTCACCAGAGGCAGTAACACCTACAATTGTTCCGCAACGACCATCAATACAGATGGAACGATTCATGTTGATTAAAAGCTTTTCGTAAGATGATAGTAGTAGCTCTATTCTTTCTAAATACTGATTACCTGCTGCTATGCCTATTAAAGTGACAGCTGCTAGCATTTCAAGCGAGGTAATTGTTGTCTCAACTTGATTGTGCCAAGATTGAAGATTGATTCCGCTTTCCGGTACAGAGTTAGTCCAGTTAATACCTACACCCACAACTGCTTTAGTAATGCGTCCTTGGTGAACCTTCGTTTCAGTTAAAATTCCGCCAAGTTTACGTTGAGCAACTACCAAGTCATTCGGCCATTTGAGCCAAACTGGAATACCGCGATCGCGTAATGCTGTAGCAATTCCCCAAGCACTAGACATAGTTAGCTGATAAGCTTGGTGCGCTGGTAGATTAGGCGCGATCGCCACAGAAAGGTACAATCCTCCCGATGTAGAATACCACTGACGACCCCATTGTCCGCGTCCAGATGTTTGCTCACTTGCAATTACAACGGTTCCAGGTTTAGCGCCTTGATCGAGTAAATTCCACAAGATTTGGTTAGTTGAAGGCAATGTTTCAAATAGATGAATATCAAATGGCATTGAGGCATTATCGCCATGTGGTGCCAAAAATCTTACTAACTTTTGCCGATCCAATTGCACACATTCAAACTTAAATACAGATACTCAAGCTAACATCAATCTACACTTAGTTTCGCTATTTTATTTCTTATGTATACTTGGCAGTGGCGCACTTGGTCAGGATTACCCTACCTAACGTGCAGTATTTTAGAACCGTGGTTTCATGGCTTTTTTACTCAGCAGTTTTGGCCGCGTTCTCCCTTAGAGTTGACCAAGGTGCTACAACCAGATGCTGATGTTTATCGGGTAAAACAAGTACACGGCAATATCGTTCTGACTCCATCAGAAATTAGACAGGAATCAGATAAACTTAGCGTGCCTGAGGAGGCGCAAGACTTTCTAGCCCAAGCAGATGGTTTAATTACTGAACAGGCACAACAAGCGGTGTGGGTAGCAAGTGCTGATTGTACACCAGTTTTAATTGCTGATGCTAAGACTGGACAAGTAGCGGCGGTTCATGCTGGCTGGCGCGGTACGGCGGCAAAGATTGTGCCACAAGCGATCGCCCGACTTCAAAGTCAAGGCAGCAAAATTCAGCAACTAAGAATTGCAATGGGTCCCGCGATCGCAGGAGAAGTTTATCAAGTATCTACTCAGGTCGCTGCCGAAGTTGGCAACAGTATTATTACTGATAAATCACACGATGATTTGTTAAATATTTTATATTCATTACCTAATTCACCTTTATCAGCAGATCCCCACCCAGGAAGAGTGCGCCTGGATGTGCGGCAAGTAATTGCATTACAGTTAGAACAGTTTGGCATTAGTCCTGAACAAGTGGCGATCGCTCCTCATTGCACTTACCAAGAACCAGAGCATTTCTTTTCTTACCGCCGCGATAAACTGAAAAAAGTCCAATGGTCAGGCATTGTTAGTACAAATATAAGCTAGCTAGATGTTTATAACAAGCGCTAACTACATCAGCTTTGTGCTATTCGGTGAGGCTAATCTTGCTGACAACCGCAATGCAGCACGACTAGCCGTGATCAATCTAGGAACAATATTTTCGGTTAAGACTTGATCGCCCCAACTGAGTTAATCTCCCTCCCGTCTCCCTTTTTAAGGGGAAGCCAGAGGAGGCTATATTCCCCACTTTTTAAGGGGGGCTAGGGGGGATCTGCGACGACTCAACAATACTAACCGAGATATATTGCATATAGGAAGCCACTTTAGACCGCCAAGGTATACCGATTTTTCCCTGTTTTCAAAGCCTGCACTTCAAACTAGGCAATATCTTAACAGTAACTTCATACTTTTCCTAAGCATCTTCACACTACTTTTACATAAGTTAGACTGCCATTAGTTAAACTATAAGCATATACAGGCAATAACTAAATCGAACTTTAATATCTTCATGTCTAACGCCTCTAGAGGTTTATCTCTAGGGGCGTTATAGTATTTAGTGTTACTTAAATAGCAACTATTCTTTCGTCAAGTTAACCTAGACTAACAATCTTTTGTTAAAGCGACGTTGTAGGATAAAGATTTACCAATTTCCCTTTGCTAAAATCTTCAATTTAAATGCGCCGTATTTTCATAGTAATTTCATACTTTTCCTAAGCATCTTTACACTATTTTTACATAAATTGACCTGCTATTAGTTAAACTATAAGCATATACAGGCAATAACTAAATCTAAACTCTATATTTTCAACTGTAACGCTCCTAAAGATAATCCTCTAGGAGCGTTATAATATTTAGTTAAATTACTTAAATAGTAGCAAGGTTTTTTGTTAATAACTTTTTAGCGAACTTACTATTTATCTGAATACTTTTTTATGCTTAGAAGATGATTAGATAAAAAATTCTAAAAAAAGTAAATAGTCATACTGTGAGGATAGCTAGTGAAGTATATATAATAACTGTTTCTATTTCCTTGATTTCTTGTTTAAATATCATGTTTACGCTATTTAGTTAGGATACAAATGGGTTTAATATATCTAAGCTAATCTACTATCTTCTATTTTTTAAATGTAAAACCTACTGAAGTAAATATTAAGATTTAAATAATTAAAATCTGAGGAGATATAAAAAAGCGAGACAGTTTTGTTAAAACGTCTTCTTATAGTAAATACATTAAGCTTATATCTTGCATTCTACTTAGAAAAAAGCCGGGCTGGATAAACGCAGTCTATGTATATACTCTTAAAAAAGTGCAATAACTCCTAACTGGTCAAACTTGGAATAACAGCAAATTAGCTTAACTCATATTTTGTACCTACCCACTCACCCGCCTGGGATTTGAATCCCAGGCTGATAACGAAAGTCATCTAAAGATTACTAGCAAAGGATTTCAGTCCATTTCAATAGCCTTAAACTAAAAGCCTGCGAACTTAAGTTCTGGGCCAGATTTGCGGTTGATTGAGAATAGTAACATATGTAAGTTAAGCAATCAGAACTACAATATTTTCTTTTAAATGAATCATTCTTTACTGACAAGTGCTTCGATATTCCTACTGACTCTTATATAAAGATATTTTTAAGTTAAGCTTTTGCTGAAGCGAAAATTAACCAAAAGCTAGCCATTAGCAATCTATCCAATATTATTTTTACTAAAACTTATTCCAAGTAAAAGTAAAACTGTCACTTATGCAGCTATTTAATCGAAATAAATAGAATTATCCGAGTTGAAGACAATAATTGAAGAGATAAATTCTATTTTGGAGTACGATTTAATAGCTAGACAAGGTTTCACTTAACAAGTCTCGGTGCATTAGCGCCCGATCTACCAAAGATTGAATTTGGTCTGGCTCGAGGGGAGTACCATTAGCGTAATGCTCTAGCCATACTTGACTAATTACGTTGGGATCATCTGGTAGCTGTGCTAAATCCCACCCAGGCATTTCTATTTCTTGCATTAACTTACTCACCTTGGGATCGTAACTAAGAGCAAAACAGCGACAGCCTTCACTAGCCGCCATAATTAAACTGTGGTAGCGCATCCCGATCGCCATTTCTACACCTCGAAATACACCCTTTAAGGCTTTTGGATCTTCGAGACACAAAATTTGATTTGCACCTGGTAGTTGTGGTTGAATTGTCTGGGCGATCGCTAAATCTTGATTCTGAAATGGCACTAGCAAAATACAAGTCTGCGTTGCTTGCTGCAAGCTGATTAAAGCCTTGGTGAAGTTAGCCAGACGAGTTGCAGTTAATTCAGGATGCGATCGCAACGTTACAGCAATTCTGGGAGCAGGTAAATTCCAAAGTCCCGGTACTGGCGTTGCTGACATTGCCCAAACCGGATCAGGTGCTAGGGTACAAGAAATGTGCCAATCGGCTAAAAGCGCAGCAGAACCGCGATCGCGCACACTCACGGCTGTACACTTAGCAAACGTCCGCCGCGCCACAGCACGAGTTAAAGGACGCTTTAAGGGGCCAATTCCCTGCGCCCAGGCAATGGTTTTGAGTCCCAGTTGTTGAGCCATTGCCATCAGTCCTGCATAGTAAAATGGGCTAACAGCACTTGTGGCATCTTGGATTAAGCTACCGCCACCCCAGATAAATACATCCGACTGACGCAGCGCTTGGAGGACTGGTATAGCCATGCGATTGCACGTTTCGACATTATAGCGATCGCGTGTTTCTTGGGGATTGCCAGACAAAACCAGAGGAGTTACATGATCGGGTAGCATTTGTAGTAGCGTTGCTAGCAAAGCCTCATCGCCACCATTTCCCATACCGTAGTAGCCACACAAAACCGCCTGCATCTTCCTCACACTTTTCTCCCATTGATTTACCCTACCCAAAACTTTATCTGAGTTTGCTGTCTGAAGAGCGAACTGAGAGACGGTAGCATAAGAAAGCTACTATCAGATTTGTACTGAAGTACCATTACCCTTAATCCCCAAACTTTATTTCATGCACGCGCTTTCAATTCCCACCTGGATTATTCATGTTTCCAGCGTTATTGAGTGGATCGCCGCTATCTGGTTAATTTGGATTTATGGTGAAGTCAGTGGTAATCGCGCTTGGTGGGCGTTATCCTTGGCAATGCTACCCGCGCTTGTTAGTGCCATGTGTGCTTGTACTTGGCACTTTTTCGAGAACTTGAAATCTTTAGAATGGCTGGTAACACTCCAAGCGACGATGACTGTTGTTGGTAACTTTACTCTTTTAGCGGCTAGTTGGTGGATTTGGCGTTCTCCTCAATCAGATGATCAGCAAAGTGATCAAGAGGCGACACAGCGTATTTCTAAAAAGTTAAATTAGCGCCATGTCAAAAGAATCTTTATTTGTTATTTCACTGTTTCCTTACTTGGGTGCTTTGTGGTTTCTTTCCCGCATCAAGCAGATGCCACGTTTAGCTCTATTTGGCTTTTATGGCACTTTGGTTTTTGTCGGCGTAACTATCCCAGCCGCAATTTACGCTCAAGTGCATTATGGTAAGCCTTTAGCAGATGTTGATTGGCTACACGGAAGTGCCGAATCTTTTTTGACACTTTCTAATATTTTGATTGTGCTGGGTTTCAGACAAGGAATTATGCAGAGGAAGAGTTAAATGGATGTTATCCCAGCAATTGATTTACTTGCAGGTCAGTGTGTGCGATTGTATCAAGGAAATTATCAGAAATCGCAAGTATTTAACGAAAACCCAACTGATGTTGCAAAACAATGGGCGGATCAAGGAGCTAATTGGTTACATATTGTAGACCTCGACGGTGCAAAGACTGGTAAATTAGTAAACTTGCAGGCAATTGAGGCGATAACGAGAGCAGTACCAGTCAGAATTCAAGTTGGCGGTGGATTACGCGATCGCGCTTCTGTTACTCAATTACTAGCTCTAGGTGTACAGCGAGTAATTTTAGGCACAATAGCTGTTGAGCAACCGCAGCTAGTAGCCGACTTATGTCAAGAATTTCCAGGGCAAATTGTTGTTGGAATTGATGCTCGTAACGGACGAGTAGCAACGCGGGGTTGGCTGGAAACGTCTGAAGTTTTGGCAACTGTGCTAGCTCAACAAATGCAAGGATTGGGAGCAGCAGCGATTATTTATACCGACATCCACCGCGATGGCACACTACAAGGGCCAAATTTAGACGCATTAAGAGAACTTGCAGCCGAAATATCAATTCCGATTATTGCCTCTGGCGGCATTAGTTCTGTAACTGATTTGTTAAGTCTGTTAGCGCTTGAACCACTGGGAGTTACTGGTGTAATTGTTGGTCGCGCCTTGTATACTGGGGATATTTCCCTTAAGCAAGCACTACAAGCGATCGGTCAAGGACGTTTACAGGATGTACCACCAGATTTGGGATTTTCGGCATTTGCTTAATTTAGGGGGTAGCAGTTTTGAACGCAAAAGCGGTGTAATTTCCTGCTAACCCTTCTACAATCGTGCGTGTATTGGCAATCAGCATCCCCTGATACGTTTCTCCCTCAGTTCCTGCTTCACCAAGGCTATCGGCGAATACTTCCCGCTTTGAAACTTTAACATTAGCTTCTCTGGCCACAGTCTGAATCAGCTTCGGGTTGGTTGTCGTTTCTGCAAACAAAGTTGGTACTCCCGTATTCTTGATAATGTTCACTACTTCTTTTACCCGTGCTGCTGTCGGTTTTTCTTCGGTGCTGAAGCTACCCAAAGCACCTTCAAACGAAAGTCCATAAGCTTTGACATAGTAACCAAGTGCATCATGGGTTGTAACTAACTTGCGTTGATTAGGCGGAATAGTAGCGATTTGAGACTTGCTCCAGGTATCCACCTGCGCCAGTTCACTTTTTAGTTTTTGATCATTGCTGGTGTAGACTGCTCCATTGGTTGGAGCTAATTTTTCTAGATTCCTGCTAATGGGACTTAGACAAAAATTAAGCCCAAATGTAACCCAAACTGGCTTTATAAGTAGCAAACAGGTCACGATGCAGGGTCAACCAATCGAAAAATCGATAAGACATCGCCGTTCTAAAAGCCTCT
>JAESFL010000883.1_pt1 | contig 15102 bp, 11 predicted proteins | sample 9269401 | NCBI WGS metagenome assembly JAESFL01 (sample SAMN14506025, study PRJNA617098) | algae metagenome | isolation source: Gloeocapsa sp. UFS-A4-WI-NPMV-4B04 and co-occurring heterotrophs from desert... | place: USA: Utah | collected 2006-10-01 | reverse complement strand
ATGCCGGGATGCTCTCCCCTTACGATTACTGGCAGTTCTGGCGGAACACCGAGGACGCCGATGTCGGCCGCTTCCTCAAGCTGTTCACCCTGCTGCCGCTGCCCGAGATCGAGCGGCTCGCCGCGCTCCAGGGGGCCGAGATCAACGAGGCCAAGACGATCCTTGCCACCGAGGCGACGGGACTGATGCACGGGGCGGAGGCCGCGGCGGCCGCCGCCGAGACGGCCCGCAAAACCTTCGTGGAAGGCACGCTGGCGCAGTCCCTGCCGACGATCTCCGTGCCGTCCCCGGTGCTGGAAGCGGGTCTTGGCGTGCTCACCGCCTTCGGGCCGGACTACGCCAAGCTCGTTCCTTCGACGAGCGAGGCGCGCCGCCAGATCAAGGGCGGCGGCCTGCGGGTCAACGACGTGCAGGTCAGCGACGAGAAGGCCGTGCTGCGCCCGTCCGATCTCACGGCGGACGGCGTGATCAAGCTTTCGTTCGGGCGCAAGAAGCACGTTCTGCTGCGGGCGGAATAGCCGCCTCTTCCGGTCGGGAGGGGCCTGCTCACCTCGGGCCCCGATCGTTCCGACAGTTCGGATGATGCTCATGCATGTCCGAGCCTTCGTCCGCGTCTCGGCGGCTGCCCTGTCGAACTCTGACCGCGTCCCGCGCGTCTCATACCGTTTCCGGTTGATTGCTTCGGTTTTTGCCCGACGCCATCATCGCGAGGCGAAGCCGAAGCGATCCAGGGCGCGACATCTCCGGAAAGTGCGGAGCCCTGGATTGCCACGGCTTCGCCTCGCAATGACGAAGAGACACCGAAGCGATCAAGCGGACCGCGTCTCAGGCGGCCTGGAGCCCTCGTACACGCGCGAAGCCAACCATCCTGCGGGCCTCTTCGTCCCAGAGCGCCAGCTTCAGGCAGCGCAGGCTCTCGCGCAGGGTCAGACGGCCCACGCGCCCGAGAACCTCGTGGCCGTCGAGGCATTCCTGCAGGCGATAATTCGGGATGCGGCTGTTGAGATGGTGGACGTGGTGCAGGCCGACATTGCCGGTGAACCACTGAAGAACCCGCGGCAGCGCATAATATGAACTGCCACCGAGCGCCACGCGATGGAAGTCCCAGGCGTCGGCCTCCTCCCAGACGGTCTCCTCGTACTGGTGCTGCACATAGAACAGCCAGCCGCCGACCCAGGCGGCGACGACGATCACCGGCAGGAATGTCCAGAGCACCGGCCCGATGCCGCCGGCCGCGAGCGCGAGCACGGCTAGAGCCGCGAGGAGCACGGCGTCGAGCGCCAGCACGTCGCGCCACGCCGTCCGCCACGGGAGTCCCATGCCGGAGGGCAGGCGTTGCAGGATGAGGAAGTTGATCGGAGAACCGAGCACGATCAAGACGAGCGGATTGCGGTAGAGGCGGTAGCGCAGCCGGCCCCAGCGCGGCAGCGCGAGATATTCGCGCACGGTCAAGGTATGGATGTCGCCGGTGCCGCGGCGGCTGAGATCGCCGGTGGTGGCGTGATGCAGGGCATGCGCGCGCTTCCAGCTGTCGTAGGGCGTCACGGTCAGCAGGCTCAGAGCGCGACCGAGCCCGTCATTGCCGCGGCGTGACGGCAGGAACGAGCCGTGCCCGCAATCGTGCTGGATGATGAAGAGCCGCACCAGGAGCCCGCCCGCCGGCACGGCCAGCGGCAGGGCGAGAAGCGCGTAACCGTTCGCCGCCGCGCCGAGCATCACGGTGCAGAGGATCAGGTAGGGCAGCAGCGTGTCGGCCACCTGCCGAAGTGCCAGCCGGGGAATCGGTTCGCGGAACGCGGCGCAGTGTCGGGCCACCTCCCGCGCCAGCCGCGCATCGTCGGTTCGGTTGGCTTCGTCCGCGCGCCCGCCTGTCGCGGTCGGGTTCGATGGTGGGGCGATCACAGCGGCCGGCAATCCTGTTCGTCGGGCGCCTTGTGAGGCGGGATAGGCGTGAAACGGAGCCGTTCGCGTGACGCGATCGGGCCGCTGCCGTCGGTTCCGCTTCCGCGGTTCGAACGGATGTTCATCACGGTTCGGGCCAAGCGGGCCCAAGCGTGCGACCTGTTCAGCCGCTCGCCGTAACCGTACGAGGTTTGCGTTGGAGAGATCTCTTTCGCCGCCCTTCGAGAGCGCTGCGATGAGCGCGAGGCTCGAACGCAGGAACCCTCACCGGTCAGACCGGTCGGTCTCAAAGGCCGTATGCGAAAGGCCGAACCTTGTGAAGGCGCGACTTGAAGCACCGTCGCGCTTCCGATCCACCCGGTGCCATTGTGCCGCGTCGCGCTCGATCAACGCCGCGCCCCGGCACGGTTCGGAGGTCGTCTACGCGATCGTTCTCGATCCCCTCCTCGACCGGACGCCCCAGATGGTCGGAAGGCTCGCGTTCGGAACCCTACCGTTCGGGCCCGCCCTGCCCTGCCCCATTGGCGAACGCCCCGCCGCCGCCAGCGCCGAACAGCTTGCGCAGGAAGCCGGGGGCGACCGCCGAGAGCGGGTTCACGTTCACCGTCGGCTTGGCGATCGGGCCCGAGACGTTGAAGTTCACCGCGAACAAGCCCTCGTTGCTGCCGCCTGCGAGCAGCGGCCCGAACAGCGGAACCTGCGCCACCACGTTGTTGAGGCCGTAGAGCGGCACGAAGGTCCCGTCGATCTGCGTGCGCTCCTTGGCGGTGTCGAGCCAGCCGGTGGCGGTGAAGCCCATCGCCGGGTTGGAGATCGCTGCGTCGGAAAAACTCACCCGCGGGCCGCTGCGCGTGAAGTTCGCCCGCATCGTGTCGAAGCCGACATCGTTGGCGTTCGGGGCCGCGCGCCGTCCGTCCGCGGGCGGAGGCGCCTGGGCGACGATGCTCGACAGGGCGGGCTCGTTGCGTAGCGCGAAGTCCTTGATCTGGACCACGCCGGCCTGCGGGCCGTCGTTGAGATAGATGTTAAGCGCGAGCCGCCCGCCATACATCCGCTTGTAGATGTCGAGGAAACGGAGGGTGGCGCCGGAATCGGCGGATTCGAGGGTGAGCAAGGGCGCACCGCGCTCGCTCCGGACGACGGCGTTCAGTGGGGCGGCGCCGAACCGGCCCTTAAACTGGGCGGCGCGCAGGTCACCGCCTTTGAAGCTCGCCTTGAGGGTCGCGTTGGTCAGCGACTCGCCGTTGAAGCCGGACACGATGCTGGCGGCCACATCCGCTTCGATCTCCTTGCCGGGCTCCTTGCTCCCCTTGCTGTCGTCCGTCATGCCCTTGAGGAAGGGCCGCGCGTCCACGACGGCCCCCTTCACCGCCACCTTGTAGGCCGAGCCGGCCCGGTCGAGGCTGACGCGCATGTCGTCGCCCGGCGAGAGCTTGAGCGTCGTCAGGTCCGCCCGTTCCAGATTGCCCTCCGCCGAAATTGTGGCGCTGCCGCGGGCGAGCGCCGGAGCGGCGTCGAGGGTGATGTCGCGCATTTCCATCCCGCCGCCGGCCGCCTCCACCAGGGTGAAGCCGAGGCGCCCGGCCTTGCCCGCGGGCTTGTTCCAGCCCGGAAGCAGGCCGTTGATCGAGGCCCGCGTGAGATCCGCCTCGACCCGTGCCGGCGGCTTGCCGGCGGAGGCCGGGCGGCCCACCGGCACCACCACGCGGGCCGGGATGGCGCCGCCGAGCTGCGGCGCGGTGGGAAGGCCGCGCTTGGCCCGGAAGGCGTCGTCGAGGACGAGGCTCACCACCGCTTCACCAGGGCTGCCGGGCTTGGGCTGCTTCAGGTCGATGGCGACCGCCGCGCCGAGGAGCCGCCCGTCGCCCTTCAGGGCGAACCCGCTGCGGTCGAAGGAAATCGTGAAGCGGCCCGCCTCGAAGCGGTCCTTGCCCACCGCCTTATCCATGCTGAAATCGGCGAGCGTCCCGGTGAGGGTCACCGGCATGTCGGCCAGATCGGGCACGTGCTTGAGGTTGATCGGCACGTCGATGCGCAGGTCCGCCTTGCCCTTGATCGTGGCCGGATCGATCTCGGCCCCCGTGAGCCCCTTGAACATCGGCGTTTCGAGGAGCGCGGCGAGCGATTCGGCCGATCCGGACAGCCGCAGGCCGAGCTGGGCGATGATCTTGTCCGGCTGCGGATCGCGGATCAGGAAGGAGGCGTCCGAGATCGACAGCACCCGCGTGTCGGAAAGGCGGATCGCAGCGGTGGCGTTCTGAATCGTCGTGGTGCGGCCGGTGATCGTGCCGCTGACCCGGCCATGGCTCAGCGGCGGGGCGTCCTGCGAGATCGAGAGGCTCGCGTCCGAGACCGCGAAGGTGATGTTGAGCGCCTGATCCGGCATCGGGTCGCCGCGGGTCGCGGCGGCGAGTTCCGGGCCGCTCATGTCGATCTGGATGTCGGCCCCGTCGAGCCGTCCGCCGCGCAGCTCGTCCACGAGGTAGTTGCGCACGCCGGGCGCGATGTTCTCGGGCCACAGCCGCAGCGCCTTGCGGCCGTCGGTTCCGCTTGCGACGATGTGCAGGGTGATGCCGTCGTCGTCGGCTCGGGTGCCGATGGTTCCGCTCAGGCGGCCCTGCAGGCCATCGGCCGCGATCGCGATCGACTCGATGTTCACGCCCCCGGCCCGGCCGGTGATCCGGCCGGTGATCTCGCCGACGCGGAAGGACGGGTCGCTGCGGGCGGCGCCGCGCAGCAGGGCATCCTTGCCGGCGAAATCCAGGGTCCAGGCATCCTCGGCGCCCTGAGGGCCGATGGCGAAGGCGCCGGTGAGGTGCGCGTCGTTGCCGCCGCCCTTGTAGTCGATCGCCGAGATGGCCAGCGCACGCCGGGTCTCGTCCCAGGCGGCCTCGGCGCGCAGCTCGTCGATGACGACGGGGTTGAAGTCTTTCTCGTCGACGAGGAGCGTGCCGCCGCCGGTCTTCACCTCGGCCTTCATCGTCTCGATGCGCCCGCCGGACAGAGCCACGTCGGCCTTGGCCGAGAGCTTGAGGTCGGTCTCCACCGGCATCTTCGAGTGGCCGGACAGCAGCAGCAGGTCGGTGACCGGAAGGTCGTCCAGGGTGATGACGCCCGCGCGCCGCCCCTCCCCCACCTCGTGGACGCGCCCGCCGAAGCGCCACTCGCCATGCGGGCCGTCGATGCGCAGCTCGAACACCCGCGAATCGTCGCTGGTGCCGCGGCGGAACAGGCCGTTCACCCGCTCGAAGGTGGCCTGATGCCGGGCGTCGTCGATGAGGTTCAGGCGCCCGTTGGTGATCCGGGCCCGATCGAGGGCGCCGATGACGCCCGCCGGATCGAGCACGACGCCGAAGATCGAGGCGACCGCCGCCGAGACCGGCGAGACGGTGCCGCGGGCGGCGTCCACGCTCGGCAGGGTGTGGGGTTTCGCGGCCTCGCCCTGCTGCGGCGCGGAGGCCGCGAAGGCGATCGAGCCGTCGTCGTGGACGAGGGCCGTCATCTCGATGTCGCGGAACTCGATCGAGCGCGGCAGCACCGACAGGCGCAGCAGACTCCAGGTGTCGAGGCTGACCACCGCGAGCGGGGCGCGCACCACTAGGGCGCCTTCCGGGTTGAAGATGTCGAGCCCGCCGACCCGCAGCGCCAGCGAAGACTCGCTGTCGAGTTCGAGCGCGCTGTCGCGCAGGGCCACCCGCCAGCCCGGTCCGAAGCGGTCCGCCACCGCCTCGGCGACCTGATGGGTGAGGCCGTCGATGCGCAGCGGTCCCTGCGACAGCCGCAGGACGACGAGACCGCCGCCGAGCCCGAGCAGGAACACGAGCAGCAGCGTGCACCAGAGAACCGGCCGCCGCCGCCGACGCGGGCGGCGCGGCTCGACCGCCTCCTGGAGCAGGGTCCTGGCCGTTTCCTGATCCATCACTCGTTCGCTGCTGCACCCGTAGGTTCGGGCGGAGGTCCGTTGGCCGCGGCGTCTTTCCTCAGGATTCAAGCCACTCCGGCATGGCGTCCCGGGACGTCTGCGTGCATGGGGTCAGGCACACCATCAATCGGCCGAAAGGAAGGCGAGATGCCGTTAGAACCCGGCAATGCGGCGCCCTTGTTCTCGTTACCGGGAGCGGGCGGGGACACCATCTCTCTGGAGAGCCTGCGCGGTCAAAAGATCGTGCTCTATTTCTATCCCAAGGACGACACGAGCGGTTGCACCCTGGAGGCGCAGAACTTCAATGCCCAGAGCGAGGCCTTCGCGGCGGCCGGGGCGACCGTGATCGGGGTCTCGCCCGATTCCGTCAAAAGCCATGACAAGTTCCGGGCGAAGTACGGCCTAACGTTTCCGCTCGCCTCCGACGAGGCCAAGACGATGCTGGAGACTTACGGCGTCTGGGTCGAGAAGAGCATGTACGGCCGGAAATACATGGGCGTGGAGCGCACGACCCTGCTCATCGACCGTGAAGGGCGCATCGCGCGGATCTGGCCGAAGGTGAAGGTGCCCGGTCACGTCGAGGAGGTTCTGGCGGCGGCGCAGGCTCTCGCCTGACAATACAACCGGATTGTTGAGCTTTCACACGCAGAAGCTTCGCTTCCATTTCCGAAACGCCGCTTCGACAAATGGGGCCCGGTGTATCGTCCCGGCACCGGCTCCCTGACGACGCACTAAGCTTCCTTAACCTTAATCGTCTGTGATCGGCCGCGTCACCGAACGACCGACGTGCCATGACATCGACTGCCTGGGCCCGCCGCAGCGCCGGCCTCTCTTCCCCACCGCCGCGCCGCCTCATCGTGGCCCTCAGCCTGGGACTGGCCGTCTCGACGCTCTGGGCGGCGGGAGCGAGCTACTACCTCGTCTTCCACGACGAGGTGCTGGCCCGCTTCGTTTCCCGCCAGAGCGCGATGCAGTTCACCTACGAGGAACGGCTCGGCACGCTTCAGCGCGCGCTCGACCGGTCGGCGGCCGAGAGCGTGGCGGCGCGCGGCAGCGTCGAGAACCGGCTCGCAACCCTCATTGAGCGACAGGCCCTGATCGAGAAGCGCCAGGGATTGCTCTCCGGCTTCGCCGGGGCGGCGTCCATCGACAATCCTCCGCCCGCACCGGCGCCGGCCCCAGCTCCGGTCGCGGACACCGCGCCGCGGGTCCGGAAGCCGTTCCCGACGCCGGGACTGCGCATGGGCGGCGAGGACCGCGTCGAGATCATCGGGCACGACTCGGCCGCACGGCTGTCGCGCCTGGAGGACGCGCTGCAGCGCGTCGCCGAGGCCCAATCGCGCACCGTCGCCGGCATGGCCCGGCAGGCCGCGCGCAGCGCCGAGCGATTTCGCGATCTGATCGCCCGCACCGGTCTCTCGCCCGCCCGCTTCGACGCGCCGCCGGCCGGCGTCGGCGGCCCTCTCGTCCCGCTCGGCACCGACACTTTCGAGAGCGCCCTGGCCGATGCCCGGCGCCAGATCGACGAGGAGACGCATCTGCGCCGGGTGGCCGCCGCCCTCCCCTTCCGCCAGCCCCTGCCGGGTGAGCTCACCTTCACCAGCAGCTTCGGCGCGCGGCTCGATCCGTTCACCCGCGGCTACGCGCTCCACACGGGCGTGGATATGCGCATCGAGACCGGTACTCCGGTCCAAGCGACCGCCGCCGGGCGGGTCACCGCGTCCGAGTATGCCGGCGGCTACGGCAACATGGTCGAGGTCGATCACGGCCGCGGCCTCGTCACCCGCTACGCGCACCTGTCCGGCACCGCCGTCTCGGTCGGGCAGCGGGTCGAGGCGGGCACCGTCGTCGGGTTTGCGGGCTCGACCGGCCGCTCTACCGGCAGCCATCTGCATTATGAGACCCGCATCGACGGCGAGCCGGTCGATCCCCAGCGGTTTCTCCGCGCCGGGGCGCAACTCGTCTTCGCCGATTGAGGGCGAAGGTCTCCTCCCCAAGCGGGGAGGAGAGCGTCAGTCGATATCCGCGACCTCTTCGCTGCCGCCGAAGACGCGCTGCGCCAGCGAGGCTTCCATGAACGGGTCGAGGTCGCCGTCGAGCACCTCGTCCGGGTCGGTCGATTGCGTGCCGGTGCGCAGGTCCTTCACGAGCTGATACGGCTGGAGCACGTAGGAGCGGATCTGGTGACCCCAGCCGATCTCCGTCTTCGAGGCCGCTTCGGCGTTGGCCTTTTCTTCCCGCTTCTTCAACTCTGCCTCGTAGAGGCGGGCGCGCAGCATGTTCCAGGCGGTGGCCCGGTTCTTGTGCTGCGAGCGCTCCTGCTGGCAGGCCACGACGATGCCGGTCGGGTTGTGCGTGATGCGCACCGCCGAATCGGTCGTGTTGACGTGCTGGCCGCCCGCGCCCGACGACCGGTAGGTGTCGATGCGGCAGTCGGATTCCTTGATCTCGATCTCGATCCGGTCGTCGATGACCGGATAGACCCACACGCTGGCAAAGCTGGTGTGCCGCCGCGCGTTGGAATCGTAGGGCGAGATCCGCACGAGGCGATGCACGCCCGATTCGGTCTTGAGCCAGCCATAGGCGTTGTGGCCCTTGATCAGGAGCGTGGCGCCCTTGATCCCGGCCTCTTCGCCGTCGGTCATCTCGACGATCTCGACCTTGAACTTCCGCCGCTCGGCCCAGCGGGCATACATGCGCTGGAGCATGTTCGCCCAGTCCTGGCTCTCGGTGCCGCCGGCGCCGGCATGGACTTCGAGATAGGTGTCGAAGCCGTCGGCCTCGCCGGAGAGAAGGGTCTCGACCTGCCGGCTCGCAGCCTCCTTCTCGACTGCCTTGATCGCGTTCTCGCCCTCGGTGATGGAGGCCTGGTCGCCCTCCATCTCGCCGAGTTCGATCAGCGTCGCGGCGTCCTCGAGATCCTGCTCGAGCTTCTTGATCGCGGTGACGGCCTCGTCGAGCTCCTGGCGCTCGCGCATGACCTTCTGCGCGGCCTCCGGATCGTTCCAGAGGTCGGGATTCTCGGAAGCCGCGTTTAGCTCCGCGAGGCGTTTATCGACGGTGTCCCAGTCAAAGATGCCTCCTCAGCAGCCCTATAGACTGCTTGGCGGCATCCGAGGCCTGCTCGATCTCGGCGCGCATCTGGTGTGAAACTCGTTTGTCGGTGTGGCCGGGGGTGATACCGGGCGGCTCCCGCCCTGTAAACCGCCGCACCGCGATGCCGATCCTCCGATCCCGCCGCATCCTCCTCCTCGCCGCCGTCCTGGCCGTGATCGTGGCGGGCATCGGCGTGCGCTACCTGCCGTTCGGCCTGCCGCGGGAGGTCGTGAAATATGCGGGCTCGGTGCTGTGGGGGGCGATGGTCTACGGGCTCATCGCCTTCCTCCGCCCGGCCGCGCCCGTCGGCCGGCTCGCGGTCGCCGCCGGGCTCATCGCGGTACTGGTCGAGCTGTTCCGCCTCGTCCATACGCCGGGACTCGACGCGTTCCGCCTGACGCTGGCGGGGCAGTTGCTGCTCGGGCGCATCTTTTCCGTCTGGAACGTCGTGGCCTATGCCGCCGGCATCGGACTAGCGGCCGGGCTCGATGCGGGGACGCGGCAACTCGACGGGCGGCGGCGCATTGCCGATAAGCTGGCCATGCCGGGCGTCGCCGAGATCGATCTCAAGCCATATCATGCGACGATCGAAAGCCGACCGGCCGATCTTTCCTGATGTGATGGTGCTCCTGAGCCGTGGCGTGGCCGGCTTCGAGCCGACCGGCCTGTCTCAGCGCCCGGAGATCGCCCGTACCACCGCCTGGTTCGGCGCAATGTAGCGCTGGAAGTAGGTCTTCCCGCGCGCCTGCGCCTCCTGGATCTGGGCGCGGTCGAGCATGCCGGCCGCCTGGATGGCATTGGCCATGGCGGACTCATCCATGATCGAGGCGTGGGTCGCCGGATAGATCCAGGCCATGCCCTCGACGGTATCGCGCGGTACGCCCTTTCCCTCGATGTAGAGAATGCCGAGTTCGTTGCCGGCCTTGTAGTGGCCACCCTTGGCCGCCCGCTCGTACCAGCGCGCGGCCTGCGCCGGGTCGACGGCGACGCCCTGGCCCTTGCGATAGGATTGGCCCAGGTTGAACGCGGCGAGCATGCTGCCGCCCTCCGCCGCCTGCCGGTAGTAGTCGAGAGCGCGCACCGGGTCGGCCGGAACGGCACGGCCCTCCGCGTAGGCGACGCCGAGATTGTAGAGCGCCTGCGGGTCGCCCTTCGCCGCGCCCGCCTCGAAGGCGCGCATCACCGCCGGGAAGTCGCCCCGTGCATAGGCCTTGATGCCCTGCGCCACCTGGGCCGAGGCGGACGTCCCGAACAGGGCGGCGAGGACGCCGAGAATGCCTGCCAAGGCCTTCCTCCTCACTTTGCTGCCCGGTCTCACGCTCACTCCGCCGCGGCCTTGCGGCTGTCGAGGAAGGCCGCGTGCTCGGCGACCAGGGCGCCGCTCAGCGCCTTCTCGATCAGCGCCCGCGTGCCGGCGATTCCGTAGAGCGCGATGAAGGAGCCGAAGCGCGGTCCCTGCGCCTCCCCGAACAGCACGTTGTAGATCGAGGCGAACCATGTCTTCGACACGCCCGGCCGCCCGTCCGGGCTCTTGGCCTTGCCGGACAGGTCGGGGAAGTGGCGCCGGCCGACCTCGTAGACGATCGCCTGCAGCGCCTCTGGGTCGGTCGAGCCCTCGTGCTCGGCGAGCGTGTCGGACAGGTCGCGCAAGGCCGCGGCCTCCTCCTCGGTCGGGGCGCGGTACTGCTTCTGCGGGCGCACGAAGTCCCGGTAATAGGCGAGCGCCCGCGTCACGAGCCCGGCGAGCTTGGGATGCGTCTCCGGCCCGACATTCGGCGCGTAGCGGCGGATGAAGCCCCACAAAACCGCCTCGTCCTCGGCATTGGCCACCGCCACGAGGTTGAGCAGCATGCCGAAAGAGAGCGTCGTGCCGGCCTCGTCGATGGTCTCGACCGCCGGCGGCGCGCCCGCGTGCAGGTGCCAGACCGGGTTGCCGAGCCGGTGCTTCGCTTCCTGGCCGGCGAAGCGGCCGAGGAAGTTGTCGTACTCGTCGACGTGGCGCGGGATCACGTCGAAGAACAGGCGCTTGGCCTCCCGCGGCTTGTTGTACATGAACAGCGCGAGCGACTCAGGGGTCGCGTAGGTCAGCCACTCGTCGATCGTCAGGCCGTTGCCCTTCGACTTCGAGATCTTCTGGCCCTTCTCGTCGAGGAAGAGCTCGTAATTGAAGCCTTCGGGGGGCTCGGCGCCGAGCGCACGGGCGATCTGGCCCGAGAGCTTCACCGAATCGATCAGGTCCTTGCCCGCCATCTCGTAATCGACGCCGAGCGCGACCCAGCGCATCGCCCAGTCGGGCTTCCATTGCAGCTTGGCGTGCCCGCCGGTGACCGGCGTCTCGTAGATCTCGTTCGTCGCCGGATCGCGCCAGACGATGGTGCCGGCGCTCGGTCTCACCTCGTCGATCGACACCTGCATGACGTGGCCGGTGACGGGATGGATCGGCAGGAAGGGCGAGTAGCTCGCCGAGCGCTCGGCCCGCAGCGAGGGCAGCATGATCGCCATCACCGCGTCGTAGCGCTCGAGGACGAGGCGCAGCGTGTCGTCGAAGACGCCGGAGGCGTAGCACTCGGTGGCCGAGCGGAACTCGTAGTCGAAGCCGAAGGCGTCGAGGAAGCGGCGCAGCTCCGCGTTGTTGTGCGCGCCGAAGCTGTCATGCGTGCCGAACGGGTCCGGCACCTTGGTCAGCGGCAGGTTGAGCGCGTCGCGCAGCATCTCCCGGTTCGGCACGTTGTCCGGCACCTTGCGCAGGCCGTCCATGTCGTCCGAGAAGGCGATCAGCCGGGTCGGCACCGCATCGTTGGTCAGCACGCGGAAGGCGTGGCGCACCATCGAGGTGCGGGCTACCTCGCCGAAGGTGCCGATATGCGGCAGGCCCGAGGGGCCGTAGCCGGTCTCGAACAGCACCTCGCTCTTCGGCTTCTTCTCCAGCCGCGCCACGAGCTTGCGCGCCTCCTCGAACGGCCAGGCGGCGGCGGAGGCGGCAGCCTCCAGAATATCGGGGTCGAGACGAAGGGGCGCGGACATCGAATGCTTTTCGGGGTTCAGGACGGGCGCCGCACCGGCCATCCGGGCCGGGGCGCGAGAGCGGGCAACCTATGGAGGGCGGGGGCCGGGGTCAACGTGAGGCCGGTCATCCCCGCCCGAGCAGCATCAGCCAGCCGACCGTCGTCGCGGTGGCAGCCAGTGTCGAGACCAGCACGGCGGCGGCGACAAGCCCCTGCTCGCTCTTGTAGCGGGCGGCGAGCAGGTAGGCGTTGATGCCCACCGGCATCGCCGCGAACAGCACGGCCACGCCGGCATAGGCCGGCGGCATGGTGAAGACGTGGAAGGCCAGGAGGTAGACCGCGAGCGGGTGCAGGCCGAGCTTGAGCGCCGCGACGATGCTGGCACCCGGCAGGTCGTGCAGCACCTTGTAGCGGGTCAGGCCGGCGCCGAGCGCGATCAGCGCGCAGGTCGAAGCGGTGCCGCCGATCGAATCGATCAGTGCCTTCGGGATGCCGGAGAGCGAGAGCCCGGTCGCCTTCATCGCCATGCCGACCGCGAGCCCCAGGAAGATCGGATTCTTGGCCAGCACCAGTCCGAGCGCCCTGAGACGCTGGCTCAAGGGCCGCTCGCCCTCCGACTCGATCAGGAAGGTGGCCGCGCCCATCATCAGCGGCAGGTGGACGGCCAGCAGCATGAAGAGCGGGAAGGCGCCCGACTCGCCATAGGCCTGGAGAATCATCGGCACGCCGACGAAGACGGTGTTCGACTGACTCGCGGCGAAGCCGTGCAGCACGGCGCCGCGCCGGTCCACACCCGCGGTGCGGCGCCCGATCAGCGAGCCGGTGGCCCAGGCGATCGCGGCCCCGCCGAAATAGCTCGCCCAGTAGCCCCAGGCGATCTCGCCCGTGAGGCCCGGCCGCGTCAGCGTCGAGACGATCAGCGCCGGCACCGCCAGCGAGAAGACGTATTCGGAGAGCCCGTCGCCGACCCGCTCGGAGATGATCTTGGTGAGCGAGGCCAGCCAACCGACGAGGACGAGGCCGAAGATCGGGAGGATGAGGGTGAGCGCCGTCATCGGCAGCTTGGGCCTTGTCGAACGGAAAAAGCCACCGGGCGCGATCCGCGCATCCGGTGGCCTCCCGATTCATTTTGGAAGAAGTGCGGGCCGCTGCGGACCCGGCGGACTTACGCGGCGGCGGGCGTCGCGGTCTCGGCGAGCTTCTTCTCGATGTCGCGCTTGAGCAGGCGGGCGGTCTGCGACAGCTCGATCTCGCGCGCCTTGACGAGGAAGGCGTCGAGGCCGCCGCGGTGCTCGACCGAGCGCAGCGCGTGGGCGGTCACCCGCAGGCGGACGCGGCGGTTGAGGGCATCCGACTGCAGCGTGACGTTGCAGAGGTTCGGAAGGAACCGGCACTTGGTCTTCCGGTTCGAGTGGCTCACGAGGTGGCCGACCTGGACGGCCTTGCCCGTGAGTTCGCAGCGACGCGACATCGTTACAGTCCTGTCAACGTTAGGCCGGGTCTCGGCGCTGAAGCGTTTCGGCAATGCCACACGGCTCTCGCGCCGAGGGCGTCGAACCCTCGCGACAATCGATACCGGCGGAGTCCTATGGAAGTGGCGAGCCTATAGGGGAGACGCACCGGATTCGTCAAGGTCGAAGGGCGAAGAACCTCGGCTTACTGGATCACCGTCCGCGCCAACTGCCGGCTCGGAGCGGGGCTCGGTGCCTGCGCCGTCTTCGGTGCCGCGCGCCGGGCCGCCATGGCACGCAGCTCCCGCACATTGGCCGCCGCTTCCGCCGGGCCGAGGTCCTGGGCCAGGACCTGCTCCGCCTCGTCGTAGCGGCCCTTGAGGCCGAGCACCAGAGCGAGGTTCTGGCGCACGCGGGCATCCGCCTTCGGCTGGCCGACCGCGAGGCGCAGGGTCGTCTCGGCCTCCTCGAGGCGGCGGGAGAGGGCGTAGGACAGGCCGAGATTCGACAGGACGCGCGGCTCGTTCGGCGCGATCTTGAGAGCTGCGTCGTAGAGGCTCTGCGCCCTCGCGTGGTCGCCGGTCTCGTCCGCCACCATTCCCTGCGCGGAGAGCACGCGCCAATCGGGCTGGGCCGGGCTGTGAGCGTTCTGGAGGACCTCGTTGGCCTCCCCGTAGCGGCCGGCATCGGCGAGGCTCTTGCCGTAGGCCGCGAGCACCGCCTTGTCCTTCGGGTTGCGCAGCGCAAGCTGCTGCAGCACCGCGACCGCTTGCGATTTCTGATCGGTGGCGCGCAACGCCGCGGCGTAGCGCATCGCGTTGCGCGCATCGCTCGGATCGGCGTTGTAGCGCTCCGCCAGAGCCTCGACCTCGGCGCGGGGCGAGCGCTCCGGGCGGCTCTTGCCGAACGGGTTGAGGCTGCTGATCGAGCCCGTCGTCTCCGGGGACCGGGTCTGGCAGCCGGCGAGTCCCAGGCCCACCAGAACCAGGGCGAGCAGGCGGCGGGTGCGGACCGTTCCAGGCTGGCTCGGGGCCCTGCCGCAGATGCCGGTCATGTTGTCCTCTCCCCCAATCCCGCGGCCGGCGCTTGCGCCGTACCGATGCCGGGGTGATAGAGCGTTAACCCTAATGGCCGGTTAAGCTTATTTTCCATGACCTCAGACCCGACCCAGTCCGGACCCGCCCTCCTCGATGCAACCGCGGGCGCAGTCCCGATTCGCTGCGTCTCGGTGGACGGATGGGCCGCGGTCGAGGCCGGCCTGCCCCTGCTCCAGCGCAACTTTGCTGCTGCCACCGGCTTCGCGCCGAAGGCGGGTCGCGTCGCGCTGCTGCCGGGCGAGGACGGCGGGCTCGGCCTCGTGCTGCTCGGGCTCGGCGAGGCTGGACAGGGACATCGCGACCGGTTCCTCGCCGGCAAGCTGCCGGGCGCCCTGCCCGCCGGCGATTACCGTCTCGAGCCCTGCGACGCCCTCGATTCCGGTGAGGCGGCGCTGGCCTGGCTGCTCGGCAGCTACCGGTTCGATCGCTACCGCAAGCCGGGCGAGCCGCCCCCGCGCCTCGTGGCGCCGGAAGGCGTCGATGCGGCGGCGGTCGGCCGTGTCGCGCGCGCGGTCGCGGCCGGGCGGGACCTTGTCAACACTCCCGCCAACGACCTCGGCCCGGCCGAGGTGGAGGCGGCCGTGCACGCCGTCGGCGAGCGGTTCGACGCGAGGGTGGCCGTCACCCAC
>JAESFL010000882.1_pt1 | contig 15110 bp, 12 predicted proteins | sample 9269401 | NCBI WGS metagenome assembly JAESFL01 (sample SAMN14506025, study PRJNA617098) | algae metagenome | isolation source: Gloeocapsa sp. UFS-A4-WI-NPMV-4B04 and co-occurring heterotrophs from desert... | place: USA: Utah | collected 2006-10-01 | reverse complement strand
TAAACCTTGCCGTCGGCGTAAACGTCAACCTCAAGGATCGAGCCCTTGGCATTGATCGTGTAGGAGAATCTCTCATTGAGAGAGACGTCCGGCGTGGCACCCGTGCTGTCCTTGAGTGTGAACTTGGCCTCGGAGTTGCTTGATCCCGCCTGATCGTTGACGAAGTAGACTGTGCCGTTCTCCCAATAGAGACGCACCAGCTCATCGTCCTGGCCGTGGATCTGCCCGACGACCAGCCTGCCGCCAACGCCATCGCGGTTTGGCGCGGCATCAACCTCAAGGGTGGCGCTCATGAACCCGCCTTTGGACAGATCCCAAGCCGCCTTCTCAGAGCCGTTCATCTCGCGCAGTTCAGACCGGGCGTAGGAGGATCCCTTGGTGGTGGCACCATTGACGGGAGCGTAGAAAACCATCGCTCCGTCGGAACCGGTGTAGAAGTACTTCGAATTCTTGTAGCCGCTGAGGTTCTGCACCTCGACGGCAGTACCGCTGAGGCTGCCGCCCTGATCGACCGGGAGGGTGATCTTCCAATTGGACAAGTTGAAGTTGCCGCTGGGCACGGCGGAAGCATTCAAAGCCATATGATTGTCCCCATAGATTAGCGTGCCCCAACGATGTGGAGCCTCAAGATTACGATGGATCGTATGATGGAATATGCAGAAGCCAGAACGGCTGCTGTACTAAGAAGGAACGCTGAACTTTGGCAAAAACCGACAGCCATTCATCAGTTGTTCGATGAGTGGCGTTCGTACTTCAGAACTCTAAGGTCAGGGTTGTGGTTGTTGAATAGGGCGATAACGTGGCCAAGCTTCATTTTCTCGGGCTGCGGAGCACGGCTCGTGGCAGAAGATATGTCGTTTGGGTCTTGGCACGGGGTCTGACGAGCCCAACGCAAACAGCAAGCGATCGGTGGTGAACGATGGACCTAAGGTGTAGGAGGCTATCGGCTGATGCTGATCTGGTTCTACGAATAGTCTTGAAGGTCGCCTCTGGGTCATCCAAGGAAATCTGCTGCCCGCAAGGGACGTCCGGTGTTCCCTGCGAGAGCTGACGTTCGGTTCACTTCCGAGAAGTGCCATAACCAGACCTTCCGATTCACGCCCGCAGTCACAGGTGTTCTCCAGCATTCCCGATGACAGGCGCCTCGACTTCAACCTCGGGAGCGCGATTCATTGACCAGCAAGGCGAAGGCGACGCGGCTTGCTGACGGTTCAGTTAGTGAAGTTGGCATTCTGAGAACGGCGGGCACAAGTCGGCTAGAATCAGGATCAGTTGTCGGTCAGCAAGACAGGCCTGAACGCCATCCTTGAGTAGGTACGCTAGATCATCCGCGGCCACCGCTGCCTCAAGGGCCATGAGCGTGCTGTTGAACACGAGACACCCTTCGCCCCGCACTTTCACTTCACGTCCGCCCATATCGAACACCTGTGTCAGGAGGCCGCCGCAATGCAAGCGAAGATTAACGCAGTCGTGGGCGGTGAGATCATCCGGTGTCAGAGGCTGTGGCCGTCTTGCGAGGCACGACCGCATGTCGACGACCCGATGCGCGTTCAGCCCAGCGCGGACGGCAACCATGTACTTGGCCGCTTACTCGCCAAGACAGACCCTAACATCATGGGGTCCCACCACTATGCCGCTCTAATGTCAAGTTTGATTGATGACCGTGATCCTGTCATGCGATCTGGTTCTGCGATGTTGCACGACATGATCTCGCCTGTTCTAAAGGTCGGGGCGAATCTCGATAACGTCGCAACCTCGCGGGTGTTTCGATCAGGTCTCCCTACGCCCCAACTCACGCTCAACCCGTCGTAGCGCGAGCAGAAGGTCGACCTGTTCGTCAGGGATCGGCTGTCCCTCGACGTCTGCGAAGATGATCTGGAGGTGGGCTGCGATATGCTCCCGTGCGTCCGTGTCGAGCTGCGGACGCGCGATCTTCGGATCCGGATTTCCCTCTGTGCTCATTGGGCTCCCTGTTGCACGCGCCCCAGCGGCACCTGCCGCGGGCCCAACTGCATTTTACCTTGTTATCTTTGAATATGATTAATGGTTCGTTAAGGCCCATCCTTGAGCCTGGGCTCCTGAGGAGAGCATGACGTATATCCTCAGACGTGGAACCGGCATGAGCCATGCCTTTCGGTAAAGTGAGGCGCCATCCATCGCTATGGACACTAGTTCGACAGCGACGCCTCTTGGATGGCTGGAAGTACCCCTTCCGTTTCAAGCCCGCTGAATGATCTCGCGAATTCGGACGGCCAAGTCTTCGATGGCAAAAGGCTTCGTAATCATCTCCATGCCGTCCGCCAGAAATCCAGACGCCATGGTGGCCTGCTCGGCGTAGCCGGTAATGAAGAGAACTTTGAGGTTGGGCCTCACCAAGCGCGCATGGTCGGCCAACTGGCGACCGTTCAAACCCGGCAGGCCTACGTCAGTCACCAGAAGATCGACGCGCTGCTTCGACTCTAGGATCTTGAGACCAGACGGACCATCCACCGCCTCAAGAGCCTGATAACCGAGATCTGCCAAGACCTCCAGGATCAGCGACCGGACGACAGGCTCATCTTCCACCACCAGAACGGTCTCGCCAGCTTCCGCTCGTTGTAACTGACTCGGCCCCGATGCGGCGACAGAATCGGATAACTCGCCTTCATGGAAAGGGAGGTAGATCCTCACCGTGGTGCCTTGGCCTACCTTACTGTCGATCCGGACATGGCCCTCCGATTGTTTCGCGAAGCCATAGACCATCGAAAGACCCAGCCCTGTTCCCTCCCCGATCGGCTTCGTTGTGAAGAATGGATCGAACACCTGAACCAAGACATCGGCAGGCATGCCGGTCCCCGTGTCAGAGACACAGATCGTCACGTATTGTCCTGGCCTCATATCCTGCTGCGCAGCTCCATGAAGGCTGTCTAGCTGCGACACTCCGGTTTTAATGATGAGCTTGCCGCCTTCCGGCATGGCATCTCGGGCGTTGATCGCGAGATTGAGGATCGCACTTTCCAGCTGGTTGGGATCGCACAGGGTCAACGGCAGATCGCCGGACGGTGCGATCTGAAGCTCGATCGCTTCGGAGATTGTTCGCCGAAGGAGATCCTCCATGGATATGACGAGCCGGTTGACGTCGACAGGCTTTGGATCGAGAGGCTGCCGTCGCGCGAAGGCGAGGAGGCGGTGGGTCAAAGCAGCAGCACGGTTCGCTGACGTTGTCGCTGCCGTAATATAGCGACCAATGTTGTCCATTCGGCCCTGCTTCATGCGCGTTTGCATGAGATCGAGGGAGCCGACAATGCCGGTCAAGAGATTGTTGAAGTCGTGCGCAATACCTCCGGTGAGCTGCCCCACGGCTTCCATCTTCTGGCTCTGTCGGAGCTGTTCCTCCAACAGCTTGCGCTGCGTGACATCGCGTCCGACGCTGTAGAACACATCACCGGCAGGTGCGAAAGTCCAGCTGATCCAGTGATAAATCCCATCTTTTGCCTGAATGCGAACGTCGAAATCCTTGATTGGCTCCCCTTGTCTCAGCACCTGAAGCCGATGATGGCCCGAGGCTCGATCCTCCGGATGAATCCAAGTCTCGAAGTGAGTGCCGACAACCTCATCCTCTCTATAGCCCAGAAGGTCGGACCAAGCAGGGTTGACGGCCTTGAGACTGCCGTCAGCATCGCAAACGCTGAAGAGGTCGCTTGATAGACTCCAGAGCCGGTCGCGCTCCCGGGTCGTCTCTTCGACCCGGCTCTCCAGTCTCTCGTTGAGCTCCCGCAGTCTCTCTTCAGATTGTTTGGCAGCGGTGATGTCATAAATAACGCCGATGAACCGCAGGCCCGCTGTTTCCATGTCGCGGACATACTCGCCCCTGCGGGCCAGCCAGCGAAGTTGGGTGCTGCCTCCGTGCTGGATTCGGCACTCCGCATATGTCGGACCATCAGTGCCCGTGTCCTGCCCGATGATGAGAGGATCCCCTGGCATAACAAGCGTATTAATCGTGCGGACCGGCAGGACGTTGGTGGGATGCAACCCAAGAAGCCGGCAGAACTCCTCCGAAACGCTGACCGTCGCGAATCCCTGCACGTACTCGAACGTTCCGACTCCGCCGGCGGTTTGGGCGATCCGAAGACGCTCCTCGACATGCTTCTGCTCGGTGATGTCGAGAACGACACCGGTAAATCGCATCGGCCGATCATCAGGGCCGAAGTGGCTGCGTCCTCGTGCATGAACCCAATGAATGGACCCGTCGGAGGCAAGCAGGCGGTATTCCTTGGAAAAGATTTCAGCCCCGTTGAGAATGCCTGCAATAGCAAGCCGAATTCTCATGCGGTCTTCAGGGTGAATGGCCTTGAAGAATGCGTCAGTCGGCAGACCTTTCGCAGCTTCGTTCGAATCGAGGCCATTGAGCGCAGCAAAACGAGCGTCACCGGTAAAGCGCTCATGAGGAATGTCCCAGTCCCAGGCCCCGCCGGTTCCGGCGATAGTGAGAGTTTCACGCAGCCGTTCGTTGGTTTGGTCAAGCTCCTGCTTACTTGCCTGGAGGGCCGACTTCATCTCGTCCGCCTGATGCATCCGTGTGACATCAACCTGGGTCGAGAGGAAGAACAGCAGATTGCCACTCTCGTCTTTCACAGGAGTGATGAAAAGATGGTTCCAGAAAAGACCCCCGTCCTTGCGCTGGTTCAGGAGTTCGACCGACACGGCGTGTGCATCCTTGACCGCTTCACGAAGCCGCAAAACAACTTCCCCATCTGCGTCAAGCGGCTGAAGAAAACGGCAGTTGCGGCCGACCGCCTCTTCCGCGGAATAGCCTGTTGTCCTGCTGAAAGCCTCGTTGACGAAAACGATGGGATTGTCGGGCAACCGTGGATTCGTCGCAACCACAGACAAGCCTGAGCGCTCCAGTGCCGAAAAGATCGGTCCTGCCAATTGCCGGAGGTCGTGAGCTGCCGCTTCGATGGTCTGTCCGACCGTCGCATATGGAAGGATCCGAGCCGTCATTCTGACCAGAATTCGGTTGGGTTGTTCTTCCCGGACGCCATGGCCTTAAGCCTCGTCCCCGATCACGCGATCGATGAAGCCGGCGATGAGTGCCTTCAGGGCTTCCAGCGACGGCAGATCCATGAGCATGGCGATGTAGCCCCGGATATCCTTGTTGCGCACCGAAAAGTTGATGTACAGGAAGAGCACCAAGCCGTCATTCGCCCTCTCCTTTTCAAGAATGAACAAGCGGGCCCCATCTCCCCTAACCACTTCCGGCAATGAGATGTCGAGGGAGCGCTTCAGCATATTCGCCATTGTGGCAAGACAGCCGTTCAGGATCACGTTGCCGGTCTCGGCCAGAGCCTCCTGCTCCATCTCCGCGATCTCATCCGGCGACACATCTCCACCCATGATGGCGCGGACGAGATCAAGGCTGGTCGCTTTGGGAAAGATCAGTAGGGCTCGACCAGAAAATGCACCCTCGAATTGCTGCTGGATCGCGACGAGTTCATCCGTCTCGCGCTCTCCGATCAGCCGGGCTGCATCCTGCGGGGCCATGATTTCGATGGCCGGCACAGAGAGGATGACCTCCTCTCCGATCATCTTGCGCAAACTCGAGGCTGCCCGGCTAACGCCGATATTCACAACCTCGGTCAGTGCATCGCGTTCAAGGTCCGAAAGGGTAATATCCTGGGCCATAATCGTTACGCGCCGTCTGCCCGCAGGCGCAAGGCCGCTCCGGATATGAACCCTCTCAGGCCCTCCTCCGTCAGAGGCTTGCTGACGAAGGTGGCATTCACCTCCCGGGCCCGGGCGATCACTTCGTCCTGGATATTGGCCGTGATCACCGCAATCGGCATCGTCGGGTAGGTGGATCGGATCTCGGCTGCCAGTTCGAGCCCATCTTTATCCGGCATATTGAAGTCGATCATGGATAGGTCGATCTTCCGCTCGCCGAGAATAGCCAGAGCCTCCTGGGCATTGCCAGCCTCGACCTTCTCCCATTCGGGTTGCAAGGCGGCCAGGGTCTTGCCTGCGACAATACGGGCCAGCTTGCTGTCATCGACGATCAGGACAGTTATCGCCACTCAGGTACTCCGCTAGGGAAAGTCTGCCCGGAAGGACCGGATCTGCATGGAGGAAGGCTCTTGGCTTCTTTTAGAGTATGCCAGGAGAATGACAACTGTTCAGCCGCCATGGGGTGCCATGCCGAGCGGGTCTGCCTCCGAAAAAGCCGGAGTTAGCCATTCTCGGATGAACGCATCCCTGACGGTCCCTATGAGGGCTGGTCTCACAGCCATCAGGACCTGAAGAACGGACGTGTGAAGATGTTCGGCCCCAGTCAGATCGACGATGAGGCCTCTGTCCGCCTGAAGCCAGCCAAGCAAGGGCTCCGCGTCCTCGACGCGGCACGCCCCCTCCAGAACGATGACATTGCCGTCAAGGCGCGCGCTCATCCAATCAGCTCCGGGATATCGAGAATCATGAGAACGCTGCCATCCCCGAGCAGGGTCGTGCCCATCACACCAGGGGCGCCAGCCAAAATCCCAGTCAGAGGCCGCATCAGAACGTCCATTCTCTCGGCAAATTCGTCTACGGCAATCCCGACCAGTTCGTCACCCAGCGCCATTACCACCACCTTCATGCCTGAACGCGGCTCTGCCGCACACGGAATGTCCAGCAGGTCGGCAAGCCTGACAAAAGGCAGCGTCCTGTCACGCAGAACGAAGGCTTCGGCATCCCGGACGGGAAGGATGCGGGAAGCAGGCACGAAAGCGGTCTCGACGATTCCATCGAGGGTAATGCCATAGAGCTCGTGGCCGACCCTGACCGCCATCACCCTCGTCATGACGACCGTCAGAGGCAGGGAGAGGTGAACCGTCGTGCCTCGACCCTGTGAGCTTCGAACACTGGCTTGGCCACCCAGGCGCTCCACAGCGGAGCGCACGGCATCCATGCCGACCCCTCGGCCCGAAAGATCTGTCACCTCCGATGCCGTTGAGAAGCCCGGGGCAAAGATAAGCTCAACGGCCTCGGCATCACTCATGCGCTCAAGATCAACTGCGGAGGAAACTCTGCGCTCGCGGGCCACCCGCCGGATTGCGCCTGGATCGATGCCGCGACCGTCATCCTCGACCTCCACCATGACCCGGTCGCCAATGCGACGGGCCCGGAGCACGATCCGGGTTCTTGTAGGCTTTCCGGCCTCCAGACGCAGATGTTCAGGTTCGGCGCCATGGCCGATGGCATTGCGGAGCACATGGAGCAGAGGCTCGAACAAGCCCTCCACGACCGCCTTGTCGGCTTCCACGTCCTCCCCTTCCATGGAGAAGTCGATGGCATTACCCAACTGACCTGCGATATCGCGCACGGCGCGGGGAAAGCGCCGGAAGATCTCCCGCATGGGCATCATGCGGACATCCATGACGGCCCTGTGCATCTCGGCCACAAGACGGTCGATGGCAGCCTGACTCGCAAGCAGCCCCTGGGCAAGATCCTTCCTGTCCAAACCTTCGCCCGCTTGGCCTGCCAGGTGCGCCAGGGCGTTTTTGGCGACAACCATCTCGCCGACAAGGTCTGCCAGATGATCGATCCTTGCCGCATCGACGCGCAGCATCCGCGCACTGGCTCCTCCGGCCGCACCGGCCGCGGGCCCTGCGGCCTCATGGCCCACTTCCAGCGGGAGAGCATGAGTCTCTAGTGCGTGAGTAATCTCGTGAATGGTCACCTGATCAGGAACGAAGCGGAAGACGGCCTTCACCACGTCGAGCCCGGCAGCGGAGAGCGCCTCGATCCGAAGATTGCAGGCGAAGGGATCGATCTCCCCTACAGGGGGCCACAGATCCCGGCTGGAGAGGCGGACAGCCAGGAGATCCGGCACCGAGCGCAGGATTGCAATAGGATCATCGCCAGCGAAGAAGCAATCGGCGCGCGGCGTGTACCTAACCGCCACGAGACGTTTATTCTGCGCCCTCGCGGAAGCCGAAGCACGGCTCCGGACCATCAGTTCGTTGACCCACCCCAGATCGGCCTCAGGAATTGCCGGAGCCACACTTGTGGAGTCATCATCAAGCTGAGAACGCAGTAGGCGCGCCAGACGGTAGCCTTCCTCAGCTGCATTCGGAGGCAGCCTACCCGTCCGCTCGATCGTTCCAACCCAACGCTCTGCTTCGCCGATGCAGTCGAGAAGACTGTCGATCACGTCGCTATCGATGTGCCCCTGGCCTGCCCTAAGGGCGCCCAACAGATCCTCGGCGGCGTGGAGCGCAAGCCCCATCGGCGCGAAGTCGAACAGGCCGACCGACCCTTTGAGCGTGTGAACGGCCCGGAAGGCGCTGTCTATGTGCGCGGCCCCGGTAGGATCGCGCTCCAGAGCCAGGAGATCATCTGTGGCCTGCTGGATCAGCTCGCGCGCTTCAACAATGAAGTGCTGGAGAAGATCATCCATCGCGGTCACTTCCTGGCCGCTGGTAGACGATCGCATCCTCGAAGCGGCGAAGATCGAACCGCTTCGAGATCCGGTTCATCGACTCAGTATGGCCGAGACAGATGTAACCTCCCGGATGCAGGGAGTTATAGAGGTTGTTGACCGCAAGGAGGCGAGAGGCATCATCGAAATAGATCAGGACGTTTCGGCAGAAGATGATATCGAACCGACCCTGCGTCGCAACGGATGTCGTGTCGATGAGATTGGCTGACGTGAACTTCACCGATTCCCGCAGATCCTGGATCAACTGGCGCTGCCCATCTTGGGCTGGTTCGAAGTAGCGTTCAACCACGTCCGGAGGGAGGCGAGAAAGGGCACGCCCGCCATAATGTCCAGCCTGCCCCTCCAGCAGCACCCGCGTATCGATGTCGGAGCCGACAATCTCGACGTGGTAGGCATCGACCAGGGGCCAATTCTCGAGGAGCCAAATGGCAATCGAATAGGGCTCCTCGCCCGTCGAGCAGGGCACGGACCAGATCCTCACGCGATCGCCCGGCTTCCTGTTCTTCACGATGTCCGGCAGAAGCGAGCGGCTTAGGCACTGCAACTGGTGCTCCTCACGGTAAAAATAGGTTTCATTGACCGTGAAGATGTTGATCAGGTGCTCGACTTCGCTCTCGTCGGCTTCAAGATGGGAGAAATAGGTCGGGAAAGGCCGCATCCCGGTCGCCGCCATACGGTCGGCGACACGCCTTTCGATATAATAGCGTTTGCTTTCTCCAAAGATCATTCCGGTACGGCGATAGAGAAACGTGCAGAGATGCCTCAATTCATCCGCAGAGAGCGCGCGCGCCCTTCTGGTGCTGGCGGCCTTGTCCGTCGCGCCGGGAGCTCTGCTCATGAGCGCCCGACCATGCTCAGGATCCGATCGACAATCTGCTCCAGAGGCACGACGACGTCCGCACCACCACGGCGAACCAGCTCACCGGGCATGCCCCAGACGACCGCGCTCTCTTCTGCCTCCGCAATGGTGCGGCCGCCGTTCTCGTGGAGCCTTGCCATGGTCTCGGCTCCGTCGCTCCCCATCCCGGTCATCAGCACGCCGATCAGACTTCCGGGGGCAAAATGCTCCATGGCGCTGTCGACCAGCCGATCCACGCTCGGATGCCAGCGATGCTCCGGAAGCGAGGGGGCAGCCATCACGATGGGGCCATCCGGTCGAACACTGATGATGACGTCCGCGTCCCCCTTGCCGATATAGACATTGCCGGGCGCGAGCGGCATCGCATGGGTCACTTCGGTCACTGCAAGGGCGCAGAGCTTGTCGAGCCGGCGTGCCAGGGGACCTGTGAAAGAGCCCGGCATGTGCTGAGCCACCACGATCGGCCAGGGAAAGTCTTCAGGCAGCCGCGACAGCAGAGCATCCAAGGCCGGCGGACCTCCGGTGGAGGTTCCGATCAACACAGTTCCGACCGCGGGCGCAGCCTTGATCGCTCGCTTCGTCGGCACGGAGGGCGCGCGCATTCGTGGCGCTACAACCGGTGCCTGACGCCCCAGACCGCTGCGCAGTCGTATCCGTTCGGCCAGTCTCAGGCTGCTCGGCAGACGGGCCTTCGATGCTGCCCGGACCCGCTCAACGAGCAGGGGGGCAAGGGTTTCCATCTCAAGAGAGATCGCACGGTCGGGCTTCGTGATAAAGTCAACGGCTCCAAGCTCAAAGGCTTCCAATGTGATGCTCGCACCTGCTTCGGTGAGGGATGACACCATCACCACCGGGCACGGCCTCTCCAGCATGATCCGGTCGAGGCAGGCAAGACCATCCATTTCAGGCATGTTCACATCAAGCGTAATCACGTCCGGCTTGAATGCGTTTAGTTGCTCCAGAGCCTCGGCGCCGTTGCGGGCAAATGCAATCTCGAAATCTCCTTCGTCCGTGAAGACGCTGCCGAGGAGACGTCGCATCAGGGGAGAGTCATCGACAATGAGCAGCCGGATCACGAAGCGGGTCGCTCCGCAACATCATCACTCATCGCTGAGAGCAGATCCTTCTCCGCCCTGTTCAGCAATTCGCGCGGGTTGAGAAGGAGGATCATCCTGCCCTCAACCTCTATATTGGCGATTCGGTCGACGACCTGACTCCCGTCGGCCGCAAGATCGGGCGTCGGGCGAAGCTGGCTCTGGGAAATCTTGAGCACCTCCGACACGCTGTCGACTACAAAGCCGGCGTGCATGTGGTCAATCCTGACGACGATGATGCGTTCCCGCCGCCTTCCCCCCTGCCCTTCGAACTTGAACCGGCGGCGCTGGTCGATGACCGGAACGACACGGCCTCGCAAGTTCATGCAGCCGTCGATGAAGGCGGGAGCTTTGGGCAGGCGCGTCAGCGCATCGGGTACGCGCACCACCTCGTCGACGGCCATGATGGGCAGGCCGTATTCTTCGCCGCCGAGCTGAAAGACGACGAACTGCTCGTCGGCAGTCGAAAGCCCGTCGGCTGCGCCCATGTTGTGGCTCTCCTCCGTTTGGGCCGAAACCTGTTCGACCAATGCCTGGTCGCGGAACAGATGCTCCGTTGACAGGATCGAGACCAGACGCTGTCCGCCCTCAAGTCGGCAGATGCCTTGGATCTGTGCCTCGGAGTCTCCACGTGTGAGGATGGTTGGGACCGGATCGATAGTATGGGAGGGTATTCGGAGAATCTCTCTCATGCCATCGGTGACAAGGCCTACCAAGCCCTGCCCGATCCGCGCCACCACGACACGGGATCTGCCGTTCCTCTGTCCGCCTGCTCGAAGCCCAAGGAGCCCGTAAAGTGAAACCAGCGGCAGCAATTGCTGACGCAGGGTCATGACGCCAAGCATGACCGCATCCGTCTGCGGAACTGCGGCAATGCCCTCTGGGAGAGCCACTACCTCGTGAACAGATGTGAGGATAAGCGCAAAATCCTGGCCTGCCACGGAAAAGCACACGAGGGCGATTTCGTCCTGCTCGGTAACGGCATGCTCGCGAAGCGCCTGAGGGGCGATAAGCTGCTTGTGCTGCATCCGGCGGGTGAGGCCGCCGAAGTCCTTAGCCAGCAGCGCATCCAGATCAATCCGTCGCGCCGGTCCGCTGCCATCCACAGCAGCATCCGTCGCTGTTCCCAGCGACGCGACCCTGTCGATCATGAGTCCAACGGGGGTACCGCGATCCATCACGACGACGCGCGCATTCAAGGACGCAGTACCCTCGTGCCCGAGAAGGCTATGCAGCGACACCACCGGCATCACTGCACCTCTCAGATTTGCCACACCGAGAAGGCTTGCAGGCCCCAGCGGAACGCGGGTTACGGCCGGAGGCCGGATCACCTCGGCAACATCGGAAGCAGGCAGGGCGAAGCGCTCGTCTCCCACATGCACCGTCAGGAACGACTGCTCGACAGCCGAAGGGGCCGTCCCGGTCATAGTCTCAAGACTCCACCATCTGGAGTTCATCAGCCAAGGAAGCGATCTCCTCGATGGCAGCAGCTAGATCCTCAGCCCCTCGCGCCTGCTGGCGTGCCGCGGCAGCGGCTTGCGCGGCAGCACTCCCTGCCTCCTCCGCAACAGCCGCAACCTGCTCTGCGCCAAGCCGGACTTCGCGTATTGCGGTCAAAATTGTCTCCGAGCCCGACAGGATGGCGGCGCTGCCCTGACGGAGTGCGCTGACGTCGGCCTCCACGGCTCCCAGCCTCTCGGCCACCAGGGTATTCTTCGCAACTTCCGCTTCCGCGATGACGGCACTCTGCTCCAGATCACGCCGGACGATGGTGATCCGGTCACGGATCTGGCGAACGACGTCCTTGATGCGGTCGGCATTCTCTGAGGCATCGCGAGCCAGATTGCGAATATCTCCGGACACAATCGCAAAGCCACGGCCTGCTTCACCGGCCCGTGCAGCCTCGATTGAGCCGCTCACGGCGAGCATATTGGTCTGCACTGCCACGAGAGCGATTCCATCAACGATCTTCTCGATCCGTCTGCTGGACTCGTCCAAGCCACCCATCAATCCAATAACAGCCCGGGTTTCCCTCAACCCATCCTCAACCCCTGAGGCCAGTCGCATGGTCGCGGTGTGATTGTCCTCTAGGTCGACCGCCACGGTTCCGATGCGCTCAACGGCTGCAGTGGCGACATCCCGCGAGGCAGCAGTTGCGCGATCGATCTGCTGCATGGCCACATTGGCCTGGTGAGTGGCCGCAGCCTGCATCTGGGCACCCCGGTTGATCTGATCGACAGCCGTCATGATCTCGCCGGCCGCTCCCGAGATCTCCTGAATGGCCGCCGACAGTTCCTCGGCGGCCGATCCGACCTGCTCGGCGCTGGATGATCCTGCGGTATTTGCCTGTAGATCGTCCGCCAGAGCGGCAAGCGCCTGTGCAGTCTGCTGGCTCTGATCCAGCGCCACACTCTGCTGCTGCACAGCCCGCTGGGCTTCGGCTGCTGCTGCTGCCTGCTCCTCTGCGGCACTGGCGACCTGCTCAGCACCACGCTGCGCCTCGCGGATGGCGGCCTCAGCCTCGACGGCTGCAACGAGAATGGACTGGCTTCCCTCAGCCAACAGGGCGATATCGGTTCGGATCTTGTCCAGGGCCATGACCACGGCGCGGCCGATCTGAACCTCGCCAGTCGCGGTTTCGGCTGCCGTCCGGATCCTCTCCGCAACAGACTGCACCTCACGGACGATGCCTTCCGCCAGGATCTGGATGTCCTGCGCGCTTCGCTCCGAGGTGCCGGCGAGAGCCCGCACTTCGTCGGCCACGACGGCAAAACCCCGTCCGTTTTCCCCGGCTCTCGCTGCCTCAATGGCCGCATTCAGGGCCAGAAGGTTGGTCTGGTCGGAAACGTCGCCGACCACGCGGGTGATCTCGCCAATCTCGGTCGCCTGCCTCTCAAGGAGCGAGACAATGTCGACCATGGCTTTCTGACGTGCCGCGTTGGCTCCGACGGCGGCGACGGAGGCGTCGATCTGGGCCCCAGTCTCGATCAGAAGGGTTTGGAGGCTGCTGGTTTTGGCCCGCGCGGCCTCGGCGTGCGTCCGGGCTTCTGAAAAGGAGGCGCCCAAACTCACGATCGCCGACAGCGACTGCTGTGACGCACCGGCCGCCTCTTCGGCTCCGGTGGCGATCTGCTCCATGGCGCGCCGCAACTCCTCGGCTGCCGACGATGCCTCTGCTACCCCGCTCGCCAGTTCCTCCGTGGCGGCACCGATGCGCTCCGCGGCCTTTTGTTGGCGAGCTCTCACACGCTCAAGGGTCCGGCGCTGGGACGCCGCTCCTCGTGCGGGCAGCTGAGTTCCCGGGGGCGTTCCCTCATCGCTTGGCAGTCGTGAGCCACCCCTGTCCGGCAGTGCGGACGTCTTGACCAATGCCATCAGGATCCCTTGAGATTTATCAAAGAGTGTTGGCCCCACCATATCAACCAGAGAGCCGCCTTGCTGGCTTAGTCGAAACGGACAGAGAAAGCTTGTGTTTTATAAGCCCCTCTCCTCTTCAAGCAAGTCGCCGAATGGATTGCTCCCGACAAAGGAGCGCCAGAGCACTCTGCCGCCTCTCGTTTGGTGACCCGCTCCCAAAGAGATTGGTTTGAGGTAAATTTTCACATCCCAAGCCATCGGCAGTGATGGACGGCTATGGCAGCGAGAGGGATTCAGCATGCCTCATCCTATGCCAGGAGCTAACCTTCCGCCGTCATCTCAGGTCATCGGTTCAGCTCATATGGGAGCGTCAACTGAGCATATGACGCCTGTGGGAGAGAACGCGATCTGTACCGCGCCACCGAGTTCCTGGGCTAGGCTGCGCTCGATAAGCCGGGTTCCGAAGCCGCGGCGGGCAGGTTCCCGAACTGGTGGCCCCTCCGCCTCCTCCCACGTCAGGCGCAGTCTTGAAGGTGTGTCCGTGTCAACCAGGGTCCAATGCACCCTGATTTGTCCGGTCTCATTGGATAAGGCTCCATACTTCACCGCGTTCGTCGCCAACTCCTGGAGTGCCATCGCCAGCGCCAAAGCGATGCGTGGCGGCACCTGCACACGCGGACCCTGGACATGGATCCGGTTCTCTCCACGACTGCGGTAGGGCTCAACGGCTTGAGCGACGATATCGTGGAGGGCGACATGCGCCCAGCTTCGGTCGGTGAGCACGTTGTGAACCTGCGACAGCGCCATGAGGCGGCTCTCGATCGCGCTTGAGGCATGGTCCATCGTAGGCGCATTCCGCAGCGTCTGGGAAGCAATGGATTGCACGGTGGCGAGCGTGTTCTTCACCCGGTGGTTCAGCTCGCCGATCAGGAGGTCCTTCTCCCTCACGGCAGCCCGAAGCTCATCCACCACCCGCAGGCGCTCAATGGCGGCGCCGAGCAGATTGGCGTAGCTCCGCAGGAACTCGATGTCCGATTGCCTGAAGTTGCGGGAGTGCCGGCTGTCGACTTGAAGAACACCAAAGGGCGGCCGGCCCCTGCTGCTCAGCACCAGCACGTTCACGAAGGCATGGACCCCATGCTCGTTCATAAAGTCGTGGTATTCGAAGCGATGCTCCTCGTCCCTGTTTGTCGATATGACCGCCCCCTCCTTGAGGGTCAGCCCCTCGGGCGAGTTCTCGGCAGCTGTAACGGTCACCTCCCCAATGACCCCGGGTCGCCACCCGACCCCCGCCCGGGCCTTGAAGGTCCGGCCATCCGGCCATAGCTCCATGAGCTTGGCAAGA
>JAESFL010000881.1_pt1 | contig 15110 bp, 13 predicted proteins | sample 9269401 | NCBI WGS metagenome assembly JAESFL01 (sample SAMN14506025, study PRJNA617098) | algae metagenome | isolation source: Gloeocapsa sp. UFS-A4-WI-NPMV-4B04 and co-occurring heterotrophs from desert... | place: USA: Utah | collected 2006-10-01 | reverse complement strand
ATCCGGCATGTGGAAGCCGCCATTCCCCTGCGGGGGACGGGGGCTGCCGGCGATTTGATGAAGGGGGTGGCCGAAATCGCCCGTTCCGAGGGGCGGAAGATCACACCTCTATGCGGCTATGCTTTCGCCTGGATCCGTCGCCACAAGGAATACAGCGATCTCCTGAACTGATCGGCCACCCCTCCGTCCATTGGGTGTGCCCATTCGCCGTACTGCGAACTGCGTCAAAACAGACTACACAGCGGCTCCTCCAAAAAACAAACTGCGCTATGGGGGCGCCGCCGGTGACCAACGTTCTCGAAAAAGCCAGACAGCTGCTGTCCAAGAAAGGTGTGGCTGCTTCAGCCGCCATCCTTGCCCTGGTGATTGCGGTCGCCGTGTTTCTCGCCCCCCGTATCCTGACTCAACCGGTCGCCGAGATCACCTATTCCGAATTCACGCGGGAACTGGGCCAGAAGAAGGTTCAGAAGGTTCTGATCGAGAGCGGGGGCCTCTCGGTCTCGCTGGCGGACAGGAACGTTTTCGTGCGCATGCCGAACGGGCTAGTGAGCGCCGACTACATCGAGCGCATCACCGCCTCCGGGGCCGAGGTGGATTTCAGGAAGCCCGGCTTCGATCCGGCCCAAATGGCGAGCATTCTCGTGCCTATCGTGCTGGTCCTAGCCGTGCTCGCCATGCTGGCCATTCAAACCGACTTCAAGCCGACCTCCCGCTGGCCCAAGGTGGTTCGGAGCATCTCGAACCGCTTCGACGACGTGGCGGGCCAGGAGGAAGCCAAGGCCGAACTCCAGGAGGTGATCGCCTTCCTGAAGGACGCGGACGCCTTCACCAAGGTCGGGGCGCGTATACCCCGCGGCCTGCTTATGGTCGGGCCCCCCGGAACCGGCAAGACCCTGATCGCCAAGGCCCTGGCCGGGGAGGCGGGCGTCTCCTTCATGGCCGTGTCTGGCAGCGACTTCTCGGCACCTCTCATCGGCATCGCCAAGGGACGCGTGTCGAAGCTCTTCGAGCAGGCCCGCAAGAAGGCGCCGTGCCTGATCTTCATCGACGAGATCGACGCCATCGGCCGCAAGCGCGGGGGCGGGGGATCAGCGGCAGACCGCGAGTTCGAGTCCACCCTCAACCAGCTTCTCGTAGAAATGGATGGCTTCAACACCACGGCCGGCGTGATCGTCATCGGCGCCACCAACCGCGTCGACGTGCTCGATGCGGCTCTCCTGCGCCCCGGCCGCTTCGACCGTCAGGTCCATATTGGATTGCCCGACATCACAGGCCGCGAGGCGATCCTCAACGTTCATGCCCGCAACATCAAGCTGGCCAATGGGGTCAGCCTTGCCTCCATGGCCAAGGGCACACCGGGGTTCTCGGGCGCCGATCTCGGCAATCTCCTCAACGAGGCCGCGATCTTTGCCGCTCGTGAAGGGGCCGAGGCGGTGACCCGCGAGCACCTTGAGGCGGCGCGCAACAAGATCATCATGGGCCTTGAGCGCCGCTCCCTCGTGATCACGGATGAGGAGCGCAAGCTCGTGGCGGTGCATGAGGCGGGTCACGCCCTCTGCGCTACCTTGCTCCCGGCCTCCGACCAGGTGCACAGCGCCACCATCATTCCCCACGGCCAGGCGCTCGGCCTCGTCATGCGGCTGCCGGAGCATGACCGCTTCTGCATCCCGGTGGAGAAGCTTGAGGCGGATCTCATCGTCGCCATGGGTGGTCGCGCGGCCGAGGAGGTCGTGTTCGGCCCGAAGAAGGTCACGACGGGTGCGGCCAGCGACATCGCCCATGCCACCAACATCGTGACCCGGATGGTGACCGAGTGGGGCATGAGCCCGGCCATCGGCATGGTGCGTGTCGCCCGCGCGGGCGACAACCTTCCTCGCGAGGTCGAGCAGGAAATCCGCCGCATCATCGACGAGATGTACGAGACCGCCAAAGCCTGCATCGAGGACAACCGCGATGCCCTCGATGCCCTGACTGAGGCGTTGCTGGAGCATGAGACGATCGAGGGCGACGAGGTCCGCCGGATCGTTCACAAGCAGCAGGCGAGACTGGCGGCCTGAACCGGCTGCCTCTCAGGATAACACGGCTGCGTGACAGCGCTCGGGACCCACTGTGCTGGCGGTGAGGCGTGTTTTCCCATATGGTGCACCACATATGGGGGGCCTCACATGAAACAACTCGTCCGCGCCGCTTTCGTCATCGCCATCGGTCTTTTGGCGACGGCCTGCGACAAGTGGGGCAGCTGGAACATCAACACTCCGCAGTTCTGCCACGAGACCAAGCCGCAGGGCTGATCTTGAGACGCCTCATGCGATGGGCGCAGCTATCGCGCCCGCAATTTCCCCTGGCTCCAGCTCTCGCGGGTCACGGGCAGGCCTAGTTGCTCCTCGAGCAGCGACACGTAAAGATCCGGTCGCGCCACATATGGAAAGTGCCCACCGCTTTCGAAACGGTAAGCCACCGACGGCTTCAGTCGGGTTCTCACGGCGTCCCGCATCGGCGGCGGAATGAGAGGATCGTCGGCGCTCTCAATTGTTGCAATCCGTTCGCCAGGCAGGCTGAGGGGCGGCAGTTCCGGTCCCTGCTTGAGCGCGTGGAGTCGCGTGCGCAGTTCCGGCTCCGGGATCCGCCCGCCGACTTCGGCCATGAGAAGATCGACCAGTTCCGCCTGCTCCGGATGAGCGTCCCGCCAGATGCCGAGGCCGCGACCGAAACCGGCGCGGAGTTCCTCAATCGGTGCATTGTCTAGGTCGGACGAGTAGGGCGGCCGGGCCGCGATCCCAGCAACCGAGTGCAAGGTATTGGCCGCGATGAGCCTCTCGGTCATGTGCGGATGCGCTGCCGCGAAATATTGTGCCAGGTACCCGCCGAGGGACGAGCCGAGAACCGTGACGCGACCAAGGCCGATCCTTCCGCACAACTCGGCGAGATCGCTCGCCCATTCGGCCAAGCCACCGCTTTTGGGGTAGGTGACGGCAACGATGCGGGCGCGACCCTCCAGGGCTTCGATCTGCTGCCAGAAGATGTCGCCGCGACCCAGCGTGCCCGGAATGAGCAGCAGCGCCGGGCCGGTATCGCCTGCCAGGACATATCCCCATTCGCGGCCACCGATGAGAATCCGCTGCTCAGGATGACGATCCGCGAAACGGTCTCGGGCTGCGATCAGGCGATTGTCCATGCGAACGGCTCCTCCACGAAACTGCGTCGTCATGTGCGTAGGCTGCCGCAGATGCCGCCTGAGCACCAGAGGCGGGGTTCGGCTTCATTCTGGAATAACGTCTTTGAGACCTGCGGGCCTGCTCAGGTGCTCCGCCGTTCGATCAGAACGTGGCCCGTATCGATGATGCGGGAGACGGCAGTTGGGTGTTCGCGATGGATCCCGGCGAGAATCAGGCGCGCGACTTCCTTTCCGATCAGGTCTCCTGAAGGGCGTATCGTCGTGAGCGACGGAATGCACGAGGCGCTGAAATCGAGGTCACCGAAGCCAATCACGGCAATTCTCTCAGGTGCGGCAATCCCCTGGCGCTGGCACTCGAAGAGCGCACCCAAGGCAACGAGATCGTTCGAGCAGGCGATGCCGTCGAGATCCGGAAGCTGCTGGAGGGCTCGGTTCAAGAGGAGCGATCCGGCTTCGACCGTGGCAGCTCCAGGATGATTGATGATCTCGCAGGTTGCGTGCTCCGCCGCTCGCTTGGCCTCTTCGGCGAAGCCGCTCGCGCGCTTGGCCGCGCGATGGTCCTCCTGCATGCGGGCGCCCAGGAAGGCGAGGGTGCGGCGCCCCTTGGACAGGAGATGCCGTGCTGCGGATGCGCCGACCTGCGGATGCGAGAACCCCACGGCCATGTCGATCGGCTTCCCGCCGATCTCCCACATCTCGACGACTGGAACGCCGCTCGTCTGCAGAAGCTTGCGCGTCTCGGAGCTGTGCGAGAGGCCCGTGAGGACGACGGCCGCCGGAGCCCAGGCGAGGGCGGTTCGCACCAAAGCCTCCTCCTGCTCGTCTCCGTATTCGCTGTGGCCGAGGATCACCTGCAGGCCTTCCGCCGCCAACTCGGATTGAAGGGTCGAAACGGTCTCGGCGAAGAAAGCGTTGCGGATCGAGGGTACGATAACGCTGACCACCTTCGAGGACGCGGCCGCAAGCCCCCCTGCCACCAGATTGGGAACATAGCCCAGGGTCGAGATCGCGCGGGCGATCTCCTGGCCAGCCGCTGGGGAAACGGCAGCGGGCTTGCGGAGGTAGAGCGACACGGTGGAAGGGGAGACCTGGGCGAGCTTGGCGACGTCCATCATCGTCACGCGCTGCATCTTGCGCCGCTTCCTGGGTGTGCGGTCCTGCAAGCTGCTGCCAGAGTCCATTAGCATTCCTTTTCGTAGCGCTGCGAAAGAAGCATTTGGACCATTATAGTGATCGAAGAGTACATATCAAAGGAAATTCACCCTGATGTGGGGCTGGAAGCCCTTGCAATCCTGTTGCTGGCCGTTCTCGAAAGCTGCTTGCGCAGTTCCTATCGTAGCGCTATGATGGGTATCGTGAGACAGGAACCCGGGGTTCGCCCCAGGGGCATACGTGCAGGCGCGCCGGGATCGAGCGCGCCGCAAAGCAACAGGGAGGGAGCATGTCGTCTGTCAGCTTCCGCAAGCTTGAGAAGACTTACGGTGCCCTGCGAATCGTAAAGGGTATCGACCTGGAAATTGCCGATCGGGAATTCGTGGTGCTTGTGGGTCCGTCCGGCTGCGGCAAGTCGACGACCCTGCGCATGCTCGCCGGACTCGAGAGCATCAGCGGCGGCGAGATCCGCATCGGCGAGAGGGTGGTGAACAAGCTGCCGCCCCGCGAGCGCGACATCGCCATGGTGTTCCAGGATTACGCGCTCTACCCGCACAAGACTGTCTACGGGAACATGGCCTTCAGCCTGAAGGTGCGCGGGATTGCCTCTGCCGAGATCAAGCCGCGCATCATGCAGGCCGCCGAGATGCTTGGAATCACCCAGCTTCTCGAGAGGAAGCCCTCTCAGCTCTCCGGTGGTCAGCGCCAGCGCGTCGCCATGGGCCGTGCCATCGTGCGGCGGCCTCAGGTGTTTCTTTTCGACGAACCGCTCTCCAACCTCGACGCCAAGCTGCGCGGCCAGGTTCGCACGGAGATCAAGCGCCTCCATCAGGCCATCGGCACCACCATCATCTATGTGACCCACGATCAGGTGGAGGCGATGACGCTCGCCGACCGCATCGTGATCCTCAAAGGCGGCGAGATCGAGCAGGTCGGCACCCCGGACGAGGTCTACAACTCACCGGCCAGCGTGTTCGTCGGCGGCTTCATCGGCTCGCCCGCAATGAACTTCGCGAAGGGCACGATCCGCAACGGACAGGTGATGTTCGACGATGGAGCCGGCATTCCGCTCCAGAGCCGCTCGGTCGATAAGGCCAGTGGCCTTGAGGGGCGTGAGGTTGTGGTCGGCATCCGTCCGGAGCACTTCGTGCCGGCCGGCGAGGGCCATCCCCTGTCGGGCCGGGTGCAGGTCGTCGAGCCGCTCGGCTCCGATACCCTCATCCATTTCGCCCTCGGCGCGTCCACGCTGACCGCGCGCGTCTCCCCGGAGATGCGCCCAAGCCCTGGCGAGAATCTCTCTATCGGTGTCGACCCTTCGCGGATCCACCTGTTCGATGCGGCAACGGAACGGGCCATCGCCTAAAAAGGCGCAGTTCAACAAAAGATGCCGGCAAGAAACCGTCATCATCAAACTTCCACGGAGGAAACGATGACTTTGAAGAAAACCATGACACTGCTTCTGGCGGGCGCGGCTGTGACCCTGTCTGCCTCCGTCGCGATGGCGCAGACGAACCTGCGGGTTTTCGTCTCGAGCCAGCACCGCCCCGACGTGTGGCGCAAGGCCTTCGACATGTACGAGGCCAAGAATGCGAACGTGAAGGTGACGATTGAGACCGGCGGCAACACCTCCGAGCAGCAGGCCCAATACCTCAACACCGTCATGACGGCGAAAGACTCGTCGCTCGACATCATGATCCTGGACGTGATCCGTCCTGCGCAATATGCGGCGGCCGGCTGGACCGTGCCCTTCAATGACGTGCTCGGCAGCGATGCCGCCAACGCCATGAAGCGCTACCTCCCGGCTTATGCCGAAGCCAACACGGTCGACGGCAAGGTCGTGGCGTTGCCGGCCTTCGCCGATGCCATGTTCCTCTACTACCGCAAGGATCTTCTTGAGAAGCACGGCATTCAGCCGCCGCAGACCTGGGACGAGCTTGCGGCCGCGGCCAAGAAGGTGACGGACGCCGAGAAGGATCCGAACCTTCAAGGACTGTCCTTTCAGGGCAAGGCGATCGAAGGCGCAGTCTGCACCTTCCTCCTGCCTTACTGGAGCATGGGCAAGCAGCTTGTCTCCGACGGCAAGCTCTCCTTCGACAAGGAAGCGGCCGTGAAGTCGCTGAAGCTGTGGAAGGACTTCGTAGATCAGGGCGTCGCCAAGAAGAACATTGCGGAAGTGGCGACCGACGACACCCGCAAGGAGTTCCAGGCTGGCAACGTGCTCTTCGCCGTCAACTGGTCCTATGCCTGGGGTCAGTTCCAGGGCGCCGAATCCGCCGTGAAGGACAAGGTCGGCGTCGTGAAGCTGCCGGCGGTTCAGGGCGGTCAGCCGGCTTCCTGCCTCGGCGGCTGGGAATGGGGCGTGTCGGCCTATTCCAACAACAAGACCGAGGCGCAGAAGCTCGTCCAATACCTCTCGAGCCCCGAGACTTCGGAGTTCATGGCGATCAATGCTTCCCTGCTGCCGCAATTCCCGGAGGTCTACACCGACGCGGACGTGACCAAGGCCGTGCCGTGGTTCGCCAATGCCCGCCCTGTCGTCGAGACGGCGAAGGCCCGTCCCGTGACGCCGCGTTACAACGAGGTGAGCGAGATCATCCGCACCACCGTCAACGGCGTGCTGGCCGGCCAGTCGACCCCTGAGGAAGGCGCCACGCAGATGGAAGGCCGCCTGCGCCGCGTGCTGCGCTAAGGCACACTGAAAGATACATCCGACGGACGCCCCTCGGGCGTCCGTCACCCCAACGTTGCAACCGGGCAGGATGATCACGATGGCAACGGCCAGCGAAACGACCCTAGTGACCACGCACAACGAGAGCGGCACCAAGTGGTGGACGCGGTTCCTCGATCCGAGCGAGCGCACTCTGGCCGTGCTGCTGCTGATGCCGGCGGCGCTCCTGCTGACGCTCATCATTGTCTATCCGGTCTGCCGCCTGATCTGGACCAGCTTCCAGAACCTGTCCCTCACCTCCGGCTTGCCTGCGACCTTTGCCGGGCTTGAGAACTACACCCTCATGCTGGAGGACCCGGTGTTCTGGGAGACGACCTGGAATACGGTGCTCATCACGCTCATCACCGTTCCGGGCGCGCTGTTCGTGGGCCTCGCCCTCGCCCTGATGGCGAACCTTCCGTTCGACGTGAAATGGCCGGTTCGCCTGTCGCTCCTGATCCCCTGGGCTCTGCCGCTCTCGTTCGCCGGCCTGATATTCGCGTGGTTCTTCCACTCCGAGTACGGCGTGGTGAACGACGTGCTCCGGCGCATCGGCATCGAGGGCGTGATCTGGTTCAACTCCGCCAATTGGGCCTTCGCGGCTATCTGCCTCACGATCATCTGGAAAACCTCGTCCTTCATGGCGCTCATCATCCTCGCCGGCCTGCAGACGATCCCGCGCTCCCTCTACGAGGCGGCGGATGTGGATGGGGCAGGGCGCCTGAGGCAGTTCTTCGAGATCACGCTGCCGCTGCTCAAGCCTGCCATCGTGGTGGCCTTGATCTTTCGAACCATCACGGCGCTGCAGACCTTCGACATCCCGTTCACCATGACCCGTGGCGGGCCGGGCACGTCCACCGCGACCCTTGCGATGTACATCCACCAGAACACGGTCGACTTCCTCGATCTCGGCTACGGCTCGGCGCTCGCGGTCGTCATGTTCGCCCTCTCCATGGGCGTCACGGCTGTCTACCTGCGCATGATCCGGGCCAAGGGGTGACAGCCATGAGCCACGACACCACTGCGAGCCGCTCGCTCTTCTCCGGCAAGCCCCTGCGCATCCTGATCGGCTTCATCCTGGTCGTGAACGGCATGTTCCCGGCGCTGTGGATCCTGTTCACGTCGCTCAAGACGGAATCCGAACTGACCCTGAAGCCGATCACTTGGCTGCCGCATGCGCCGACGATCGCAAATTACCTGCGCGCCTTCACGGATCAGCCCCTGCTGCTGTTCCTGTTCAACAGCTTCATGGTGGCGATCCTCTCCACCGCGCTGACCCTCTTCATCTCCGTGCTCGCCGCCTATGCGCTCGCTCGGCTTCAGTTGAGAGGGCGGGATCTCATCCTGTCGGCCATTATTGCCGTGTCGACGTTCCCGCTCGTCACGCTGCTGGTGCCGCTCTTCGAGATCATGCGGGCGCTTGGCCTGCTCAACACCTGGGTGGCCCTGATCCTGCCCTATACGGTGCTGAGCCTGCCGGTCTGCACGCTGATCCTGGTCTCGTTTTTCGAGGGCATTCCGCGCGACCTCGAAAACTCCGCCATGATCGACGGCTGCACCCGCATCGGCGCTCTGTTCAAGGTCGTGGTGCCGCTCTCGGCACCCGGCGTGTTCACGGCGGGCATCCTGGCTTTCGTGAACGCATGGGACGAGTTCCTGCTCGCGCTCTCGTTCAACTCCAACCCCGCCCTGCGCACGCTCCCGGTCGGCATCACGCTCTATCAGGGTGAGTTCGCTTTCCCCTGGCCGGTGATCTCGGCAGCGCTCGTCGTCGGCATCGTGCCCGTCGCGGTCCTGATCGTGATCTTCCAGGAGCGCGTCGTGTCCGGCCTGACCTCCGGCGGCATCAAGGGATAAGGACCGTTTGCAATGACACGCCGATCAATCGGAGAGCTGCGGAGCCAGCGCTGGTTCGCATCCGACGACATGCGCGGCTTCGCGCATCGCCAGCGCACGCAGCAGATGGGCATGCGGCGGGAAGAGTTCCTCGGAAAGCCTGTTGTGGCCATCGTCAACACCTGGAGCGATCTCAGCCCCTGCCACTCGCACCTGCGCGACCGCGCAGAGGCGGTGAAGCGCGGGGTCTGGCAGGCCGGCGGCTACCCGGTAGAACTGCCGGCCCTGTCGGTCGGAGAGGTGATGGTGAAGCCCACCACCATGCTCTACCGCAACTTCCTCGCCATGGAAGTCGAGGAACTGCTCCGCTCCCATCCCATCGACGGCGCCGTGCTGCTCGGCGGCTGCGACAAGTCCACGCCCGGTCTCCTCATGGGGGCGATCAGCATGGACATTCCGGTGATCTACTGCCCGGCGGGACCCATGTCGAACGGTCAATGGCGCGGGCATAAGACCGGTGCTGGGACCCACACCAAGAAGTATTGGGACGAACTGCGCGCCGGCAACATCACGCAGGACGATTGGGTTGATCTCGAAAGCCGGATGACCCGCTCCATCGGGACCTGCAACACCATGGGCACGGCCTCCACCATGACGTCCATCGTGGACGCCATGGGCCTGACGCTTCCCGGAGTGACGTCCATTCCCGCCGCCGACAGTGGCCATCCGCGTATGGCTTCGGCCTGTGGCGAGCGCATCATCGAGATGATCTGGGAGGATTTCAAACCGTCCCGCTTCCTCGATGCGAGGAGCTTCCGCAACGGCCTCGTCGCTTACATGGCGCTTGGTGGCTCGACCAACGCCGCCGTTCACCTGATCGCCATGGCGCGCCGGGCAGGTATCGATCTCACCCTTGACGACATGTCCGACATGGCGGGCCGGGTGCCGGTCTGCGCCAATCTCTTCCCATCGGGCGAATACCTGATGGAGGATTTCTACTTCGCCGGCGGGTTATTGGCGCTGCTCAAGAAGCTGGAGCGTCATCTCGACAAGGATGCCATGACGGTGAACGGCAGGACGCTGGGCGACAACATTGCCGGAGCCGAGTGCTGGAACGACGAGGTCATCCGCGGCGAGGACAACCCGGTGGTGACGCTCGCGCGCGGCAAGACGTTGGCCGTGCTTCGCGGCAACCTCGCTCCCAACGGCGCCGTGATGAAATCCTCGGCAGCCAACCCGAAATTCCTCAAGCACGTAGGGCCCGCGCTCGTCTTCGACAGCCCGGCCGAGATGAACCGGACCATCGACGATCCCGACCTCGACATCACGGAGGACACGGTCATCGTGCTGCGCAATGCCGGTCCGGTCGGAGCACCCGGCATGCCGGAATGGGGCAACCTGCCGATACCGAAGAAGCTCCTGAAACAGGGCGTGCGCGACATGGTGCGCATCTGCGACGGGCGCATGAGCGGCACCCATTACGGCACCTGCATCCTGCATGTGGCGCCGGAAGCAGCAATCGGCGGACCTCTCGGACTCCTGAAGACAGGAGACCTCGTGGAACTCGACGTGGAGGCCGGGCGCCTCGACATGCGGGTTGATGACAAGGAACTGGAGCGCCGCCGAGCCGAGTGGAAGCCGGGCGCGCTGCGCTACGAGCGTTCCTTTGCGGCCCTCTATCAGCGCCACGTCTCCCAGGCCGATGAAGGCTGCGACTTCGACTTCCTGTCCACGCGCGGCCTCGTGGCCGAGCCGTCCATCTTTTAAAGGGTTCGTCATGATCAGCATCGAGAATCGCTTCAAAGGCTGGCTGAACGGGCAGGGACCAAAGCCGCCGCTCGGCACCTGGCTCATGGCGGCCGCCCCTGCAACCGCCGAGGCCATGGGCTACAGCGGCTTCGACTTCCTCGTGGTCGACATGGAGCATGTGCCGATCGAGGTATCGGATCTGGCCCATATCCTGCGCGCCGTCGGCTGCACGCCGGCCGATGCGGTGGTGCGGCTCGCTTGGAATGATCAGGTGCTCGTGAAGCGCGTGCTCGATGCGGGCGCCCAGACGATCATGCTACCGTTCGTCCAGACGGCGGAAGAGGCCCGCCAGGCGGTTGCGTTCGCTAAGTATCCGCCGGAAGGCATGCGCGGCGTGGCCGCCGTGCATCGCGGCTCGCGCTTCGGCCGCGTCACCGATTATCTCAAGCGTGCCAACGATCAGGTGGCCGTGATCGTCCAACTCGAAACGCCGGAAGCGATCGAGCGCATGCCGGAGATCGCAGCCGTTCCCGGAATCGACGCCCTGTTCGTCGGCCCGGGAGATCTCGCTGCCGCCATGGGGCACATCGGCAACATCGCGCACGAGGATGTTCAGGCCCTGATCGAAAAGGCCGCCAGAATGGCGCAGAAAGCCGGCAAGCCGGTCGGCATCGTCGGCCCGAACCCGGATATGGTGCGCCGCTTCATCGGCTACGGTTACAGTTATGTGGCGGTGGCTTCCGACATCGCCATGATGACGAGCCGCGCCTCCGAGTGGCTCGGCGCCTTGAGGGGCGAGGCCGCGCCTGCGCCTGCCGCACCCGCCGCAGCCTACTGAAGCCTTGAGGAGGTTATCCTGATCGTCACGCTCAGGAGCAGCGCTCTTAAGCTCGATCTGGCGCCATCCATCGGAGGCGCCATCGCGGGCTTCTGGCATGATGACGTGGCGCTCATGCGAGAGACCCCCGAGCAGGCCTTGCGCGTTGGATTGGTGCGGCAGACCAGCTGCTATCCGCTTATCCCCTACAGCAACCGCATCGCGCATGGTCGTTTCTCGTTCGAAGGCATGGAGCATCGGCTGGCCTTGAACTTCGGCGATCACCCGCACTCCATCCACGGCAATGCCTGGCAGAAGCAGTGGCAGGTGGCGGAGGCGGATGATGCACGCTGCCGTCTCGTTCTGGTTCACCATCCGGAAGGTGATGAAGCGAGAGGCTGGCCCTTCGCCTACCGCGCCGAGCAGCTCTTCGAGCTGTCTCCGGACGGATTGATGCTCACGTTGTCGCTCATGAACCAGGATCATCGTGCCATGCCGGCCGGTCTGGGGCTGCATCCGTTCTTTCCCGAGCGTTCTGGCGTCCGCCTGCAGTTCGCAGCCTGGCGCGTCTACCCCAATGGCGAGGACTCGCTTCCGATGGACGGCATCCCGGTTCCAGAGGATTGGAACTACGCAATTATGCGGGAGCTGGGCGATCCTCGCCTCGACAACTGCTTCGCGGGCTGGGATGGAACGGCGCGCATCGCCTATGTTGAGGAGAAGATCGCCTTGAACATCAAGGCAGATCCGCTTTTCAGCCATCTCGTGGTGTATGTCCCGACAGGACGGGATTTCTTCGCCGTGGAGCCCGTGAGCCATATGAACGACGCCATCAGCCGACCCAACCCGGCCGATCACGGCCTCAAGGTGCTCAAGCCGGGCAAGCACTTGACGGCGCAGGTGCGCTTCGGTCTGGAGGTGCTGTCGTGAATCTTACGGTCGCATTGGATGTTCGGGCCGAACTGGGAGAGTGTCCCGTCTGGTCCGTCGAGGAGCAGGCGCTCTACTTCGTCGACATCAAGGGCAGGGCGCTCCACCGCTTCGTGCCCGCAACCGGCGCGCACCGCACCTTTTCCATGCCCGAGGAAATCGGGTGCATCGGACTCCGGCAAGGCGGCGGTTTCATCGTGGGCTTCCGCTCCGGCCTCTGGCTGCTCGATGCCGACGGCAACCGCATGCGTAAGCTTGCCGACAACCCGGAAGACCAGCGCACGAGCCGGTTCAACGACGGGCGCGTCGATCCGGCGGGACGATTCCTGGCCGGCACCATCGATGAGCCCAAGGACGGTGGCAAGGCGCATCTCTACCGCTACGACTCCCGCGGGCTGGCGACCATGGCCGAAGGTCTTCTGACCTCCAACGGCGTCGCCTTCTCGCCCGATGGCCGTACCCTCTACCATTCGGACACGCCCACCTTCACGGTCTGGCGCTATGCCTATGATCCGGCCACAGGGGAAGCCATGGACAAAACCTTGTTCGTGCGTATCCAGCCCACCGAGACGGACCGCGGTCGCCCTGACGGCGCGGCAGTCGATGCAGAAGGCTGCTACTGGACCGCCCTGTTCGAGGGCGGACGGATCCGGCGCTATTCGCCGGAGGGACGCCTGCTCGCCGAATATCCCGTTCCGGCACGGTGTCCCACCATGGTCTGCTTCGGCGGCCCCGATCTGAAGACGTTGTACGTAACATCCGCCCGCACGGGCCGTTCCGAGGATGAACTGGCGGCTCTTCCGTATTCCGGCAGCCTGTTCACCATGCCGGTCGATGTGCCGGGTCTGCCCGAACACAAATTCGACCTTTCCGTTTAAGGCTGCTTTGCCATGTCGTTCGAATATACAACCGCTCAATACCGCTCTCTTTCAGGCAGGTCGGTCGCCGTCACCGGGGGGGCATCCGGGATTGGCGAGGAGATGGTCAGGGCCTTTGTCGCTCAAGGGGCGCGTGTCTCCTTCATCGACATCGCGAAGGAACCAGGGGAGGCTCTTGCGAAGGAAACTGGCGCGAGCTTCTACGCTTGCGACGTCACCGACATTGCAGCCCTCCGCGAGGTGTTGTCCCGGATCGACAACGATCACGGTGCTGTGGATGTTCTCGTCAACAACGCCGGCAAGGATGACCGACACGACATCAACGAGGTGGAGCCGGATTACTGGCGGCGCATGCTGGCTCTGAACCTCGATCATCAGTTCTTCGCCACGCAGGCGGTCTCGAAGGGAATGGCGGCACGCGGCGCCGGCTCGATCATCATGCTCGGCTCCATTTCCTGGATGCGCGGGCGTCCCGGCATGGTGGGCTACACGACCGCGAAGGCGGCGATCAATGGGATGACGCGCACGCTTGCACGCGAGTTGGGTCCCGCGGGCATCCGGGTGAACTGCATCGTGCCGGGAGCGATCCTCACTGAGCGGCAGAAGAAGCTCTGGCTGACGCCGGAACTGAACCAGCAGTTCCTCGATCTCCAGGCCCTGAAGTTCCGGCTCGATGCCAGCCATGTGGCCAGGATGGCGCTCTTCCTCGCCTCCGACGAGAGCGGTGGCTGCACCGGAGCGAACTTCATCGTCGATGCCGGCCTGACGCAGAATTGAGATTGCCATGAAGATCCACACGACATCCAACGGCTTCGACCTCGTTCTCGACGGCAGGCTGATCCTGCGCCACCGCAGCGATGCTCCAGGCCTGTTCGTCGGCCAGGGCGACGCGCGCATGGACATGTACCGCGGCAACTTCGACATCGAGGATTATGTCGTCGAGCGCACGCCGCTGGCGCATGCCGTCGTGTCAGGCTCGGAAATCGCCCTCTCGGCGGCGCAGGGTCAGCCGGCGCGCCTGACCTTGCAGGTGTCGGGCGACGAGCGCAACGGTACCATCGCGTTCCGAACCGACGATGCCAGCATGAACCGGCTCTGGATCCGCGTCGCAGCGGACAAGGGCGAGCATGTCTGGGGCGGCGGCGAGCAGATGTCGTATTTCGACATGCGCGGCCGGCGGTTTCCCCTCTGGACGTCCGAGCCGGGCGTGGGCCGCGACAAGACCACCGAGATCACCTTCAAGGCCGATGTCACCGGCAAGTCGGGCGGTGATTACTGGAACACCAACTATCCGCAGCCGACTTATCTCTCTTCGCAACGATATGCGCTGCATGTGGAGACGACCGCCTTTTCCGCGTTCGACTTCCGCCGCGGCGATTTTCACGAGATCGAGACCTGGGCCGTGCCGGAACGGATCGAGCTGACCGCACGCCCAACCTTCATCGCCCTCGTCGAAGCCATGGCCGAGCGCTTCGGCCGCCAGCCGCCGCTGCCGGAATGGGTCTACGGCGGGGCGATCATTGGCTTGAAGGATGGTGCCAACTCCTTCGAGCGGCTGGAGCGCATCATCGAGGCCGGCACGAAGGTCTCCGGCCTTTGGTGCGAGGATTGGGTGGGCTTACGCCACACCTCCTTCGGAGCGCGCCTGTTCTGGGATTGGAAGGCGAACGATGAGCGATATCCGGCGCTGCGCCAGCGCATCGCGGGGCTTGAAGATCGCGGCATCCGCTTCCTTGGCTATGTGAACCCTTACCTCGCGGTCGATGGTCCCCTGTTTCCCGAGGCCGAGGCTGCAAACTATTTCGCCACGGATGAGAACGGCAAGACGGCTCTCGTCGATTTCGGCGAGTTCGATTGCGGCGTCGT
>JAESFL010000880.1_pt1 | contig 15125 bp, 14 predicted proteins | sample 9269401 | NCBI WGS metagenome assembly JAESFL01 (sample SAMN14506025, study PRJNA617098) | algae metagenome | isolation source: Gloeocapsa sp. UFS-A4-WI-NPMV-4B04 and co-occurring heterotrophs from desert... | place: USA: Utah | collected 2006-10-01 | reverse complement strand
GTCGGGTGAGCATCTCTAGCCAAATGCAGTGTTGATTTGTAATTCGTTGTCCATTGCTCTACCTACCTTGTAGAGTTTTATCCTTTGATTATAAGTAAAATAATCCAAGGAACCTGACACAAGAGGGTTAACTTGACCACGACTTGTCCAGGTGGCAATGCGGGGACAAACAATTGTTCGCTCTAAATCTCGACCAAAGTGGGATCACAGTATCCCTTAAAGGTGATCGCAGCGAGGAGATGGCCGTTGCACTACTGCTGCAATCATCCTGATGCGACAGGTACGATGTCCCAGTTTGCCTGCTGCAAATCGTTAGCTTTTGTGACACCTGCTATAGGGATAGTCAAGGGTATTGTCGGCTTTTGATTCATCCAGGTAGACGATTTGCTCAGACGAATAAGCCGATCTCGTCTGTCGAAACGCTTGTCGTTTGGCTTGATTGCGCTCAAAGTAGCGATACGTCTTTTTTGGCGCGTGAACTCAATCCGCCTCAGGGCTTTGCCAATCGTGCGGTTGCTGATCGGTTCTAACTATTGCTGTGCCATATCTTGCTGGGTGAAACGTCCATGCCGCGCGGCAAAGTCTCGAAACTCATCAAGGTCAGCAATCTTTGGTTACGGTCCGCAGTGATCTTACTTTGGAATTCCATTAGAGGCGATCGCTACACTCAAGCTTTGAGGCTCGATAGCCAATCGCGTGTAGCTTGTGGAGAATGTAGATGCACGGCTTGGAGATGGGCATACTCAGGTTTATTCAAGAGCATAGAATACTCTTTGCGCTTTTTCCTGTAAGTCTGAAGCGCCCATAGCAGAATAGAGTTGCGACTGAAGGTTGTGCGCCAAGTCTCGCGGTTGCCGTTGCATACTTCCTCTCGCGTTACTAAACGCTGATACGTCCGACGCACTAGGCGACTCATAATTACTGGTAAGGAGTAGTCTAGCCATACAACTGTTTTAGCTTGGCTCCAAACAATGTCGCGCACTTGACTGTAATTACCATCTACAACCCAGTTTTCGCCGCATGAGAGCGCTTGGGAAACGCGATCGCGCATTACATGATTCGGCACTTCAATCCAGTTAGGTTCCCAATGCAGTGCATCTAATTCTATATGAGGAATTCCAAGCTGTTGGGAGACTTGACGCGCCAAAGTTGTTTTGCCTGAACCACTTGTGCCAACTATAGAAATTCGCTGACCATAATTTGAGACACTTGCTTTCATTTTGGCAAAGGCTATCTATCCAGCTTCAGAAATAACTTCATGCTTTACTGGTAGCAAACTTTCAAGATTTACATGACAGGAAGCATCCATAATTTCAATTCCCACAATCTTGTCATCTTCTCCAATATCCAAAACAATATTTTCTGATATTCGCTGATTAATTACCTCCTGCTCTCGGTCATCTAGGCGGAGGTAAAGTAAGTCTGACTTGCTATTATAAAAAATTTGCATCCTACCATTTTCCGTAAAAGACATAGACCGTTACAGTAATTATGGTATTTTGTTCAATTACATAGAAAACTTATACCCGCTTTCCCTCATAGTATTTACTGGCTCTATTTTGCTTAAAGTCATACACTTTAGCCTTCTCCAATCGATCTCGCTTCCCTGGAACAGAAAAACCTGTGAGGAGTACGTCTCTAATCTCTGCTTTACTAACGCCACGTTCTTCAGCCCGTTCTCAGGTATGTGGAGCAATCTGAATTTCCATTTACCAAAATCGGCTTTGATATCTAAGTCGTATACTCAGCGTTAATCTTCACGTAGTCGTAACTGAGGTCACAACCCCAAGCTTTACCAAAGCCAGAACCATTGCCGATATTGACTGAGATTAAGACTGTATCGTCTTTTAAATAACGACTAGAGGCGGGGCGTTCAAAAGCGGTTGGTTCACCATCTTTAACCACTAATAAATCATTGCTCATTTCAACGCTAACTACATTTTTATTTTGTTGCAGATCATCGCCAGAGCCTTTTTCTTTTAAATAAGCACTAGCAGACGCACGATCAAAAGGCAGGGGTTGACCGTTTTCCATTAACAAGAAATCGCCTAACTTAATTTGCAGGTTTTCTTGTTCAAAAGGAACGCCAGCACGTCCAGCTGCTGCGGCAATTCTTCCCCAGTTGGGATCGCGACCAAAAATAGCTGATTTAACTAGAGATGAACCAGCAACGGTTTTAGCAACCATGCGGGCGGCTTTTTCATCTGTTGCACCCGAAACTTGCACTTCAATTAAGCAAGTTGCGCCTTCACCGTCACGGGCGATCGCTTTCGCCAAATGCTGGCAAACTGCTGTTAGCATTGCCTCTAATTTTTCGGCTTCTGCTCCCATTTCAGTAATCGCAGGAGTACGAGATTGACCATTAGCAAGAGCTAAGAGAGTATCGTTAGTGCTGGTATCGCCATCAACGGTAATTTGATTAAAACTGCGATCAGCTGCGCGACTCAACATTTGCTGCCAGAGAGAAGGAGAAACAGCAGCATCACAGGTAACAAAAGCTAGCAGTGTAGCCATATTGGGGTGAATCATCCCAGACCCTTTGGCAATGCCACCAATTCTGACCGGGCGATCGCCTAATGTTGTCTCCAGGGCGATTGATTTTGTTACCAAATCTGTTGTAACAATTGCTTGTGCCGCCGCATCGGAGCCTGTAACTGACGCTGCTGCAACTAACTGAGGAATGCCACTCCGTAGTGCATCCATCTTAATTCGCTGTCCAATTACTCCGGTAGAAGCAAGTAGGATAGATTCAGAAGGCACATTCAGTGCTTGCCCTAGTAGCATTGCAGTTTCTAGAGCATCCAGCCAGCCTTGAGAACCTGTTGCCGCGTTTGCTTGTCCAGCATTGCAAAGGATAGCACGGGCGCTGTGTTTTGCCTGTAGTTGCTGACGACAGTAGTCTACAGGGGCAGCACGTACTACACTTGTTGTAAATACACCAGCTGCGATCGCCTCTGCATCTGACAAAATTAATGCTAAGTCTGGTAGTCCCGACGGTTTCAAACCCGCCGTAATTCCTGCTGATCGATATCCTTTAGGAGCAGTGACACCGCCGCTAATTTCCTGCCAGTCTGACATTATACCTTCCTTTGGTCGCATTTATTCATCGGAAAATGTGGGTGGAAACCCCGTCCCTTCGGCAAAGCTCAGGGCAATGCTTTTAAAGATGGCTTAGTATTGAAATCAAGATGTGTTAGAATACACAAGAAGGCGTTTTCGTTAACCAAGACTTCCTTCGCTATGTACCGTAGGGCGTTGTGCGTGAGCCGAAAGGCAAAGTCTGTAGAGCGAACGTAAGACCGTGAAGTGTTTTAATTAACATAGAGGCAGTTGCGAAACTCCTGAAAGGGAAAGAAGCAGAAACTCAAGTCGCGAGGCTTGGGAATTCCTGTACGTTTACGTCAGGGAGGATGCCAAGAGATGTCTCGACGCACAAGGCTCGGTATATGGTCGCGCCAATTTAACAAAAAGGGAGAGCCTTTTATTGTGACTCTCCCGATCATCAGGGTGCATCTACTCAGCAAAGTATACCAGGTTAGATAATTTAGTTTTTAACCTTGGTCGAAATTTTTAGCATGAATCTTTACAAGTAGACATCGGGCAGTAGGCAGATTTTTCTAATTGAGCTTTGCTGAATTAGCCTAAGATTAATTATTCAGTTTCTTAACTAACAACTGGTTAGTCAATTTGGGGTCTGCACGTCCGCCAGTTTGCTTAAGTACCTGCCCTACAAAAAAGCCTATTAGCTTAGTTTTACCGTTGCGATATTGTTCTAGTTCTTTGGGATTTGCTGTCACAACTTGCTCAATGATTGCTTCCAATGCACCGGTATCAGAAATTTGAATTAATCCCTTACGTTCGACTAATTCTTTAGCAGAACCACCAGAGGTAAGTAATTCTGGCAGAATATCTTTGGCAATTTTGCCGCTAATCGTGCCGTCTTGAATTAAAGCGATTAGTTCAGCTAGGGAGTTAGGTTTGAGGGCAATTTCAGTGATACTGAGTTTATTAGTATTCAAGTAGCCAGCAATATCACCCATGATCCAGTTAGCGGCTTGTTTAGCGTTGGCGTTGGCTGCGATCGCTGCTTCAAAGTATTCTGCAACAGAGCGATCGTCAGTTAATACCCGCGCGTCATAAGCCGAAAGACCATGATCTGTTTCATAGCGATGCCGTTTTTGCGCTGGTAATTCTGGTAGTTCAGAACGCCATTGATTCACTTGCTCAGTTGATACTTCAATTGGTGCTAGATCTGGTTCAGGGAAATAGCGATAGTCGCTAGAGCCTTCTTTGACGCGCATACTAATAGTACGCTGGCTACCTTCTTCCCATAGTCGAGTTTCCATCACAATGTGATCGCCTGTTTCTATTGCGGCAATTTGGCGCTCAATTTCGTACTCGATCGCCCGTTGGATGGCGTTAAACGAGTTCATATTTTTAATTTCTACCTTAGTGCCAAATTCTGCTTGTCCGACTGGACGCACAGAAATATTCACATCACACCGCAAGGAACCTTCCTGCATATTGCCGTCACTTACACCGAGATACAGCAAAATCCGGCGCAGTTCTTGAGCATATTCAGCCGCCTCTTGTCCAGAACGCAGATCGGGTTCAGAGACAATTTCTACCAAGGGAACACCAGTGCGGTTGTAGTCTACGAGTGAGTAGGTGGAACCGGATAAGCGATCGCTACCTGCGTGAACGAGTTTTCCCGCGTCTTCCTCCATGTGCAAGCGAGTAATCCCAATTCTTTTACGGATTGGGTTGCCTTGATCGTCAACTAATTCAATTTCTAGCCAACCATGTTCTGCGATCGGTAGATCATATTGAGAAATTTGATAATTTTTAGGCAGATCAGGATAAAAATACTGCTTGCGGTCAAATTTACTAAAAGGGGCAATTTGAGAATTAAGGGCTAATCCTGCTTTAACAGCATACTCCAGCACCTTCTGATTTAAAACGGGTAATACGCCAGGCATCCCCATACAAATTGGGCAAACATTCGTGTTTGGAACCGTACCAAATTCTGTAGAGCAGTTGCAGAAGACTTTAGTATTAGTCTTTAGCTGACAGTGGGTTTCTAAGCCAATAACGGCTTCGTACTGAGTTTTGACAGGTGCAGCAATAGTCATAGGCTTTGATAAATTGCGGCTAGGCAACCATTTGGCTTCTATTTTAGCTCTGTCTTGTGCAATCAATTCGCGAAAGTGCGATCGCACGATAGATAAAGGTATCCTTACCAGTTATCGGTAAGACTCAATTACCTGGGTGATAAACTTCTGCCAAATTTTATTTGGAACCCAAATCTGCTGTAAATCTTTCTTTGCCTCCTTCTCACTAATATTTTCATGAATTAGACGATAAAGATACATAAATGCTGAAACTCTCATGTTAGCCGCACAATGTACAAACAAATTTTTGTCTGCGTTAGTTTCCATGACAGTAAAGAAACGTTTAATGTCTTCTAAGCTAGGGTTTTCCCAAATAACTGGAATATGGAAATACTGCATACCTTGAGCTTCAACAATTACTTGTTCATCAGGTAAGGCATTTAATGATTCTGGTAAAGCAAGGTTGACAACTACTTGATATCCTGACTCGCTAATTGATAAAAACTGCTCTGCTGTTGGTTGTCCCGCAGTTGCAATTGAGTCTGATATTTTTAAAAAGTTATAAATATCTTCTATTTTGTTACCTACTATATTTATTGGAAGGTCGTTGTTCATAAATAGTTTGATAAAGTTGTCAATATTCGTAATTGACATAGAGCTATAACTAATTTCACCTTAACTTATTTTTTTCCAAGCTAATAGTAATTTTTAGTTTATAATTGTGCTAAAAATTGATTTAAATAAGCTTTTTGCATTTTTGGAGTTGAAATTATGGCTAACTATTAACTAGCTGAGGATTACTTATAATTTTTTAATTGCTACACCCGCAATATGAGGGCTTACAAGTGGTACTGGCGCTTCAAAGTGCTGATAATTTACACTTTCAAAACCAGCATTTTCTAGAGCAACCCAAGTTTCGCGATCGGGGTTACAACCATCACCAATAAGTTTGCAAATTGGTTTAATTGCTGTTTGAATTTGTCGCAAGAAAGTTCCTTGGGGTGCGGCGACGTGTTCAATAAATAGAAAGCGTCCACCAGGCTTAAGAACCCGTAAAATTTCTTGCAATGTAGCAGAAAGATTTGGTACTGAACATAAAACAAGGGTACTAACAACGGCATCTATGCTATTATTTTCAGCATCTATTCGTTCAGCAGTTCCAATGCGGACATCAATATTTAAACCAAGTTTTTCTGCTTCTTTTTTGAGGTACGAGTGCATATACGGATTCGGCTCAATCCCAATCCAGTGAATGTCTTTTGGATAGTAGGACAAGTTGGGGCCAGTACCAGGACCAATTTCTAAAACATCACCATGTATATTATTAAATAAAGCTTGTTTACGTTCGCCTACAGCACGTTCGTAACTAGGACTACCTTGAGCCATCAACCACGCAAACACTTGTTTGTACCAACCTGTACCAGCTTGGGGTTGTGACTCTATAGAGGACTTTTCAACAGTCATTGTTTGCTTCTGCACTAATTTAATAGCAAATAATTGTTCCTAATACCCCTTTTCATAGGGTTGCCGAATTTCTATGTAATTCCTGTCAAAATTAAGCGTGGAGATTAGCTTGTTCTTGTAGCCAAGGATCTACAGGTTCCCCATCACGGCGGCGCAGTTGAATTTCTACAACCATTACTTCTTTTGATCCAGGTGGAGCAGGTTTCTGATGGAAAATAACTTCATAATCTGCTGGGTTTTGATTACGCTCCTTTAGCCAATCTTGGACTTTCATTGTGGCGAAGAGTGATTGCCCTTGCTCAAACATTCGGGTAATCTGCATTTGTAGCGTGTATGGATTTAAGCGTCCCATTGTTTACATTCTGTTTGGATGTTGTGGTTGTTAGATAGCGATCGCATTTTTCCTAATTAATAGCTATACCTGATTAGGCTCAATGCCCAATTCTTGCAGTCTAGCTGCTAATTTTTGAGTGCGATCGCGTTCTTGTTCTAGTTGTTGTTGAGCTTGTTCTTTATCTATTCGCTCTTGTTCTAGTTGGTGTTGAGCCTGTTCTCTCAAAGCTGCTAACTGAACATAAGTAGCAAACTTTTCGCCATCCGGTCGATAAAGCTGAAGTTCTGTTCCAGCCATCTCAAACTTTATACCTAATCGCGGACTAACCCAACTGAACATTTGCTCAATTACGTCTAGCCGTTCTTCAGTACGTAGCCAGCCACTTAAATCACCTTTATCGGGATCATACAAGTAATATTCCTCTACCCCATAACGGTCATAAAACACCAGTTTCTTATCCATTTCTGTTTGGGTGTTTCCTGGTGATCTAATTTCAAATACTATTTGTGGCGCAATATTACCTTCTTTCCACTGTTGATAAGACCCTCTGTCACCTTTGGGTCTACCAAAGATTACCATTGCGTCTGGTGCAGCGCGGATGACATTATTGCCTTCAGTGGGATACCAGAGTAAGTCACCTGCAACAAACACATTGGGATCATTTTGAAACAGCCATTCTAGGCCTTCTTTGATGGTCACTATCCAGCGAAATTGCTTAGTATTGTCTGCCATAGGCTGACCATCACTGTCTGGGTAAATAATCTCCTGCTCAGAAGTGGATTGCAATTGTGTAATCATTGGTGTGCCTCCACAGGTTACTGATGCTACTTAGTTTATAGGATGAGCATTGCCTACCCTACATAATTTCAAGACTAGCTTAATGCTGAATGTAAATCAGTACGAGCTATGTCTAAAGCTTCTGGTAGCTTACTTGGATCGCGTCCACCAGCTTGAGCGAGGTTTGGTCGTCCACCGCCGCCACCGCCGCAAATTTTAGCGATCGCTCCGATAAATTTTCCTGCTTGTAATCCTTTTTTATTGACATCTGGACTAAAAGCTGCAACTAAGCTAACTTTGCCATCTTCAGGAACTGAACCTAAAACCACAGCACCATTACCCAGTTTTTGCAATAAACGTTCTCCTGCTGTCTTCAGAGATTCCGGCTCGACATCTCCTAGATCAGCAACTAAGATTTTGTAGTTCCCCACTGACTCAGCTTTCGTGATCAGTGATTCAGATTTAGCTAGAGCGAGTTGTCCTTTGAGGCTTTCTAGTTGCTTTTGAACGGTTCTGAGTTCGTTTTGTAATCCAGTAACTCGTTGAGGTAGTTCTTCAGGTTTTACTTTAAAGCGATCGCTTAATTCCCTAACTACTTTGTCCCGCACATTCAGATAATCCAAAACAGCAGGCCCCGCTACGGCTTCAATGCGTCGCACTCCAGAAGAAATTCCAGTTTCCGAAACGATCTTAAATACACCGATTTCAGCAGTGTTTCTAACATGAGTACCGCCACACAGTTCCATCGACACGCCAGGGAAATCAATCACCCGGACAACATCACCGTATTTTTCACCAAACATCGCGATCGCACCCTTTGCTTTTGCTTCCGCAATTGGCATTACTTCAATATGCGCTAAATGTGCTTCAGCAATCCATGTATTTACCTGTTCTTCAACTTGTTGCAACTCTTCTGCTGTCAAAGCGCGGGGACAATTGAAGTCAAAGCGCAATCGATCAAAAGCAACAAGTGAACCCGCTTGCGAGATCGAGTCATCGACAATCCTCTTTAGCGCCGCTTGTAATAGGTGTGTAGCTGTGTGATTTGCTTGGGCGCGAATCCGGCAAACGCGGTCAATTTGAGCCATTACAGGTTCACCTAGCCGCAGCGTACCGCGTTCAATATGACCGTAGTGAATGTAAATATGTGATTGTTGCTTTACATCATCAATTCGTACTAATAAGTTATCGCCAGATAAGTAACCGCGATCGCCAATTTGTCCACCTGATTCGGCATAAAACGGCGTTTGATCTAACACAACCTGTACTTTAGCGCCTGCTTCTGCTGACTCTACTTGCTCACCATTAGCAATTAATGTGATGATTTGAGCGGGTGTAGATGGTTGAGTATAACCAAGAAACTGAGTAGCGTTGATCCCAGATGCTAGTTGATTTATCGAGTTGGCAGTTAAATCAATAGTTTTGTGCGCTCCTTTAGAACGTCCTACTTGTGCTTCCATTGCGGCTGCAAAGCCTGCTAAATCGACAGTCAAATTATGTTCAGCAGCAATTTCTTGAGTTAGTTCTAAGGGGAAGCCGTAGGTATCGTAAAGGATAAACGCATCAATGCCCGAAATCTGTTGCGGAGACTTTGCCAAAATTTCTTCTAGCAACTTCTCCCCGCGTTCCAAAGTCTTAAGGAAGCCGGATTCTTCACGTTGTAGTTCAGCTTTGATTACTGCTTCGCGTTCACGCACATTCGGGTAGATTGATTCAGAAAGCGCGATCGCGCTTTCGGCAACTTGAGTTATAAATTCACCAGAAATCCCAATTAGTCGGCCATGTCGGACTACTCGCCGAATCAACCGTCGTAATATATAGCCGCGTCCCATATTTGATGCAGAGATCCCATCAGCAATCATGTGGACTACGGCGCGGACATGATCACCTATAACTTTTAAAGAAATTTTAGTCTGCTCGTTACTTTTGGCGTAGTCAATTGAGGCAATTTCAGCAGTTGTTGTAATAATTGGAAAAATTAAGTCAGTTTCGTAGTTATTCGGAACTTGCTGGAGGATTTGCGCCATCCGTTCGAGTCCCATTCCCGTATCAATGTTCTTGCTTTGCAAAGGTGTCAAGTTACCTTCAATATCTCGGTTATATTGCATGAACACGAGATTATAAAACTCAATAAACCGAGTATCATCTTCTAGGTCAATCTCTGCGTCGCCTAATTGTGGCTTGAAGTCGTAGTAAATTTCTGAACAAGGGCCACAAGGGCCAGTAGGACCAGATACCCAGAAATTGTCATCCTCTCCCAAACGTTTAATTCTGGCTTCGGGAACACCAATTTTGTCGCGCCAAATAGCATAAGCTTCGTCGTCTTGAAATACACTGACGACGAGGTTTTCTGGCGGTAAGCCAAATACTTCAGTTGATAGTTCCCAACCCCAGGCGATCGCTTGTTCTTTGAAATAATCTCCAAAGCTGAAGTTACCCAGCATTTCAAAAAACGTATGGTGTCGCGCAGTACGTCCAACGTTTTCAATGTCGTTAGTACGGATGCACTTTTGAGAAGTAGTAGCGCGGGGGAAGTCAGGCGATTGCTGTCCTAAAAATATCGGTTTAAATGGTAACATCCCCGCGATCGTCAGCAATACGGTGGGATCTTCTGGCACAAGGGAGGCACTAGGAAGGATTTTATGTTCCCGTTGCGCGTAGAATTCTAGGAATTTTTGACGAATTTCATTACCACTGAGATATTGCAAGGAGGAAGGCATGAGCTTTTAATGAGGGGCTAGGGGCTAGGAATTACTAAGCTTCTAAATAGTGAGTCAACTTTATATAATTCTTACATTTTGGTTAAGCATACAGCCACATTCGTCGCATAACTGCATACAGCTTTTGCCAAAATCTGCTTAGATAATCCCACTACGGGGACATGAGAGAAATACACTTAGAGCAGTAAAATTATTACCTGAAAATACTTTTGAAGTGTACTTAACTCTCGTTTTAACTATGGCACTTAAACTTAACGTCCCCAGTATTGCTTGCGATGGCTGTGCAGAAACGATTACTGAATCAATCACCACTATGGAACCAGATGCCAAGATCGAAGTGGATGTAAAGGCTAAGACTGTAACAGTCGAATCAGCAGCTTCTGAAGAAACAATCAAACAAGCGATTGTTGCTGCGGGTCACACAGTTGAAGGCTATCAATAGAATTTTTACAAAAATATAATTTTGTAATTGTTGGAGATACGGACATAGCAAATTGCTTTATATCCTGTCTCCTATTCCTTGTTTACATTAGCCCAAAGTAGTAAAACGCTCAGTTATTTTTCTCAAGCAACCAGCAACTTAAATTATTAAGTCCTGAGTAACTGAGTATCATTCTTGCCACTCAGCACCCAGGACTCTAGGTTCTCGATTGATTCAATTACCTGCTTACTTTTTCGGGGCGATCAACATCATCATGTTTTTCCCTTCTTTTTTAGGCGCTTGCTGCACCTCCCCTAATTCCTGCAAATCGGTTGCCATGCGCTTTAGTAAAGTTTCTGCTAGATCGCTATGTTGAATCTCCCGACCTCGGAACATCACAGTTGCTTTTACCTTGTCGCCGTCTTTGAGAAAGCGCTCTGCTTGATTGACGCGCACTTGATAGTCATGCTCCTCAATCTTATAGCGCATCTTGACTTCTTTAACATCAGCTGTGTGCTGTTTCTTTCGAGCTTCCCGCGCTTTTTTCTCCTGCTCGAATTTAAATTTGCCGTAGTCCATAATTCGACAAACAGGCGGGTCAGCTTTATCACTGAGCAGCACTAAATCTAGCTCTTTCTCTTCTGCTAGTTGCAAAGCTTCTTGCGGGGTAAGAATTCCCAGCTGCGCTCCGTCAGTATCAATGACCCGAATTTTTGGAAAGCGAATTCGTTCGTTAATTTGGGGTAGATCGCGAGTTCTTCTTTTTTCAATCACAGGCGTTAATAATCAATGGTCTTCTGTTTGTAAAAAACATAGCTTTAATTCCAGTTTGGTGATTAATTGAACAAAGTAACCAGATTCTAGCTATAAACATGAATTGGTACTTAGATCGTTAATCGTTGACAAACAGATGACTTTGTTTGTACTTGCAATTAACTTTAACAAATTTTTTTGCTGTTAAGGTATGGGGAAACTACTCCATATTGACCCAAACTTGACTAAAATAGAAGAGGAGTTTGTAAATATTTCTAAATAAAGGCAAGCGTGATTACCTCCCAGCAATGGCAGCAACGGGTTGGCAGTCAAAGAGATTGGGTTTGGCGCGGTTGGCAAACTCGCTATACTTATATTCGCCCAACACATCAGACAGCTAAAACCGTTCCACTTATTTTGTTGCATGGCTTTGGTACTTCGATTGGACACTGGCGACAAAATTTAGCCGCCCTTGGTGAACATCACACTGTTTATGCTTTAGATATGTTGGGTTTTGGCGCTTCTGAGAAAGCCTCAGTCACCTATAAAGTAAATCTGTGGGTAGATCAGGTTTACGATTTCTGGCGGACATTTATCCGACAACCTGTAATCTTAGTTGGTAATTCAATTGGTTCACTAATTTCTCTGGCAGCAGCAGCAAGGCATCCAGATATGGTGCAAGGTGTTGTCATGCTTAGTCTGCCTGATCCCTCAGTGCGCGAGGAAATGATCCCAGCATTTTTACGTCCGGCGATCGCTACAATAGAAAACATAGTTGCTTCCCCACTCTTAATCAAAACACTATTCCGTCTGGTGCGTCGACCTGGGATGGTTCGTCGTTGGGCTGGGCTTGCTTACGCCGATTCCTCTGCTGTCACTGATGAACTGGTAGATATATTAGTCGGTCCCGCACAAGAGCGAGGATCTGCCCAAGCATTTTGCGCTATCCTCAAAGCCATGACCAGTCCTAAATTTGGTCCTAGCGTCAAAGCCATGTTGCCAACTCTCAAGATTCCGATGCTGCTGATTTGGGGACAACAAGACCGCATGGTTCCTCCAGCATTTGCCCAGCAGTTTGCTTCCTATAACCCTAATTTGCAGCTTTTAAACCTAGATAATGCTGGTCATTGTCCTCACGATGAATGCCCAGAGGAAGTGAATCAGGCAATTTTAGAGTGGATTGATAGAAGTGTTACCGACACTAATAGTGCCGCTACTTCCCTATCTCCTATTGTTTAGCAAGCATAGCCGAACTAACCTTAGCCAACAGCTACTTTAAATATTAACAAAAAACTCTCTACTAACTTTAAGTAGAGAGTTTTGGAATTACCTTGTCTAGAGATAGCTTTTTAATTCAATTTGTGCTGAAGTTGCAAAAAATTATTTTATCCAGTTGTTATCTGATTACTCTCAACACCAGTTGCGCCGTTAACTGCCCGCGCTATAGAAATCATTTTATTAAGAATTTGTTGATTAGGAACTTGACCTTTTAACACAACAGTGCTGCCTGTTTGGGCGACGTAGAGTGTATCGATGTCATCTAAATCTGGATCTTGATCAAACGCTAGGGCAACTCTTTTTGCAAGTCCGCTTTGGTCATATTCACCACTTAAACCCATGCGTTCTGGAGGAATTGACTCAGTAGTACCAGCAGCTTGAGTTGCTGGCTGCATACTGTAGTTTTGGGAAGGTTGAGGATTTACTTGTGCATTTTGAGGTTTTTCGAGTCCAAAAAGACGTTTTAGCCAGCCCATAAGATTTTTTACTATTAGTTCAACTAAATTTAATTAAAACTAATTTACCTAATTAAAACATCTGCCTATGAAAAGATATAATATTTTTCACATTATAAGCCTTGAGATATATTCTATCGTAAATCTGATGTTGACAAAAATAGCAAAAAACTCGTGTGTGCCAATAGTTAAGTTAGTTGATGATTTTTAACGAGTAATCAGATTTTAGTTTCTAAAAGCAAGGTATTTATAGCTAATAAGTGCTTAATAATTAAAAAAGGTAGCAGACAAGATAAAATAGAGGGCTAAAATGGCGCTGTTTTATAGGGTACGCGATCGCAGATACTCCTAGGTGCGCTACTGTAACTTTGAGCGTTCTAGCCTCTGTTGGCAAAAATGAAACATACTCTTTCGGTTCTAGTGGAAGATGAAGCGGGAGTTCTCACCCGCATTGCTGGTTTATTTGCCCGTCGCGGCTTTAATATTGAGAGTCTTGCTGTTGGCCCAGCCGAACAAAGCGGAGTCTCACGAATTACAATGGTTGTTTCTGGTGACAACCGCGTGATTGAACAACTCACCAAGCAACTGTATAAGCTAATCAATGTTCTTAAAGTGCAAGATATTACCGAAATTCCCTGTGTCGAAAGAGAACTGATGCTACTTAAAGTTAATGCTACCAGTTCAACCCGCTCGGAAATTGTGGAATTAGCTCAGATTTTTCGGGCGCGAGTAGTAGACGTAGCTGAAGATGCGCTGACGTTAGAAGTAGTCGGAGATCCTGGCAAAATGGTTGCCATTGTCCAGGTGTTAGAAAAATTTGGTTTACGCGAAGTTGCCCGTACTGGCAAAATTGCCCTTACTCGTGAATCGGGCGTAAATACAGAGTTACTTAAGTCAATAGAAGCAAAAGTTTAATTGGATTTACTACAGACAGCGTATTAGATGGAATTGCAAAAACAAAAGATATGCGATCGCGCGGATTGATAATTCCCGCTGTATTCTCATTAGAATTGGGTGTTTATTGGCGATCGCATATCTTGCACCACGTCCGCCAAGAAAAATTCATGCAGCTTTCAGCTAAAGTACAATCAACTTGATTAGCTGAAAAAGTGAGTGTTGTCTAGTCCGTTAAAACGGACTAGAGTTATTAGGCTTGAACTTAAGTTCAAGGCAGTAGCATTGCAGGATGTAAGCCGTTGACTGATCGCACTTTTGCCAGTAAAAGCGCGGTTACAATTATTGTGCTGCAAGGATAAATAATCCTCAGCTTGGCTAATGCCATAACAGAATATCTATTAACTAGCTTTTTCTGCCTTAATTTGATTTATCCAGCTTTTAGCGGAGGACTTACTTGATAAAGCACTGCGGGGGATTACTCGTAAAACTTCCTCTACAGTAGTCAAGCCAGCTATCACCTTTTCAATCGCCGCTATTCGGAACGAGGCAAAGTTGATTTCTTTGAGGTAACGATGTAATTGGCTCATCGTACCTTCGTAGATCAGCTCCCGCACTGTATCATCAATATCCAGCAGTTCAACTATCGCTTCCCGTCCCAGGTAGCCAGAATTAAAGCATGCACTACAGCCCCGTCCTCGCTGCCATCCTTGTAATGTAACCTGGTCTTGCTCCAAACCCAGCGCCCGTAAATCCGCCTCTGTTGGTGTGTAAGCTTCTGCACAATGAGAACAAACACGACGTACCAAGCGCTGGGCTACAACTCCGAGTAAAGCATCACTCAGTAACCCTGGATCTGGACCAATATCTTTTAAGCGCGGAATTGCCCCAACGGCATCATTTGTGTGCAGAGTTGTA
>JAESFL010000879.1_pt1 | contig 15128 bp, 15 predicted proteins | sample 9269401 | NCBI WGS metagenome assembly JAESFL01 (sample SAMN14506025, study PRJNA617098) | algae metagenome | isolation source: Gloeocapsa sp. UFS-A4-WI-NPMV-4B04 and co-occurring heterotrophs from desert... | place: USA: Utah | collected 2006-10-01 | reverse complement strand
CGCCGGCCAGATCATAGGGCCGGCCGAGAAGCGCCACGATCTGCTCGGCCGTCGCATCGACGCTGGCGGGCGCATCGGCGTCGAAGAGAAAGGCAGCGGCAAATTCGTCGCCTCCGAGCCGTGCCGATATCGCGCCCTTCGGCAGCGCCTTGGCAATGACTTGGGCGACCGTGCGAAGCAGATTATCGCCGGTAAGGTGACCATGAACGTCGTTGATTGTCTTGAAGCCGTCGAGGTCGACGATCAGCATCGCGACCGAAGCCCTTTTCTTGCCCGCGCTTCCAAGCAGCTCTTCCACCGCCGCTCCGAAGACCCTACGATTGAGGAATCCGGTCAGTGGGTCGGTCGAGGCCAGAGATTGAGCGCGTTTCTCGGCGGCTGTTCGCTCGATCACTTCGCGCCGCGCATCATGCCACTTACGCGTGCCGTAGATCGTCAGGGCGACGTTCAGGAGCAGCAGCGAAATGATGATGCTGCTATTGTTGGAACTCAGCCGGAGGAGCTGGGCCTGCAAGGTCTGAAAGTAGAAGTTCCCAAGCGCCGCCAGCACGAGAAGAATGCCGACGGCGACACCGATGATCACGAAGTCGTCCTGGCCGGTTTTCTCCGTCCCCGTGCCCGACGTTGAAAACATGCTCGCCATCGACCGCTTCGCGCTCCCCAGTCCCCGCCGGACCTATGCTGGCGGCTCCGTGAAGAAGCGGTTAAACGGCCGCGAAGTCAGGTCGGATGGAACGGCGGTGGATATCCAGCAACCGAAAATCGGTGCACGCCCGAACCCGCCCATCCGGCGGCCCCTGTTCCTTCGGAGGCCGCGCTGCGGCCACGGCCTGTTCAGGACAGCGGCGCTTCGCCGCTCCACGGCAGCTCGTCAAAAGGCGGCAGATACCCCCGATCCCGGTACAGCCGCTCGCCGATGTCGAAGGATATGCTACGATCCTTCACGAAGGCGGTGTTCGGGCGTCCGCCGATGCCCATCGTCCGGTATTTTCCGGTGCCGTCTCTCATGTCGTTCCTTTGCTTGCGAAGCGGCCATAGCAAGCTGCGAACGGATGGGACAGGCTTAGCGCGCCGATCAGGCATGAATGACGGCCGGCACAGCCGCTAAGCTTGCCTTCGCTTGCCTCTGCCGTTATGCGCCCCACATCCTGTTCGAACGAATTGGAAGCAAAGAGCGTCCGAGGGCGCGCGCTGGCCGGCGAGGTTTCGCCCGCCGGCGCTTTTGCGTTTGCGATGATTTGCTGAAGGAGCGGAAGGCATGTTCGAGAGCTTGAGCGACCGTCTAAGCGGCGTCTTCGACCGCTTGCGCGGACGCGGCGCGCTCAATGAGGCCGACGTGCGCGCGGCCATGCGTGAAGTTCGCATCGCCTTGCTCGAAGCGGACGTCGCATTGCCCGTGGTCCGCGAGTTTGTGGACAAAGCGACCGAGCAGGCGGTGGGCCAGCAGGTGCTGCGCTCCGTCACGCCCGGCCAGCAGGTCGTCAAGATCGTCCATGACGCGCTCGTTGAAATGCTGGGTGCCGAAGCATCCGATCTGAACGTCGACGTCACGCCGCCCGCCGTAATCATGATGGTCGGCCTGCAGGGATCGGGTAAGACCACCACCACCGCCAAGCTCGCCAAGCGGCTTTCCGATAAGGATCGCAAAAAGGTCATGATGGCATCGCTCGACGTTGCCCGGCCGGCCGCACAAGAACAGCTTGCCGTCCTGGGCCGCCAAGCCAACGTTACGACGCTGCCGATCGTGTCCGGCCAGCAGCCGGTCGACATTGCCCGGCGCGCGCTTCAGTCGGCGAAGCTTCAGGGTTTTGACGTCCTTCTCCTCGACACGGCAGGCCGGCTCCATGTCGACCAGGCCCTGATGGACGAGATGAAGGCGGTCGCCGAGGTTTCGACGCCGCAGGAAGTGCTGCTGGTCGTCGACGCATTGACTGGTCAGGATGCGGTCAACGTCGCCCGCAGCTTCACCAAGGAAGTCGACCTCACCGGCGTTGTTCTCACTCGCCTCGACGGCGATGCACGCGGCGGCGCGGCGCTGTCGATGCGCGCCGTTACGGGCAAGCCGATCAAATTTGCGGGCGTCGGCGAGGCGATCGACAAGCTCGAAGCCTTTCACCCGCAGCGGGTGGCCGGCCGCATCCTCGGCATGGGCGACGTGGTCAGCCTGGTCGAGCGCGCCTCCGAGACGATCAAGATGGACGAGGCCGAGGCCCTCGCCAAGAAGATGGCGAAGGGGCAGTTCGATCTCAACGATCTGCGCAACCAGCTCATGCAGATGCAGCGCATGGGCGGGCTCGGTGCTCTCGCCGGCATGCTTCCCGGCATGAAGAAGATGGCGGGTGCGGCGCAACAGGCGCAGGACGACAAGACGCTCGTACATCTCGACGCGATTATCGGATCGATGACGCCCAAGGAGCGCGTTCGCCCGGAGCTCCTCAACGCCAAGCGCAAGATCCGCGTAGCCAAGGGTTCGGGCACGACGGTGCAGGAGGTGAACAGGCTCCTGAAGATGCATCAGGAAATGGCGACGGCCATGAAGAAGATCAAGAAAATGGGCGGCCTCGGCAAGCTGGGGGCGCTGTTCGGCGGCGGCGGCGGTTTGGGTGGCATGCTCGGCGGAATGGGGGGCATGGGAGGCGTGCCGGGCGCAGGCGCCGCTCCGCCCCAGGGGATGCCCGGGCTGCCGGGGGCGGGCGGCAACACGCCCTTCAACCTCCCGCCCGGCTTCGACAAGTTCATGAAGAAATAAACGTAAAACTTAGAAAGGAATAAGAAATGGCAGTATCGATCAGGCTGGCTCGCGGCGGCGCGAAGAAGCGGCCTTATTATAAGATCGTCGTGACCGACGCGCGCAATTCGCGCGACGGCAAGTTCATCGAGCGCATCGGCAGCTACAATCCGCTGCTCGCCAAGGACAATCCAGAGCGGGTGAAGCTCGACACGGATCGTGCGCGTCACTGGCTGTCGGTCGGCGCGCAGCCGTCCGACCGCGTCCATCGCTTCTTCGACCAGGCTGGAATCCTCGAGCGTTCGGCGCGCAGCAACCCGAAGAAGGGCGAGCCTGGCGAGAAGGCCAAGGAGCGCGCCGAAGAGCGGGCCAGCCGCGATGCCGAAGCCGCCGAGGCGGCCGCTGCCGCTGCCGCCGAAGCCGCTCCGGCGGAAGAGGCTCCGACTGAGGAAAGCTCGGCCGAAGAGACCCCGGCCGCAGAGGCGCCCGCCGAAGCGGCTCCGGCTGAGGAAGCCGCTGCTCCTGCCGAGGAGTCAGTTGCGGACGCGCCGAGCGCCGAGGGCGGCGAGGGCGAGGCGACTCCGGCGGACGAGGCTTCGAACGAGGGCCAGTCGACCAGCGAGCCCGCTGAAGGCGCCGACGATGCGGCTCCGGCCGAAGGCGCTGAAAAGGCCGAGTAGGCTTTGCCGGAAGAGCAGGTAATTCTCGCCGCCATCGCCGGTGCCTATGGCGTTGGCGGCGAGGTCCGGCTGAAACTATTCGCGGAGAGCGTTGAAAGCCTGAACCGCCACCACGTGGTGCAGGTAGGCGATCGGAAGCTCACGCTCAAAGCGGTGAAAGCCGGCGGAAGCAGCCCGATCGCCCGGTTCGCCGAGGTCACCGACCGCACCGGCGCCGAGGCGCTTCGCGGCCAGCTGATCACGGTCTCACGCTCGGAGCTCCCGCCGCTCGAGCAAGGCGAATATTACCATGCCGATTTGATCGGTCTGCCCTGCGAAGGTATCGAGGGCCAGGCGCTCGGCATCGTGGTGGCCGTCGAGAATTTCGGAGCGGGCGACATTATCGAGGTCGAAAAGCCCGACGGCAAACGAAGCATGGTGCCGTTTCGGGCGGGTGTAGCGGACCTTGCCGACGGAAAGATCGTCGTCGACCCCATCTTCCTGGCGTGAACTCCGCCCTAGCTTGAGACTTCAGCCGATCAGGGCTTAGGAATCAGAGCGGCGACGGCGGAACCGGGAGGTGCCGGTTCCGGCCGATTTCACTGATCTCTGGCTGAGGATGCGGTCTCGCCGCATGCTATAGCCGGCATGCCAGAACATATAGGCGAGCATGGCGGCGATGAGGATTGGGAACGCGTACAACATGGCGGATAAACCACCATGGATTCGTTAAGGTTCCGCTACCGCCCTACCTGATGGAATTGCCTTTCAGCTGCTCGCGGATGATCGGCTTCTCCTTTGCCAAGTCGTTGCGCATGGTGGTTGCCGCGACGCCGCCTTCACCCATGGCGTGGCTGATCTGATCAAGCCCCAGAACCACATCGCCTGCCGCATAAAGTCCCGGCACGCTGGTCCGCTGATGGTCGTCAACCGTCAGCGACCCGTCGGGTGCGATTTCAGCGCCCACTTGCTGGGCAAGCTCGGTGTGAGTGTCCGACCCGAGCGCAGGGTAGACGCTGTCGAACACATGGTCGCCATAAGGTGTCGCGATGGTGATGCATTTGCCGGCGGCGGCAACGGCTTGGCAGGGGCCGTCGACACAGCTGACCCCGAAAGCCTTCAACCGAGCGCGATCTTCCTGATCAAGGTCGTGCGCCCGGTCTGGCGCGATCAGCGTGATATCTTCAGTAAAGCCGCGCAGGAACACCGCCTCGGCCACGCCACGGGCCCCACTTCCGATCACGCCCACTTTCTTGTCGGTCACTTCATAGCCGTCGCAAACCGGGCAATAGCGAATGAGGCCCTTGGAAAGCGCTTCGTCGTGCAAATCCTCATCCATTGGCGGGCGGCGGTTGGTAATGCCCGTGGCGAGCAGCACCTTCTTCGCCGTGACGGAGCCGCTGCCCCATACGGCCATGAAGCCGCCTTCGATCCGGTCGAGCCGCGTGACCCGATTCGATTCGATGGACGCGCCATACATTTGCGCCTGCTCGCGCATCCGCTGGAGCAGCTCCTTGCCGCTGATACCACCTGGGAAGCCCGCATGATTGTGCGTGCACGGGATCCAGCTCGCGCGGCTCTTGCCCGCATCGATCACCCTCAAGGAAAGATGATAGCGTACGAGATAGATCGCGGCGGTCAGCCCGGCCGGGCCGCCGCCGATGACGAGGCAATCATAGTCTGTTTCGGCCATGGCCGCTCAGCGCGGTGTTCCATCATTGGTTCCAGCATGCCGCACCCGCTGGCGCGGGCGGGAAGGGAAAGCTAAGCTCGCCCCTCTCCGAGCCGGGGTTGGACATGACGATACTGAAGATGCTGTGCGCCGCCCTGCTGGCGATCATTCCCGCTTTGGCTTCGGCACAGGGCGCGTCCGGAAGGTTCGCCGCAGCCGTCCCGGAGATCGACAGGATCTTTTCCGATTTTCAGGTCGAAAGCCACGCTCCCGGACTGATCTACGGGATCGTAGCGGACGGGCGCCTGGTCCATGTGAAGGCGCTCGGCGTCCAGGACCTCGCGGCGAAGCGGCCGGTGACGGCCGACAGCCTCTTCAGGATCGCTTCGATGAGCAAGGCGTTCACGGCGCTGGGCATCCTGAGGCTTCGGGACGAGGGCAAGCTTTCCCTCGACGCGCTCGCCGAAACCTATGTGCCCGAGCTTCGCGCCTGGCGTTATCCCACCGCGGATTCACCCCGAATCCGTGTCCGCGACTTGCTCAACCACATTTCCGGCTTCGTCACCGACGATCCCTGGGGGGACCGTCAGCAGGTCATCACCGAGGCCGAGTTCACGCGCATGTTGCGGGAGGGGGTGCCTTTCACCCGAGCGCCGGGAACGGCCTTTGAATATTCCAATTTCGGTTATGCTCTTCTGGGCCGGATCATCACCAACGTCTCCGGAATGCCCTATGATCAATATATAAGCCGCACGATCCAGCGCCCGCTCGGCATGACCAGCACCGGCTATGAGGTGCGCGACTGGCCCCTCGAGCGGCGGGCGATCGGCTATCGTTGGGAGAATGACGCCTGGAGCGAGGAGCCGACGATGCGCCACGGCGTGTTCGGGGCGATGGGCGGCGTCCAGACGAGCGCCAGCGACTATGCAAAGTGGATCGCCTATCTGCTCTCGGCCTGGCCCGCGCGTGACGGCGCGGAACCGGGCCCGGTGCGGCGCGCCACGATTCGGGAAATGGCTCAGGGCTCCAACTTCCCGCAACTCCGCCGCCGCTTCGGCAATACGGGCGATGCGGCCTGCCGGCAGGCCGCCAATTACGGAATGGGTCTTATTGCGGCGCTCGACTGCGATCTGGGCCTCACGCTCAGCCATGGCGGCGGTTATCCGGGTTATGGATCCCACATGCTCCTGCTGGCCGATCACGGGGTGGGCATCTTCGTTTTTTCGAACCGCACCTATAATGGCGGCTCGGGCGCAGCCTGGGACGCAGCGGTCGCGCTTCAGAAAGCCGGAGCGCTTGTCGGGCGCCAGATGCCGGTGAGTGCGGCGCTCCGCGAAGCTTATCGTGCGGCAGGCGCGATGTATGCCGCGGGCGATTTGAAGCCTGCGGGTAAGCAGCTCGCCATGAACTTCCTGATGGATCGATCGGCGGAAAATTGGGCGAGGGAGTTTGCGCGCCTGAAAGCGGGGGTGGGTGCCTGCCAAACCGGCTCGCCGATCGTTCCAAACGGCGCCCTTGCCGGTTCCTTCCAATGGCGCTGCGAGCGCGGCGTGTTGAACGGCGGGCTCCTTCTTGCCCCGACCAACCCGCCCGGGATCCAGGCGCTGCGGCTCAACATCGCGCCCCGGTGACGCATTTTCGCCATGCCGTTCGCCGCCACCATATTGACGCTTTATCCAGAAATGTTCCCGGGGCCGCTGGGTCATAGCCTCGCCGGCCGGGCCCTGTCGGAAGGAATCTGGTCGCTCGAGACCGTGCAGATCCGCGACTTTGCTGCCGACAAGCACCGCTCCGTCGACGACACGCCCGCCGGGGGGGGCGCGGGAATGGTGATGCGCGCAGACGTTCTGGCGGCCGCCGTGGATCATGTGCTGGAGCGGCAGCCGCGGGCGCCGATGTTGGCAATGACGCCGCGCGGCAAGCCGCTCGACCAATCCCAGGTTCGCGACCTGGCGAAGGGGCCCGGCGTCTCGATCCTGTGCGGCCGCTTCGAAGGCATCGACGAACGGCTGTTCGAGGCGCGGTCGATTACGCCCGTTTCGATTGGCGATTACGTGCTATCCGGCGGGGAAAGCGCGGCTTTGGTGGTGCTCGATGCTTGCGTTCGGCTGCTCCCTGGCGTAATGGGCGCGCCTTCGAGCGGTGAGGAGGAAAGCTTCGAAAGCGGCCTCCTCGAATACCCTCATTATACCCGACCTCAAGAGTGGGAAGGGCGCACGATCCCTGAAGTGCTGCGATCGGGGGATCATGCGAAGATCGCCGCCTGGCGAAAGCTGCGGGCGGAGGAAGATACACGGTCACGGCGGCCGGACCTGATGGAGCGTCACGGGGACGCACCCAGGCAGTCGCCCTCTGGCGCGCGGCATGAAGACGAAGGCTAGAAGAATGAACCTCATCCAGCAACTCGAGGCCGAAGCCATCGAGCAGTTCACCTCCACCAAGACCATTCCGGAATTTCGTCCGGGTGATACGCTTCGCGTCGGCGTCCGGGTTGTCGAAGGCGACCGCACCCGCGTCCAGAATTTCGAGGGCGTCTGCATCGCGCGCGCCAACCGGGGGCTCGGCAGTTCCTTCACCGTCCGCAAGATTTCGTTCGGCGAGGGCGTCGAGCGCGTCTTCCCGCTTTATTCGCCGAACATCGATTCCATCGACGTCGTTCGCCGCGGCGCCGTTCGCCGCGCCAAGCTCTACTATCTGCGCGGGCGCACCGGTAAGGCCGCCCGCATCGCCGAGCGCCGCGACACCCGCCAGGGCCCGGAGACGCAGGCGCCCGCCGCCACCGCCACTCCCGCAACCGAGAATGCCGAAGGCTGATCGTTCGCGAGCCATGTGAAGAATGAGCGCGAAGGGCATGCTCTTCGCGCTTTTTCTTTGGCTTGGCGGCTACTTTCGCTGTGCGCGTGCTGAAGTTAAGGCGGGCGGCATGAAGCTGCATCTTCTCGCTTTCGCCGCTGCCATTCTCGGATCGCTGACCGTGTCAGCCAGTGCCCAGCAGCCGCAGCAACGGCTTACGATCGAGCGCGTCTTCGCAAGCCCGTCGCTGACCGGCCCCTCTCCGCGTGCGCTCAAGCTTTCGCCTGACGGCAAGCTGGTGACTTTGCTCCGCAACCGGCCGAACGAGAGTGAGCGCTACGATCTTTGGGCCATCGACACCGCCACCGGCGCCTCTCGCATGCTTGTGGATTCCAAGAAGCTCGGATCCGGGGCGGCGCTATCGGAGGCCGAACGCAGCGGCGGGAGCGGGCCAGGATCGGCGCGCTCACCGGCATCGTCGCTTATTCCTGGGCTCCCGACGGGCGGCACATTCTGGTGCCCCTCGACGGCGATCTTTACCTCGCCGACCTCAACGGCGGTGTACGGCGCCTCACCAATACGCCTGACACCGAGCTCGACGCGACCGTCAGCGACGCGGGAGGTTACGTCTCCTTTGTAAGGGACCAGAATCTGCACGTCCTGAGCCTTGGCGGCGGCGGCGGCGGGCGCGCGGTGACCCGCGGCGGCGGCGGCCCGATCAGCTGGGGCGTCGCAGAGTTCGTCGCGCAGGAGGAGATGGCGCGGTTCCAGGGGCATTGGTGGGCTCCCAACGACGCCCGCATCGCCGTTGCCCGCGTCGACGAGAGCAAAGTCGAAGTGGCGACCCGAGCGGCGATCGGCGCCGAGAAGACGACCACCTTCGAACAACGCTATCCGAGGGTCGGCACGCCCAATGCGATCGTCGATCTGTACCTGATCAACCCGGACGGAAGCGGCCAGGTGAAAGCGGATCTGGGCGATGATCCAGACATCTATCTGGCGCGGGTGGATTGGACGCCGGATTCCAGGGCGCTTATCGTCCAACGTCAAAGCCGGGACCAGAAGCGGCTCGACGTGCTTCGCGTCGACGCGGCCAGCGGCAAGTCGGTCATTCTGTTCACCGAGCGCTCACCGACTTGGATCAATCTTCACAACGACCTGCGCGTGCTCCGCGACGGCAGCTTGATCTGGGCGTCCGAGCGAAGTGGCTTTCAGCACCTTTACCGGCGGAACAAGGGCAAGTTCACGCAGCTCACCAGCGGTGACTGGGCGGTCGACAGCCTTGTCGGCATCGATGAGGAGGCGGACAGGCTGTTCTTCCTCGGGTTCATGGACGACACGACCGAGCGTCACCTCTACGCCCTGGATTACCGGCGGAAGGGGGGCAGACCCTCGCGGTTGACGATGCGCGGGACCAGCAACAGCGCCGTGATGGACGAAGCGGGCAGGCATGCCCTTGTCACCTCGTCTTCGGCGGCGCAGCCGCAACAGGTTTACCTCGCCAATGCCTCCGGCCAGCGGCTCGCCTGGATCGAGCAGAACGATGTCACGGGAAGCCATCCTTGGGCGTCTTACGCTGCGGGTGCCGCCCAGCCCCGTTATGGCCGGCTGAAGGCTGCCGACGGTAAGACCGACCTCGATTACTTCCTGCTGCTTCCGCCCGGTCTGAAGCCGGGGCAGCGGGCACCGGTCTTCTTCAACGTCTATGGCGGCCCGAGCGCGCGGGACGTCGAGAAAGGCTTCGTGAAGCCGCTCGACCATTATCTGGCACAACAGGGTTGGATCGTGTTCGAAGTGGCCAATCGCGGCCAGGAGGGCAGGGGAACGGCCTTCCAGAAATCGGCCTACCGCGCGCTTGGCGGCGTCGAGGTGGCGGATCAGCTCGCCGCGCTCAAATGGCTCAAGGCCCAGCCGTTCGTGGATGGGACCCGCGTCGGTGTCTATGGCTGGTCCTATGGCGGCTACATGGTTCTAAAGCTGCTCGAAGCGGCGCCCGGCGCCTTCGCTGCCGGAATTGCGGGCGCTCCAGTCACCCGCTGGGAGCTTTACGACACCCATTATACCGAACGTTATATGGGCAACCCCGTTACCGATCCGGAGCCTTACGAGAAGGCGAGCGCCTTGGAAGAGGCCGGGAAGATCTCGGACCCGCTGCTGATCGTCCACGGAATGTCCGACGACAATGTGTTGTTCGAGAACAGCACGGCCTTGATGGCGCGCCTCCAGGAGGCGAAGCGGCCGTTCGAGGTCATGGTCTACCCCGGGCGGACCCACCGCATTGCCGATGGCAATGCCGGTGTCCACCTTTGGCAGACGATCGAACGCTTCCTCGATCGCGAAATCAGGAATAAGGGCGGCGCTCGGCGGTAGCCGCCATGGTGGACAATTTCCGCCGAAGCACTAAATCGCGAAGCTTCATCGAGGAGCGGCTGGAATGGGTTATCGTATCGTCGTCGTCGGCGCGACGGGCAATGTCGGGCGTGAGATCCTGAACATCCTCGCCGAGCGCCAGTTTCCGGCCGATGAAGTCGCCGTTGTCGCCTCGCCGCGTTCGACCGGCAACGAAGTCGACTTTGGCGATCCGGGCGAGACGCTTCGCATCAAGAATATCGAGCATTTCGACTTTTCCGGCTGGGACATGGCGCTGTTCGCCGCCGGCTCCGACGTGTCGAAAATCTACGCCCCGAGGGCCGCGGCAGCGGGATGCACCGTAATCGACAATTCCTCGCTTTACCGCATGGATCCGGATGTTCCCTTGATCGTGCCGGAAGTGAACCCGCACGCGGTCTCCGACTATCGCAAGAAGAACATCATTGCGAACCCCAATTGTTCGACCGCGCAGATGGTCGTCGCGCTGAAGCCGCTCCACGATTATGCGAAAATCAAGCGGGTGGTAGTATCGACCTATCAGTCGGTGTCCGGGGCGGGCAAAGCGGGCATGGATGAGCTGTTCGAGCAGAGCCGGAACATCTTCGTGGGCGATGCCAATGAACCGGTGAAGTTCACGAAGCAGATCGCCTTCAACGTCATTCCCCACATCGACATCTTCCTCGACGACGGTTCGACCAAGGAAGAATGGAAAATGGTGGTAGAGACCAAGAAGATCCTCGACCCCAGGATCAAGGTGACCGCCACCTGCGTGCGCGTTCCCGTCTTCGTTGGCCACTCGGAATCGATCAATATCGAGTTCGAGAACGAGATTTCGGCCGCCAAAGCCCAAAGCATTCTCCGCGAAGCGCCCGGCGTGATGCTGGTCGATAAGCGGGAAAATGGCGGCTACGTCACGCCGGTCGAGGCCGTGGGTGAATATGCCACCTATGTCAGCCGGGTACGCGAGGATTCCACGGTTGAGAACGGCCTTTCTCTTTGGTGCGTTTCCGACAATCTGCGCAAAGGCGCAGCGCTCAATGCCGTGCAGATTGCGGAGCTGCTGGGCCGGAAGCATCTCAAGAAGGCTGCCTGACCGTGGAGGTGAGCGGCGGCTGCATGTGCGGCAAGATCCGCTACGCCGCGCTCATTGAAAATGACGAGGCCTATCTCTGCCACTGCCGGATGTGCCAGCGAGCCAGCGGTAATATTTCATTGGCGATGAAAAACGTCAAACGGGCGAACGTCACCTGGGACCGGGAGCCGGACTATTACACATCTTCTCCCATCGCGCGGAGAGGGTTTTGCTCGACCTGCGGAAGCTCCCTGACTTTCGAGTTTTCCGATGGCCAAAGCGAAACTATCGATATGATCGTCGGTACCTTCGACGATCCCTCACGCTTTCGGCCCGCGCATCATTTCGGTGTGGAGAGCATGCACCGCGCGTGGATCAACACCGAGGGGCTTCCCGAATATCGGGCCGACGAATACAAGCCGGTGGTGGACCGTTGGATGGAAGCTTGTGGCAAGCTTCCCGACTGAGCATCGTTTCACCGCATCCGACGGCGCCGAGCTGGTCTGGTACGAAGTCGGGACCGGCTATCCAATTGTCCTGCTCCATGGCCTGTTTTCGGATGCGGATACGAACTGGATCAAGTTCGGCCACGCTGCCGCCATTGCCGCGCGGGGATTCCGCCTGATCCTGCCGGACCTGCGCGCCCATGGCCGAAGCGCCAAGCCGCATGACCCCGCGTCTTATCCGCCCGACATCCTTGCCGATGATGGCCTGGCGCTGATCCGCCACCTCGGCCTCACCGACTATGACCTCGGCGGCTATTCGCTTGGCGGGCGTACGGCGGCTCGGATGGTCATCCTCGGCGCCGCACCGCGACGTCTCGTCATCAGCGGGATGGGGCTCAGGGGCATGCTCGATACCGGCAGGCGCGCTGCGCACTTCAAGAAGATCCTGACCGGCCTCGGCACGCACCAGCGAGGTTCGCCCGAATGGCTCGCAGAGGCGTTCCTGAGAACGACGAAGGGCGATCCGCAGGCGCTGCTGCCGCTGCTCGAGAGCTTCGTGAACTCCACGGAGGCGGAGCTGCGGGAGATCGCGGTCCGAACCCTGGTTCTTGCGGGGGTCGAAGATCAGGATAACGGCCCGGCCGAGGATTTGGCGGACCTGCTTCCGAACGCACGCTTCGCAGAAATCCCGGGCAATCACATGAGCACGGTCACCAAGCCCGAATTTGGCCGGGCGATTGGGGATTTCTTGGCGGCTTGATCAGCCGCGGTTCAGCCGCAAAAGCTATGGGCGCGACAGAGACTAGCCGAGGATGCTCACCATGAAAGTCACCGTGTCCGCTCTCGCCCTGGCGCTCAGCCTTGCGGCCTGCACCACAGCGGCGGTCGACCGAGGCGGCACTTCAACCGCCGTGTCGAGCCCCGAAGCCGCCTCGGCTTCGCCCGATGCTTCCGCCACCGCCGGGGCCGCCGATGCTTTCGTCGCCCGTGCCGAAAAGGAGCTTGCCGAATTCTCGGTGCTCCAATCGCGGGCCGAGTGGGTGAACGCCACCTACATCACCGACGACACTGATGCGCTTGCCGCCCATTTCGGTGCGCTTGGGACTGAGATGCGTGTCCGCTTCGCTACGGAAGCGGCACGTTATGCCAATGTCAGCGGCCTCAGCGCCGACACCAAGCGCAAGCTCGACATGTTGCGCGGCAGCCTTACTCTTCCGGCCCCCGCCGGGGCCGGTGCGGCCGCGGAGCTCAGCCAGATCACGACGCGCCTTCAATCGACCTACGGCAAAGGCAAGGGTACCCTTCGCGGCCAGCCGATCAGCGGCAGCGATATCGAAGCGGCGATGGGCACCAACCGCAACCCAGCCGAGCTCAAGGAAATGTGGACGAGCTGGCATACCAATGTCGGAGCGCCGATGCGCCAGGATTATGCGCGAATGGTGGAGATTGCGAACCAGGGCGCAAAGGAGCTCGGCTATGCCGATGTCGGCGCACTGTGGCGATCGAAATACGACATGCCGCCCGACGAGTTTGCTGCGACCACGGACAAGCTGTGGATGCAGGTGAAGCCGCTCTACGATCAGCTCCACTGCTATACGCGCGTCAAGCTCAACCAGAAATATGGCGACGCCGTCCAGCCGAAGACGGGTCCGATCCGGGCGGACCTCCTCGGCAACATGTGGGCGCAGGAATGGGGCAATATCTACGAAATCGTTGCGCCAAAGGGCGCGGGCGACATCGGCTATAGCCTGACGGACCTTCTCAAGCAGAAGAAATATACGCCGGAGAAGATCGTGAAGACCGGGGAGCAATTCTTCAGCTCGCTCGGGTTTGCGCCGCTCCCTGCCAGTTTCTGGCAGCGCTCGATGATCACCAAGCCGGCCGATCGCGAGGTCGTCTGCCACGCATCGGCCTGGGACGTCGACAATGTCGATGATCTGCGCATCAAGATGTGCACCAAGGTCAACGCAGACGACTTCGTGACGGTGCATCACGAACTCGGGCACAATTATTATCAGCGCGCCTATAACAAACAGCCTTACCTCTATCTCGACAGCGCCAATGACGGCTTTCACGAGGCGATCGGCGACGCCATCGCGCTCTCGGTCACGCCGGAATATCTCGTTCAGGTGGGCCTGCTCGACAAATCCAGATTGCCGTCCGCCGACAAGGATATCGGGCTGCTGCTCAACCAGGCGATGAACAAGGTCGCCTTTCTGCCTTTCGGGCTGATGGTCGATCGTTGGCGGTGGGGTGTGTTCAACGGCAGCATTGCGCCTGCCAATTATAATCAGGCCTGGACGGCTCTCCGCCGTCAGTATCAGGGCATCACTCCGCCAGTGGGCCGGAGCGAGGCGAACTTCGATCCAGGTGCCAAATTCCACATTCCCGGGAATACGCCTTATACCCGCTATTTCCTCGCGCGGATCCTGCAATTTCAATTCTACAAGGCCGCCTGCGACGAAGCGGGCTGGAAGGGGCCGCTGCACCGCTGCTCCTTCTACGGCAACAAGGAGGTGGGACGCCGCCTCAATGCAATGATGGAAATGGGCGCATCGCGGCCCTGGCCGGACGCGCTCGAAGCTTTCACCGGCAGCCGCGAAACGTCCGGTGAAGCCATGCTGGAATATTTCCGGCCGCTGACGGATTGGCTCCAGGAGCAGAATAAGGGGCGGCAATGCGGCTGGCAATGAGACTGGGGGCGGGGGCGGCTTTTCTCGCTGCCGCTTCCGCCTCTTCGCAAGGGGTGGCGCCGCCCAAGTGGAACCCGCGAGCGCCCGAGAACAGTCAGCTTCTCCCGGCCTTTGGCTTCGCCACCGTAGAGCCGGTGTTGAACGCGATTGGAGCGCGCTACCAGAGAATGGGTCAGGCCCCGCGCCCGACGCTTGCCGTCACATTTCCCAACAACCGCCGTGCCGTCGTGACGTTCGGGTCATGCAGTGCGGCGGGAGCTTGCAAGGCGCTCGCCATCCAGTCGGTATGGCCCAGGCCGGCAAGCGCGGTGGCCGAGCGCACGGCACAGGCGGTAGCAGGCTTCAATCAGCGTTATTCATTCGCCAAGGCCTTCGTGCTTGCCGACGGGCGTCCGGCGCTCCAGCGTTATCTTACGGCCGATTACGGCTTTGTCCGGGGCAATCTGGCGGTGAACCTGCTCGTCTTTGCCAACCAAGCGGAGCGGTTCAGCGTCGAAGCAATCAGCCCGCTGGAGCCGAAAAAGTAAAGGTCACTCCTTCGGTCGACGGATTTTGATCTCGGCAGCCGACGGCTCGCTTTCACCCTTCTTCTGCGCGAGATCCGTGGCCGTGATGGCGGTCGCCATCACCGAACTTACCTTGCCGCTGTCGCAATTGCGGCGAGCAAGCGCGCGTGTGCCAAGATAGGCGCCGGC
>JAESFL010000878.1_pt1 | contig 15136 bp, 20 predicted proteins | sample 9269401 | NCBI WGS metagenome assembly JAESFL01 (sample SAMN14506025, study PRJNA617098) | algae metagenome | isolation source: Gloeocapsa sp. UFS-A4-WI-NPMV-4B04 and co-occurring heterotrophs from desert... | place: USA: Utah | collected 2006-10-01 | reverse complement strand
AACTCGCACGAAGGACGCCCTCTGGAGCACCATCGGCACCCTGCTCGCCGGGTTCACACCCGTCGAGTGCGCCAACTACCTCGCAAATGCTGGATATGAGCCCGTCTAACTCGTAACCGCTCTAGCGTCCTCCTTCTCTCCAGTGGGTCTGCCTCATCTCAAGATCCCGCCGCCGGCGAGCGGGTGTTTGCGCAGTGCCGCGCCTGCCATCAGATGGGCGAGAATGCCAAGAACGCGGTTGGCCCGGTGCTGAACGGCTTGTTCGGCCGCCCTGCCGGCTCGGTCGAGGGCTACACCTACTCGCCCGCCAACAAGAACTCCGGCATCACCTGGGACGAGGCAGTGTTTCGCGAGTACATCAAGGACCCCCGCGCTAAGATCCCGGGCACCAAGATGGTCTATGCGGGCCTGAAGGACGAGCAGCGCATCACGGACCTCATCGCCTACCTCAAGCAGTTCGACGCCGCGGGCAAGAAGGCGGCGGAATAGGAGCTCTCCAAGATCCTCCTCACTACTCCCCTGATCTGCGAGCTCCCGACGTAAGCCTGGAGGCGATGCTGTGCCAACGATGCCAGCGCCAATGGCACAGCATCGCCTTCAAGGCCGAACAGCAGGGGTCTCAACGGGCATGCTACGAGCCCGCGTCATGAGAAATAGCTCAAGGTCGATGTATTCCGGGGAGCCATATGGGTAGGGCTCAGCCCGCACCCCAACCATGCAGTTCCGTAGCCGCCGCTGCAGGGATCCCATGCCCTGCCATTCGAGGCGATAGAGAGGGTAGCCAGTGGGATGTGCTTGGGGAATTACGCTACTTCCGAGCTTCTGGCCCCAGTTATCATCGTGGCAGGTCGCGCATGAGAAATTCAGCTGACCCAGCCGCTGTTGGTAGAGTTCCTGGCCCCGCGAGCGAAATGGCTCGAGCCGAGCATCGTCTCCGCTCGCGATGGGCATACCTCGTGACTGTCTTCCGACATAGGCAGCCAACGCCAGGAGCTCACGGCTTTCGTAAGGCAGTGGAGCCGCGTTCTGCTGCGTTTCACGACATAAGTTTATGCGGCCCTGCAGATCGATGGGACGGCTCCGCTCCGTTAAGTATGCTGGATAGCGTGCGGATATCCCCTTCATGCTGGTTGTCGCGTCGCCATGACAGTCAGCGCAAGAGAGACTGCCCTGGCCTGTCTTGCTACTCCAGAGGGCCTCTCCCTCCGCTACCCAAAGCATCGCAGGATTGGCAGTGTCATCCAGCTGGGTCGACTGCGACTCGCGGCTCATGAACTCGAACCCTGACCGTCGATCCAGCGAGGGGAGCCTTTGCGCGAGAGCCCAAGACAGGCTGACGGTGAGAGCCGCAACAGTGCCGATGGCCCAGTTGGCACTTCTTCGTTTGATCATTCGACAGTAATCTTTGCTGTTTCGAGCTGAGCTCGGCCCTGATCATCGAACCACCGAAAAGCCATTAGGCCGCTCTCGGTTGCCACCGTCGTGAAGGAAAAGAAGGGATTGGCTGCGACAGCGGGGAACAGATCAGCGCTGAAGATCTCCTCACCGTTATAGGTGCACACGAAGCGATTGATGATGTCCCTCGGCACGAGGGTCCCATCAGCGCCGGTGCGGTATCCCGTCTCCATGGGATGGGAGACAAGCGCCTTGATCTCGATGATTTCCCCATGCCTTGCCTTAGCGGGGACATTGATAAGCGCACGTGCCATGACTTAGCTCTCCACGCAGGCTGGCAGAGTTACAACAAGCTCGGCAGTGTCGGACCAGAAGGTGCCGTCACTAAGCTGAGCGACGGCTACGATGTTTTGCGAGTCACCGAGACGAATGCGCGTCGAGACTTCGGCTCGGCCAGCTCTCGCGCTGAGATGAAAATTGGCAACATTCGGCTGTGGATTCCGTTCGTTGAAGATCGCGATCGTCTTCACGAAATCCTGCGGTGTCATAGGGCTTTCGACGGTCACCTTTACGGGAACCGAGTTGCCATTCTCGACCAAGGGCGGGATCTCAAGTGTGACCCGCCCCTTCTGAACCTCGGCATCGCCAACGAAAGCCTTGATGGCCTCGGCCATACTTTCCGGTGAGGCCTGTGCCGGCCGCACAGCGGTTAAAGCCAGGGCGCCTGCACCCATGACCAGAACCTCGCGCCTCGTCGCAGCCGGTGCCTTTGCCCCTTGAGTCATGGAGCCTCCGTAAGAGTTGTGAGGAACGCCACCACGTCCTCGATCTGCTCTGCAGTCAGCACAGGCCTATCCAGCCAGGCACGTCCGACCCGCGTCAGGCCCCCTGTAGAATAGTAGGGCGGCATGATCGTGGCAGGGTTGAGCCGCCGGCTGTCAACGACCTTGAGCCTCAGCTGCCCCTCAGACCAACGCGCACCGGTCCCGCGCAGATCCGGCGCGAGGGTGCCCTGAAAGCGCTGCTCCGGGAATGGACCAGAATGACACAAGAGGCACAAGCCCCTCTGACGATCGACGATGATTGCACGGCCACGACCAGGATCCCCTTTGCTCCCGGTCAATGGGTCTGGAATGGCATCATCGACCACGCTGAAGGGCCGCAGACCCTGAGCCCAAGACGATTGAGGCTGCGTGGCCAGCAGAGTGAGCGCGGCAATGGTCCCGTAGATACTTCTACGCAAAGACTTCCGTGGTGATCGTATCGAACCACGCCTCCGCATAGGTGGCTTCAAGCGATCGGAAAGAGGGAGGCGCGCCGAGAGGGCTCGTTCCACCGGCGCCCTCCACATCGGTCAGCACCCCGTTCACCGGACGATAGACGCCGGCGACCGAGATCCCGTAGTCCGGTGCAACGAGACTGTAGCAGGTATTGATCAGCTTTGGTGCGACAGGTGCTTGCCCACGCAATAAGCTGACGACAGCCGCGGCGCAGACCTTGGCCTGGGCATTGGCGGAGAAGGCGGATTTTGGCATGCCGCCCGCGATCGTCGCGTCACCAATCACGTGGATATTGGGTTGAAGCCGGGACTCGAAGGTAACCGGATTAATGGGGCACCAGCCACTCCGGTCCGCTGTTCCCGCGGCGTGGGCGATTTGCCCAGCCCGCTGTGGCGGGATGACGTTGACGACGTCGCCTGTATGGCGGCCGAAATCGGTCACCAGCGTGCGCGTGGGTCCGATGACCTCATTAACCTTGCCACCAGCAGAGAGCGACACCCACTCGACAAGCCCGGGGTAGAGCTCCTGCCAAGCGGCCTGGAAGAGGCGCTGCTTGGAGAAAGTGTCTTTCGCGTCAAGGATCAGAAGCTTCGAACGGGGCTTCCGTGTCTTGAGATAGTGTGCGAGCAGGCTCGCCCGCTCGTAAGGCCCGGGCGGGCAGCGGAACGGATTGTCAGGCACAGCAATGATAACAGTGCCACCATCCTCCATGGCCTCGAGCTGGCGGCGGAGAAGGAGCGTTTGCTCGCCAGCTCTCCAAGCATGCGGCAGTGATGTCGAGGCGGCCTCGTCGTAGCCGGGCAGTGTATCAAAGCGGAGATCAATGCCTGGCGCGAGCACGAGGCGGTCGTAAGAGAGACTTGTCCCGTCTTCCAGAACCACGGACCGGCTCTGGGGATCGATGCGCGTGGCACGCTGCGGGGCAAGGCCGATGCCCTCACGCTTCACTGCATCGTATCCGAACTGCTGCGCCTCGATAGGGCGTAGGCCGCTCAGAACAGCGTTGCTGAAAGGACAGGCCGTGTAGATCTGATTGGGTTCAACGAGGGTCACGTCGATGCCCTGCCGCTTTAATTCGCGGGCTGCGGTCACGCCCCCGAACCCACCACCAACGACTACCACACGTGGCACAGCCTGAGCGATCGCGGGACGGGCCAGGGCCCAGACTGGAAGCGCAAGAGCAGTCGACCTCAGAAATGCTCTACGGCTCAACGGCGTCGGCATGCCATCACCTCACCGCTTCTGGCCGAGCCAGACCGCAATGGCGCGCGTTTCCTCATCCGAAAAGCCCTTGGCGATGCGGTCCATGACAGTTGCCGCGCGCTGGCCCGAGCGAAAGGCCTGCATAGCTCTTACAATGTCGTCCGGGGATTGGCCGTGGATGGGCAGAACGGACGTGCTGGCCCGACCGGGACCATGGCACCCCAAGCAGGCGGTGGCACCTGGCGGCGACAGAGGTTGTGCGAACGCGCTCGTCGCAGCGGTGATGAGAACTGCAGCAAGCGTGAAAGCGCGCATGAAGGCTCCAGAAGGGAGCAGGGGTAGTGCCCCTGCTCCCGAAGCGCATTAGGCTTTGCGGAGATCCGCCTTTGTGAGCGGCGCGGAACGGATGCGCTTGCCTGTCGCAGCGAAGATGGCGTTCAACACCGCAGGCGCGGCCACGAAGATGGTGGGCTCGCCGACACCGCCCCAGAAATCCCCGGAGGGCATGACGATGGACTCGACGGCGGGCATCTCGTCCATGCGCATCATCTGGTAGGTGTCGAAGTTTTCCTGCTCGACCTTGCCGTTCTTCAGCGTGATCTCCCCATAGAGCAACGCAGTGAGACCGTACACAAAGGAACCCTCGATCTGAGCTTCAATCTGCTGCGGGTTCACTGCGTGCCCACAGTTTGTGGCAGCCACGATGCGGTGGATCTTTAGCAATCCATTGTCGCTAACTGATACCTCGGCGCAAGCAGCCACATAACTGCCATAGCCCATATGCTGACACAGGCCGCGGTAGACACCTTGCGGTGCAGGTGTGCCCCAGCCAGCCTTCTCAGCGACTGCGTTGAGCACGGCCAAGTGCTTGGGGTGGTTTACGAGGAGCTTACGCCGGAACTCGAGAGGATCCTTCCCTGCCGCATGGGCGAGTTCATCCATGAAGCACTCAAGATAGAGTGCGTTTTGGTTGTTGTTCACACCACGCCAGAAGCCCGGCGGAATTGGGGGATTGCGCATCGCATGATCGATGAGCAAGTTCGGGATCGTGTAGCCTAACGCCCCCTCGGTTCCACTTGGGTTCAGCCCCTGAAATGTTGCCGGATCCCGACCGTTCTGCAGCCCTTGCGGGTTAACGCCAGCCAAGATCGACTGGCCGGAGATGCGCATGTGCAGGCCAGCCAGATCCCCATTCGCGTCGAGTGCACCAACCAGCTTGCATTGCGTGACCGGGTGATAATGCCCATGAAGCATGTCCTCCTCGCGGGACCAGATCAGCTTCACCGGTGTGCCAGGCATCTCTTTGGCGATGAGAACTGCTTGGCGGACGTAGTCATGGCTTGTTGCACGACGGCCGAAGCCACCACCCAAAAGGACGCGGTAGACATCGCACTTGTCGATCGGCAGGCCGGCTGCGGCAGTAGCGGTTGCGAGCGCAGCTTCAGCGTTCTGAGTTGACGTCCAGACCTCGCAGCGTTCAGGAGTCCAGCGCGCGGTCGCATTCATCGGCTCCATGGTGGCATGGTGCTGATATGGGAACCCGTAACTCGCCTCTACGGTCTTGGCAGCTCCCGCGATGGCCGCTTTGACGTCGCCAGCCTGATTGCCCACGAAGGCTTGCTCCGCAGTCAATCCCTCCTTCAGCATCGCGTCGATGCTTTCGCTTGAGAGATTGGCGTTTGGTCCTTCGTCCCACTCAATAGGAACAGCTTCAAGTGCGGTCTTTGCCCGCCACCAGGTGTCCGCAACGACGGCAACGCCTGCGTCGCCCACGCGCACGACCTTCTTGACGCCGGGCATGCCCTCGACCTTAGTGGCATCAAAGCTCTTGAGCTTGCCGCCGAAGATTGGGCAATTCTTGATAGCGGCATTGAGCATACCCGGCAGCTTCATGTCGATGCTGTATAGTTGAGCACCGGTGAGCTTCTCGGCAGTGTCGAGCCGCTTCAGGGGCTTGCCCGCGATTGTCCAGTTCTTCGGGTCCTTGAGTTGGATGTCCTTTGGGGCCTCTAATTTCGCAGCTGCGTCCGCGACCTTGCCGTAGGTTGTCGTTCTGCCGGACGGATTGTGGGTGATGACACCCTTAGCGACGCTGCACTCACCAGCAGGGACACCCCACCCGTTTGCGGCTGCCTGGATCAGCATCTGGCGAGCGGCCGCACCACCTTTGCGCATGTAATCGTGTGAGTCGCGGATGCCACGGCTGCCAGCCGTTTGAAAATTGCCCCAAACGCGGCTGCGGGCAAGATTTTGGCCGGGTGTCGGGTACTCCGTGGTGACCTTCGCCCAATCACACTCCAGCTCTTCGGCTACCAACTGAGCAAGGCCGGTGAGCGTGCCCTGGCCCATCTCAACACGGGCAACCCGAACCACAACCGTGTCGTCGGGCTTTACGACGACCCACGCGTTGATCTCCTGCGGCGTCTGAGCAAGCGCCTCTCCCAGGAAGGAAATATCAAATCCGAGGGCCAGCCCTCCAGCAGAGGCGGCTGACGTGACGAGAAACTGCCGGCGTGAGACATTGATTGTTGAAGACATGGTTCCCTCCAGATGTCACTCAGCCGCGCATCGTGCCGCTGGCAGCGAGCTTGATCGCCGCCTTGATGCGGTTGTAGGTGCCGCAACGGCAGATGTTGCTCATTTCGGCCAGGATGTCTTCGTCAGTTGGATTCGGCTTGGCCTGCAGGAGCGCCGCAGCCGACATAATCTGGCCCGTCTGGCAGTAGCCGCATTGCGGCACATCGAGCTCAAGCCAAGCCTTCTGCAAGGGGTGCGATCCATCAGGCGACAGACCCTCGATGGTCACGATTTTCTGCTCAGGGGTAACGGCTGAAATAGGCAGGCTGCAGGAGCGAGTTGCGGCACCATCGACGTGCACTGTGCAGGCCCCGCATTGGGCAACGCCGCAGCCGTATTTCGTGCCGGTAAGCCCAACTTGCTCGCGGATTACCCACAGCAGAGGCGTATCCGGTTCTGCGTCAACCTCGCGAACGACTCCATTGATCGTCAGGCTAACCATGAGCTTCCTCCGGGAGGGGTTTTTGGATCACCGTTTGAGAGTACGTTACTTAACTATCAATCCTAGACCTGACCGAGCTCTAATCAAGCAGTTGTGATGCAGCATAGTGGCGCTCATACGTTCCGGTAGCTCGGGGCGGCTTGGCTGCTGGTGAGCAGGAGCAATGAGGTGGCGCTCGAAATGCCGCGGGAACGCAGGTGCGCTCGCCTTCGCCTCGGAGTCAGCTAAGCTATTCAAGAAACAGAAGCACTGGAGCCAGTCTTCTAGGGTGTGTCATGGCTTGCACCAGTCGAGAGCGGCAGCGAGGTGGAGGACGCCCATGAAGGATGCGGCGGTCTTCTCGTAGCGTGTCGCAACAGCCCTCCACTCCTTAAGCTTGGCCCAAAGGCGTTCGACTTGGTTGCGGTTGGTGTAGATCCACTCCAGACAGGCAACAGGTGCCTCATGCCGCTGCGGCGGGATGGCAGGTCGCGCGCCCATGCCCCAGATGTGCTCACGGAAGGGTGGCTGGTGTAGCCCCGATCACCCACCACCCACTTTGGTACGCCCCGCAGATGGTCGAGGAGCGGGATGGCGTGAGGGAGTTCGTGCGCTTGCCCTGGCGCGATCCGGAAGGCGATCGCACGCGCTGCTGCGTCTGCAATCACGCAAGCTTTGGTGCCAAAGCCGCCACGTGACCGGCCAAGCGCCTCACGATGATCTCGCTCAGCTTGAGATCCCCCTTCGGGCAGCACCCGCGGCCTTCTGGTGCGCCCGTACGTTCGTGCCGTCGAGACACACCATCCCGAGTTCAACCCCACGCTCCTGCACGAGGTTCAAGAGACGCTCCCAGACACCAGCCCTCGCCCAGCGCATGAAGATCTGAGCCGCTCGCCACCAGGGTCCGAGCTCCTCCGGCACAGCCCGCCACTTGGCTCCGTTCTGGTGCCGCCGGAGGATCGCTGCCATTGTGCGGCGCAGATCCTGCGGTGGCGTCTTGCCCCTGGGGCGGCAGATCTCGATCAGGGGCTCCAGCAGAGCCCATTCGCGTCGCTCAGCATCACTCCTCCCCCACCAGGATGAGCAAAACGCTTGCTCATCGAATGGGTGCAAGCGCGAACAGGCCGTAGGAAAAGCGGCTGGAGTTGCCAAGAGGCCGCGGGGCTTCTGGGAAGGCGGTTTATGGAAGCAATAAGCAGCCACTCCGGCATCTTCCTAAACTTGCTCTCGGGGGTAACCTCTTTGCTGGCGTTCTACATCGAAGCGCAAATGTAGGCCCAGTAACACCATTAGACAGCTGTTTAGCTGAAGAAGACACTTGCATCACGCTTCAGCCGAGGAGGGGACCATGCAGCAGGTTTGGAAGGGTCTTTTTGCTCTCTCAACTATGCTGTCACTCCTGATGCCTGTTCCTGCACCAGGGCAGGAGGCGACGTTACGGCTCTTTTCAGATGGCGGCCCGGCTTCACCGTATGGTGCAGGGGCGGCTGCTTTCGCAGAGGAGGTCATACAACGCACAGGTGGGCGGTATCGGAGCGAGCCGATCCTCGGTCTCCAGGCCGTTGGTCAGGTTCTCGGGCCAAACTTCGCAGTAGGTCGCGGCCTTTTGGATGCTGTGAGGAGTGGAGAGGCTGATCTTGGCATCATGTCGGCAGCCCCTCTGGGCACCTATGCCGCCTCGGTCCTCATGCTTGATGTGCCATTTCTTTTCCGCGATGCCCAGCATGCACGGGCGGAGCTCGATGGATCAGTTGGGCAGGAGCTTCTTGCCAAGCTTCCCGAGCTGGGTGGAGTGATTGGGCTTGCCTGGAGCGAAACGGGTGTGCGCCGTCTGACGAATAAGTAGCGACCAGCTCGTGGACCCGAGGACCTGAAAGGGCTGACAATCCGGGTCCAGGGGAATGAGATCGATTAGCAAGCCTTCCGTGCTCTGGGCGCCGATGTCGTTGCTATGCCCCTCGGTCAGCTCCAAACTGCCATCGAACAAGGAGCCGTCCACGGCCAAGAGACCCCCCTCTGGATGCTGATGCTGACCCGGCTCCCTCTGGTCCAGAAGCACCTGACGCTCACGGGACATCTCTACAATGCAGGTATCGTTGCGATGTTTAAAAGCGCCTACGAGCGGCTCTCGCCCGACGATCGGAGCGCGTTCATTGAGGCTGCACAACGTGCAGGTCTGGCGACACGCCGCAAGATCGATGAACTAGAGGCGAATGGCTTGACCCAGCTGCGCAACTCGGGCTCGGAAATCATCAGAGGGGTCGATCGAGGGGCTTTTCAGCGAGCTCTACAGCCTTTGATAGAGGAGCTGCGACGTCGGTTCGGTGGGGAGCTCATAGAGCGGATCCACGACACAAAGTCAGCTAGCGATGAAATCGTAATAGGGGAGTGTCGATGGGCTCAAGCCCTGAGGCTCCTCTCGTTCACCCTGAACAACCTCGCCCCTACCTACTCTCCCTCATTGACGAGGTAATCAGGCGCGGACCTCGCGCGGATGCGAGTAGTCCGTGACTCGCAGAAGGGCTCTATATGGAACCGGCCTCGTTGCACGGACCAAGCTGGAGTAAGATAGCCCTCAATCGGCTCCGTTGGTGAGGTGATCGAATGAGGCGGCGTGAAGCTCTTGCGGCGATCTCCGGCGCTGTCGCATGGGCTCATCCCGCTGTAGCGCAGCCCTTGACGGCCAAGACCCACTTCATCCTGTGGGTCTCAACAGAGGCCCAGCCCGACCCCTTCATTGCAGGGTTCAGAGAAGGCATGCGGGAGCGGGGCTACATCGAGGGACAGAACCTCGCCTTCGTGCTCCGCTATGCGCCTGACGATCCTGGTGCCCTTCGCACCATGCTGCCGGACATCCTCGGGACACCCGCTGATCTGGTCGTCTCGAGCGGACCTGCCATTCAGGCCATGAGGGCTGCTACAAGCAAAACCGTCCTGTTCGCAATCAGTGGCGATCCCGTCGAGCTTGGCATCGCAGAGAGCCTCGCCCGCCCGGGCCGGAACTTCACCGGCAGCACCTTCATGTCCTTAGACGTAGCCCAGAAGCGGGTGGAGCTGCTCAAGGAGCTGCTGCCCGACCTGAGAACGCTGGCGGTTCTGTCCAACACCAACCACCCGGGCGAGCGGTCGGAACATGATGCCACGCGAGCTGTGGCAGACGCCCTCTCCATCCGCATGGCCTATGTACCTTTTGGCTCCGCTCCCGAGCTGGAGGGTGCTCTGGAGCGGGTGCGGACGGCCGGCGCTGACGCGCTGCTCGTCTTCCCAGAGGGCCTCACGATGGTTCACCGGGCGAGGATTGCTGCCCTTGCCAAGTCCTCCCGCCTACCCTCGATGTTTGGGTGGCGGGAGTACTGCGATGCGGGAGGGCTTGCGAGCTACGGAGCCAATCAGCGAGCGACCTACGCGAGCCTTGCCGTCTACGCAGACCGATTGCTGCGAGGCGACAGGCCGGAGAGCCTGCCGATCCAGAGGGCGAGCACGTTCGAGCTTGTTTTCAACCTCAAGACAGCCCGCGACATGAGCCTGCAAGTACCCCCTCCCCTGCTTGCCCGTGCTGATGACCTCATCGAGTGACACAGAAGGCGGGTTCAGCCTGGGTATACCCTAGGTGAACCGGCGGCTGACCACGAGGCGGTCGGGGCATGGCAGACGAGAACAAGAAGACAGCGGCGGTGATCGATGAAAGTGTCCGTCCTGTGCAGACCTGCTGGTATTGGAAGGACAAGCCGGTCGGAGAGCGCCGGGTGGCCCGCAAAGTTCTGGCGCAGGTAGGTATGACAGTGGAGGGGCTACGCTCCTGCGATTATGACCCACCCGACTGCGAAGCGACGGTAAATGGCTTCTGGACTGGAATCGAGGTCACGGAGCTGACGCACAGCAGGACGCTGGAACGCTCCCTAAAAGGCGAGCGCCATTATTTTATATAGCCGCGGGAGGCGCTGCTTGCGGAACTCCAGCGTTTAATTGATCGGAAGGATGCGGCAAAGGTCAAGGGTGGCCCATATGATCGCTACATCTTGGTGATCGTCACTGACGACTTCTTCTTAGATCAGGGAACAGTGCGGGCGCACTTACGTGTTTGGTCCCGGGATGAGGTGGTGCGGGTTGATCTTGAACGGTTCTGGGTTGCTGGCCCAAGCATCGCAAATCGCCTGGAACGGTGTTCTCCACCGCAGCCGCTTCAAGTGCTTGGCGAAGTTGTAGGCCGTCACGAAAGCCTGCACGTGAGCCGTCAGGCTCTCCAGGGTCTCGTAGTGGAACACCTTCACGGTGGCTTCCTTGACGGTGCGGTTCATCTGCTCAGCCTGACCGTTGGTCCAGGGGTGGTAGGGCTTGGTGCGCTTGTGGGTGATCCCGTGCTCGTTGTAGACCCGGTCGAACACGTGAACCATGCCGTCCCAGCGGCTCGAGGCGCAGTTCGTAAAGCCACGCCGTTGTCGGTCAGCACCGTGTGGATCTGATATGGGAAGGTTGCCACAACACCCCGCATGAAGGCGCCGCCGGTGGCCATCTCAGCGGTTGCATGCAGCTCCACATAAGCGAACTTGCTCACCCGATCGATGGCCAGGAACATGTGCACCTTGCCTTCGGCTGAGCGGAGATGGCACGAGTCCACGAGCACGTAGCCGATCTTCGTCTCAGCGAACGGGCGGCGCTTGGAGGCGCTGTCCGGGTCTTTGGGCAGCCGAGAGAGGCCGTGGCGCTGCAGGCAGCGGTGCACTTTGGCCGCGAAGTCTGTATGTATGGGCCTTCGAAAGCGCAGCGCGCGAAGCACGGGGTAAAACCCGGGTCACGCAGAGGCGGTTGATTGAACCTTACAGCCTCAAACAGGGTCGAACGCCAAATCATTAGAAAGACAAGCAGCACAATAGCTCGGCTTTCTGGAGCCTCACAGGATATTCCCGTCCTCGAGAGCCAGCCAGCCTGCTGTGGTTTTTCACGGGCCAGCGCGATTTTGAAGCGCCAGGGGTCTTTCAACCCGACCAAGGTGGCATAACCTGCTCCTATTCGCAGAGGCGAACGGGAGGATAGCATGAAGAATGGCACAATTGCTGCACTAGGTGCCAGTCTCGTTCTGATGTCACTCGGGAGCGCCCAGGCGCAGAGCCCCACAGGGCCCTTCCGTGCCGAGGGCTTCCAGTATGGGCCTGCGCACAATTTGCCGCTGGGCCAGAGGGCGGAGATCTGGAACCCGGCGAAGCGCAAGCTCGCTGCCGGCGGACCGCTGATCGGCGGCACGGTCCGCAGCTCGGACCCGCGGATGTACTGCGCCATGGCCAATGCTGGCTACGACTTCATTTGGGTCGAGAAGCAGCATGAGGCGACCGAATGGGAGCAGGTAGCGCGCATGTGGCGCACATGTCCCGGAGCGGCCGCACCAGGCGCCCGCGTGGCGTTTGAGAACGAGAAGGAGATTCAGATCGCAACCGACATGGGTGCGCTCGTCGTGGTCGTTCCCACGGTGGATACGGTAGAGGAGGCTAAGCGCGCGATCGAGTGGACGTACTTCCCGCCCATGGGGCGCCGCAGCGCGGGCGGTGGACAGGGCCCGAGCGAGATGTGGAACAAGGTTCCCGGCGGATACCGGCAGACGTGGAACGACAACGTCGTGCTGATTCTGATGATCGAGACCTTAGAGGGCGTCCAGAACGTGCGGGAGATCGCAAAACTTCCCGGTGTGAGCGCGATCTTCGCTGCGAGCGGCGATCTCGGAAACTTCTCCGGCTACAGCGAGGGAGATCCCCAGTACGAGGTCTTAGTAACGGAGATCGCGACGGCTGCCAAAGAGGCAGGGGTTGCGCTGTGCGGACCGCTGCGCTGGGCAAATCGTCCGGGCTTCTCCTGCTTCCAGGCCAGCACGGAGGCGGCCAACATTCGCAGCGGCGCCCAGGCTGAGATCAAAGAAGCCGCGGAGGCGTTCAAGAAGGTTGCTGCCAGCGCAGGCGGCGCAACCACCGCGGCGTCAAAGCTTGGTGCTCCCATTGCGGAGGTGAATGCTCAGTGCGGCGCGATCACTTACGAGGCGGATTGTTACGCTGCCATCGACAAGGCACTGGCGGCTGCGAGAGGTCTCACAGGCGCCGAGCAGCGTGAGCTTGGCCGCGTCCTGACGGAGGTCACGACTAAGAACCCAGGCCAAGCCGCCCGCATCCGCGAGATCGTCACCCGCTCCGGCGTCGACGTTGGGCGCATCTAACGCTCGCCTTTTCCACTGCGCGTGGGCATTGATATTCGACCCTCTTCGAGAGCCTGCCCTACACAGGCTCTCTTCCCATTTGGATGAGCCCACGATGGCGGTGCGGGGCCGTTTACGAAGCCTGTAGGCGAACGACCGAGAGCCGCGTACCAGATAGGCGGGGTAACACCCAGGTCACAAGAAACCACTTGCTTGAGTCTCACAGGCTTTGACAAAGTTGAATGGCGAACGAGCTAAAGCTCAAGCACTAGAATGACTTGGCTTTTCAGAGCCTCACAGGACCGAACAGCCCTTTAGGAGTTGAAGGCGCAATCATAATCCTTGTGCCGGGGGTTCAAATCCCTCCTCCGCTAGTGACCCGTAGGGCGTTTTCCTGTCGGAGGGTTTTAGGCTAGCATAGATATGAGGTTGCCGATCCTGTTGTTTCCAGCGAAGCGGGCGAACAGGGCGAGGCTGACGTCCACCATGCGCTTGGCTTTCGAGACCACGATGGAGCGCCTCCGGAACCGTGACAGCCAGTGTCGCTGCCGGGCGTTGTCTCTCTCAATGCCGTGGGTCTCGTTCTTGCCCGAGTAGCGCTGCCCCACCGGCAGCACGTCATAGACGGCGTCGTCATCCATGCAGGAGAGCCGTGTTCGCCAGCGCGTCAGCCGCTCGATCAGGTGCTCGCAGGCGGCCTTGTCACGGCCGCCGCATTCTCAGTCTACCAACTCCCCTGAAGCACGATCCCAGGCTTTCCAGATGCAGAGCGGCTGAGACTTGTTTTGAGAGAGAGCCACATCTCGTCGAGTTCGATCACCACCGCTCGTCCTTGCGGCTTCTGCGCGTAGGCGGCCGCAAACTGCTCTAACCAAGCCTGGATCGTGGGTGTCGAGACCCCGAGTAGCTTGGCACTGCGGTTCATCGACAGGCCGCTGACATAGAGCAGCACGGCGGCAACCTTCATGGCGAGCGGCTTACCGCGGGCAGGTGTGTCGGGAAAGGTCAGGCTACATCGCTTGCACAAGTAGCGCTGCTTGCCGCGCATCAGCCCGTTCTTGACCTGCTTCGCGCTCCCGCAGCGCTTACAGCACACCCCCATGACCATCCTCCCGAAGGATCTGCTCCCTCAGCAAAGTAGCGCATCTCTGCAAACCTCAAACCCTCCGCTCAGGAGGGTCAAGGGTCACTCCACTTCCGGCAAGGTCGACGGCTCAATCCCGCTCGGCCCTGCCGGTATGGCTACAGGCCTATTCCGCCGGCGTGAGGTGCACACTGGGCTCGCTGACAACCCAAGTGGTCGGCTTGAAGATGAAGTAGGTAAACAGCAGCATGGCCCCGAGCACCAGGAGAGAGGCGAGCGCCGCGACCGGGTCGAAGGCAGCGTAGCCGAGGTGAATGGCCGCTACGGCAACGGTCAGGATGACCGTCCCGGCTGACCATAAGGATACCTGAAGGCGAGCAACCCTGCTCCTGTCGAGGGCCGGCCGGCGTTCGTAGTAGGTCCCGAACAGGAACAGTGACACCCAGCCGAGAAGGTTGAGATGCGCGTGCGCCGGCATGATGGCGTGGTTGCCTGATGCGGCCATGCCGATCCCCATTGCCATGCCGGCGATGACGAACAGAACGGCCAGTCGAAAGCTCAGGGCTGAGGCTTTCATGATGTCCCCCTTTGTCTCGGTTCCTTCAACCGAGCAGGCCATCCTAGCCTCCTCGGCAGGCACTGTCTGCCTGCCCTTGGGGCGGTCGGCCGCCGTTCCGCGTCAGCAGGCGCGAGTGGGTCGGATTACCCACTCTTCTTGGTTCGGCGCTTGGTGTTGAGGCTGGTCTTGAGGGAGGCTGCGGGCTTGAACTTGAGGGTCTTGGAGGCGGCGATCTTCACGGCTTCGCCCGTGCGCGGGTTGCGACCCTGGCGGGCAGCCCGTTCTGCAATCCTGAAACTGCCAAAGCCAAACAGGCTCACCTCCTCACCCTTCTGGACCGCACCTGTGATCAGGTCGAAGATGTTGTCGACCAGCTCACGGGCAAAGCGGCCCGTGAGCTCATGCTCCTCGGCCACGCGATCCACCAACTCCTGCTTGT
>JAESFL010000877.1_pt1 | contig 15139 bp, 10 predicted proteins | sample 9269401 | NCBI WGS metagenome assembly JAESFL01 (sample SAMN14506025, study PRJNA617098) | algae metagenome | isolation source: Gloeocapsa sp. UFS-A4-WI-NPMV-4B04 and co-occurring heterotrophs from desert... | place: USA: Utah | collected 2006-10-01 | reverse complement strand
CGCAGGTTTCCCGATTCTCGAAGCGTCGAAACCGGGCTCTTCTCGCAGTTGCAGCATCCGCGTCAAGACGCAGGGCCGCCACAGCGCACGGAATGTGGGTTTGTCTGGAACTGTTCTTGAAGCCGGCGCATGCCTGCCCCGGCCCAAGCGCAATGCAGGTCGGCCTACAGCGGCTTCAGCCCCGCCTCGATCTCCGCCCGGCGCGGTTCGAGGAAGGGCGGCAGGGCGAGCCCCTCGCCGAGCCGCTCCATCGGCTCGTCGGTGGCAAAGCCCGGCCCGTCGGTGGCGATCTCGAACAGGATGCCGTTCGGCTCGCGGAAATACAGGCTGCGAAAGTAGTAGCGATCGACGGGGCCGCTGGAGGGCACGCGCCGCTGCTTCAGGCGGTCGGCCCAAGCCTCGTAATCAGCATCCGGGATGCGGAAGGCGACGTGGTGGACCGCGCCGGCCCCCTGGCGGGCTTGCGGGCCCGAACCTTTGAGGAGCTGCACCTCCGCGGACGGACCGCCCGCGCCGGTCTCGAACACGCTCACCTCGCCCTCGGGCAGTTCGAAGGTTCTCGCGCGACGGAAGCCGAGGATCTGTGTCAGCACCGCTTCGGTGCGCTCCGGCTGGGAGACCGTGAGACGGATCGGCCCGAGCCCACGGATCTGGTGCTCGGGCGGCACGGGGCTGCCCGCCCAGGGATGAGCCTCGCCGGTGCCGCCGTCATCGACGAGGCTGAGGCGCTGGCCTTCGCCGTCCTCGAAATCGAGGGTGAGGCGGCCGTCCCGCTCGATCGCCGGATGGTGGCTCACGCCCTGGCGGCCGAAATGCTCGCGCCACCAGTCGAAGCTCGCCGCGCCGCCGACCCGCAACAGGGTGCGCGAGATGCTGTCGGTGCCGCGCTGCTCGGCCGGCGCCGGCCAATCGAAGAAAGTGATGTCGGTGCCGGGCGAGGCGCGGCCGTCGGCGTAGAACAGGTGATAGGCCGAGACGTCGTCCTGATTGACGGTCTTCTTGACGAGGCGAAGCCCCAGCACGCGGGTGTAGAAGGCGAGGTTGTCGGCCGCCTGCGCCGTGATGGCGGTGACGTGGTGGAGTCCAGTGAGCTGCATCGCTTGGGCCCTCGCGCGGGAAGCGGGTTCGAGCTCACCAGATAGGGATTTTGGGCCTGAGCCCAAGGCGCCGGTCTCGCGTCATCATTCGCCGGCACGGCAGGCCACCGATCAGGCATGAAAAAGGCCGGCAACGCGTCTCCGCGTCCCGGCCTTGTTCAACCCCGAATCGGGGAGAGACGCTTACAGCCCCGTCGGCCGCCCGGCCGCGACCACCAGCATCCGGCCATCGCCCAGTGTGCGCGCCCCGGCCCGGCGGATATCGTCCTGGGTCACGCTCGCCACAAGGTCGTTGCGGCGGGCAATGTAGTCCATGCCGAGCCCCTCGAAGGCGATCTGCACGAGCTGGTTCGCGATCTTGGTCGAGGTGTCGAAGCCCAGCGCGTAGGAACCGGTGAGGTAATCCTTGGCCTTCTGCAGCTCCTCGTCGGACGGGCCATCGGCGATGAGGCGGTGGATTTCCTCGCCGATCACGTCGAGGGCCTCGACCACGCGCTCGTTCTTGGTGGCGGTGTAGCCCCAGGTCATGGCCACGCCCCGGTGCGAGGTGAGCGAGGTGCCGACCGAGTAGGCCAGACCGCGCTTCTCACGCACTTCCTGGAACAGGCGCGAGGTGAAGGCGCCGCCGCCCAGAATGTGGTTGAGCACGTAGGCCGGGATGAAGTCGGGGTCGCGCCACGCCACGCCCGGCAGACCGAAGCGGATCACCGATTGCGGCACGTCGAGATCGACGACGATGCGCCGGCCGAGTTCGTTGATCGCGGTCGGCGGCACGGGCTTGAGCGGGCCGGCCTCGGGCAGGCTGCCGAAGGCGCGGGCGACCATGCCGGTGATCTCCGCCTCGTCGAAGGCGCCCACAGCCGCGACCTTCAGACTGCCGCGGCCGACCACGGCGCGGTGGAGCGCCACGAGGTCGTCGCGGGTGATCGCCGACAGGGTCTCGACGGTACCGGCGGAGGGGCGGCCGTAGGCGTGGCCGGGGAAGGCCTCGCGGAAGTAGCGGCGGGAGGCCAACACGCCGGGATCGTTCTGCTGGTAGCGCAGGCCGGCGATCATCTGCGCCCGCACCCGCTCGATCGCGGCGGGATCGAAGCGCGGCTCGGCGAGCGCGAGGGTGAGCAGGCGGATCGCCTCGTCCGCGTGCTTGACCAGCGTCTTGAGCGAGCCGCCGATGGAATCGGGGCCGGTATGGAAGCTCAGCTCGATCGCGCGGGCGGCGAGCGCCTCTTGGAAGGCGTCGGAATCGAGATCGCCCGCGCCCTCGTCGAGCAGGCGCGCCATCATCTGCGCGGTGCCCGCCTTGCCCTCCGCGTCCTGCGCCGCACCGCCCTCGAAGGTGAAGGAGAGCGCGATCATCGGCACCACCGGCGAGGCGACGTGCCACGCCTCGATGCCGGGGGCGGCCGCGAGCGGCAGCGCCTGGGTCGGCGTGGTCGCGGTGCGCGTGCCGGTCTCGGCGAGATTCATCGGAAGTTCCTTAAAGCGTCTTTTCACAAACGGCGCCGCCGGCCCTCCGGCGGCGCGAAGAATCGGGCGGCCTCAGGCGACCACGACGTCCGTCTCGCGGGCCTTGGTGAGGTAGCCGGTCACCGAGCGGGCGGGCACGAGGTAGCGGGCGGCCACCGCCACGAGCCGGTCGCGGCTCACCGCCTCGATCTCGGTCGGCCAAGCACGCACCTCCTCGACGGTCTCGCCGATGGCGAGCGCCGAGCCGTAGATGCGGGCGAGCGAGGACTGCGAGTCGGAGGAGTAGACCGTCTCGGCCACGAGCCGGGTCTTGGCCCGCTCGATCGCCTCCGGATCGAGCGCCTCGGGAACGCGGCGCAGCACGCGGTCGACGTGCTCCTCCAGAGCTTCCAGGCTCACACCCTCGGCCGGCACGGCGTAGACGGCAAACCGCGTGTCGTCGATGGCCGAGCCCATGTACCAGGCGCCGGCATTCACGGCGACGCCCATCTCCAAAACCAGTTTGCGGTAGAGGAACGAGGTCGCGCCGCCGCCGATCACCTCGGCGAGCAGTTCGAGGTCATGGCCCTCGCCGTCGCGGGCGGTCATGCAGGAGGGAGTGAGGTAGAGGCGCTGCAGGGTCGGCTGCTCGACCTTCGGATCGGCCACCGCGATGCGGCGCATCGCCCGCGGCTCCGGCTCGCGGGGCCGCGTCCGAAGCGGTCGCGCGCCCTGCGGCGTGACCCGGCCGTAGGTGTCCTCGGCCAGCCGCCGCACCTCGTCGGGCGTCACGTCGCCGGCCACCACCAGGATCGCGTTCTCGGGCGTGTAGAAGCGCTTGTAGTAGTCGATGGCGTGGGTGCGGTTCAGCTCCTCGATCTCGTGCATCCATCCGATGATCGGGATGCCGTAGGGGTGATGCACGAAGAGCGAGGCCGACATCGCCTCGGAGAGCTGGGCCGAGGGATCGGTCTCGACCCGCATACGCCGCTCTTCCAGCACCACGTCGCGCTCGGGCGCCACCACGGCGTCGTCGAGAACGAGGCCGCTCATGCGGTCGGCCTCGAAGGACATCATCGTCGAGAGGTGGTCGCGGGCGACGCGCTGGAAATAGGCGGTGTAGTCGTAGCTGGTGAAGGCGTTCTCCTGGCCGCCGAGCGACGAGACCGCCCGCGAGAAGGCGCCGGCCGGATGCCGCTCGGTGCCCTTGAACATCAGGTGTTCGAGGAAGTGGGCGATGCCGGACTGGCCGATCGGATCGTCGGCCGAACCGTTGCGGTACCAGATCATGTGGGTCGCCACCGGCGCCCGATGGTCGGGCACCACGACGACGTCGAGCCCGTTGTCGAGCACGAAGGCGGAGACCTCCGGGCCGCCGGCCTCGGAGCGCCCGAACGGGGCAGCATCCACGCGGCCGGCGTGGTTCAGGCCTCGCTGCGGTCCCACGGGCGCGATGGCCTTCCGGTAGAGGTGCATCCTGCTGTCCTTTGCGGGGGCTCTTCCGCCCTCCGCGCTTCCCGTCTCAAGAATCCCGGTATTGTCCCGAGATCGTAGGCCGATGGCAAATCCCGTACCGCGCGGCGTGTCCGCGCGGTTACAATCCGTCCGAATGCTTGACGACTTCGTGGCTCCTTCCGCCGCGAACGAACCGCATCGGGAAGGGTACGCTCAGCGCCGGGACTGATCCCTGATATAGGCACGCGGATCGGCTTCGTCGCGGTCGTTGATCGGACCGCCGATGGGACCACCCTGCGGCTTGGCGACCTTCACCGGTGACTTGCGGTAGCCCGTGGGCGGATCGGTCAGCGTATCGCGGTCGGGCTCGACCAGCGAGGGTTCGGTCTTGTCGGGCGTCCCCTTGAGGAGTTCGAACGGGCTGAGCCAGGTCGAAGTGCGGGTATCGCCCTCGCCGGGAGAGTTCGCCGGCCCGGTCAGGGCGCCGGCACCGGCGCGTCGGCCGGCCTCCAGCTCGTAGACCGAGAGCGTCTCGTTGTTGTCGTTCATGCGCCCCTGGGCGCCGCGGACGATCGGCTTCTTCGCCTCGATGGCAGCCCGCTCGCGCTGGACCAGTTCAGGGTCCTTGGGCCAGGCCGGGTCGGCTTGGCGGGTGCGCGGCACGGGCAGGCCGGCGGTCAGATCTTCCTTTCCGCCGAGCTTCGGCGGCATGGCGAGCGGAGCGCGCTCGCGATAGGTGATGGCGGGGCGCTCCGGCTCGATCAGGCCGAGATTGCTCAGCGTGTCGCGCATGAACTCACCCTCGGCCCGGGCCGGGCCGGCGGCGAGGCCGGGCAACAGGGCCGCGCCCAAGGTCGCACTTAAGGCCCAGGGACGGATCGATCCGAAAGCCCGCGAGACGCTGCGCCGCCCGTTCATGTCATCTTCCCCAAGGTTTCAAGAACCGGCTCCGCCCGCTTTTCAACCGGGGCAGTCAGCCGGCGGGCAACTCGATGTGAGTCGCGGACCGAGACCTTCCGAACCGAGGTGAGCCGGGTTTCGGGCGAAGGTATGGCGCCTTGACGCAGCCGGGATGAAGTTCCCGTCAGGCCTGGGGATGCGTGCGGTCCTCCGCCACATCCGCAGGCGGGCTGCGTCCGGCCGGCCGCAGGCTGTCGAGGATCAGGCCGACGACGCCCGCGACGATGGCCGCATCCGCCACGTTGAACACGTACCAGGACCACGTCCCCGCATGCAGGTGGACGAAGTCGAACACGGCGCCGTAGGCCGCCCGGTCGATGGCGTTGCCGAGCGCACCGCCGACGATGAGACCGAGCGCCACGGCGAGCAGCCGCGAGCCGGCCCGGACCATCCATACCGACAGGCCGATCGCGGCGGCGAGCGAGATGCCGACGAGCAGCCAGCGCCCCAATCCGCCTTCCTGCTGGAACAGACCGTAGGACACGCCTCGGTTCCAGACGACGACAAAGTCCGCGAAGGGCGCCAGCCGCCAGGGCTGGGTCATCACGAGATCGGTGCCGAAATAGAGCCAGAGCTTGGAGGCCTGATCCAGGACCAAAGTCGCGATCAGGGCGGCGAGGCCGGAGCGGAAGGGGGTCACAAGGCCCCCGCACCCGGATGCGCCGCATCCCATTCCCGCAGGGCCTTCGCGTCGCGCGGCGTCACATCCGGGTAGTCGGGATCGCTGCCGATTTCGGGCGTGACCCGCCAGGAGCGGGCGCATTTCGTGCCCGCGGCACGCTCGGGCACCACCGCCACGCCCTTCACCTCGTCGAGGCGGAAGGCGTCCGTTGGGCCCTCGCCCGCGCGGACCGTGATCGCCGAGGTGATGCAGACATCGGCGAAATCGACGCCGTCGAGGGCGCCGAGCAGGTCGGGGTCCGACACGTAGACGGTCGGGGCCGCCTCCAGGCTTGCGCCGATGCGCTTGGCCGCGCGCTCGATCTCGAGCGCGCCGGTCACGACGCGGCGAACCTTGCGGATCTTCTGCCAGCGCGCGGCAAGCGCCTCGTCGCGCCACGCGGCGGGCGTTTCCGGCAGGGTCTGGAGATGGACCGAGCCGTCCTGCGACGGATAGCGGTCGAGCCACGCCTCCTCCGCCGTGAAGGCGAGGACGGGGGCGAGCCAGATCGTGACCCGGCGGAACGCCTCGTCGATGACCTGAAGCGCGGCGCGGCGGGTCACCGAGGAGATCGGATCGCAGTAGAGCGCATCCTTGCGTACGTCGAAGTAGAAGGCCGAGAGGTCGCCGGTCATGAAGCCGTTGAGCAGCGCGACGATCCGCTTGGTGTCGAAGGCCGCGTAGGCGTCGCGGATCTCGCCGTCGAGTTGCGCCAGACGATGCAGAATGAAGCGCTCCAGCTCCGGCATCTCGGCAAACGGCACGTCGTCGCCGGGCACCCGGTGGGCGAGCGAGCCGAGCATCCAGCGGAGCGAATTACGCAGCTTGCGGTAGGTCTCGGCGAAGGTTTTGACGATCTCCGGGCCGATGCGCAGATCGTCGGAATAGTCGGCCGCCGCAACCCAGAGACGGAGGATGTCGGCGCCCGATTCCTTGATGACGTTCTGCGGCGCGACGACGTTGCCGCGCGACTTCGACATCTTCTCGCCCTTGGCGTCGAGGACGAAGCCGTGGGTGAGCACCACGTCGTAGGGGGCGTGGCCACGCGTGCCGCAGGATTCGAGCAGCGAGGACTGGAACCAGCCGCGATGCTGGTCGGAGCCCTCCAGATACATCACCGTGTCAGGTCCGCCATCGACCGCGCGGCGGATGCCGGCGAGGCCGGGGAAGGCCTGTGGGTCGTCCAGCACGAAAGCGTGGGTCGAGCCGGAATCGAACCAGACGTCGAGGACGTCGGTGACCTTCTCGTAGTTCGCCGGATCGTAGTCGGGCGCCAGGAAGCGCTCCGCGGCGCCTTCCGTGAACCAGGCATCCGCGCCCTCGGCGGAAAAAGCCTCGGCGATGCGGGCATTCACCGCCTCATCGCGCAAGACCGCCCCGGTCTCCCGCTCGACGAAGACGGTGATCGGCACGCCCCAGGCGCGCTGGCGCGAGACCACCCAATCGGGCCGCCCCGCCACCATGCCGTTGATGCGGTTCTTTCCCTGTGGCGGAACCCACTGCGTCTGTTCGATGGCGTGAAGAGCGGTCTCGCGAAGAGTCCGGTTGCCCAAAGAGTCCACCGGCCGGTCCATGGCGATGAACCATTGCGGCGTGTTGCGGAACAGGACCGGCTTCTTCGAGCGCCAGGAATGCGGGTATTGATGGCGCAGAACCCCGCGGGCGACCAGGGCGCCGACTTCCGTCAGCGCGGCGATGAGCGCCTTGTTGGCATCGCCCTTCTCGCCCTTGGCGGTGAAGACGAAGCGGCCGGTGAAGCCCGGCGCCTCCGCGGTCAGCATGCCGTCGGCATCGACGGTGTAGGGGATGCGGGTGTCGATGCCGGCTTCCGTGAGGCGGCGGCCATTGGCCATCCAGACCTCGAAATCCTCGCGGCCGTGGCTCGGCGCGGTGTGGACGAAGCCGGTGCCGGCCTCGTCGGTGACGTGCTCGCCCTCCAGCATCGGCACCACGAAGCCGTAGCCGGGGTCGAAGGCATGAAGCGGATGCGACAGGGTCAGCCCGGCAAGACTCGCCGCCGGCACGTCGGCCACGCGCTCGAACGCCTCGACGCGGGCGGCCTTGAACACGCCCTCGGCGAGCGCATCGGCAAGCAGATAGGTGTCGCCGACCTTCGCCCAGTTGTCGTCCGCTGCCTGCGTGACGCGGTAGAGCCCGTAGGCGACGCGCTTGGAATAGGCGACCGCGCGGTTGGCCGGCAGGGTCCAGGGCGTGGTCGTCCAGATCACGACGCGGGCGTTGGCCAGCTCGGCCGAGGCGCCCTCCCGGATCGGGAACGCGACGAACACCGTGTCGCTGACATGCTCCTCGTACTCGACCTCGGCCTCGGCGAGCGCGGTCTTCTCCACCACCGACCACATTACCGGCTTCGAGCCGCGATAGAGCTGGCCGGAGGCGGCGAACTTCATCAGCTCCGCGGCGATGCGCGCCTCGGCCGGGTAGGCCATGGTCGAGTAGGGATGATCCCAATCGCCGGTGACGCCGAGGCGCTTGAACTCGTCTCTTTGTGTGTTCAGCCAGTCCGCCGCAAAAGCCCGGCATTGCTGGCGGAATTCCAGCACCGGCACCTCGTCCTTGTTCTTGCCCTTGGCGCGGTACTGCTCCTCGATCTTCCACTCGATCGGCAGGCCGTGGCAGTCCCAGCCCGGCACGTAATCGGCGTCGCGGCCGAGCGCGCCCTGCGAGCGGACGACAACGTCCTTCAGGATCTTGTTGAGCGCGTGGCCGATATGGATGTTGCCGTTGGCGTAGGGCGGCCCGTCATGCAGCACGAAGCGCGGGCGCCCCTTCGCGGCGGCGCGGATCCTCTCGTACAGGCCGATCTCCTTCCAGCGCTCCAGCAGAAGCGGCTCGCGGGTGGGCAGACCCGCGCGCATCGGGAAGTCGGTCTTCGGCAGGAACAGGGTCCGCGAATAGTCGCGGGCGGCCGCGGGGGCGGCATCGGTCTGGTCGCTCATGGGTTCGGCAGAATTCTCGTCGCAGGAGGACGGCGATCAGGGAAACAGGCGGAAGGCGTCACCCGGCATCCGGGGCGGCCGCCAGTGCGGCGCCTTAGTGTCTCTCACAAAACTCCCGCCGCGCTGTCCTCGCCAGAGCGAGAACGGTCGGTGACCGGGAGTTTCGTGAGTCACTCTTACGCGGAGGCCGGGCCCGTAATTCGCGTCGCGGAGGAGATGAGGCCGAACATGCAGTGCTTCTAAAGCGCTCCCCGGCCAAGGGGAAGAGCCGAGACGACGCCCCGTTTGCGGACCGGGACGATCGCGGAGCGGGAGGCCGCGCGGAGCCACACGTTTCCGGGTTCCCGCTAATCCGTCGCCAGGACTGCGACATCACAGCGCCTGCCCCTTGCATCGACCGTGCATCCTTGCCATCAGCCGCGCGCAACAGGGGCTCCGGCCGACAGCAAGGCGATGCCGGAGTGACCAAGGTGTCGTCAGTTACAAAGGCGGCTCTGACTACCGATGTGCGATTGAGCACTGAAATTAAAGAGACTAGCGTCCGCCCAAAGCCGCCCGGGCGAGGCCGCGCGACACGGTATCGGTGAGGAAACATGGCCCATTCCGCAACGCCTGATGCGGGCGCCCACGGCGCGCAGCCGGCCGCCCACGTGCCTTGGTACCGGGTGCTCTACATCCAGGTGCTGATCGCCATCGTGATCGGCGTCCTGCTCGGTTGGCTCAGCCCGGAATGGGGCAAGTCGATGAAGTGGCTCGGCGACGCCTTCATCGCGCTCATCAAGATGCTGATCGCGCCGATCATCTTCTGCACCATCGTCCACGGCATTGCCTCGATCGGCGACCTGAAGAAGGTCGGCCGCGTCGGCCTCAAAGCCCTGATCTATTTCGAGGTCGTCTCCTCCCTGGCACTTCTCATCGGCATCATCGTCGGCGAGGTGATCCAGCCGGGTGCCGGCTTCGGCGCCGACGTGTCGAAGCTCGATGCCAAGGCGGTCGAGGGCTACGCCAGCAAGGCGGCGGCCGATTCCACGATCGCTCACATCCTGGCGATCATCCCCAAGAGCTTCTTCGACGCCTTCGCCACCGGTGACCTGCTTCAGGTCCTGCTGATCTCGGTGCTCACGGGCGTCGTGCTCACCGGCATGGGCGAGAAGGGCGCCGGCATCACCCGCGGCATCGACGCGGCGGGTCAGGTGTTCTTCCGCATCATCGGCCTCGTGGTGAAGCTCGCCCCGATCGGCGCCTTCGGCGCCATGGCCTTCACGGTCGGCCAGTACGGCATCGGCAAGGTGATCGACCTCGCCTGGCTGGTCGGCACCTTCTACACTACCTCGCTGGTGTTCATCTTCGTCGTGCTCGGCGGCATCGCGGCGTTCGCCGGCTTCTCGATCATCAAGTTCCTGGCCTACATCAAGGACGAGTTGCTGATCGTGCTCGGCACCTCGTCCTCCGAGACCGTGCTGCCGCACATGATGACCAAGATGAAGCGCCTCGGCGCCTCGGATTCGGTCGTGGGCCTCGTGATCCCGACGGGCTACTCGTTCAACCTCGACGGCACCAACATCTACATGACGCTCACCACCCTGTTCCTGGCGCAGGCGGTGGGCGCCGACCTCTCGGTCGGGCAGTACGCGACGATCTTCCTCGTCGCCATGCTGACCTCGAAGGGCGCCTCGGGCGTGACCGGCGCCGGCTTCATCACGCTGGCCGCGACGCTGGCCGCCATCCCCGGCAACCCAGTGCCGGTGGCGGCCATGACCCTGGTGCTCGGCGTCGACAAGTTCATGTCGGAGTGCCGCGCGCTCACCAACCTCATCGGCAACGGCGTCGCCACCGTCGTCGTCTCCCGCTGGGAGGGCGAGCTCGACAAGACCAAGCTCGCCGAGGTGATGGCGCATCCCTTCTCGATCGGCACCGAGATCTCGGACGAGGCACCCGAAGGCCCCGGCGAGGAGCACACTCCCACGACCCCGAAGGCCGTCGCGGCGCAGTAGAGCCGCCTTGGTCTCCGATGCTTTACGGTTCGGGATCGATCTCGGCGGCACCAAGATCGCCGGGATCGTCCTCGACGCCGACGGGACGACGCGAGCAGAGTCTCGTGTTCCGACTCCGCGCGGCGACTATGAGGGGACGCTCGACGCCATCGCCGGCCTCGTTGCCGCTCTGGAGCGGCAGGCCGGAACCGCGGGGGCGAGCGTCGGCGTCGGCATGCCCGGCGCGATCTCCCGCGCTACGGGCTTGATCAAGAACGCCAACTCGGTCTGGCTGAACGGCCGGCCCTTCGCGGAGGATCTCTCCGCCCGCCTCGGCCGCCCGGTGCGGATCGAGAACGACGCCAACTGCCTCGCCGTCTCGGAAGCCGTGGACGGGGCCGGCGCGGGCGCAGCCATCGTCTGGGCGATCATCCTCGGCACCGGCGTCGGCTCGGGCATCGCCCTCCAGGGGCAGGCGCTGACCGGCCGCAACGCCATTGCCGGGGAATGGGGCCACAATCCCCTGCCCTGGCCACACGACGACGAGCGCCCCGGCCCCGCCTGCTATTGCGGCCGCCACGGCTGCCTTGAGACCTGGCTCTCCGGCCCCGGCCTTTCCGCCGATTTCTTCCGCCGCACGGGAGAAAGCCGGAGCGGCGAGGAAATCGTCGCGCGTGCCGAAGGCGGCGATGCGGCTGCCCTTGCGGCGCTGGTGCGCCACCGCGACCGGCTCGGACGCGGCATCGCCCATGTGGTCAACATCCTCGACCCGGATGTGATCGTGCTCGGCGGCGGCCTGTCGCGGGTCGAGGGCCTCGTCGCGGCGTTGCCCGACGCGATCGGGCCGCACGTCTTCACCGACGCCTTCGACACGCCGGTCCGAGCGAGTCGGCACGGCGACGCCTCGGGCGTGCGCGGCGCGGCTTGGCTCTGGGGGACGCCTTGATCGGCTGGCTCCGCCGCCTGCTCGGCTGGGATCACCCGCCGGCGTCGGCTCCGTCCACCGTGGTCTGGAGACCGCCGCAAGGGCGCGGCGAGGCGGCGATCGACACGCCGAGGCCGCCTGTGGCGGTCTGGGAGCCGAAGCCTCAGCCGCCGCAACCCCGCAGCGAGGCGGAGATCGACGCGGTCGAGGCGGCTCTCGAGAGCCTGATCGCCGCCGGCCTCCGGCTCGGTCCGCACTACGAGAAGATGGACCGGCGCGCAGTCGCGCGGTCGATGGCGGAACATCCCGAGTTCGCGGCGGGCGACGACAACGAGCCCCTGTCGCTGACGGAGCGCAGCCCGGAGACGCTCTCGATCGACATCCTGTGGAGTTACCGCGCCTTGGCGGACGGGATCGAGGACGAATTCGCCAACGCGGCGATCTTCGAAGATCACTGCTACGACGGCGCCGACGAGGACACCTATCGCGACCTGTTCGCCCGGCTGATCGCGGTCGCCGGGGTCTGGACCGGCCACGATGTCACCGTCTCCCGCGTGCCGGGGCTCGGTCCCTATGGACACGGCTTCCGCGTCGCGTTCGAGACCGAGCCGCCGATCCCGCCCCTCACCTTTCCGGCCGACAAGAACTTCGACTGGAGCCTGCTCGAACAGCTCGACGCGCACCGGCCAGCGGGTGAGACGCGGCGCTTCCGCGTCGCCGCCGATGGCGGGGCCGGGCTGGTGCTGTTCCTCGACGACGCCGAGGCTCGGGCGATCGCCCTGCGCCTCGGCTGGGGACCGGACGATCTGTGACGGCTGCCTTCAAACCAAGTGTGTGGAAGGCTCCCCGCTCCTCAGCATGAGGACCGTCGTGGATGCCGAACGGCTCCGTCAAACAGGCTCTGTGGGCTTCGGTTGTCTCTCGGCGTCGTGAGTCAGCATTGACTTACCGCGTCCGCCTTCCGAAAACCCGCCGTCCCCACCGCGGGGCACGCTTCGCAAAATCACGGTCCCATCATGCCCATCCTGACCTTCCCCGACGGCAACACCCGCGCGTACGACGCCGCGGTGACCGGCCGGACCGTGGTGGAGGGCATCGCCAAGTCGCTCGCCAAGCGCACGGTTGCCATGGCGCTCGACGGCACGGTGCGCGACCTCGACGACACGATCGAGGCGGATGCCGCGATCGAGTTCCTCTCGCGCGACGACCCGCGGGCGCTCGAACTGATCCGCCACGATTGCGCGCACGTGCTGGCGGAAGCCGTGCAGGCGCTGTGGCCCGGCACGCAGGTGACGATCGGCCCCGTCATCGAGAACGGCTTCTACTACGACTTCGCCAAGGATGAGCCCTTCACGCCCGAGGACTTCCCGAAGATCGAGGCGAAGATGCGCGAGATCATTTCGCGCGATGCGCCCTTCACCAAAGAGGTCTGGACCCGTGACGACGTGAAAAAACTCTTCGCCGACAAGGGCGAGAGCTACAAGGTCGAGCTGGTCGATGCGATTCCGCCGGGCGAGGATCTGAAGATCTACCGCCAGGGCGACTGGTTCGACCTCTGCCGCGGCCCGCACATGACTTCGACGGGCAAGGTCGGCGCGGCCTTCAAGCTGATGAAGGTCGCGGGCGCCTATTGGCGGGGTGATTCCAACAACCCGATGCTGACGCGCATCTACGGCACCGCCTGGGCCTCTCAAGGCGACCTCGACGCCTACCTGCACCGGCTGGAGGAGGCCGAGCGCCGCGACCACCGCAGGCTCGGCAAGGAAATGGACCTGTTCCACTTCCAGGAGGAAGGGCCGGGCGTCGTGTTCTGGCACGCCAAGGGCTGGACCATCTTCCAAGAGCTGATCGCCTACATGCGCCGCCGCCTGAAGGGCGACTACGCCGAGGTGAACGCCCCGCAGATCCTCGACAAATCGCTGTGGGAGACCTCCGGCCACTGGGGCTGGTACCGCGAGAACATGTTCGCGGCCCAATCCGCCGGCGAGGAGGCCGAGGACAAGCGCTGGTTTGCCCTCAAGCCGATGAACTGCCCCGGCCACGTGCAGATCTTCAAGCATGGCCTGAAATCCTACCGCGACCTGCCGCTGCGCATGGCCGAGTTCGGCGTGGTTCACCGCTACGAGCCGTCGGGCGCCATGCACGGCCTGATGCGCGTGCGCGGCTTCACCCAGGACGACGCACACATCTTCTGCACCGAGGACCAGCTCGCCGCCGAGTGCCTGAAGATCAACGACCTGATCCTCTCGACCTACGCCGATTTCGGCTTCGACCAGATCCTGGTGAAGCTCTCGACGCGCCCCGAGAAGCGCGTCGGCTCGGACGCGCTGTGGGACCACGCCGAAGCGGTGATGACGCGGGTGCTGGGAGAGATCGAGGAGCAGTCCGGCGGCCGGATCAAGACCGCGGTCAATCCCGGCGAGGGCGCGTTCTACGGGCCGAAATTCGAGTATGTGCTGCGCGACGCCATCGGCCGCGACTGGCAATGCGGCACGACGCAGGTCGACTTCAACCTGCCGGAGCGGTTCGACGCGAGCTACATCGACGCCGACAGCCAGAAGAAGCCGCCGGTGATGATCCACCGTGCCATTTGCGGCTCGATGGAGCGCTTCACCGGCATCCTGATCGAGCATTTTGCGGGGCACTTCCCGCTCTGGCTCGCGCCGGTGCAGGTGGTGGTGGCGACGATCACCAGCGATGCCGACGCCTACGCCCGCGAAGTGGTCCGCGTGCTGGAGCGCGCGGGCCTGCGTGTGGAAGCCGACCTAAGAAACGAGAAAATCAACTACAAGGTCCGTGAGCACTCGCTGGCCAAGGTGCCGGTACTGCTGGCGCTCGGCCGCCGCGAGGCGGAGGAGCGCACGGTCTCGGTGCGCCGGCTGGGCAGCCAGAAGACCACCACGCTGACCCTCGACGCGGCGCTTGCGGCCTTCATCGAGGAGGCGACCTCCCCGGATCGCCGCCGGGCCGAAGCCGCCGCCGACAGCCTGCCGAGCACGGATGCGGTGCTCGACGGCCAGCACGTCGAGGTTCCCGCACCGTAAGTGTCTCACAAAACTTCCGCTGCGCCGTCATTGCCAGAGTGACGACGGTCAGAGACCGGGAGTTTTGTGGGGCACTCTTAAGACGAACGAGGGGCGGGGCCTTCGCGCCTCACCCCTCCATCGCCCGCGCGAGCTCCGAAAACACCCGCGGGTCGGCGCATTGCGCCACGTTGAAGCGCATGGCGTCGGCAGCGCCCTGGCTCAGCGAGAACACGTTGCCCGGCGCCAGCACCACGCCGCGGGCGAGCGCCCGGCGGGAGACGTTGGTCGCGTCGAGGCCGTCCGGCAGGCGGCCCCAGAGGAACATCCCCGCGCTCGGCACGAACGGCACCGCGACGCCGACCTCGGCGAGCCGCCGCACCACCGTGCCGCGGGCCTCCGCCAGCCGGGTGCGCATGGCATCGACGTGGTGGCGGTAGCTGCCCTCGGCGAGGAAGCGGTGGACGGTGGCCGCGGTGAGATGGTTGTCGCTGAGCGAGACCGCGAGCTTGAGATCGACGAGGCGTTCGACCCAGTCGTCGCGGATCGCGATCGCGCCAACGCGGGCGCCGGTCGAGATCGTCTTCGAGAAGCCGCCGACGTGGATCACCCGGTCGAGCCCGTCGAAGCCGGCGAGCCGGG
>JAESFL010000876.1_pt1 | contig 15152 bp, 11 predicted proteins | sample 9269401 | NCBI WGS metagenome assembly JAESFL01 (sample SAMN14506025, study PRJNA617098) | algae metagenome | isolation source: Gloeocapsa sp. UFS-A4-WI-NPMV-4B04 and co-occurring heterotrophs from desert... | place: USA: Utah | collected 2006-10-01 | reverse complement strand
TGGCCATGGCGGCTGCACGCCACCTATAACGAGACCATCACCCGGGCGCTCGATGTGTTCGAGAAGGTGAACCGGGACATACCGTTTGACGGCCTGCACTGGTTCTTCGACCATGCCGAGACCATCGACGACCGCAACATCGACCGCATTGCGGCTCTTGGCGGCGGCATTGCGGTCCAGCACCGGATGGCGTTCCAGGGCGAGGACTTCGTCGAGCGCTACGGCAATAAGGCGGCCGAGCGCACACCGCCCATCAAGCGCATGCTGGAGGCCGGCGTTCCCGTGGGCGCGGGCACGGATGCCACCCGGGTGGCATCCTACAATCCATGGGTGTCGCTGTCCTGGCTTGTGACCGGCAAGACGCTGGGCGGTCTGGCACTTTATCCAGCAGCCAATCGCCTTGATCGCGAAAGTGCCCTGCGGCTGTGGACCGAGGCCAACACCTGGTTCTCGAACGAGGCCGGCAAGAAGGGTCAGATCAAGCAAGGCCAACTGGCCGATCTGGCGGTGCTGTCCGACGACTACTTTGCCGTGCCGGAGGATGCGATCCAGGACATCACGTCGGTTCTGACGCTCTTGGGCGGCAGGGCCGTGCATGGCGATGCCGAGTTCAAGGATCTTGCGCCTTCGCTGCCCCCGCCCATGCCGGACTGGTCGCCGGTGCGGAGCTATGGCGGCTACCAGCAGCGGGCTTCTAATGACGAGGCGCGCAAGTACGCCTTCGCAGCGGCGGCGGCGGCTTGCGCCTGTGCCAGCTCCTGCGGTGTGCATGGCCATTCCCATGCCGGCGCCTGGGGCGCCAACACACCAACCTCCGACGCCCGCTCCTTCTGGGGCGTGCTCGGCTGCTCCTGCTGGGCGTTCTGAGGGAGGATGTCCATGACCGGCATCGCAGCTCCCCGCCCCATCGACCGGATGCTGGCCCTGCCCGGCCTTGATGCTCTGGCACGCTTGGCGCTCGCGTCGCCCTTCCTGATCAGCGGTGTTGTGAAGCTCCTCGACTTCGGCGGAGCCACCGCCGAGGTCACAGGCCTTGGCCTTCAGCCCGCAGGATTGATCGCCGCCGCCGTTATCCTGACGCAACTTGGCGGGTCGGCGCTCTTCCTGACCCGCCGCACCTGCTGGCTCGGCGCCGGCATCCTGGCCGTGTTCACCGTCATAGCTACCGTGCTCGCGCATCCGTTCTGGATGTTCGAGGGTCCGGATCGGGGGCGCCAGACGGCAACCTTCTTCGAGCATGCCGCCATCGTGGGCGGGCTCACCGTTGCGGCCCTGTTCGTCAACTCCCGGAAGGGACAGCCATGACCGGAGCGCAAGGAACGATCACCGAAGGGGCGGCACCTCCCCCTCCACCGGGCACCTTCGCGCCGCTGCGGCACAGCCTCTTCGCGGTGATCTGGACCGCGACGGTTCTGGGCAACGTCGGCACCTTCATGCGCGATGTCTCCTCCTCTTGGCTGGTGACAGAGATCTCCGCCTCGCCGGCCGCAGTCGCCATGATCCAGGCGGCCGGCACCCTCCCGGTCTTCCTCTTGGCTATTCCGGCAGGCGTCCTGTCCGACATCCTCGACCGGCGCCGCTATCTCATTGCCATCCAGATCATGCTCGGCATCGTGAGTTCGACGCTTGCGTTCCTGTCTTGGACGGAATCGGTCACGGTCGAGAGCCTTGTCATCCTTACCTTCCTCGGAGGTATCGGTGCGGCGCTCGCAACCCCGGCCTGGCAAGCGATCACGCCTGAGCTCGTCCCCCGATCTGACCTCAAGGGGGCCGTGGCCCTGAATTCACTGGGCATCAACATCGCCCGCTCCATCGGTCCAGCCCTGGGAGGCTTCCTGCTGGCAGGCCTCGGAGCCGCGGCGGTCTATGGCCTCGATGTTATGACCTACATCCTCGTTAGCGGAGCCCTGCTCTGGTGGCGGCGGGAAGCCGACGCGGACGACGGACTGCGGGAGCACTTTGGCGGGGCGCTACGGGCAGGCCTGCGCTATGCCCGGGCAAGTCATGACCTGCATCGCATCCTGTGGCGCGCGGTGCTGTTCTTCGCCTTCGCCAGCGCCGTTTGGGCGCTCCTCCCCATCGTGGCCCGCCAGGAGATCGGCGGAGGGCCGAGCTTCTATGGCTTGATGCTCGGCAGCGTGGGGGCTGGCGCCATTCTCGGAGCGATCCTGCTGCCGCGGGTTCGCGCCCGGCTGGGGCAGGACCGGCTGGTGCTGACCATGTCGCTGGTGACGGCCGGCGCGACTGCACTCCTCGCCCTGACGAATTCCGAGATCGTGGCGATCATCGCGACCTTCGTGCTCGGCATAGCCTGGATCGCCATGCTGACCACGCTCAACAGCACCATGCAGGCCATCCTGCCGAACTGGATCCGGGGCCGGGGCCTAGCGATCTATCTCACGGCGTTCAATGGCGCCATGGCGGCGGGCTCCCTGGGCTGGGGCTTCCTCGCCCAGGAGATCACGACCGACACGACCCTGATCGTGGCCGGCGCCGGCCTCGCCGTCGCGGCGCTGCTGGCGCACAGGGCTCCCCTGCCGAGCGGGGAAGGCGATCTCACGCCCTCGCTTCACTGGCCCGAGCCTGCGATGGCCGAGCCCGTCGCGCATGATCGCGGCCCCGTGATGATCATGGTCACCTACCGCATCCGGCAGGCGGATCGCTCCGCCTTCCTGACGGCCCTTGAGCGTCTCTCCGAAGGGCGCCGCCGCGACGGCGCCTACGTCTGGGGTGTGTCCGAGGACGCGGCGGATCCCGAGCACATCGTCGAATGGTTCTTCGTCGAGTCCTGGGCCGAGCACCTGCGCCAGCACAAGCGGGTCTCGAAGGCTGACGCCGATGTCCAGGCCGAGACACGCCGCTTCCATCAAGGAACCGAGCCGCCTCTCGTGCAACACTTCCTGGCGGTCGGCAGATCCGGCCGGGACCCGCATTGAGATTGCGGCGAGGAGCGATTGCGCTGCGCGATCGGCCGCACATCGCCCTTCCCGTCACTGGCCGCGACGCCTTTCTGGGAGCCGCGGCCCACAGCCTTCCTCGTCCTGCCCATAGCATCGGGCGCGGCGGCAACACCCACCCAAGCACAAGAAAGACGTTCAATGGGCACGATCACGACGAAGGACGGAACCAAGATTTTCTACAAGGACTGGGGCTCGGGGCAGACGATCCTGTTCTCGCATGGATGGCCGCTGTCGGCCGATGCCTGGGACGGCCAGATGCTGTTCTTCGGCCAGCAGGGCTACCGCGTTATCGCGCATGACCGCCGCAGCCACGGCCGCTCCGAACAGACCTGGGACGGCAACCACATGGATCAGTACGCGGACGACCTGGCCGAACTGATCGAGATGCTCGATCTGCGCGACATCGTGATGATCGGCCATTCGACCGGCGGTGGCGAGGTGGTTCACTACATCGGCCGCCACGGCTCCGCGCGTGTCGCGAAGGTGGTGCTCGTCGGTGCGGTGCCGCCGCTCATGCTGAAGACCGAGTCCAATCCGGAGGGCACGCCCATGGCGGTCTTTGACGGCATCCGCCAGAACACGGCGGGCGACCGCTCGCAGTTCTTCAAGGATCTGACCATCCCGTTCTACGGCTTCAACCGCGATGGCGCGAAGGTCAACGAAGGCTTGCGTGAGTCCTTCTGGCTGCAGGGCATGATGGGCGGCATCAAGGGCGAGTACGACTGCGTCCGGGAGTTCTCGGAAGTCGACTACACCGAGGATCTGAAGAAGATCGACAAGCCGACGCTCATCATCCACGGCGACGACGACCAGATCGTGCCGATCAAGGCCTCGGCGGAAAAGGCCGCGAAGATCGTCGAGGGCGCCCAGCTCAAGGTCTACCCGGGCGGATCGCATGGCTTGGCGCAGATCGAGGCTGACAAGTTCAACGCCGACGTCCTAGCCTTCATCAAGGCTTAAGGCAGGGCTGACCCAACTCGGGTAACATCCCGCCAGCACGCGGAACAGGTCGGAATTGCAGCGGCCGAGGGGCATACTACGCCTATCGTACAGTCGACCGACAGCAAGCTAGGGAGCGCAATGGATGAGTGATAGCAAAACTACGGCACGGGTTCAGGCAGCAAATCACGGCGTCGCCTGGGAGAAAGCCTTCGGATATACTCAGGCGATCAAGGTCAAGGATACCATCTACGTCTCTGGGCAATTGAGCCATGACTCTGCAGGCAACCTTGTGGCTCCTGCCGATCTCGATGAAGCCGGAAGGCCGCAATCATTCGACAACATGGAAGCTCAAATCCGCCAGACTTACGAAAATGCGCGGATCCTGCTGGCGCAGTTTGGAGCCTCCTTCGATGACGTCGTAGAGGAGACACTGTACGTGCTGGACGTCGACGCGGCATTCAGCGCGGCTTCCAAGGTTCGTAAGCAGGTTTATGGAGCAGAGATACCGCAGCTTCCGAGCAACCTTATTGGCGTGTCACGGCTCGCCTTCCCAGAACAACTTGTTGAGATTGCGTTCCGAGCTGTAGTCGATCGATAGAGCGCTTTGGCGTAAATTTTGGGAAGGCCGCTCGGCCCACGCCGGGCGGCTTTCTCTGTGGCGATGGTCCATTGTGCCTTTAGACCTCTGGGCTCTTCGGCCGCTAATGGGATGGACCGGCCGTGCTTACCGGCGCCCCCTTCATCAGGGGCGCCCAGCACGAGGAACTGAGCCATGCCCACAGCTCCGCTTCAGCACGTTGCCACTCTTGGGATCGATGTCGGCAAGACCACCTTCCACCTCATTGGCCTGGAGGTCCGTGGCGCCATCGTTCTGCGCCAGAAGCTCTCGCGTGGACAGGCTTTCGTGGATTTTGTATCGGCGCAATCGGCGGCATCTTTCGGCTCTCCGAAAGCGCGGAACCGTGGTCGCGACTGATCCAGCCTAACCTTCGCCTTTAGCTCCCGCCAAAGCGTCTGATGCATCCTTTGCGGCTTCGCTGATCAACGACCGCAGCCACCGATGGGCCGGGTCATGACGGTAGCGGACATGCCACGCCATCTCCACAGGGAAGGTGCCGAGATCGACCGGCGCCCGTAAGACTTTCAACCGCGGATCCCGGACAAGGCGCTGGCAGATCAGGCTTGGTAGCGTCGCGCAATAGTCCGTGACCGCCACTATCTCCGGTACGGCCAGGAAATGTGTGACTGATACGGCAACCTCTCGCTTCAGTCCTCGCTGCTCGAGCGCTTGAAACAAGCCAGCGTGCATTCGGCCGGGCGGAAGCACATTCACATGCTTAAGCCGCTCGTACTGTTCCTGAGAAAAAGCGTCTCGGACATCCGGGTGATCTGCCCGCACCACGCATGCGAGGCCGTCGTCCATAAGATGCTGCATAACCATGTTGTCCGGTGGGTCGATGATCCGGCCCAACACCAGTTCAGTCGTTCCGGACATGGCACCCGTCTCGATCAGATCGTTGCCAAAGGGTATGAGGCGGAGCTTGATCCCTGACGCACGCTCGCGCAACTGTGCCACAATCGCCGGGATCAGCACGAACTCGACATAGCTGTTCGGCGCGACCGTAAAAAGGCGTGTTGCTCGCGCAGGATCAAAGTCTTGTTGCCCAAGGATCACATCATCGATGCTTGCCAGCATGCCACCTATCACCGGGGCAAGCTCCTCGGCCATTTGGGTAGGCCTCATACCGTAACGTTCACGGATGAAGAGCGGGTCGCGCAACATATCGCGAAGCCGGTTGAGCGCATTCGACAGGGCGGGCTGGGTGATGCCCAGCCGCTCGGCGGCGCGGGTGACACTGCGTTCTTCCATCAGCGCCACGAAGACCGGCAACAGGTTCAGGTCATATTTCACTCAGTTATAATGCCGAACGCATAACTGAAATCAAAGAAATAAATTTCAGAAATAATGAGGGCGCGGGCATGATTACCTTATCCGACGAGACGCGGGTCGGACAGCTCGAAAAGGATCTGCAACATGAAAATTCTGATGGTTCTCACCTCTCACGACGAACTCGGCAACACCGGCCGCAAGACCGGCTTCTGGCTCGAAGAGTTTGCTGCTCCCTACTACGCGTTCCTTGAGGCCGGCGCTGAGATCACTGTCGCCTCCCCAAAGGGCGGCCAGCCGCCACTCGACCCGAAGAGCGACGAGCCCGGTTTCCAGACAGAACAGACCCGCCGCTTCCATACCGACCCGGATGCCCAGGCCGTGCTCGCATCTACCGTGAAGCTCGCCTTCGTTTCCCACCAGGACTATGACGCCGTCTTTTACCCGGGCGGTCATGGCCCGCTCTGGGACCTCGCGGAAGACAAGGAGTCCATTGCTCTCATCGAAGGAACTTACCTCGCAGGCAAGCCAGTTGCTCTCGTCTGCCATGCCCCAGGCGTTCTGCGCCACGTGAAGGCTGCTGACGGAACGCCGTTGGTCCACGGCAAGAGGGTCACCGGCTTCAAGAACTCCGAGGAAGACGGGGTCGGCCTGACCGACGTTGTGCCGTTTCTTGTTGAAGACATGCTGAAGCAGAACGGTGGCGTCTACTCCAGCAGCGATGATTGGCAGTCCTATGCCATTCAGGATGGCCTGCTCATCACCGGTCAGAACCCGGGTTCGTCCGTCGAGACGGCTGGCCTTCTGCTGGCACGCCTGAAGGCAGCCAAGGCTGCCTAATTACCACTCCACAGATGGAGATGATCAAGGCGTCGGCAGACAGCCGACGCCCATAAGGCGAAGTTCAGGAAGGATCTGTTTGGTTGGGCGGTCGGCTACCTCTGGGACGCCTGATTGCCCCTCAAAGCCCGCAGGGTTCCCGCTCGGCCTTAGTCAGTATCTTGCGAGCATTCGTACCTGACCTTTTGTTGTGTTCGTGCCCCACAGTGTGTTTGACGCTTCCGTTCGCCGGCATGTGACCTCCCGCGCGCGTGTACTCGCATGGATGCGCCGGGTTTTTGCGGGCGCCTTTGTGGCGCTTGAGCAAGGCTCGCCCTAGCCAGGTGCCAGGGTGTGCTCCTGGTTCAGTAAAGGTCAGCACCGGGTCAGGTAGTGAAATTCGTTCACTGACAGGAACGTCCGATGTTCCTGTACAAAGCGGAAGTTCGCCTCCAGTCCGGAACGTGCCACAAGCCGCCATTACTGCATTCGCCATGAGCATACGATTTGCAGGCGGATGGGCCCGGTTTCGGCCCAACCGCGAGAAGTTCCTACTGGGCAGCGGCACGCAGGCCCGAGCGTTCACCCAACTTCGTGGCGTGATCGATCACGTGGTAGATGTAGTTCTGCTCCACTACGCCTGCGAAGAGGTGAGCCCACGGGCCACCGGCAAAGATCGCCACGTCCTCGCCGCCGTGGGTTTCACTGTCGAGCGGAACAAGTGACTGCTGCTTGTAGTCCGGCGCTGTGGTGTTGGCCGGCACGGGACGCGGCTCACCCTCCTTCACGGCTCCGGGTCCGTTGGCATAGCCTAGCGTTGTGAACGGTTTGCCGTCCTTGCCGAGCTTGGGCTTCCCGTCCGGTTCCACGATCGTTTCCAGGATGGGGTTGCCGCGCTTCGGGTAACCCGCAATGGTGAACACGTGGCTATGGTCGGCGGTGACGACGACCAAGGTCTCGTTCAGATTTACCTTCTCCAGAGCGGCCTTGATGGCGTTGTCGAAGGCAACCATGTCCTCAAGCGAGCGGTAGGCGTTGCTATCGTGGTGCGCATGGTCGATGCGTCCACCCTCCACCATCAGGAAGAAGCCGTTCGGATTCTGGCTCAGGATGTCGATGCTCTTCACAGTCATCTCGGCTAAGGATGGCTCACCACCGTTGTCCTTCGAACGGTCGGCCTCGTAGCGCATGTGCGAGCGCTCGAAGAGACCCATGACATGCGGGGTCTTCGGGTCGAGCTTGTCGAACTGCTCCTTGTTCCACAGGAACACGCCGCTGTTGGAGTAGCGGTTCTGCCATTCCTGCACGAGGTTGCGCCCGTCCTTGCGCGAGCCCTTCTTGTCCGTGTCCTCGGGGTCGTTCACGGTCTCCGGGAGAAAACGGTCGCGGCCGCCGCCGAAGATCACCTCGAAGCCGTTCCCGTGGGACCAGGCGGCAAGCTGCTGGGCAATGTCCTTGCATCCGGCAGCCACTGCTTCCGGCGGCATGTTCGCATCCCCCTCCCAGTCGCGATGTGGCGTGTGCGCGTACATGGCGGCCGGCGTCGCGTGGGTGATGCGGGCCGTGGAGACGACCCCGGTGGCCTGTCCGGCTCGTTCTGCCATGGCAGCGAGGCTCAACACCTCCTTGCCCTTCGACCCAGCGCAATCGCCGACCTCAACCTCGCTGTTGACGCCGATGACGTCGTTGCGCGTCTTGACGCCAGCCACCATCGCGACGGCCGTTGGGGCGGAATCGGCGACCTGCGCGTCGTGGGTGTAGGTCTTCGACAGGGCCGCAAAGGGCAGCTTTTCCATAGTCAGCGAGTTCGACTCGCCATCGACACCGCGCTTCTGCCCCTCGTAGATGCGGCCTGCCGTCACTGTGGAGATCCCCATGCCGTCGCCGACAAACAGGATCACGTTCTTGGCGCGATTGGTGTTCGGCGTCACCCGCAGGCGCTCCTGGAGCGCGGCCTGAGCTGCGCGGAAGTAGGCGTCATTGGTCTGAGGCAGGGTGTTCTGAGCGTACGCAATGCTACTTGCAGCGGCCAGCAAGGCCGCAACACTGACGAGGCGTCTCATGATTTTTCCTCCCGTGCTGCCGGCTGCCCGTAACCGAGCAGGGGCGCAGAGGAGTAAGTAGCTCACACGCGCTTACCGCCTAGCCCCCGACGGAGATCGCGAGCGATAGTGCAGCGAGGCTGAACAGTCTCGCACAGGTCGTACAGCCCTTAGCCCTTGTGCTAAGGCCGAACCGAAAAAACACTCGAGCTCGAGTACGCTGCTCAGCGGGATAGGTCAGGGTCCAGGAATGGTTGGTTGCTTGAGCCGAGCAGTATTTGGCTGTTTGTCGCAAGCTGGTCAGGTGGCCAAATGAGATCGGCCGCCATAGATACCACCGCCTCCGAAGCCCGGATTGCCTGCGGCCCCTTGCGAACATTGGGAAAGCTTTGAGCCTCCACACCGACATGGTTCTTTTCGAGGGCATCCAGCAGATCCTCTGGGTGCTCAGGCCCGACGGCAGCGTCGAGCGCTTCAATCCATACTGGACAACCTACACCGGCCTTCCCCAGCAGATGGAGGCCTTGACCTGGGCTGACGTGTTCCACCCTGACGACCGGGCAAGGCTGGTCGAGGTCCGCACCCGGGGTGTGGCGGAGGAGAAACCCTATGTGGTCGACGCCCGCATGCGCCGGGCTGATGGCGCGTACCGCTGGCATCGCTGCCAGGTCACTCCCCTCTTCAAGGATGGACGTCTTACAGCGTGGATTGGAACAGCCCTCGATATCGAGGATCTCCGCCAGGCTGAGTTCAAGGCGCAGGAGAGCGAGCGGCAGAAGCGGATCGTGCTGGAGACGATCAATGAGGGATACTACCGCCTCGACCGCGAGTGGCGCTTCGTCGACGTCAACCATGTCTTTGAGGCGATGAGCGGCAAGTCGCGTGAGGAGATCCTGGGTCAACGGGTTTGGGACATCTTCCCGGACGCGCAGGGTGCCTCCGACTATGAGGCCGTGGCATCCGATGAACCCGCGGCAGTCTACGAGCGCTACTCGCGGCCTATCGGCCGCTGGTTCGAAGTTACCGTCAGCCGGTCTGAGGACGGCGTCGAGACCTACTTCCGGGACATCGATGACCGTAAACGCGCGGAAGCCCGGCAGGCCGCCCTTGTGGATCTCGGCGACCGACTGCGCGAGTTAACGGCTGCGACCGACGCTGATGTGGCGGAACTGGCCGCTGCCACCATCGGCAAGACGCTCGCTCTTCTGCGGGTCGGGTACGCGGTGACCAGCATTGATGACGACACGGCCGTGGTCGAGAGGGACTGGGTGACAGATCCTGAGGTGGCCCGGTCTGCCGGAACCTACCGGGTGTCTGAGTGGGGCTCGTATCTCGACCCGCTCCGGCGGGGAGAGACCGTGCTCATCGACAATGTCCGGGGTGATCCAAGAACCTTGGCGGCGGCTGAGGGTTGGGTCGCCTGGGACACGCAAGCCGCTGCCTTCGTGCCGCTCATGCAGGATGGCCAGCTCTCCGCCTACATGTTTCTACATGCCGGCACCCCCCATCGTTGGACAAATGATGAGGTCGGCTTCGTCAGCAACGTTCTGGACCGCGCCTGGGCTGCCGTGCGGCGCCTTCGCGCTGATGCGGCCGTTCGCGAGCTCAACGCCAACCTTGAGACCCTGGTTGAGGAGCGGACCCGCGCCTTGCTTGCGGCGGAGGAACAGCTTCGCCAGGCGCAGAAGATGGAAGCTATCGGCCAGCTCACGGGCGGTGTCGCTCACGACTTCAATAACCTGCTCACCATCGTCCGCTCGTCCGTTGACTTCCTGCGCCGGCCCAACCTGCCGGAGGAGCGGCGGGTCCGGTACATCGACGCGATCACGGACACGGTCAGCCGTGCCGCCAAACTCACCGGGCAGTTGTTGGCGTTTGCTCGTCGGCAGGCGCTCAAGCCGGAGGTGTTTGACGTGGCCGAGCGCATCCATGCCGTCACTGACATGCTGCGCACCATCGTGGGGGCGCGGATCGAGATCGTGACCGACATTGCCTGTAGGCGATGCTTTGTGGAGGCGGACGCCAGCCAGTTCGAGACGGCGCTCATCAACATAGCGGTGAATGCCCGCGATGCGATGGATGGTGAGGGCAGGCTCACGCTTGCCGTGAAGATCCATTCCACGTTGCCGCCCCTCAGGCGCCACGGCGGCAGCCCTGGCCGCTTTGTGGCGGTGTCCCTGACTGACACGGGCTGCGGCATCCCGGCGGACAAGCTCCCTCATGTCTTTGAGCCGTTCTTCACCACCAAGGAAGTCGGCAAGGGCACGGGTTTGGGGCTGAGCCAGGTCTATGGCTTTGCCAAACAGTCGGGCGGCGACGTGGCGGTCGAGAGCAAGGTCGGTCATGGCACTAGCCTCACGCTGTTCCTGCCACAGGTGGACACCGAGCCGGGCGAGATTGAGACCGTGTCCGACAGTCTGGCCCCGGAAGATGGCCGCGGCCGCCGCGTGCTGCTGGTTGAGGACAACAAGGACGTCGGCGCGTTCTCAACCCAGCTCCTCCAAGACCTGGGCTACGAAACCCGATGGGCTGCCAATGCCGCTGAGGCGTTGCAGATCCTGGAGGACGACAGTGACGTCGATGCGGTGTTCAGCGATGTGGTGATGCCGGGCATGAGCGGGATAGAGCTTGGCCGGGAGATCCGGCGGCGCTGGCCGAGGCTGCCCGTTGTTCTCACCTCGGGCTACAGCCACGTGCTGGCGGAAGAAGGCCGGCACGGCTTCGAGCTTCTTCAGAAGCCTTATGCGGCCGATGAGTTATCCCGGACACTTCGCCAAGTGATGCGGCGGACCTAACGCTCCTAAAACTGTTCGCCGTTGTCTGATTTGAGTTAAGCGACGACGATCCCCTGCCCTTTTGCAACGTATGGTGTTGCCATCCTGAGCGGACATCCAGTTTACCTCCGAGAAGTGCCAGGAGCCGACATTAAACCGGCCACGCTGAGTTAGCTGAGGGCCACCCACGAGAGACATCAGTTTCGCGGTCTTCCGAAGATTCCGCTCAGGCAAATCCGGTGACGGCGTGCGGCACGTACGGCTCTTCCAGATCCACAATCTCCTCATGCGTCAGCTTGAGAGACAGGGCGGCCACCGCATCTTCCAGGTGCTGCGGCTTTGAGGCGCCGACGATGGGCGCGGTCACCACCGGCTTGTGCAGCAGCCACGCCAACGCAACCTGCGCCCGAGGAACTCCACGACTGCTTGCGACTTCGGCCACGCGTTCCACGACCTTGCGGTCCGCCTCCGCTGTCTTGGCATACAGCGTCTTGCCGAACTCGTCCGTCTCTGAGCGGGCGCTGCTCTCATCCCAGTCACGGGTAAGACGGCCGCGGGCCAGCGGACTCCAGGGGATGACACCGATGCCCTCAGCTTGACACAGCCGCAGCATCTCCCGCTCCTCCTCGCGGTAGAGTAGATTGTAGTAGTTCTGCATTGACACGAACCGCGTCCAGCCGTTCAAGTCGGCCGTATAGAGCGCCTTGGCAAATTGCCAAGCATACATGGAAGAGGCGCCGATGTACCGGGCCTTGCCGGCCTTGACGACGTCGTGCAGCGCCTCAAGCGTCTCCTCAATCGGGGTCGAGTAGTCCCAGCGGTGGATCTGGTAAAGATCGACATAGTCGGTGCCGAGCCGGCGGAGGCTGTTGTCGATCTCGGTCATGATTGCAAGACGCGACAGACCCGCTCCATTCGGCCCGGGGCGCATGCGCCCGTGCACCTTTGTAGCGATCACGACCTCTTCGCGCCGGGCGAAGTCTTTCAGCGCTCGACCGACGATCTCTTCGCTCGTGCCGTCGGAATAAACGTTAGCGGTATCGAAGAACGTGATGCCGAGTTCCAGCGCGCGCTTGATGAAGGGCCGGCTCTGCTCTTCGTCGATCGTCCAGGGATGGTTGCCGCGGTCGGGAGTTCCGTATGTCATGCAGCCGAGACACAGGCGGGAAACCTCAAGGCCCGAGCGGCCAAGCCTCACATGATCCATAGCCTAAGTCTCCTTGTATCCAGTTTAGCTCCGCCCGACCGCCGCTGGAATAGGCTCAGCTGAAGATGCTGCTGAGATCGTGTGTCAAGCTCCGATCAGTCGAGGGGTTATATAGCTTACTCCGTTGGTCGCCCAGTAAGCGATCAGTCGTCAGCACGCACATTGAAGAGATGCGGAAATTGATAGGGTTGGGAGCGAAGGTACTGGTTCGGAGCCTTGACGGCAGCACCGAAATGGGCGGCCGCGTGCCAAGGCCACCGGGGATCGTAGAGAATGGCGCGGGCGAGAGCGATCAGGTCGGCATCGCCCGTGCTGAGGATGGCTTCCGCCTGGACAAAATCGGTGATGAGCCCCACGGCGATCACCGGCATTGTGGTGGCTGCCTTGACCGCACGGGCGAGTGGGATCTGGTAGCTTGGACCCACTGGGATCTGCTGCGCCGAGCTGAGCCCACCACTTGAGACGTGGAGCGCGCTGCATCCGCGAGCTTCAAGCTCTTTCGCAAACGCGATGGTCTCCTCGATCGTCCAGCCGCCCTCAGCCCAATCCGTGCCCGACACCCGCACCGTTACGGGGCGCTCCGCTGGAAATGCGGCCCGGACCGCATCGAACACCTCAAGCGGGAAGCGCATCCTGTTCTCGAGGGAACCGCCGTAGGCATCCTCACGCCGGTTGGACAACGGCGACAGGAACTGGTGGAGCAGATAACCATGAGCCGCATGGACCTGAACGGCACCGATGCCGAGCCGCGCAGCACGCCTGGCGGCATCGGCGAAGGCATCGCGCACCCGGGCCAGCCCGTCCTGATCCAGTGCCAGGGGAGAGACTTCGTCCAAATCATGCGGGATGGCTGAGGGAGCCTCTGTCTGCCATCCGTTTTGATGATCGGGCGGGATCTGCCTCCCCCTTTTCCAAGGCACCTCAGTGGAAGCCTTCCGCCCGGCATGGGCCAGCTGGATAGCAATCGGCATGTCGGACCAGCGACGGATGCCGTCCAGGACGCGCCGCATGGCAGCCTCGCATTCATCTGAATAGAGACCAACATCCGCGTAGGTGATCCGGCCCTCGGGCACCACAGCCGTTGCCTCAATGGTCAGGAGCGCGGCACCCGAGAGCGCGAGCTGACCCAGGTGGATCAGATGCCAGTCGGTCATGCATCCATTCTCGGCCGAGTACTGGCACATGGGTGCGATCACGATGCGATTAGCGAGTTCGAGCTCGCCCACCCTAAAGGGTGTGAACAGTTTTGCACGCGCCATCGGCTGCCTCTCGGGTTTCAGGTGAGTTCAAGCCTCGCGGCCGTCCTGCGCTAGAACGTGCGACCGGCCGAAAAGGTCGGATTTATGCGCGACAGAACAGCGTAATCATCTAAGCTTGGGTTTGCTCCTGTATTTAGAAACAAGGGCGAACGTCCGGACTGGGTCAGGCACGGCAGTTCCCTTGCTCTTTAGGAACGTCCGGTGTTCGCTGCCAAAGCTGACACTCAGTTTACTTCAGAGAAGTGCCAAAAGGAGGCGTTCCTATGGGGTGACGCTGAGCAAACATCAGCGATAAGCAGGCATTGGGCCTACTCTGATCGCAGTTGCACAACCCGGAGGTTATTGGTGGTACCCGCGGTTCCGAAAGGCACGCCGGCCACGACCACAATATGGTCAGGTGGCTGGGCCAGCCCCTCGGACCGTGCATGTGCCTCGGCCTGTTCCACCATCTCCTCATAGGTATGGATGTCCTCCGAGTGGACGCTGTGGGCTCCCCAGAGAAGGCACAGGCGCCGTGCCACGTTCTCGTCCGGCGTGACGGCCAGGATCGCCACATCGGGACGGGTGCGGGCGATGCGGCTCGCGGTGGTGCCGCTCGAGGTGTAGGCGACGATGCAGGGCGCGTGGATCGCTTGGGCCAGATCGGCCGCCGCGCTGGCAACGGCATGGGCCGGGCTCTCCTCGATTTCTGAGCGGAGAGCCGTGACGATGGACCGGTACGCCTTGTCCTGCTCGGTCTTGCTGATGATGCGATCCATCATCGCAACCGCCTCGACCGGGTACTGGCCCGAGGCAGACTCGGCCGACAGCATCACCGCATCAGCCCCGTCATAGATCGCCGTCGCCACATCGGAGGCCTCCGCTCGGGTCGGCGTCGGGGCGCCGACCATGGAGTCGAGCATTTGGGTCGCGATGATCACGGGCTTCACCGCCAGACGGCACAGGCGCACCAGCTCCTTCTGACGCCCGGGCACCTCCTCCGGCGGGATCTCCACGCCAAGATCGCCGCGGGCGACCATGACCGCATCGGACAGGCGCACAATGTCCACGATGTGGTCAAGCGCCGAGGGTTTGTCGATCTTCGCCAGAAGGCCGGCCCGTTCGCCGATCAGGGTGCGGGCCTCGATCATGTCGGATGGCCGCTGGACGAACGACAAGGCAATCCAGTCGACGCCGAGTTCAAGTCCGAAGGCGAGATCGGCCCGGTCCTTCGCTGTCAGGGGCGACAGGTCGAGCACGGTTCCCGGCAGGTTGACTCCCT
>JAESFL010000875.1_pt1 | contig 15155 bp, 14 predicted proteins | sample 9269401 | NCBI WGS metagenome assembly JAESFL01 (sample SAMN14506025, study PRJNA617098) | algae metagenome | isolation source: Gloeocapsa sp. UFS-A4-WI-NPMV-4B04 and co-occurring heterotrophs from desert... | place: USA: Utah | collected 2006-10-01 | reverse complement strand
CCTGAGCGTCAGCCTCTTCGAGAAAATCGAGCTTTCTCAAGCATTTTCGCGTGCAAAGCCCGCAATGCTGGAGGAATCAACATGCAACCAGTTGCGACTATTCGACTTATAGCCGGACGCTAGTGCCGGAGCCTCCGTATTCGAACGTCTGCGACTCGACTTTCCATGGGACTCCCGCGGAGTCGTAGGCCTGCGCGTTCCACAGGTCCACCAGGCCAAAGCTCCCGCCGCCATAAATCGACAGCGTTCCCGCGCGCGTTTCCCACGCGTCACCAGTGGCATAGAGCGAGATGGTCGGCAGGGCCCGCACCGACGTATGGAGTTCCAGTCGGCGATCCGTGGGCGTGGATTCATAGCCGCGGAGAAAGCTGGTGCCCAAGCCGAGCTCCAGGTCCAGCCTTCCGCCGCTCACGAGATCGATCAACACTTCCAGTCCTGCGCCGTTGAGGTCGTCGCCCATGACCTTGCCCGGGTTCGACACCTCCCCCCTCTGCAGAAAGATGGTCACGGCGTCCACCTCTTTGAACAGGCCGTTCACCATGTCGAACTGTGCGTGTGCGGGCGTGGATGCGACAGCGAGGAGCGCGGCGGTCCAGAGCGCGGTCCGGATTCGAGTGGAGTTCATCAACCGATGGTGGCTGGTGTGGGATGGCAATGATGCGGTGTGGGAGCAACACGGTGCGGCGAAAGGTGCAGAACGTCAGGTGGATGGTCTCGGGTGCCTCCCGGGCAGGTGCGGATGCAGGGATGTGCGCGCGGGCGAGCGTGTGAGGCTCGCCCGTGCGGTGTGGCTGTCCGTTGGATGGGATCGTTGGGCGGTTTTCCCGCTGGCGAGTCACCCGAAGCAGCGCAGGGGCACGTCCAGCGGCTCGCGGGGGCCGGGGATGCTGAAGTGCCACCACTCCTTGTCGTAGTTCTGGAACCCCTCGGCGGCCATCGCCTCCACCAGGATGCGGCGGTTCTCCGCCACCTGCCCGGAGGCGTTGGCGGTGTGCGCGGCCTGGGAGAAGGTGTCGTACGCCGTGCCCATGTCCAGCTCGCGGCCGTCGCGCAGGTTCACCAGCGTCAAATCCACCGTGCGGCCCACGTTGTGGCCGCTCTGCCGGGCCACGTACCCCTGCTCGATCACCCACAGCTGGTTCGTGCGCTCCGCCCACTCCACCATCCCGAGGGTGGCGCGGACGGGACGGTACGCATCGAACACCTTGAGCCCCAGCCCCCGCGGACGCAGCCGCGCCTGCACCCGCGCGAGCGCCTCCGCGGCGGGGGGACGCAGCAGGGCCAGCGGCCGCTCGTACCCGGGAAGCACGGCGCCCGTGAAGTTGTTGGCCGTGGCGTAGCGCACGTCCGTGCGGATGGTGCCGTCCGTGGACCGCACGTCCACCAGCGTCCGCGGCCCGATCTCGCACTCGCCGCCGCCCTGCGCCGGCGCGGCCCGCACCGAAGCCGGCGCGGGGGCACCCGCCGGCCCGGCCGACGCCGCCGGCGCGCACCCCGCCGCGACCGCGAGCCAGAGCGCGCCCGCCCGTCCCATCATCCGTCCCCTAGAACTCATACCGCGCCCCATCTTCCCCCAGGGTGGTGTGCGCGAAGACCGCCCGCGCCTCCGCCAGGTCGCCGTCCCGCACGTTGGGCGGCAGGTGGACGAGCACCAGCCGCCCCGCGCCCGCGTCGCGCGCGACCTCGGCGGCCTCTACGTACGTGGAATGCCCGCCGAGCGTCGTCCCCGTCCCCTCGTGCACGAGCAGGTCCGCGCCGCGCGCCAGCTCCATGATGTCGGCGGACTTCGCCGTGTCGCACGAGTAAGCGCAGACGCCGGAGCCCGCCACGTCCTCCACGCGGATGCCCACGACGGGCACGCCGTGGATGCCGGGCGCGGCGGTGATGCGCCAGCGCTCGTTGGCCAGCACGGGCGCGCCGGGCTCCAGCCGCACCTCGTGCTCCTCGATCTGCGGCACGCCGTCCCAGCCGCCCGTGTTGAAGGCCTCCCACACGCGCCGGGCCTGGTCCAGCGCGGGGCGGATGCCGTAGACGGGGATGGGATGGCGGCGGCCCAGCAGCCAGATCTTTTCCATGAAGAGCGGAAAGCCGGCCACGTGGTCCGGGTGCTCGTGCGTGACGATGAGCGCCTCGATCCCGGCCGGATCCACGCCGGTGGCCATCAGGCGCTGGATGACGTCGCCGCCGCAGTCCACGACCACGCACCGCCCGCCGCTTTCGAACGCGAGCATGGTGGTGGTCCGCTCCGGCCCGCTGACCCCCGCGCCCGTTCCCAGAAGGTGCACCACCGGCATCGTCCGCCTCCCCGCGCTGTTCATCCGCCGATCACGATCCCGCCGCACACAATGCACGGACGGCGGGGGCGGGGCAAGGCGAGAGCCGGCGGAAGAAAAGGAGGAATGATGGTGGATGGGGATCGGCCAGTCCGGCCACGGTCCGGCCGGGCGAATGAATTCGCTGCAACAAGCACACGAAGTCCGCCTGCGCGGACTGCCGGCCGAGGTGCGGGGAGGCGGGGCTGTCGGTCGGGCGGAAAGCAGACACCCCTCACCGCGCGCCGGTGAGGGGTGAGTTTTCTACGCAGTTGAAGCCCCACGCTGTTTGTGGGGCTTTCCGCAGTTGTTGCGGCGGCTTCAGCCGCTCAGCCGGACGGGCGTCGTTCGCAGCTGCAGGCTGTAACCTGTAACCTGTCCCCTGTAACCCGCAGTTCCGCAGTTACTCCGCCTTCTCCCCCTTATCCACGGCCAGATGATTGCACCCATGATCGGGGTTCGCGCGGGACCGCGTGTAGTCCCGGGCGTAGTCGCGCCACACGTTCTCCTCCAGGCTGGCCGGCGACGGGCGGTTTACCCGAAAGCTGGTCGCCTTGGTCTCGTACGCGATGGAGTCTTCCTTGCTGGTGGCGCTGTACGCCGAGTCGATGTACGCCGTCTCGTGCGCCCGCAGGTCGGCGTAGGTGGCGTACACCTGCGCAAAGGTGTGCGGCGCGCTCACGATGGCCGGGACGCTGCCGCGCGCCTGGTTCTCCCGCAGCAGCGTGTCGAGCGTGGCCAGGCGCGACTGGGCGCGCTGCTGCAGCGCCTCGGCCACGCAGGCGTCGCGGCGGGCCTCGCGGCGGGCCTGCCGCTGGCCCTCGGTGAGCTCCCTGCCGCACGCGGCCAGCAGGGCGACGGCGAGCAAGGCGGTTGCGGTCCTGTGCATGCGGCGGTTCGGCGGGGTTGGGATGAACATCGGTTCCAAAGATCAGGCGGGCAGCACCGACTCGGGAAAGAGCGTGCGCTCCACCAGCTCGCAGACCAGGTGAATCAGCGTGATGTGCCCTTCCTGGATGCGCTCCGTGGCCTGCGCGGGCACCACCAGCACGTCCGTGCACAGGTCCCGCATCCGCCCCCCGTCGCGCCCCGTGAGCCCGAGGGTGACGGCGCCGCGCGCGTTGGCGGCCTCCACGGCCAGGAGCACGTTGGGCGAGTTGCCGCTGGTGCTCAGGGCCACGAGGATGTCGCCGGGGCGGGCCATGGTCTCCACCTGGCGGCTGAACGCCGTGGCGAACTCGTAGTCGTTGCTCCAGCAGGTGAGCGTGGGCGCATCCAGCAGGTGGTGCGCGGGGAGCCCCGGCCGGTCTCGCTTGTACCGGGCCACCAGCTCCTCCACCAGGTGCATGGCGTCGCACGCCGAGCCGCCGTTGCCGCAGGCGTACAGCCGGTTGCCCGCGCGAAACGCCTGGGCCACGCGGTCCGCCACCCGCGCGATGTCGGGCGCCATGTCGCGAAGGGCCAGCTTTACGCGCGCGGACTCGTCCAGCGCATCGCGAATCAGGGAGAGAACGTCCTCGTGCTGCATCTTTTGACGGCGCGGCGCCGGACCATCGGCGCACGACAGGCGGGCGGCCGGCCCGCGCACTCGTACTCCAGGGGAACGGGGAATGATTCCATGCGGCGCGGGGCCCCCGCAAGGGCGCCCTTCGTCTGCGCGTGCCTGGGGGCGCTCCTGGCCGCCGCCTGCCGGCGCGAGGCCCCGCTGCCGGCGGAGCGCCGCATCCCCCTTGCCGCCCCCGTGGCGGAGGGCGCCACCCTGGCCGTGGACTCCGCCGGGCTGCTGTGGATCGGCACGCCGGGGCGGCTGTCGGCCCTGGACACGGCCGGGCGCGCCGTGGCGCAGGTGGCCATGGGGCGGGACAGCGTGCCGCGCCTGCTGTGGCGCAGCGGCACCCGCCTGGTGATGCTGGACGGGCGGCGCCTCTCGTCCGCCGACGCGGCGGGGGACACGGCGGCCCCGGGATGGCGCTCCACCGCCCTGCGCGGGGTGGCCCGCGACCCGCGCGGCCGCTGGGTGTACGCCGCCCACCGCCGCGGCGGCGTCATGGGGCTGGACCCCGCCACGCTGCGGCCGCGCTGGGGGTGGGCCGAGACGGGGGGCGAGACGCTGGGGCTGGCCGTGTCGCCCCTGGCGGACCGCGTCTACGTCTCCACGGACGGCGGGGACGACGTGCCGGCCACCGTGCAGGTGCGCGACGCCGTCAGCGGGCGCGTGCTGCTGGCGGCGGAGGTGGAGACCCCCGTCCGCGCGCTCACCATCGGCCCGGACGGCACGCTGTACGGCCTGGGGAACGGGGTGGTGCGGCTCCGGCACGGCCCCGAGGGGCTCAAGCGCGTGTGGGCCCAGTCGCCGGACGTGCGCGGCTCCGGCGGCCAGCTGGAACTGCGGGTGGATCCGTCGGGGGCGCGGGTGGCCGTGTTCGGGCGGGGAAAGGGCGCGCGGCTGGCGGTGCTGGACGCGCGCACGGGCCGGGTGCTGGGGCAAACGACGGCGCCCCTCGACGCCGCATTCGGCATGGAGGGACGCCTGTACCTGCTGGAATCCGGGGCCGTGCGGGTAATGCGCTAGGGCCTAGTGCCCCAGGTCGCCGCCGCTGCCGGAGCGCCGCATGAAGTAGCCGGCTACGATGAACGGCAGCGAGTTCAGGGCCAGGCTGGCGAGGGCGGCGTACACCAGGTACTTGTTGCTGAGAAAGATCCCCGCGAACAACCCCGCGATGGCGGGAAGGGTGATCAGGACGGCGCCGATCAGGGCGAACTTCATGGTCCGTCTCCAGAGTGTTTTCCAAAGGATCGTGTGCGTTCGTGCGCGCCAAGCTATGCGCGCGGCAGGCACACGGGCAAGAGCCGTACGGCAGGTGCGGTGCCACGCCGTCATCCCCCCGGCGCCCCGCGCCCTCCCACGGCTGGCACCCCGCGCTTCCCCGCCCCTTCGCCTGCCCGGCTTCCGCCACGCTTTCACGCAGAGGACAAAGACGAACGGAGATGAGATGAGATGAGATGAGATGAGATGAGATGAGATGAGATGAGATGAGAGAGATGAGATGGGAGACGGCCGGGCCCGCCGGAGCCGTTCTCTGCGTCACCGTCTTTTCCCTCCGCTCGCTTCGTGTGAAACGGCCGTTCCCTGGCGAGCCCCCTCCACGCACAACCTTTCTCCGCGGACGAACATCACAACGAGCGAGGGCCCCCCGCCGTGAGGGCCGCAGCGCGTGCGCGGCACCGTAAACGCTTGGGGATGAACGGTGTTCGGCTTCTCACGTTTTCCGCTTTTCCCTGGAAGCCCTTCACGGCGAAGAACAACCCGCCCACGGCGGCTTCACACGATTGCGCAGAACACGAGCGGGACGAAGGCGCCGCGTTGTACGATCCGTCCCACCATGTTTGCGCCAGCCCGCGACAGTACTCTATATTCCGCGGGTTATCCACCAGTCATAGAACACACCGGCCCACACGGCTTCTTTGAAGGTTCTCCTCCTCGATGCGGACCGCAGCGTCGGTCGAACGCTCGAACCGGAGCTGGACGACGCGGAGCTTCACTCCGCGCAGTCCCTGTCCGAGGGGCTTCGGATGATCGCGTCCGGAAGCTGGGACCTGATCCTTTTGGACGCGGACTTTTCCGGCGCCGGGCTGGAGATCCTGGGACGCCTGCACGAGGACGGCGGGATTGCGCCCGTGGTGCTGCTCACGGCGCGGCCCACCATGGACCTGGCCATGGAAGCCATCCGCCAGGGCGCCCACGACGTCCTCCCCAAGCCGCTTCCCCGCGGCCGCGTGCGCGAGATCCTGCTGGGCGTGGAGGAGATCAAGCGCCTGCGCCCCCTCCCGGAGGCCGGCGGCGACGACGGGGCCATCGTGGGGGCCAGCCCGCAGATGATGGGCGTCTTCAAGTCCATTGCCCGCGCGGCCACGAGCGACGCCACCGTGCTGGTGCTGGGGGAGAGCGGCACGGGCAAGGAGATGGTGGCCCGGGTGCTCCACTCCCGCTCCAAGCGCTCGCGGGGCCCGTTCGTGGCCATCAACTGCGCCGCCATCCCCGAGAACCTGCTGGAAAGCGAGCTCTTTGGGCACGAGAAGGGCGCGTTCACGGGCGCCATCGGCCGGCGCATCGGGCGGTTCGAGCGGGCGCACGGGGGCACGCTCTTCCTGGACGAGATCGGCGACATGTCCATGGCGCTGCAGAGCAAGATCCTGCGCGCCATCCAGGAGCGCGAGGTGGAGCGCGTGGGCGGCGGCAACCCCGTGAGCATCGACGTGCGCATCGTGGCGGCCACCAACCGCGACCTGCAGCAGGCCGTGCGCGAGGGGCGCTTTCGCGAGGACCTGTACTACCGCCTGGCCGTGGTGACGGTGATGCTGCCGCCCCTGCGCGAGCGCGGCAGCGACCTGGACCTGCTCTCGGTGCACTTCATCGCGCACTACGCGCGCGAGCACGGGCGGCCCGTGCGCGCCGTGGCCGAAGAGGTGTTCAACGTGCTGCACCGCCATCCCTGGCCCGGCAACGTGCGCCAGCTGCGCAACGCCGCCGAGCGCGCCGTGGTGATGGCCGACGGCGAGATCCTGCTTCCGCAGCACCTTCCCCTGGACATCCTGAACCCGCCGGAGGCCGCGCAGGCCAACGGCACCCCGGGCCCCGCCGAGCCTCCGCTGGTGACGCTGGAGGAGATGGAGAAGCGGATGATCCGGCGCGCCCTGCGCGAAACGAGCAACAACGTCACCGTCGCGGCCGAGCGGCTGGGCATCCACCGCAACACCCTGCGGCGCAAGATCACCGATTACGGCATTGAACAGAGCTGATACAGGAGTGGCAAGCGGTTTGCGTCAACTGCGTGCACTCCGAAAAATCGTGCCCGGCGCCGGCGCTTGCCTGCACCGTTCACGTGCACACCGCACACATCCAGTGCGGCGCATGACGGGGCACGATCGGATCGAACGTTTGATCCAAACGCTGCAACCTGTTAAGTTGCAGTTGCTTGCCGTGTAGTTGCCTCGCAGGGCCACCCGCGGTACGCTCCGTGCTCAGCGTGCGGCATCCCCACCTTTAAACACCCCGGAGGACCTGAATGCCCCTCTCCATCCGCAGGCTTGGACTTTCGCTCGCGCTGTTGCTTTCGGTACTCGGTACGGGCTGCTCGGACGCGGCCCAGACACCCCTTTCGGCAGAGCCCGCGGGACCGTCGCTCAGCACGAGCGACATGCAGCCCCTGGCCCGCTTCAACAAGAAGCCGCAGGTGACGGTCGCCTGGGCCAAGAAGTGGATCGGCCCGGCGGGCGGACGGCTGGACTTCATGGGATTCGCCATCGAGGTGCCGGCGGGCGCGGTGGACAAGGTAACCATGTTCACCATCCGCCTCCCCGTGGACCCCAACGGCAGCGAGCACGTCCTGGCCGAGTTCGGGCCGCACGCGGTGCCGTTCGCGCGCCCGGTGTTCATCGAGCTTCCCTACCGCGGCACGACCATCGAGGGAACCGCCGCCCCCACGATCGTGTGGTGGAACGCGGGGTGGACGAACGTGGGCGGCGCCCTGACGGGTGACGGGCTGCGCCTGCGCACGGCGACGGACCACTTCTCCACGTACGCGACCCTCGACGCGCGTGGTGGCACGGGCGCCATCGTGACTTCCGGGGGCTGATCCGCGCCGACCGCATAATCCTGTGCTTCGCTTCGAACGGACGGTAGAGGCGCTGCTCAAGCTGGTCCCTGGCGTGGACGAGCTCGAGCTGCTGCGCCTGGAGCTCATTCGCGATGCCGTCCCTGACCCGGGAAGAACCTGGGACAGTTCGAGCGCCTATTCCACCGTCGACAAGCGCATTCTCACGGCGGGCGACGTGGACCGGGCGCTGGAGCAGGCACACCAGCTCATGGTGCAGTACGCCACGTTCTTGCACGAAGGGCTGCGGCCGGTCTTCCACAGCTACTTCGATGGGGACGGCGAGGGCGTGTCCCGCCACCTGATCGCGCTCGGCGAGCGGCACGAGGAGCTCGGCCGTGTACAGGGAGCCCGGAACTGCTACCACGCGGCATTGCATCAGTCGCTCCCGCTCCCGGAAAAAGGAGCCCAGATCCTCGCGCTTCGGCGGCTGGGCCGCGTCGCGCTGGCACTGGGAGACTTCAAGGAAGCCACCGCGTTCTATGAGCGCAGCACGGAGCTGGCGCATGACTCCGGCGACCTCCAGGGCGAGATCATCGCCCGTACCGGGGTGGGCAACGTCACGATGTACCAGGGCCGCTGGGCCGAGGCCGAACGCGCGTATCTCGCCGCGCTCGCGCTTGCCGACGAAGCAGGATCGCTGGACCTGCAGTGCGGGCAGCTGTACAACAATCTCGGGAACGTCCATACGCGCTGGCTGCGGCTCGAAAGCGCCGAGGAGTGGCTGGCAAAGGCGCGGATTCTGTGGGAGCGGGTCGACTCACCGGTCGACAAGGCAGTCTGGTACCTGAACCTGGGGCACCTGCGCGAGGCCCAGGACCGGCTCGCCGAGGCGCGTGAGGCATACCAGGCCGGGGTGTCGCTCCCCATCCCTCCGAGCGTAAAGGCCCTGATCGCCTTCGACTTCGCCGAAGTGTGCCTGCGCGACGGATTCGTCAGTCAGGCGGAAGAGATGGCACGGCTGGCGGAGGAGCACGCGATCCAGTCGAGCTCTCCGTACACGATGGGCTACATGTATCGCGGCCTGGGGAACCTTGCACGCGCGCGCGGCGACGAGGACGGATTTACGTTCTTCGAAAAGGCGCTGCAGATCGCACGTGAAAAGGGGTACATGTCGCTGGAAGCCGAGACCCTGCCCGACTACGCGGAGCTGCGGCGCATGACGGGCGGGTTCGAGGAGGCGGAGGCGTACCTGGAGCGCGCCCGCGAGCTCTTCATCCAGCTGGGTTCTCCGCAGCACCTGGCCACCACCGAGCAGGCGCTGGCCGAGATCCGTGCCGGCCGGCCGGGCCAGGAAGGCGCCTCCGAGACGCCCATGGCAGCCGCGGGGGACTGAGCGGCGGACGCGCCCCTCCGCGTCCCGAGGACCCGCGGACGGCGGGGCTCCCCAGGCGGGAGCCCCGCCGTTTTTCGTCCCCCATCCACCGGCCCGAACATTGCCCCTTCCCCCGCGGTACAAGGCTCCCGGACGGACGCCCGCCGGACCCGGGCGAGGACCTCGAAACGCAAACCAGGCAATCCCTTGAGCCGCAGGCGCTTTTTCCCCGCGTTCCGCCCCCGCGCGCTGGCCGTACTGGCCGCGCTGGGGGCCGCCGCCGCTCCGGCGGCGGCGCAGGAAGGGGAACGCCCGGCGCCGAGGGATTCCGTCCCGCCGCTGGACGTGGTGCTGGTGCGCGAGACGGCCTGCCGCGAAGGGGCCGTCATCTCCGAGATCTTCGTGGACAACGGGTCCGTGTTCGAGGTGGGGAGCGAGGACCTGGACCGGCGCTTCAACTGGGCGTACCGCGCCGCCAACCGCATGCACGTGCGCACGCGCGAGCCGGTCATCCGCCGCGAGCTGCTGTTTCGCGCGGGCGACTGCTACGTGCCGGCCCTGCTGCAGGACAGCGAGCGCCTTCTCCGCAGCCTGCCCTTCATCGCCGACGCGGACGTGTTCGCCGTGCCGCAGCCGGACGGCAGCTACCACGTGGTGGTGGAGACGCGCGACGACTGGTCCATGCGGCTGGAGCCGCAGTGGGACAACGACGATGGCGGGATGGCCCTCACGGGGGTCGAGCTGCGCGAGGACAACCTGTTCGGCAGCGGCCAGCACGTGTCGGCCTACTACAAGGAGTACCAGGGCGAGCGCGTCTACGGCGCGCAGGTGGGCACGCGGCAGCTGCTGGGAACGGTGCTGGACGCGGAGCTGGGCGTGGCCAAGACGCCCGTGGGCGTGTCCGTCGTCCAGCGGCTCTCGTACCCGTTCCGCGGCGAGAACGGCCGCTGGGCCTTTCGGCAGCAGATCGAGCACCTGGAGCGCAACTTCGAGTTCTTCGTGCCACGCGAGGACGGGCCGGGGGTGCAGCGCCGCTTCTTTGCCGAGCGGCGCCGGGCGTTCGACGTGGGCTCGGTGATGCGGCTGGGGCGGCGCGGCAACCTGACGCTCTTTGGGCTGGCCGTGGCGGGGGAGTGGACGGAGTACCCGCGCGACTACCTGTCCACGGACGGCGCCGGCAATACGCCCATGCCGGAGCAGGACCCGGGCGACCCCGGCATCCCGCCGGTGACGGGGCTGGACACGCTTTCGAGCGTGCGGGTGGTGTTCCTGGCCGGCCAGCGCAACGTGTACTTCCAGCGCCGCCGCGCCCTGGACGCCGTGCGCGGCACGGAAGACGTGCGGCTGGGCGTGGAGGCGGAGGTCGCCGTGGGCCGCAGCCTGTCGGCCTTCAGCGACGACGACGACCTGATGCTGGACGCGGGCTTCTCGTTCGCCGGGGCGCCGGTGCGCAGCGTGGTGGCGGGGGTGCGCGCCACGGCCAGCGGGCGGCGGGACTTTGGCGCGGAGCCGGGCTCGTTCGAGTGGCGCAGCGTCTTTGGGCAGGCGGACGGGTGGGCGTACTGGCGGCCGTCGGAGCAGTCGCGGCACACGTTCGTGGCGGCGGCGTCCATGGTGGGCGGATGGCGCACGACGGTGCCGTTCCAGCTCACGCTGGGCAACCGGGCGGGGCTTAGGGGCTTTCCCACGCACGCGTATCCCGGCGAGCGGCGGATGGTGGCCACGCTGGAGCACCGCATGTACCTGGGATGGCCGTATCCGCGCCTGTTCGACCTGGGGACGGCGGCGTTCGTGGACGCGGGCAAGATCTGGGAGGGCGGCGACACGTACGGCGAGACGTCGCCGTGGGCCACCAGCCTGGGCGCGGGACTGCGGCTGGCGTTCCCCCCGGGGTCGCGGCGCACGTACCGGCTGGACATCGCCGTGCCGGTGACCAAGGGATTCTCGTCGCGGGACGTGGTCTTTACCTTTGGCGTGGGCCAGGCCATCGGCCGCGACCAGGGCGACGACTCGCAGCTCCGCCGCAGCAGCCGACGGTTGCTTTCGGCGTCGTTGTTCAACTTTCCGAACTGATGGGCGGAAGTACGGAAGTGCGGAAGTGCGGAAGTGCGAAAGTGCGAAAGTGCGAAAGTGAGGATCGGCCCTTCCCTGGTGACGGGGGAGGGCCGTTTTCGTGCAGCGGGGCGGGCTCCAGGCGCCCCCACCCGCTCGTTCCTCGCGACCTCCCCCAAAACCCCTGGGGGAGGTGAGATGGATCGTGCCAATCAGCGAAGACTGGACACCGGCGGAGGGCCCCCTCCCCCGCTTCGCGGGCAGGAGGGGGAGAACTGCGTGGCGGAAGGCAGGCTGCCTCGCGGCGCGATCTCGCCCGTCCCCAACCCTCCCCCAGGGTTTTTGGGGGAGGGTGGGCGAGTAATGCGAGCCCGGGTGGGGGCGCGGCAGGGAGCCGGCCCCGGAGCACGATCTCCATCCATCGATCTCCATCCACCGATCCCCATCCACCGATCTCCATCCACCGATCCCCATCCACCGATCCCCAGCCACTGTCCATCCCGCCTTGATTCGCCTCGCGGCCCGGGCTCTGCTATTCTGTGGCGGCTCACAGGCCCGCACGTGGAATCGAGAGTTTTGACGGATCGGACGTAATCAGCATGCCGGAGCTGCCCCTCACGCTGTACCGCGCCGCATGGGTGCTCCCCGTGTGCGCCGAGCCCATCCGCAACGGCGCCGTCCTGGTGGGGACGGACGGGCGCATCGCGACGGTGGGACCCGCCACGGCCATCGAGCCGCCGGAGGGCGCACGCATCGTGGAGCTGGGCGAGGCGGCGCTCCTCCCGGGACTCGTGAACGTGCACGCGCACCCGGAGCTGGCCATGTTCCGCGGCGCCCTGGAAGACCTGTGCTTTCGCGACTGGATCCTCCGCCTCGTAGGTGCCAAGCGGGCGGCGCTCACGGAGGACGACTTCCAGACGGCGGCCCGCTGGACGATGGTGGAGGCGCTCCGCTCCGGCATCACCACCCTGGGGGCCACCGAATCGTCCGGGGCGGCGGCGCGCGCGCTGTGCGAGGCGGGGCTGCGCGGCGTGGTGTACCAGGAGGTGTTCGGGCCCGATCCGTCGCAGGTGGAGGACTCCATGGCCGGGCTGCGCGCCAACGTGGAGTGCCTGCGCGCGTGGCAGTGCGACCGCGTGACCATCGGCATCAGCCCCCACGCGCCGTACACGGTGAGCGACGCGCTCTTCACGGCCGCGGCGGAGTACGCCCTCGCGGAGCAGCTGCCCATGGCCGTGCACGCGGCGGAATCCACCATCGAGCACCAGCTGGTGCAGGCGGGCGAGGGCGACTTTGCGCCGGGGCTGCGCGCGCGGGGGATCGCCACGCCCCCGCGCGGCCGCACGACGGTGGAGATGCTGGATCGCCTCGGCGTGCTGCGCGCGCGGCCGCTCCTCATCCACTGCGTGCTGCTGGATGGCGACGACATCCGCCGCGTGAGCGATACGGGATCGGCGGTGGCGCACTGCCCGGTGGCCAACGCGCGGCTGGGGCACGGGCTGGCGCCGTATCCCGAGATGATCGCGCAGAACGTCCGCGTGGGGCTGGGGACGGATTCCGTGGGCAGCAACAACCGGCTGGACCTGCTGGAGGAGGCGCGCATCGCCTCCGTCCTCCATCGCGCGCGGCTGGCCCGCTGCGACGTGCTGTCCCCGGCGGAATTGCTGCGCCTCTGCACGATCGACGGCGCAAAGGCGCTGGGGCTGGACGAGCGGATCGGGTCGCTGGAGCCGGGGAAGGACGCGGACCTGTGCGCCGTCTCCCTGGCCGCGCCGCACGTGCGCCCCGTGCACGATCCCGTGGCCGCCATCTTTCACGCCGCGCGCGGATGCGACGTGGTGATGACGGCGGTGCAGGGGCGCGAGCTGTACCGCGACGGCCGGCTGGCCACGCTGGACGCGGCGGCGCTGGAGCCGGCGCTGGAAGACGCCGCGGCCCGCCTGCGCCGGGCGATGTCGTGAACGCCGCGCAGGCCGCCGTGCTGGAGCAGCGCTCGCGCGAGGTGCGCGGCGTTCTCGTCCGCATGCTGGTGGTCAGCCTGGTGCTGGTCTCGGCCAAGACGGCGGCGGGCGTGCTCTCCGGCTCGCTGGCCGTGCTGGGCGGCGCGTTCGATTCCGCCCTGGACGTGATGACGACAGTGGTCGCCATGCTGCTGGCGCGCGTGGCGGGGAAGGAGCCGGACGAGGACCATCCCTACGGCCACGAGAAGTTCGAGGCCCTGGGGGCGCTTGCCATGGTGGCGTTCCTTTCCATCACCGTCTACGAGCTGGTGCGGACGGCCATCGGGCGCATCGGCGGGGACGCGCACGGGCCGGTGGACACCTGGCTGGGCGTGGCGGTGATGGGCGGATCGCTCGTGATCGGCATCGTGGCGTCGGAATACGAGCGGCGGCGCGGGCGGGCGCTGGAAAGCGACCTGCTGCTGGCGGACGCCGCCCACCTGCGCGCGGACGTGTACGTGACGCTCGCCGTCCTCGTCGGCCTGCTGGCGACGCGCTACGGGTGGCGCAACGGCGACGCGTGGACGGCGCTGGTGGTGGCCGTGCTCATCATCCGCACGGGGTTCCAGATCCTCCGCGAGACGGTGCCGGTGCTGGTGGACGAGGCGGCGGTGGATTCCAGCGAGATCCGGCGGATGGCGGAGGCCATGGACGGGGTGCACGCCGCGTACGACGTCCGGTCCCGCGGCCGCGCCGGCGCCCGCTTCGCGGAGCTGACCATCGCCGTCAAGGGCGGTCTGGACGTGGAGACGGCGCACGAGATCGCGGACCTGGTGGAGGACGAGGTGTGCCGGCGGCTGGGGGCGCGGCAGGTGGTGGTGCACATCGAGCCGCGCTCCGCCGCCCCCGCGCGCGAGCCCCTGCCCCCGGAACCGCGCGCATGACGTCGCTGCCGCGCTCCGCCGGCGCCGAGCGGATGGACGAGCCCGGTCAGGATCCCGCGGAGCTGGGCCGCAGCCTGGCGGACCTGCGGGGCGTGAACCGCTGGCTGGGCGGCTACCGCGTCGTCCTCCATCACCTGGATGGATTGATCGCGCGGCATCCGCGGCCCGCGTATCGCGTGCTGGACGTGGCGACCGGCTCGGCGGACATCCCGCTGAAGGTGGCCGCGTGGGCGCGCGCGAGGGGGATTCGGATGGAGATCGTGGCGACGGACCTGCACGAGACGACGCTGGACTTCGCCCGCCGGCAGGCGGCGGCGGACCCGGACGTGCGCGTGGAGGCGGCGGATGCGCTCGATCTGCCCTACCCGGACGGCGCGTTCGACTTCGCCCTGTGCTCCACGGCCCTGCACCACTTCGACGCGCGCGACGACCTGCTGCGCGCGCTGGGGGAGCTGGACCGCGTGACGCGGATCGGCGGGATCGTGAACGACCTGCGCCGCTCGCGCCCGGCGCTGGTGGGCGCAAACCTGCTGGCGGCGACGTTCTGGCGCACGCACCCCGTGACGCGCCACGACGGGCCGCTGTCCGTGCGGCGGTCGTTCACCCCGGCGGAGCTGGACGAGCTCGCGCGCGCGGCCGGGCTGCCGGGAGCGCGGGTGCACGCGCACGTACCGTTTCGCGTGGCGCTGGTGTGGGAGAAGGGGACGGATGGCCAACCTCGCGCCTGAGCGACTGAAGTCGCCGCAACAACTGCGGAAAGCCTCGCAAACTGCGCGAGGCTTCAACTGCGTTTGCCTGTGGCGGAGTCCCCGGGTGAGCAGGGTTTTACGGCGCCCGCTTCGCGGGGCCCCTCACCCCCCGGCCCCCTCTCCCGCAAACTGCGCGGGAGAGGGGGAGAACTGCGCTCGTGCACGGTGGCGGGTTTTCGGCACGGGCGG